>Ga0335070_10010749_pt1 | contig 10698 bp, 11 predicted proteins | sample Lox_Sample_13_FD_206722 | JGI IMG/M metagenome (GOLD analysis project Ga0335070, IMG submission 206722) | Soil microbial communities from Loxahatchee National Wildlife Refuge, Florida, United States - Lox_Sample_1.3 | ecosystem: Environmental > Terrestrial > Soil > Wetlands | place: USA...
TATCCAGCGCAAGGGCAACGAAGGCTTTGGAGAGGGCAATTTCCGTGCGCTCTTCGAATCGATCGAGCTCGATCAGATTCGGCGCGGCGTCCTCGACCCGCAGGCGAAGGAGACACAATGAAGACCTGGATCAGCTTTCCCCGCATGGCGGGCAAGAGCTCGCGGCAGGCGCATGCGGATTTGCCGGAGGGAACCTACGAGCGCGAGCTCGGCAAGGAGGGCTTCTTCGGCCCGGCGACGCAGATGTATCACGCGCATCCGCCGACGGGCTGGATCGATTGGGAGGGGCCGCTGCGCCCGCGCGCCTTCGACCTCACCAAGCTCAATACGGTCGCGTCATCGCCTTGGCAGGCGGACGAGATCCTTTTCAATGCGCATCTGCGCTATCGGCTCTGGCGTACCAGCGGCAAGATGGACCATCTCGTACGCAACGGCGACGGCGACGAGCTGCTCTTCGTGCATGCGGGGGAGGGCGAGCTCTTTTGCGATTGGGGCCATCTGAGTTTCCGCGATGGCGACTACATCGTGCTGCCGCGCGGCGCGCAGTGGCGCGTCGAATGCGCAGGCGCCGCCACCATCCTCATGATCGAGGCCACCAACGAGAGCTATCGCCTGCCGGAGAAGGGGCTCGTGGGCGGCCACGCGATCTTCGATCCGGCCGTGCTCGAGGTGCCCGCGATCGACGAGGCTTTCAAGGCGCAGCAGACGCCCAAGGGAAAGCGCGAGGAATGGCGGGTGCGCGTGAAGCGCCGCGGCCAGATCTCCACCATCACCTATCCCTATAACCCGCTCGACGCCGTCGGCTGGCATGGCGATCTCGCGCCGGTCAAATTGAATTGGCGCGACATCCGCCCCCTCATGAGTCACCGCGTGCATCTGCCGCCCTCGGCGCACACGACCTTCCTCGCGAGCCGGTTCGTCGTCTGCACCTTCGTGCCGCGGCCCTTCGAGAGCGATCCCGGCGCGCTCAAGGTGCCGTTCTTCCATTCGAACGACGATTTCGACGAGGTGCTCTTCTATCACCAGGGCAATTTCTTCTCGCGCGACAACATCCACGCGGGGATGGTGACGCTGCATCCCTGCGGCTTTCCGCACGGGCCGCATCCGAAGGCGCTCAAGGGGGCCTTCGCGCCCAAGAAGGGCGAGACCGACGAGGTCGCGGTCATGCTGGACGCGCGCGACGCCCTCGAGATCGCGAAGCTGCCGGCGGGCGTCGAGCTCGCGGAATACGTCAACTCCTGGCGCGGCGAGGCCTCGTGAAGCTTGCCTCGCTGAAGCGCGGCGGCCGCGACGGCACCCTCGTCGTGGTGAGCCGGGACCTCAAGCGCTGCGTCGCGGTGCCGGAGGTGGCGGCGAGCCTGCAGGGGGCACTCGACCGCTGGCCGCGCATGGAGCCGGCGCTCCGGGAAATCTCCGCGCGGCTCGAGGAGGGCGGCGTCGCCAGGAGCGAGCCCTTCGATGCCGCGCTCGCGGCGGCGCCATTGCCGCGCGCCTATCAGTGGCTCGACGGCTCCGCCTATCTCTATCACGCCGAGCTCGTGCGCCGCGCACGCAAGGCCGAGATGCCGCAGAGCCTCTACAGCGATCCCCTGATGTATCAGGGCGGCTCCGACAGCTTCATCGGCCCGACCGACGACATCCTCGCGGCCGACGAGTCCTCAGGCATCGATTTCGAGAGCGAGGTGGCGGTCGTCCTCGACGACGTCCCCATGGGGGTTTCCGCGGCCGAGGCGGGCTCGCACGTCAAGCTCATGATGCTCGTCAACGACGTGAGCCTGCGCAATCTCATCCCGCCGGAGCTCGCAAAGGGCTTCGGCTTCCTGCACGGCAAGCCCGCGACCGCCTTCTCGCCGGTGGCGGTGACGCCCGACGAGCTTGGCTCCGCCTGGGACGGCCGCACCGTGCACCTGCCGCTCCTCAGCCGCGTCAATGGCTCGCTTTTCGGCAAGCCCAATGCGGGCGAGGACATGAACTTCGACTTCCCGGCCTTGATCGCGCATGCCGCGAAGACGCGCGAGCTCGAGTCCGGAACGATTCTCGGCTCCGGCACCGTCTCGAACCGCGCGCCCGGCGCCGGCTCCTCCTGCATCGCGGAGCGGCGCATGATCGAGACCATCGAGACCGGCGCCCCCGTGACGCCTTTCCTCAAATTCGGCGACCGCGTGCGCATCGAGATGCTCGACGCCGAAGGCCGCTCGATCTTCGGCGCGATCGATCAGAAGGTCGCGAGGTACGGAACACCGGGTTGAATTCCCGCAGGCGGCGGCTAGGATCGGCGCGCCACAGATAAGAAATTCGGGAGGCCGCGCTCATGAAGCTCCACGGGTATTTTCGCTCCTCCGCCGCCTTCCGCGTGCGGATCGCGCTCAACCTCAAGGGCATCGATTACGAGCAGGCCTCGTATCACCTGCGCAGGAACGAGCAGTTTTCCGCGGCCTATCTGAAGCTCAATCCCTCGGCGCTGGTGCCCGCGCTCGAGGACGGGGCGGAGGTCGTGAGCCAGTCGCTCGCGATCATGGAATACCTAGACGAGACGCATCCGAAGCCGCCGCTTCTGCCCTCGACGTCCGGCGAGCGCGCGCGCGTGCGCTCGCTCTCGCAGATGATCGCCTGCGACATCCACCCCATCGACAACCTGCGCGTGCTGCGCTACCTCGCCAATCCGCTGGGACACGACGAGAGGACCGTCGAGACCTGGTTCAACCACTGGATCAAGCTCGGCTTCGACGCCATCGAGCAGCGTCTCGCGCATGAGCGCGCGACGGGGCGCTTCTGCCACGGCGATGCGCCGGGCCTCGCGGACTGCTGCCTTGTGCCGCAAGTCGTGAACGCCAAGCGCTATCCGAGCTTCGATCTGAAGCCTTATCCCACGATCATGCGTATCTTCGAGACCTGCCGCGCACTCCCCGCGATCGAGCGCGCGTTTCCGGAGAAGCAGCCGGACGCGGAGGCCTGAGCCTCAGCGCCGGCGGTGCAGGAGGCGGCGTCCCGCGGCGCCCATCAGCGCGTTGGCCGCGAGCGCCAGGGCAAAAGTGATGAGCAGGACCGCGTACATGTCCGCGGTGCGGAAGAAATCGTAGTGCTGGATCGCGAGATGACCGAGCCCGGCCTTCGCGAATTTTATCTCCGCGAGCAGCACGCCGACGATAGCCACACCGAGGCCGAGGCGCATCCCCGTGAGGATGGGCTCCGCCAGCGAGGGCAACAGGACCGTCCGCACGATCTGCAACCCCGAGGCATTGAAGCTGCGCGCGACGCGGAGGAGCACAGGGCTCACCCCCTGCATTCCCTCCGCGGTCGCGATCAGCACGGGAAAGAACGCCGAGAGCGCGCCCATGCCGATCTTCGAGCCCGCGCCCACGCCGAGCGCCAGCATCAGGATCGGCAGGAACACGATCTTCGGCGTCGCCGCGAGTCCCTGCACGTAGGGTGCGGCCGCGCGATCCGCAAAGCGGCGCGCGCCAAGGAGGAGGCCGGCGCTGATGCCGGCGGCGCTCCCCGCCGCGAATCCCGCGACGACCTCGTAGGCCGTCTGGAAGGCGTCGAGGTAGATCGCCTGCTCCGAGAGCTGGCGGATCATCGAGGCCGCGACCGCGAGCGAGGAGGGCACGAGTCCTTCGTAGACGAGCCCCGATCGCGCGAGCGCCTCCCACGCCGCCCAAATCGCGAGCAGCGTCGCCGCGCGTATCGCGAGGACGCTCACCGCGAGGAAAGCCAGCGCTCGAGCCGGCCCGTCAGGAGATAGAAGAGCGCGCTCGCGAGGACCACGCAGAGCGTCGCCGCGTACATCGAGGGGATTTCGTAGCGGTCGAACATGTCGCCGACGAGATAGCCGAGCCCGCCGAGATTGGCGAGGAACTCGATGCCCACGACGTTGATCATGGCGTAGATCAGCGCGAGCCGCAGGCCCGTGAAAATCGCCCCGCGCGCTCCCGGCAGCAGCACCTTCGCGAAGACCGTCCGCTCGTCGGCGCCGAAGGACCGTGCGACCTTGATCAGCACGGGCGCGACCCCGAGTAAGCCCTCGCGCGTCTTGAGGATGACGGGGATAGAGGCGACGACCGCGCCCATGGCGATCCCGACCAATGCTGTCCTCCCGAAGACCACGAGAAAGGCCGGATAGAGCAGCACCATCGGCGCGGAGAACAGCGCCCCGATCCAGTTCTCCCAGGCGCGGTCGAGGCGGCGGAAGCGGTAGAGCAGATAGCCCAGGGGAATGCCGATGGCCGCGGCGATCGCTGCCGCGGCGAAGGTCGATCCGAAGGTCGAGAGAAAGGCTGCGGCCAGGCCCTCGCTCGCGATCAATGCAGGAAATGCGGCGATCACCTCCGAGGGCGGCGCCACCGCGAAGCGCGAGACCCAGCCCAGTGCAATTGCCGCCTGGAGCAGGGCCGCGAGCGAGAGAACCGCGCCGGCGCCCGCGAGCGCCGGCGCCCAGCCCTTCACGGCTATTTCACCAGGTCTTTCGTTAGCTCCTGCATCGGCTTCAGCAGCCCCGCCTGCTGCTCCGGCGTGAGCGGCTTCTCGAGGCGCTTGCCCTCGACGGCCTCGCGCATGGTCGCGTCGAGGCCCTCCATGCGGTTGAGCGCGACTGCCGATTTCGGCAGGTATTTGGAGCGCAGCAGCTCCACCGTCTCGGGCTTTACGCCCGCGAACTTGCCATAGTCCTGCAGCACCTCGGGGCTGCTATAGGCCCAGTCGATGGTCTTCTGATAGGCGACCAGGAACCGCCGGAGCACGTCGCGGCGGGTGCTGAGCATCGTCGCGTTGGTGATGTTGACCCGGACGGTCTGGCCGGCGGCGCCGGGGGCGTCGTTGCCGACCGCGATCACCCTGAGCTTGCCCTCGTTGACGAGCTCCAGCGGCCCCGGCACCGCAGACCAACCTACGTCGATCTGGCCCGACATCACCTGCGTCAAGGTCGCGGGCGCGCCGCCGGTCGAGACGAGCTTCGCGCTCTTGCCGGAGAGCTTCACGAGCGCCGCCGCGATCTGGTTGCTCGAGGAGCCCGGCCGCGAGTAGGCGATGGTCTTGCCTTCGATGTCCGCGAGGCTCTTGATCGGGCTGTCCGCGCGCACGTACCAGAGGAGGTCGGAGGCGCCGGTCATCTCCGAGCTCAAGAGCACGATCGGCGCGCCCTTAGCGTAGGCGCTGACGACGCCGAGCAATCCCGTCGCGAGGCCGACATCGAAGCTGCCGGTGATCACGGCCTGCTGGGTATCGGCGCCGCCCTCCGTCCACTGGATGTCGAGCTCGATGCCCTGCTCCTTGAAGAAGCCGCGCTCCTGTCCGAGGAAGACGAAGGCGGTGTCCCAGAAGCCCTTCTGTGCATCCGCGACCTTGATCACGTCGAGCGCCGAAGCGGGTGCCGCCGCCAGCAGCGGAATCAGAAGGGCAGCGAGTGCTCCCACACGTCCAAGCTTAGGTATCATCGTCTCCTCCCGGGTTATTCGTTTCCTTTATCAATGCACGCTGTCCGCTTCCGCGAGGCCGCGGCTCGCCTCCTCGCGCAAATCCTGCCAGAGCATCCCGACGTAACGGCCGAATTCCGGGCTTGCGATGAGCGCGGAATCCCGCGGGCGCGGCAGGTCGATCTCGATCACGCGCTTGATGCGCCCGGGCCGGTAGGTCATCACCGCCACGCGGTCGCTGAGCTGGACGGCCTCGGTGATGTCGTGCGTGATGAGCAGCGTCGTCTGCCTGAGCTGGCGCCAGATCTGCAGGATCTTGTCGCCGAGCAGGATCCGGGTCTGCTCGTCGAGCGAGGCAAAGGGCTCGTCCATGAGGAGGATGCGGGGCTCGGCGGCGAGCGTGCGCGCGATCGCGGTGCGCTGGCGCATGCCCCCGGAGAGCTCGTCGGGAAAGCGCGTCTCGAAGCCCTCGAGGCCGACGAGGCGGATGAGTCCGCGCGCGGCCTTCTCGCGCTGCGCTCTCGGTACCCCCGCGAGCTCCAGCGGAAATGCCACGTTCTCGAGCACGCTCCGCCAAGGGAAGGTCGACTCCTCCTGGAAGACCATGCCGATGTCGCGGTGCGACCCGTCGATGGGATGCCCGTCGACGCGGACGCTGCCGCCGTCGCCTGGGAGCAAGCCTCCGATGATCTGGAAGAGCGTCGACTTCCCGCAGCCGCTGGGGCCGATCACCGAGACGAACTCGCCTTCGCGCACCTCGAGCGAGACGCCTTCGAGCGCGGCGATCCTCGCGCCGTCGCCGGCAACGTAGGTCTTCGACACTCCGTCGACGCTGAGGACGACCGCGGCCATTCCCTGCGATCCCTAGGATTTGACCGTCCGCTGCATGCCCGCTGCGGCGGCGGGATCGTAGCCCATGGCAACGAGTACATCGACGACGCAGGGCTTGCCGCTGCGCACCGCGGTGATGCCCTCGGCGAGCGCGGCGACGAGGCGCGTGGGATCGCCGACGGGCCCGATGCCGACGCAGCCTTGCGCGCGCGCCATCGCGGCAATGTCGATCTCGGGCTCGCGGATCGCCTGGCCGATCCAGCGATTGGCGACCGGCCGGCTCCGCACCCTCGCCACGCGCTCCTGGTGCAGCTCGTCGTTGAAGAAGGAGCGGTTGTTGGCGACGACGATGAGGACGGGAATCCCGTAATGCGCGGCCGTCCAGAGCGCGGTGTTCCCCATGAGGAAATCGCCGTCGCCGATGATTGCAATTGGAAGGCGCCCGCTCCCGCGTAGCGCCAGCGCCGCGCCCACCGCATTTCCCGGCCCGGCGCCGACGCCGCCGCCGCCGTCGCAGCCGAGATAATCGAGCGGATGCCGGAAATCCCGGAGATGCCCGGCCCAGCTCAAGGGCAGACGAACGATCGCGGCATCGGCTTCGCCGAGCGCGGCCGCGAGCGCGGTCGCGATCATCGGCACCTCGATGGCCTCCGCGCTCTCGAGCGTGGCGAGCGGTGGCGGCCCCTGGCGCGATCCTCGCGACGGCATTGGAGGCGGCGTGGGCCTCAGCGAGCGCACCGCCGCGAGCAGCGGCGGCACCGCGGCGTCGGGCTCGGCGAGCAGGTGCAGATCGACGGGCGGCAAGCCCTGGTGATCCATGCTCCAGCCGTTGTGAATGTATTGATCGACGGAGACCTGGACGACCTTCGCCGAGATGGGCTTCCCGCCGAAAGCGCTGCGCAGCGCGCCCGCGAGGTCGACCCAGTCGAGGCTCAAGATCGCATCGGCGCTTGCGACCACCTCCATGCCCGCGGGCGGCAGGAACATGCCCGGCGGCGCTGCGTGCAGGGGATGATCGGTCGGGAATCCCGCGGCGGTGAGCAGCGTCGTCACCACGCGCGCGCCGAGCGCCTCCGCGAGCTCGATCCGCCGCTGCCAGGCCGCGGTGTCGCGCGAGACGCGGCCGACCATGATCACCGGACGCTTCGCCTGCACCAGGATTTCCGCCGCGGCATCGATGACGCTCCCCGCAGGGAGAGGGGGCTCTGCCGGAAGATAGCGCTCCATCTCCGGCGGCCGCGGCATCTCCGCGATGCTCTCCTCTTGCAGGCTCGCATCGAGATTGACGTAGACCGGCCCGCGCGGCGCGGTCTGCGCAATGAGGTTCGCGCGCAGCAGCGCCTCCTGCGCTGCGCCCACGGAAGCGGGCTGGTCGTCCCATTTGGTGTAGTGGCGGATCAGTGCGCCCTGGTCGCGCGCGGTGTGGATCCAGTCGATCCAGGGCCGCCGCTTCGTCGCGTCGACGGGCCCCGTGGCGCCCAGGAGGAGCAGGGGCGCGCGGTCGCACCAGGCATTGAAGATGGCCATGGTCGCGTGCATGAGCCCGACGTTGCTGTGCACGATCGCGGCCATCGGCCGCTCCGTCACCTTGGCCCAACCGTGCGCGATCGCGACCGCGCTCTCCTCGTGCAGGCAGAGCAGCATCTGCGGCCGCTCGTTGCCGAGGAAGTTGACGAGGCTGTCGTGGAGCCCGCGATAGCTGGCGCCGGGGTTGAGCGCGACATAGGGAATGTCCAGCTGCCGCAGCACCGCGGCGATCGCGTCGCTCCCCCAGGCGGCGTTCGACGCGGCCTCGGTCGGGACCGGCCGCTCCATCGGCTTTGGCCGGTCGGAGCGCTCTTCAAACCCTGTGCTCACGAGCCCCCCTGCTTTTTGCGTTGCCCACGATGCGCGGCCCCGATCCGATGGTAGTTGAAAGCCTTTCTCGCTGCCAAGCCAGCCGCTCGATAGCGCAAAGTATTCCTCGGGCTGGCGGTTGATAAAGCCGTCGGGAGCGGCATAATCCATTGCGGGTCCCCTTGCACTGGAGGAGCGCATCGGGCGCCCCAAGGGAGGAGTGCGTGGACCAAGCACGCGCCGAGTTTGAGACCTCCAACATCCTCTTGCGGTCCATGCCGCAAGCACTGTTCAGGCGCCTACGGCCCCATCTGGAGCCCGTCGCCCTCGAGCGCGGCGCGCTCATCTACCGCGCGGATGGGCCGGTCGAGCACCTTTACTTCGTGGATCGCGGCCTCGTCTCGCTCGTCATGACCATGCAGGACGGCCGAACGGTCGAGATCGGGGTGGTGGGCATAGAAGGCGTGACCGGTGTCGGCGTTCTCTTCGGCGTCGACACCGCGGTCCTCGAGACCGTCGTGCAAATTCCTGGAGCGGCCTATCGCATCGGCCGTGCCGTCGCGCGAGAGGCGATAGCCGGGAGCGAGGCCCTTCGCGGCCTGCTGCAGAGGTACGCGCATTTCGTCATTGGCCAGCTCGCTCAGACCGCCGCCTGCAACCGCCTGCACTCGCTCGAGGAGCGCTGCTGCCGCTGGCTGCTGATCGCGCACGATAGTGCCCGATCCGACGACTTCCTGCTAACCCACGAATTTCTCGCGATGATGCTCGGCGCACAGCGACCGGGCGTCTCGCTCGCAGCCAGCATCTTGCAGAGGGCCGGTTTGATCCGCTACACGCGCGGCCACGTGACGATCACGGACCGGCCGGGACTGGAGGCGGCGGCTTGCGAGTGTTACGGCGCAATGCGGGCGCAATTGAGGCACTTCGTGGGCGAGCCGACGTCCAGATAGACGGACCGCCGGAGGCTCATCGGGAGTGGACGGCCCGGCTCCGAATTCGATCCTTTATGTCCGGAATCGAACAGACCCTCGACTGGGCGGTGCGGTCATATTCGCTTCCGAAAATCAGGCACCCGGCACTTGAATTGGTCCGAAGCTAGGCAAAAGCGCGATCGGACGGCCGCCGCAAGTTCGGCACCTGCCGCCGACGGGATCGCGGGTCCTCGGCCTTGGAGGCCTCGATGGCCGCAAGTTCGCATCTTTCTTCCGAGGGGATGCTCGCGGCGTCGCCACGGGAATTGCTTGAGCGCGATGGGCGATGGCCGATCAGCCGCGTCGGCCTTACGGCACTGCTGGATCTCGGAATGACCAACGCGCAAATCGGGGCCTATTTCGCGGTGGGGCCAGATGAAGTTCGTATGCTCCGCGAGCACTATCGTCTCATTCGGGGCGCCTCGAAATGAGCTCGCGCGATCCTCGTGAAGTCGACTTGGGCGCCGCCGCGTCGCTCTTGCACGAGGTTGCAGAAGGACTTCAAGCCGCCTGCGCCTACCTCGAGGCGGCGCGGCGCATCGATCCCAACGGCAACGCCGACGGGGACGTCCTTCAAAAGGCTTCCTCGGAGCTCGCGAGGGTGCGGCGTGCCTATTTCCGTTTGCGGGAGTCTCTCCTGGCGCGCGCGGGCGCCGATCTCCGCCGCGCCAAGACGACCGGCGTTTCCTCGGGCCTCGTCGAAGAACTCTAGAGTAAGCCGGAAGAAAAAGGGCCGCCCTTGCGGGCGGCCCCAGTTTCCTGCGTAAGCGTCGTTGTTGTTATTAGAAGTCCATCCCGCCCATGCCGCCGTGATCGTGGCCGCCGGGCATCGGAGCCGACTTCTTCTCGGGCTTTTCCGCCACCATCGCCTCGGTGGTGATGAGAAGGCCCGCGACCGAGGCCGCGTCCTGGAGCGCGATGCGCACGACCTTGGTGGGGTCGATGATGCCGGCCTTCACCATGTTCACGTACTCGCCGCTCTGCGCGTCGAAGCCGTGGTTGGTGTCGCTGCTCTCGAGGAGCTTGCCGATCACGATCGAGCCGTCGGTGCCGGCGTTCTCGGCGATCTGCCGCGCCGGCATCTGAATCGCGCGCCGCACGATGTCGACGCCGACCTTCTGATCGTCGTTCTCGGTGCGGAGCCTCGCGAGCGCACGGGTCGCGTAGAGGAGCGCCGAGCCGCCGCCGGCGACGACGCCTTCCTCGACCGCGGCACGGGTCGCGTGCATCGCGTCGTCAACGCGATCCTTGCGCTCCTTCACCTCGACCTCGGTCGCACCACCGACCCGGATCACCGCGACGCCGCCCGCGAGCTTCGCCAGCCGCTCCTGCAGCTTCTCGCGGTCGTAGTCGGAGGTGGTCTCCTCGATCTGCGCCTTGATCTGGCCGATCCGGCCCTCGATGTCCTTCTTCTTGCCGGCGCCGTCGATGATCGTCGTGTTCTCCTTGTCGATCCGGACGCGGCGCGCCTTGCCGAGCATGTCGAGCGTGACGTTCTCGAGCTTGATCCCCAAATCCTCGGAGATGAGCTGGCCGCCCGTCAGCACCGCGATGTCCTCGAGCATCGCCTTGCGGCGATCGCCGAAGCCCGGCGCCTTCACCGCCGCGACCTTGAGGCCGCCGCGGAGCTTGTTGACGACGAGCGTCGC
>Ga0335070_10010750_pt1 | contig 10696 bp, 9 predicted proteins | sample Lox_Sample_13_FD_206722 | JGI IMG/M metagenome (GOLD analysis project Ga0335070, IMG submission 206722) | Soil microbial communities from Loxahatchee National Wildlife Refuge, Florida, United States - Lox_Sample_1.3 | ecosystem: Environmental > Terrestrial > Soil > Wetlands | place: USA: Florida...
GGCCGCCGCTCGGGCGCCAGCCGGCCCGTCAGGATGAGGATGAAGACGAGGTTGTCGATGCCGAGGACGATCTCCATCGCGGTGAGCGTGACCAGCGCGAGGAGGGCATCGACCGTGAGCAGGCTTTCCATGGTGCGAAACCAGTGCATGATACACGGACGGCCGGCTCGCGGCACACCGTCCGGGCCGCGGCTCCCGTCCTCGCCGAAGCCCCGCCGCGGCTTGATTTTCCTGCCGGTTCGCCCTAGTCTCGGCCCGTTCCGGTCGCCGCTCACCCGGCTTCGACTCAGGAGGGCGAATCTCTTGGTCTCACGTCGACAGTTCCTGGCTATCGGCGCCGGCGGACTCGCGTCCGCGGCGCTCGCCTCGCGCGGAGCGGCGCAAACGCCCAAGCGGGGCGGCACGCTGTCGCTCCGGACCTGGGACCCTCCGCACTTCGACCACATCCTCGCCCACGCGTACAAGACGCACGTGGTGATCAGCTTCACCCACAGCCGGCTCCTCCGGCACAAGGCCGGGCCGGGCATCAAGCCCGGATCGCTGCAGATCGAAGGCGATCTGGCGGAGTCGTGGCAACAGGTGAACGAGACGACCTACATGTTCAAGCTCCGCAAGGGCGTGCGCTTCCACGCCAAGCCGCCCGTGAACGGCCGCGAGCTGACGGCCGACGACGTGCGCTTCACCTTCGAACACATCCTCAACGAGAAGGGCAGCGCCAACGTCTCGATGTTCCGTGCCATCGGCAAGGTGGAGGCGGTCGATCGCTACACGGTGAAGTTCACGCTGAAGGAGCCCTTCGCGTGGTTCTACGACATGGTCGCCAACCCCATGGCGGGCGCGATCGTCGCGCGCGAGTGCGTGGAGAAGTTCGGAGACCTCAAGAAGCCGGAGGCCGTGATCGGCACGGGCCCCTGGATGCTCGAGACCTACCGGCCGAACGTCTCGCTGAGCTTCGTGAGGAATCCGGCCTATTTCGTGGCCGGGCTCCCCTATATCGACCGCGTCGAGATGTTCGTCGACGAGGACAATGCCTCGCGCATGGCCGCGTTCCTGGGCGGCAAGTACGACCTCGGCTGGGAGTTCCCCGGCACCATCAATCGCTCGGACTGGACCCAGATCGCGGAATCGCTCAAGAAGCGCCGGCCGAACCTCAAGATGGTGGAGTTTCCCTCGAACGTGGTGAACCTCGTCGACATGCGTACGGACAAGCCGCCCTTCAACGACGTGCGCGTGCGCCAGGCCGTCTCGCTCGCCCTCGACCGCAAGGGCATGATCGACGCCACGCTGGAGGGCGTGGGCAGCGTGAACGGGCCGCTGCCCGCCGCCCTCTCCGACTGGGCGCTGCCCATCGCGGAGCTCGGCGAGGGCGCGAAGTACTACCGCTACGACCCCGCCGAGGCCAGGCGCCTACTGGCGGCGGCCGGCTACCCCAACGGCTTCCCGGCCAGCGTGTGCTTCGCGACGTACGGGTCGACCCTGCTCGTGGACACCATGCAGCTCCTGCTCAAGGACCTCAAGGCGGTGGGCATCAACGCCACGCTGGACCAAAAGGAGTACGGCGCGTATCAGGCCACGTGCCGGCTGGGCAAGTTCGACTCGATGGTGTTCGGGCCGCTCACGCCGTTCCTCGAGCCGGACAGCTTCCTCTTCGGCCAGTACTACACGGGCGAGCCCCGCAACCGGAGCCACGTGGCCGATCCGGCGCTCGACGACCTCCTCGTGCGCCAGCGGCGCACCGGCGATCCGAAGGCGCGCAAGGACGTCCTGAGCCAGATCGAGCGGTATCTGGCGAAGCAGCAGTACTACGTGGCGGTGCCGACGGGCGCCTACGTCGGCGTGTGGGACACCGCCCTCAAGAACTACGGGCCGAACCTGGGCTTCGACTACGGCGGGCGGCTCGTCTCGGCTTGGCTCGACCGGTAGTGAGGTCTCGGCTGGTCTCGGATGCCGAGGCGGGGGACGGAACCGCCGGGGGGTCGACGCCCAGTCAGTCGATGCTACCGGGAGGGACCACCCACTCGCAGGGCTGACCAGTGACCCGGCCGATGAGGTCGAAATCGGCGTCGTAGTGGAGCACTACGAGCCCAGCCTGTTCGGCCGCCGCGGCGACGAGAAGATCAGGGATCTTCCGACCCCGCAATCCGCGGGATGCGAGCAGTCGCTGGACGTGACGGGCCCTGCGTACATGTCCGGCCTCGGTTTCAATGAGCGGAAAGGCCGAAAGCGCCGAAGCGAGTCGGGTCCACTCTCCAAGGTTCCGGGCCGAGAACCCGACCTCGAGGTCGGAGATCCCAGCTCGCGCGACTCGCTCACCCGCGGCGAGCGGCTCGAGCGTCGCGCGCACTGCACCGACCCTCAGCCGAGTGAGTACGCTGGTGTCGACGAGATGGGTCAGCGCCACGCCGTTCTGCGATCGGCCAGCCTTGCCTTGGCAAGCGTATCAAGCGCCTTTGCCAGCCGGCGGTCTCGCCGCGGGGCGGCACGACGCAGGGCCTCGTTGACAGTATCCTTCAAAGTCCGCGTGCCGAGCTCACTCCTGGCCGCCGTCAGCGCCTGCTCATCGATATCGACCAGATGTTTGGCCATGTGCCACAGTATATCAGGGCCACGAGCTGTATATCCATCGAGTCCGGCCGAACCTCGGGGTCGCCCGGTATCCCTCGATCGTGGTGAACCTCGTCGACATGCGGCACGGACAAGCCGCTCTTTCGAGCGGCTACGGCAGGTGGCCCGGATGGCGGAGACGAAAGTCAGGAGATCGCCCAGGCGGTGCTCGACGACATCCCCAGCTCGAGATCCACGCCGCCGTAACCGTGCACGACGATGTTCCGGAACCCGGCCATGCGGCCCATTGCGGCCGCAAGCGTCGACGGGCGCGCCAGCGTCCGGAGTTCCTGGACGCACGTCTCGCGGCAGCGCCGCCCGTGGAACCGCGGGGCCCCGGAGCGACGTGGATGTGGCCATTCTCCTGGCCGCCGCTCCGCCCGCCACCCTGGAGGGCCTGCCCCTCGATCTCGAGGACCGCATCACGAAACCTCTCGGCCGCCGCGCCCAGGTGATCGTCCTGAACACTGCACCGGCCGGACTGGTCCATCGCGTCCTGCGCGACGGGGTGCTGCTGCTGGACAGGGACCCGAGCGCCCGGATCGGCTTCGAGGTGCGGGCGCGCAACGAGTTCTTCGAGCACCTCGACAGCTATTCCGCTCAACTCACTGGTCGGGGCGAAGCTCCAGCCGGTAGCGGCCGGGGCCCGAGCCGGTGAGGCTCATCCACGCGCCCACGAGAACTTGCCCCGAGCCCTCCAGAGTGCGTTGACCATCGCTCTCGTAGAGAGCGAGGGCGCCCTTTGAATTCGGTCCCTCGAAAAGGACCTTGCCATCGGCAATCCTGAACGTGCCTGAAGAGATCCACGTCCCCATCATCTCGGAGAACTTTCCGTCAGCGGTGAATGTGAACCGATGGGTAGGCTTGCTGATAGAGGAGCCTGGAGCAACATAGTCGGCTGGACCGCTCCACTTACCGACCACCAGGTTCACGTCAGCCTCACTCAGCGATCGGGGAGGCGGCGCGCTTGCGCATCCGGCGAACACGATTGCCAGGCAGACGGTGAGAGCGGCTCTCCAAGAGGATCGGGGTCCAGGCGTCATGTGGGCCTCCTAGTCTGGAGTTGGTTGCCGTCGCTCATTCTCCCGGGCCGGCATTACTGCGGCATTACCGCGTCGATCAGGAGGCCGAGGGCAGGGAAGTGGTGCTATTGTGGCGCGCCAGACGGCGCGCCATGGCTCGGCTCGAACTCAGGCTCCTTGGCGGCTTCGCGGCCCGCGTCCTCCCTGCGGGTCGCTCCCTGACCGTCCGCCGCCGGAAGGCGCAGGCCCTCCTTGCGTACCTGGCGCTCCATCCAGGGCGCCGCCACCTCCGGGATCAGCTGACCACGCTCCTGTGGGGCGAGCTCGACGAGGACAGGGCCCGGAACAACCTTCGCGTCACCCTCTTCGCTCTGCGTCAGACTCTGGCCCGGGCGAGGGTGGCCGGCTTGCACGTGGATGGGGACAGCGTGGCCCTGGAGCCAGGTGTGCTCGAGGTCGACGTGCTCGCGCTACGGCAGCGGGTGGCCGTGGGCACCGTGCCAAGCCTCGCCGAGGCAGCCCATCTCTACCACGGCGAGCTCCTCGAGGGGTTCCGCCTCGAGGTGCCCGGCTTCGAGGAGTGGCTGGTGGCGGAGCGAGAGCAGCTTCGAGCCACCGTGCTCGCCGCCCTGCGCACGGTGGCCGCCGAGCAGGCGGCATCCGGGGAGACAGAATCAGCGCTGGCGACAACGCTCAAGCTCTTGTCGATCGATTCCCTGGATGAGTCGGCCCACCGGCGCGTGATGCGGTTGCATGCCGATTCCGGCCGACCCGTGCTCGCGCTCCGGCAGTATCAGGCCTGCGTGGCGCTCCTCCGCCGGGAGCTGGATGTCGCGCCGAGCGTGGAGACCAGGGAGCTCTATCGCCAGATACTGGCTCGGCAGGGCCCCCGGCCCCCGGACCGCGGACAGGGGCTCGAGGAGCGCCCGGGCGCGCCGGGGATGGAGCTGTCCGACCTCCCGCTGATCGGGCGAGCCGGCGAGATGTCCCGCCTGCGAAAGCCACTGAGCGAGGCGCTTCGGGGGCGATCCCGGATCGTCCTGATCACCGGGGAGGCGGGCGGCGGCAAGACGCGACTGGTCAGCGAGCTGATGGCCGAGGCCCGTCGACGAAATCTCCTCGTTGTGTGCGGCCGCGGCTACGAGAGCGAGCGCATCCTGGCCTACGGCCCATGGCTCGACGCGATTCGCAACGGAGGGCTCCTCACCAGAAACCCGGCGGCGATGCAGCTCGAGGCGGTGTGGCACGCGGAGCTCGCGCGCCTGTTCCCCGAGCTGGGCGATCCGCCTCCCCTGGTGGTGGGGGGCGACGTGCATGCGCGGCTCTTCGAGGCCACCACGACGCTGGTGGGCCGGGTGGCTGCGCTCGAGCCGGTCTTGCTCGTGCTCGAGGATCTCCACTGGGCCGACGATCTCAGCACGGGACTCCTTTCGTTTCTCGGGCGCCGGCTGCGATCCTCGCGACTCCTCATCGTTGTCACGGCGCGGGAGGAGGAGCTGGATGCTGCGGAGGGCCTGCGGCGGGCGCTCCACGAGCTGGATCGTGCGGTGGGAGTCGATCACGTGTCAGTGCCTGCCTTGACAGAGGAGGACACCAACGCGCTGACCCGGGCCCTCGCGGGTCGCCGCGCGTCCGATCCAGCGTTTGGCCGAATCTCCTCCGAGATCTGGCACACATGCCGCGGCAACCCGTTCATGGTGGTGGAAACCTGGAGCTTGTTGCAGGAGCAGTCAGGGGGTGAGGCGCCTGACCCCATTCCGCTTCCGCCCCGCGTCCGCGAGGTCATCGAAAGGCGCCTTGGCCGGCTGAGCGAGCAGGCGCGCGAGCTCGCGACCCTCCTGGCGGTGCTCGGGCGCGCCTCCGCCTTCGCCGTGGTGCAGCGGGCGGCCCGGCTCGAGGCCCTCGAAGCCGCGCATGTCGTCGAGGAGCTCGTCCGCCGCCGCGTGATCCATGCCGTCGACAGCGAGCTCGATTTCACGCACGACCGGATCCGCGAGGCGGTTTACGAGGCGATTCCCAGGCTTCGGCGGCGGCTTCTGCACGCGGAGGTGGCGGCGGCGCTCGAGCAATGCTACGCGAAGGACCTCGAGCCGCACCTCCTCACGATCGCGCGGCACTATCGGGAGGCGGAGGCATGGGACAAGGCGGTGACCGCCCTCCGAGCGGCTGGCCGCGCAGCGGCCAGCCGGGGCCGACTCGTGGAAGCGCGCACATGCATGGACGACGCGATTGTCGGCCTCGATCATCTGGGCGATACGCCCCAGACGTTGGCGCTCGCCGTCGACCTCCGCTTCGACCTGCGCAACACGCTCTTTCCCCTCGGCGAGATGGCGAGGCTTCACGATCGGCTGCTCGAGGCCGAGAAGCTGGCGGCGCAGCTCGGCGACGCGCAACGGCTGGGCTATTCCCTCGACTATCTCGGCAACCACCTCTTCGTCACCGGTTCCCCACGGGCCGGGGAGGAGTTCGGGGAGCGCGCGCGCGCCATCGCCCAGACGCTGCACGATGTCCGGCTCCGGGTGGCCGTGAGCTATCACCTGGGCGCCATCTACGTGAACGTGGGTGAGCCCGCGAAGGCGGAGACCGCCCTCGGGGCGGTGGCCGAATGGACAGCCGGGAACCTCCGCGGTGATCTGTGCGGTATGGCTGTGCTCCCCTCGGCTGCCGCTCGATCCATCGTGTCCTACTCCCTCGCCGACCGGGGACGGTTTCGCGAGGCGAGGGCGAAGGCCCAGGAGGGGGTGGATCTGGCGGTTGAGTTCGGCCACGACTACACGCTGACGCAGGCGCTCCTGGCCGTGGGATACGTGTGCAACCAGCAGGGCGAGCATGGACTGGCGGTGGAGGCGCTGGAGTCGGCGGTCGGCCTGGCGCGCGAGAAGAATTTCCCGTACGTCCTTCCGGTCCTCGAAGGGCAGTTGGGCTACGCGTATGTCCGCACCGGGAGAGAGGAGGAGGGCTTGACGGTTCTTGCGCGCGCGGAGACGGCTGCGACCGCCATGCACGTGCGGGGATTCGAAGTCACGGCGCTCGTCAATCACGTGCGCGCCCTCGTCGTCACGGAAAGATGGAACGAGGCGGAGATCCGCGGCCTGGAGACGCTCGCCATCGTCCGGACGAGCGGCCAGCGCGTGGCGGAGGCCTGGATACTCTTCCTGCTCGGAGAGATCTGGGCCAGCCCGGCGCGGCTCGACGTGAGCAAGGCGAGGGAGCACTATGCCGCCACGCTCGCGATGGCCGGAGCGTGCGGGCTGGCCCCGCTGGCGGCTCACTGTGAGCGAGGGCTCGGGGAGCTGGCACGCCGTGAGGGCCGCACCGCGGAAGCGGCCTCTCGTCTCGACGCCGCCGCGCGCAGCTTCCGTGAGATGGGGATGCGATTCTCCTAAGGGCGCGATGACCCGGCGTGGAGCCCGGCGACGTGGCCAGAGCCCTGTCGCCGAGACGGGACGTTCTCGCCGCGTAAAGGCGGGATACACGATGGCGGGCGTCCGGTGCGCGTGGACGCGCGGATCCCGGCAGACTCCGGGCGCGGCGGTCAGATCGAGGTCGGCCGCCGCCGCCCCCCTCAGGAGGATGGTGCCGCGATCGAATGCCAGGCTGACAGCCGGCGCGCGGCAGGTCCCGGATGAATCTGGGATCCCGTGCGCGCTTTCTCATACAATGCCTGCATGCCTCAGAGGAAGGCGCCAGCTGCTGCAGGCGATCCTGCCTTGCTCGAGCGGGTCAAGGGGATCGTCTGCGGGATCCTGGGTGATCGACCCGTCGACGTGTACCTCTTCGGCTCCTGGGCACTGGGAGTGCAGCGCTCGACCAGTGACATCGATGTGGCTGTCGAGTCCGCGACGCCTCTGCCTCGAGCCCTGCGCGCTTGTCTGCGGGAGGCGCTGGAGGAAAGCACGATTCCGAATCGTGTCGATGTGGTCGATCTCGCCGAGACGGACGCCGCCTTCCGTGACCGCGTCCGCCGTGAAGGCATCCGATGGATCGGCTCCGGCAGCGCCTGAGACTCGCCGAACAGGCGGCAGAGACGCTCGGGGAGCTCGCCGCTCGCGCAGCGCCCAGCAAGATCGAGCGCGATGCAGCCATTCAGCGCTTCGAGTACACGTTGGAGGCCACATGGAAGGCCGCCCAGCGTTTTCTTTCCGTGGTCGAAGGTGTCGAGGCGGGGTCGCCAAAATCGGCGGTCCGCGGCTGCCACGAGGCGGGTCTGCCGAGGCGTGTCTCGCGGCCATGAAGATTCGGCTGCCGACCGGGCCTCCTGCGTCTGGCTAGGCGCGGGCTCTATGGACATTGCCATCGTCGGCGGCGGCATCGGCGGGCTCACCCTCGCGCTCGCCCTGCACCAGCGCGGCCTCTCCTGCCGCGTGTACGAGAGCGCGCCCGAGGTGAAGGAGCTGGGCGTCGGCATCACGCTGCTGCCGCACGCCATGCGCGAGCTGACCGCGCTCGGAGTGGGCGAGACCCTGGCCCGGCAGGGCATCGAGAACAGCGAGAGCTGCTTCTTCAACCGGTTCGGCCAGCTCATTCATGCCGAGCCGCGGGGCAGAGGCGCGGGGTACCCGGTGCCCGAGGTCGGCATTCACCGCGGCCGGCTGCACCTGACGCTGTGGCAGGCGGCCACGGAGCGGCTCGGCGCCGATCGTCTCGTCACCGATCACCAGTGCGTCGGACTCGATCAGGATGACCGGCGGGTGACGGTCGGCTTTCGCTCGACGGCCACCGGCGCCTCGCGCCCGCCCGTGACCGCGGACATCGTCATCGCCTGCGACGGCGTGAACTCGGCCGTGCGCCGGCAGTTCTACCCGAAGGACGCGCTGTGCTTCGGCGGCATCAATTCCTGGCGCGGAGTCACGCGTGCGAAGCCGTTCTTGAGCGGGCGCAGCTACGTGCGCGTGGGATCCATCCAGAACGGCAACATGGTGATCTACCCCATCGTCGACGACGTGGACGGGCAGGGGCATCAGCTCATCAACTGGACCGCGCAGGTGGCCCAGCCCGGCTACGATCGCAACGACTGGAACAAGCCGGGTCGGCTCGAGGACTTCCTCCCCATCTACGAGGCCTGGACCTTCGACTGGCTCGACATTCCGGATCTGATTCGCCGCTCCGACGTGATCTTCGAGTACCCCATGGTGGACAAGGAGCCGATCGATCGCTGGACGTTCGGCCGCGTCACGCTCCTGGGGGATGCCGCGCACCCGATGTATCCGCGCGGGTCGAACGGCGCCGCGCAAGCGGTCCTGGATGCGCGTGCGCTCGCGGACGCGCTGGCCGCGGGAGGAGACGCGCCCGCCGCGCTTCGCGCCTACGAGGCCAAGCGTTCCGGTCCGACGGCCCGCGTGGTGCGCACCAACCGCGCGCACCCGCCCGACTACCTCATCCGCCGCGTCGAGGAGCTGGTGGGGGACAAGCCGTTCGACGATCTCGGCCGCTACATCACGGCCGACGAGCTGCGGCAGCTCTCCGACCGCTACAAGCGCGTGGCGGGATTCGCGCTGGAGGACGTGACGTCGCGTCCGGCCGGCTAGCCGATCGTTCGGACCTTCTCGCGGACAGCGAACCAGCAGGGACGGTAGCCCGCGTGCGGGAAGAGCGCGTAGACGCACACCTCGGTTTGCGGCTGGCTGTAGAAGACCTCGAGGCGGCCGTTCTTGAGCATGGTCGCGTAGTAGAACGTCACCGTGCCCAGCGCGTCCGGGCCTGCCATGTGTCCCAGGCGATATTCGATCCAGACGTAGTCCGACACGAAGGTGGCGACGACCGACACCAGGAGCACGAAGCCCGCGATCCTGAGGATGGTGAGGAGCCGACTCACGCCTGTCCTCCCAGCTCCGAGCCGCGGACCGTGTTCCGGAGTCGCGGGTCGAGCCAGTCGCGGAGGTGGTCCCCGAGGAGATTCACGGCCAGCACGGTGAGGAAGATGGCGAGGCCGGGGAAGGCCGTGATCCACCACGCGGTGCTGAGGTAGAGGCGGCCGCCGTTCAGCATCCGTCCCCACGTGACGACGTCGGGCTCGACGCCCAGGCCCAGGAAGGACAGGGTCGCTTCGAGGATGATCATGTTCGCCACGGCAAAGATGGCCACCACGATGACGGGCGAGAGCACGTTGGGCAGGACGTGGTGGGTCATGATGCGCAGGTCACCGGCTCCCGTGGCGCGGGCGGCCTGCACGAAGTCACGCTCCTTGACGCCGAGCGTCTCGCCCCGCGTGAGGCGGGCGTAGAGCGTCCAGCCCGTCACCGAGAGCGTGAGGATCACGTTGCGAACGCCGGGGCCCAGCACGGCCACCACCGCGATGGCCAGGAGAATCGTCGGAATGGCGAGCTGGATCTCCGTGACCCGCATCAGCACATCGTCGGTGCGCCGCCCCGCGTAGCCCGCGAGCACGCCGATCAGGACGCCGAGCGGGCACGAGAGGACCACGGCGACCACGCCGACCAGGAGGGAGATCCGCGCGCCGTAGATGAGCCGGCTCAGCACGTCGCGCCCCACCTCGTCCGTGCCGAGGAGATGCGCGCCCAGCGCGGGCGGCTGGAGCCTCCGCGCGATGTCCTGCTCGCCCGCGCCGTAGGGCGCCACCCAGCCCGCGAGCACGGCCACCGCGAGCGTTGCCCCGAGGAACGCGCTGGCAAGCCAGATGGTGGGGCCGGCGCGCCTCATGCCGCCTCCGTGCGGATGCGCGGATCGAGCGCCGCGTAGGAGAGATCGACCAGCACGTTGACGGCCACGAAGATGAGCGAGACCACGAGCACCACGCCCTGCACGACCGGGAAGTCGCGATTGAAGATCGCCTCCACGACGAGCCGCCCGATGCCCGGCCACGCGAAGATGGTTTCCGTCACCACGGCCCCCCCCAGGAGCTGCGCGAACTGCAGTCCCAGCAAGGTCACGATGGGGATGGAGGCGTTCTTGAGCGCGTGCGCCGCGAGCACGCGCGATTCCCCGAGGCCCTTGGCGCGCGCCGTGCGGACATAGTCCTGCCCCAGCACCTCGAGCATGCTCGAGCGCACCAGCCTCGCCAGCCGTCCCATGATGATGGTGGACAGGCTGACCGCCGGCAGCACGAAGTG
>Ga0335070_10010751_pt1 | contig 10695 bp, 9 predicted proteins | sample Lox_Sample_13_FD_206722 | JGI IMG/M metagenome (GOLD analysis project Ga0335070, IMG submission 206722) | Soil microbial communities from Loxahatchee National Wildlife Refuge, Florida, United States - Lox_Sample_1.3 | ecosystem: Environmental > Terrestrial > Soil > Wetlands | place: USA: Florida...
GTGCCGGTGAACGTGTCGTTCTCCAGCGTCATCGTCCAAGCGCCATCGTGGGACGAGGTCGACTGCGCCGCGCAGTCAAGTGCGCCGACTGACAGCAGCACGAGCAGCGTCGACCACGCAATTGCCTTCATGTCGTTCCTCCCACGGAGATTTGATGAGCGCAGCGTAGTCAGGCGCGCTCCGAGAGTCCTCAGCGAAGCGTCGGTCTTCGGTCGCTCTCCGGTCAGCCTCGATGCGACTGTCGATCCCAAACGCGTCGAGCCACGCGCCGCGTCGGTCGGTGACTGCGGCGCGAACCGTCTGGCACTTCAATGCCCGCGCGTTGTCGAACCGGTCGCATTGCGGCGCGCAGAGCGGCCAGGGTCAAGACGGCCGTACGTCGTGAACCGACGCGCATCAAGCGCGTCGGAAGTCACCAGGGACTGGAGTTGCCGTCGGTACGGCGCTGCACGCGGCGAGGATGCGGTAGTTCGGACTCCCGCGCGTGCGGCCGGAGCGGCCCACTGCGCGAAGTCACGCCGTTGGCCGAAAGCGATTGCGGTCTCTAGACGCTGGCCTCGCCGGCGCCGATCACCTGGTGGTGGCGGATGGCCTGCTGCGTTTCGGCCTTGCCGTCGGCGCGCGTCTTCGTCGATTTCGCGAGGGCCTCTCGTGGCGCGATGTTGTGCGTGTAGTAGGTCCTCTTGCCGTTGTTGCCGAGACCGCCGTCGCGGTTGGCGGCAACGGTCTCGGCCTTGCGCTCGGTGCGGGACCGGATCGACAGCGGAGCGGGCTGCTTGATCGAGGGATCAAGTTCGCCCTCGACCAGCAGACCGGCATGGCCGGCGGCGCGAGTCTGCGCGTTCACCTCGGCGCGCGACAACGGGATGTACTCGCCCTGCGCGTACGCGGTGTGACCGAAGGCGGCTGCGAAGGCCGCGATGGCGATGCCTGCCGAGAGGCGGGTGGTGTGGCGACGTGTATTGCTTTGCATAGTGAAGACTCTCCTTACTGTGACGATGATGAATGACGACCCACCCGAGGAATGTTCGCCGTCGGTTGAACCGTCCTTCGAATTCAGCGTACAGGACCGTCGCCGCCGATTGGTCAGCGAAGCGTCGCGAATTGGTCTTGATTGAACCGCCGCGCTTGTCGTCGCTTCGCTCTGGCTTTCGGTCGGCTGCGCTCCAACAGGCGCGTGGCGTATCTGGCGCCAACACAGCAGCGACCGAACGGCGACGGATCGCTGACGACACCCGCGGACGGCAGCACTACTGTTGCGACGCACGAGCAAGCGGCGCTCAGCGGACGGCGCACCGACACGGGGCCTCGCAGCGTCGCTCGTCTCGAAACTGAAAGCGATCCTGGCTGTGTCCATGACTATCACGTCGCTGCTGGCCTATTGGACCCGGGACCACCTGGTTGCCAACGGGTTCATCGGACTGAACCTGCTCGGCGCCTTGCTCCTGGGCATGTTGGTCGGGTACGAGCGCTCGTATCAGGGGCGCGCCGCGGGCATGCGGACCTACGGTCTGGTCTGCATGGCGGCGACCGCATTGACCGCTTTCAGCGGTTTTGCACCGCTGTGGTTCGGCGGGACGGTACTGTCGGCGCCGGTCGACCCTACGCGGGTCGTGCAAGGGGTCGTCTCCGGCATCGGATTCCTGTGCGCAGGCGTCATCATGAAGGACGGCCTGAGCATTCGTGGCCTGAACTCTGCTGCTTCGATCTGGGCGGTGGCGGCGGTCGGCGTTTTGCTCGGCGTGGGCTTCTACGCCGCGGCCATCTCGCTTGCGCTCCTCGCGGGCCTGTCGATGTCCGCGCTGCGTCGTCTCGAAGCGCGGCTGCCGGGTCGCTCGACTCTCGATGTGCAGCTGTGTTTTCGCGCGGGCCACATGCCGCGACTGGACGAGCTCAGCGCGGTCGCCGTCGCCCGCGGACACCAGATCGTGCGCGAGAGCTTGGTGATCAACGTGGCGAACGGCCGGCCGGTCTGGCGCTTCGCGGTGGTTTCGATCGACCGTGCGAAGGCGGCCTCGCCGACGATGCTCGCCGAGGAGATGACCGTCGCCGAGGGCATCGAGAGTTTCAGCATCACACCGGTACGGAACTGAAGGCCAAGCCGAGTCAGGCAGGAGAACAACAGTGAACAGTCGACGGCCTGCGGCGATGCTGCCTGCGCTGCTGGCGATGCCTCTTGGCATAGCTCATGCGGCGACCCTGCGCGAAGTGTTCAAACAGGTCGGCGAGGCGGGACATCATCCGCGCGGTGGCCGGGATGCCGATCGACGCGAGCTCCGACAACTCCGGCCACGTGCGTGAGCGTCTGCGCTGCATGCAGTTGTCTGGAGAGCCAATCAGCGTGACCGTGTGGCGCTCGGGCCGCGCCTTTGAACTGAGGGGTGTCGACCTGCGCTTGACCGGCGCGAACTGAAGGCGGGCGGGTTTCGTCGCGATCAGCGAGCGAAGTCACGACTCAATATCGACCTTTCGCTTACCACTTTGTGGATTGCTCCAGCTAACGTGCACCGCACCACATTCCTGCCTGGATCTAGGACACCCAATGGACGTTCGCTCGCAATCGCTGCTCAGCCGCCGCAAGGGTTTGGTGGTCGGCATAGCCAACGAGCACAGCATCGCCTACGGCTGCGCCCGCATGTTCCGCGACTGTGGAGCCGACCTCGCCGTCACCTGGCTCAATGAGAAGGCCCGGCAGCACGTGGAGCCGTTGGCGCGCGAGCTCTCCTGCGAAATCACGATGCCGCTCGACGTCGAGCAGCCGGGTGCCATGGAAAGCGTGTTTGACGCAATCCGCGAGCGCTGGGGGCGGCTCGACTTCCTGCTGCACTCGATCGCCTTTGCGCCTTCGAACGATCTGCACGGCCGCGTCGCCGACAGCTCCAGCACCGGCTTCGCGCGCGCGATGGACATCTCGTGCCACTCGTTCATTCGGATGGCCAGGCTGGCCGAACCGCTGATGGACGAGGGCGGAACGCTGCTCACGATGACGTACCTCGGCGGCGACGAGGTGGTGCCGCACTATGGCCTGATGGGGCCGGTGAAGGCAGCGCTGCAAGCCTCGGTGCGCTACCTGGCCACCGAACTCGGGCCGCGCGGCATCCGGGTCAATGCGGTCTCGCCCGGGCCGATCCGCACGCGCGCGGCATCCGGGATCCCCCAGTTCGACGCGCTGGTCGACGACGCGCGCCGCCGCTCGCCTCTGCTGCGCCAGGTCGAGATCGACGATGTCGGTGCGATCTGCGCGTTCCTCGTCAGTGACGCCGCGCAGGCCATCACCGGCGATGTGCACTACGTGGACGGTGGGTTGCACATCCTCGCGTGATCTGGGCAGTGCATCGGCGCCCGGCGCACATCACTTCATCCAACAGACGACAGGTCATCTCTGCCATGACATTGACAACGGATACCGTGAGCACTTCCCTTGGCGCTGACTTCGAAGTCATGCGCAACCGCACCTTCGACGAGATCGCCGTCGGCGATCGGGCGGTCATCGAACGCACGCTGACTGCGGCCGACATCCAGTTGTTCGCCGCCATGTCGGGCGACGTGAACACGCAACACATCGATGCCGAACTCGGCGTCGCGACGCCGTCGCACGGCGTGATCGCGCACGGCATGTGGGCCGGTGCGTTGATTTCCGCCGTGCTCGGCACGCGGTTGCCGGGCCCGGGCACGATCTACCGCGCGCAGACGCTGCGTTTCGAGGCGCCGGTCCATATCGGCGACACGCTGACGATCGCCGTCACCGTGACCTCGCGGGACGAGGCAACGCGCAGCTTGGTGCTCGACTGTTGCTGCACCAACCAGGGCGGCCAGGCCGTGATCTCCGGGGAGGCGACCGTGCTTGCGCCGACCGTGCGGATCGAGCGCGAGCGCGCCACGCTGCCACAGGTGCGAATATCGCTGACCCAGGGCAGCGACCTGGTCCGCCTGCTGCAGTACGTACGGCCGCTTGGTCGGATCAAGGTCGCGGTGGTGCATCCCTGCGACACGGTGAGTCTGTCTGCCGCGCTCGACGCGCGTGCCGCGGGATTGATCGAACCCGTGCTGGTCGGCCCGCGCGCGCGCCTGCAGTCCATTGCGCGCTCGGCCGACTTGTCGCTCGGCGGCTTGACGATCGAGGATGTGCCGCACAGCCACGCGGCGGCGGCGCGCGCGGTCGAGCTGGCTCTGAGCGGTGCCGTCGAGGCGCTGATGAAGGGCAGTCTGCACACCGATGAGCTGATGGGTGCTGTGGTTGCGAGCGCGTTGCGCACCGGCCGCAGGATGAGCCACTGCTTTCTGATGCAGACGCCTGCCTATCCGCGTCCGTTCATCATCACGGACGCCGCGGTCAACATCGCGCCGAAGCTGCAAGAGAAGGCCGACATCGTGCGCAACGCGGTCGACCTCGCGCATGCGTTCGGCGTCGCTCGCCCGCGGGTCGCCATCCTGGCCGCGGTCGAGACCGTCAATCCGAACATGCCCGCCACGCTGGAGGCTGCGGCGCTGTGCAAGATGGCCGACCGCGGCCAGATCGAAGGCGCCATCGTCGACGGGCCGCTGGCGTTCGACAATGCGGTGTCGGTCGCAGCCGCCCGGACCAAGGGCATCGTGTCCGACGTGGCCGGCGCCGCCGACATCCTCGTCGTTCCCGACCTCGAGAGCGGGAACATGCTGGCCAAGCAGCTCGAGCACCTGGGCGGTGCGGCCAGCGCTGGCATCGTGCTCGGCGCGCGCGTGCCCATCGTGCTGACCAGTCGCGCAGACTCGCGCGAGTCGCGCATCGCGTCGTGCGCCGTGGCGCTCGTGGTGGCGCGGCGGGCGACGCACGCCGGTGCGATCGGGGTCGGGCCTCAGGTGGCCTTGCTCGACCGGGCGCAGCAGGTCGACGTCGAGCAGCGGCCGGCCGCGCTGGAGTCGCATGGATGAGCGGCGCTGAACCCATGGGTGCGTCGACGACCCGGCGCGGCAAACATGATGCGTCGCCCGGCGCGACCGCTGCGGGAGAGCCGATCTTGGTTCTCAACTGCGGTTCGTCGAGCATCAAGTTTGCGCTGTTTGACGTCGGAGCGCTCGCCGTGGCGCGCGAGCCGCTCTGGTCCGGCAAGGTCGAGGAGATCAACGGCAGCACCGCTCGGCTTGTCCAAGCGGATGCCGCGCCCGTCGCGCTCGAGCTAATCGGCGAAACGCCGTACCACGTCGCCTTAGAGGCCGTACGCGAGCGCGTCGAGGGGCACACGGGCGGCAGGCTGCCGACGGCGATCGCCCACCGCGTGGTGCACGGTGGGGGGAAGTACGCGGCACCGGTGCGCATCGACCGCGCGGTGCTGGCGGACCTGAAGGGCTACGTGGCGCTCGCGCCTCTGCACCAACCGTTCGCGCTGCGGGCGATCGAGACGTTGCTCGATCAGAACCCCAACCTGCCGCAGGTGGCATGCTTCGACACCGCGTTCCACAGCACGCTCCCGCAGGAGGAGCAGATGCTGCCGTTGCCATACGCGCTGTGGGAGCGCGGCGTGCGGCGCTATGGCTTTCACGGGCTGTCGTACGAATACATGGCCCTCGCGCTGGCCGAACGGCACAGTGATTGCGCGCGGGGTCGCGTGATCGTCGCTCATCTGGGCAGCGGCGCCAGCCTCTGCGCAATGCGCGGCCTGCGCAGCGTCGCCACCACGATGGGATTCTCAGCGCTCGACGGCCTGATGATGGGGACCCGGTGCGGCTCGATCGACCCTGGGGTGATCCTGCACCTCATCGAGTCCGAGAACCTGAGTCTCGACCAACTGGCTGACCTGCTCTACCACGAGTCGGGCTTGCTCGGCGTGTCGGGCGTGTCGTCGAGCCCGCAGCGGCTGCTTGCGGCCGAGGCGACGGACCCGCGCGCTCGCGCCGCCCTGAGGCTGTACGTGCGGCGGATCGTTCGCGAGATCGGCTCGCTGATCGCAGTGCTCGGGGGACTGGACGTGCTTGCCTTCACGGCGGGCGTCGGCGAGCACAGTGCGGCGCTTCGCGAACGGATCTGCTCCGATCTCGAGTGGCTCGGGGTTCGCATCGACGCGGACGCCAACCGCGCCAACGCGCCAACGATCTCGGCGGCCGCCAGCCGCGTGCGGGTCGCGGTGGAGCCGACCAACGAGGAATGGATCGCGGCCTGCCATGCGCGCCGCGTGATCCGCGGCGGCGCGGCGACAACGCCCGCGAAGACAAGCCCCCTTGCAGATGCCCACTACCGAGCCCGAGATGACCTTGCTGTCTGAAGCCACTTTCCCCAGCCGGCGCACGTATGTGCTGAAGCTGCGCAACAGCGCGAGCCGTGCCGCGATCACCGGCCGAATCGAAAACGTCGTCACCGGTTGGCGGCGGGAGTTCGCCTCCGCCCACGAACTCCTGGAGTTCATCTGCAACGAGTTGGGCGATCCCATCCACTGGCCGCGCGCCGATACAGAGAAGGAATCATGAGCAATCCAGTCGAAACCATTTCCCGCAGCCGCGATGTGTCGGCAAAGGTCACGCAGATCCTGCAAACGCGCACAAAACTGGCGCTCGAGCGCTTCGGCAAGCGGGTGCAGGGCGCCATCGTTGAGCGAGACGCCGGACTCAAACCGAGTCACCCGCCTGGCGCGGAAGATTGGGCGAGCGTAGCGCAGTACGCGGCGGACTTCGCCCAGCGTTCTATCCTGTTCTGGGACACGCTGCGCCAGCGCGGCAACAACTTTCTCGAGCACGAGCGGCAGGGCCTGCCGCCGGTTCTGCACTTCGATCACGAGATGGTCATGGACGGGCGTTCACTGGAGCGTCCAGTCAACTACGCGCTGCTGCGCATCGTCGCGCCACCGGGTGTGAAGGTGGATGACAGACGGCGTCCCTACGTGATCATCGACCCGCGCGGCGGCCACGGCCCGGGCATCGGCGGCTTCAAGGACGACTCGCAGGTCGGTGTCGCGCTGCGAGAGGGCCATCCGGTGTACTTCGTCATCTTCTTCCCGAACCCAGAGCCGGGACAAACGCTGCTGGACGTCTGCAACGCCGAGCGAGAGTTCGTCCACCGCGTGCGCGAGCTGCACCCCGACGCCCCGAAGCCGGGAATCGTCGGCAACTGTCAGGGCGGCTGGGCTGCGATGATGCTGGCAGCCGCCAGTCCTGACGATACGGGGCCGATCGTGGTCGTCGGCGCGCCGATGTCGTACTGGGGTGGCGCCTGGAGAGAAGGCGAGGGTGACAATCCGATGCGCTATGCCGGGGGCCTGCTCGGCGGCACCTGGCTCGCCTCGCTCGCATCCGACCTCGGTGCGGGCAAGTTCGACGGCGCCTCGCTGGTCCAGAACTTCGAGAACCTGAATCCGGCCAACACGTTCTGGGACAAGTACTACCAACTCTTCGCCAACATCGACACCGAGCAGCCGCGCTTTCTCGAGTTCGAGCGTTGGTGGGGTGGGTACTTCCTGATGAACCGCGAGGAGATCGAGTGGATCACCCAGAACCTCTTCGTCGGCAACAAGCTGTGGTCGGGCACGGCCGGCCCGGCGGGGATCTTCGACTTGCGGCAGATCAAGGTGCCGATCGTGCTCTTTGCTTCGGCAGGCGACAACATCACGCCGCCGCAGCAAGCCTTCAACTGGGTCGCCGACGTGTACGGCAGCACCGAGGAGATCAAGGCCCGCGGGCAGGTGATTGTCGGCCTGATGCACGAGGACGTTGGGCACCTGGGTATCTTCGTTTCCGGCAAGGTCGCGAAGAGGGAGGGATCGCAGATCGCGTCGGTGCTGGAATCGATCGAGGCGCTGCCCCCAGGGCTGTACGGGATGCAGATCACGGAACAGAAGGGCGCCGGCAAACCGGCGTATGAGGTGAGTCTGGTCGAGCTGCGCCTGGAAGACGTGACCGAGCGACTGAACCGCTTCAAACGCGCGGACGAGGGGCCCTTCGAAGCCGTCAGGGCAATCTCTGAGTTCAATCAGCGGGCGTACGAGCTCTTCGGTCGCCCCGTCGTCAATGCGCTGTCCACCGAAGTCGGCGCCCAACTGTCGCGCAACTTTCACCCGCTTCGCCTGCAGCGCTGGGCGATTTCGGACCTCAACCCGTGGCTCTGGTGCCTGGCACCGGCCGCGTCCGCGGTGAAGGCGCAGCGCCGGGCGTTGCCGGCGGATCACCCGGCGCGCAAGGTGGAGTCGACGGTGGCCGACCTGATGAGTGCCAGCCTTGACTGTTATCGGGCGCTGCGTGACACGGTGGCCGAGGCCACCTTCTTCCAGATCTACGGCCACCTGTTTGCCTTCTACCGCGGCGACAAACAGGCAGCCGGCACCGGTGTCAAGCCGGACGACCCGCGCCAACTTCCAATCGTCAAGGCAGCGCTGGCCTCAATCGACAAGGGCGGCTATGCCGAGGCGCTGGCGCGCGTCGCCGTGCTGATGGGGCCGCGCGATGAACCTCTGCCGCTGTCGAGGCTGCAGCTCGCGCAGGATCTGCTCGACGAATACCGCGGCTTTCTGCCCGATCTCGCCCCCGACGAGGTACGTCGGATCGGCGGCACGCAGGAACTGATCGTGCGCTACGAGCGCACGCGGGCGATCGAGACCCTGCCAGTCCTGCTGGCCAAGCGCGGGGACCGCGAACGCCTGCTTACGCTGCTGAAACGCGTACTCGGCGACAAGCGGGTGCAGCGCATCCGGCCCACAGCCGAGCAGGTGGCGACGCTCGAGCAGATCCGCGGCGTGCTCGGCACAGCCGGTCGAGCAGTCGCTGGCCCTCGGGACGAGCTCACGATGGCGGCGGCATGAGGCGACGAGGCGCCCCTGACCTTAACCCTTCGCAGGACGCGATCCGCGGTCTCGCGCACGGTGTTTCGCTGCGTCCCGCGGGTCGCATCACGAGCAATCTGCAATGAGCAAGCCACGCAACGACCTTCCGCCCGAGTGGTGGGCCGAAAACCTTCAGGCACTGGACAGCGAGATCGCCCGGCTTGCCCTGCTGTGCCAGGTGCGGATCCTCGCGCCAGGTACCGTCGAGCGCGTGCTCAGCCGCGACGCCTCGGTGTGCGGCAAGGACAACCCGATCGCCTTCGCGAAGCTGCATGACCTGCTGCTGATGCACTTCGCCATACGCGAGAAGTCGGCCGATTCGGTTGGTCAGGTCCAGACGGCGCAGATCGAGGCCTACGTCATCGACCGGCTGAAGAAGCGCTACGCCGATCTGCTCGCGCAGTAGCGCCCCGCCCACGGCAACGGAATGTGTCGCGGTCCGATGTCATGACGAGCGCGCTCGCGTCCAGCATGCGGTGTCGCGCTTGAGTGGCGGTGCACCGATAGCGACGCACAGGATCGCAAAGAGAGACCCGTAGGCAGGCGCGCTGCGGTGCGCCCTTGCTCAGCGCGCGTGGCGCCTCATGCGGCGTCTGGACGCGATAGCAGGCGCGCGTCACTTTCAACAGCCCTTCTTGAGAGACCGCGCGGTCGAGCAGGTTTGCGCCGGCTCGCGCCGTCGCAACGCGCCAGCCCATGAGCCCTCTCATGCCGCGACGTCGTGTCCTCTCCAGGGTGATCGTTCGTCAATTGGCCGCGGGCCCGTTTGCGACCGAATGCAGACGCATCGCTGACGACTTCGCGCGGCCTCCTCAGTACGCTGCTTGCATCGAATCATCTGACACGGCGAAACATGCAGATAACGCAACGATCAATGGCCTGCAATCAGATGGCGCGGGTCCTGGGCTCTGATGAGCAGAGCCGTGCGACCCGGCGCGAAGCGGCACAGGGCCCGAAGCGGGGCTTGAGCACCATCGCGAGGTGAAGCCGTGAAGCTGAGGTTGCTGTCGCGACTCATGGCCGGCACCGTCGGATCGGTGTTGCTGTGCACCGGCCTGCATGCGTTTGCGCAGGAGTCCGTCGCGCGGAATGGTCTGAGGCCGTCGTCACTCTTTGCGCAGCTCGGGGTGGCTGAACATGGCCACGAGGGCACCTTCGGTGCTACTTGGGATCTGCCTTGGCGCCACGACTTCGATTGCTGCGTCGCCACCGGCTACGTGGAGGCGGCCATCGGGCGCTGGAGTGGGAATGGCGACAACGCCAGCAGCGTGTGGTTCACGCAGGTTGGCTTGACGCCAGTCCTGAGACTGCAGCCGCGAAGCTGGCCGCAGGGCCTGTTCGCGGAAGCCGGCATCGGCGCCAACGTGATCGTGCCGATCTACCACAGCGACAACAAACACTTCAGCACCGCGTTCAATTTCGGCGATCACCTGGCGATCGGTCGGCAGTTCGGCGAAGACCGGAAGCAGGAGGTCGCACTGCGGCTGCAGCATTTCTCCAATGCCGGCATCCGCCACCCGAATCCTGGGGAGAACTTCGTGCAGCTGCGCTACGGGCGTCGCTTTTGAGCCGAACGCTCTCGAGTTGCTGCTTGCCTGGATTCCGGCTTCATCGGAGCAGCCTGGCGGTCGAACTGTTCCCCTGCGGTTCGTGCAACACTGACGCCGTGCCCGCGATGGCCAAGCAGCAGTCCCCCGCTTTCAGGCGGATCCGCTCGGTGCTCGATCGCAGCCCGCACTTCAGCGCGCTGCCGCCCGAGAAGCTCGATCGGCTCGCTGCGCATGGGCGCTTGGTCAGCTACAAGAGCGGCGAGCTGGTGCTCGACGCATGGCGACCGGCGCAGCGGCTCATTGTCCTGCTGCGGGGGGGCCTGCGGGTCGGCGTGCCGAAGGCCGATGGCACGTCGTTCATC
>Ga0335070_10010753_pt1 | contig 10692 bp, 10 predicted proteins | sample Lox_Sample_13_FD_206722 | JGI IMG/M metagenome (GOLD analysis project Ga0335070, IMG submission 206722) | Soil microbial communities from Loxahatchee National Wildlife Refuge, Florida, United States - Lox_Sample_1.3 | ecosystem: Environmental > Terrestrial > Soil > Wetlands | place: USA...
TTCATAGCCTACGCCAAGCGCCTGATCGTCAAGAATCGGGAGTTCATCCTGACCGAGGTCCTCGCCGTCAAGGGCCTGATGCAGCTGCTGATGAAGTCCCGCAACACCGGCGAGCGCTGGACCCGGGCGGAGCTCGGCGAGATCCGGACCCACCTCTGGCACCTCTCCCACATGGTGCCCGTGATCCTCCTCATCGTGCTCCCCGGCGGCTCGTTCCTCCTGCCCTTCCTCGCCGAGGTCCTGGACCGCCGCAAGGTCAAGCGCCGCTAGCCCGCATTCTTCGCGAATGGAACTCGCGAACAATGCAGGCTTACCGCGAGCTCACGTTGCCCGGATGACACGCATTCACCGTGATCCCACGCTCCGCGAGGCGGGCGGCGAGCGCCACGGTCAGCATCCGGTTTGCCTGCTTGGACTGCCGATAGGCCTCGTGATGGATGGGAGTGTTGGCGCAGCTCGGGCTGTCGTTCGACCGGCACCAACCGGCGTTCCTCAGGACGCGGACAGAGCCCTGGAGAGCACCTCCTTCGGTGCCCCCGCCAGCGACAGCCATCGGATCCCATGGCGGTAGGTCGGTTTCCCACTGATCATTTTGGGCAACGGCGCGACGCTCACGATCTCCCCCCGGGCGGTGAACGGCTCTCCGTTGATCAGGGCCGACAGCTCGGCAAAGCTGTAGCGGGGCAGACGCATGGGCAGCCAGACCTGCGCGCCCCCCAGGCTGAGATCCACGGCCTTGCCGTCTACCGCCGCCCCGGGCTTGGCGTTCGCGTGCGGGATGGGTCGGCATTCCACATCCAGCCGCAGCACAACACGCGGATGCCTCCGCGCATCCCGGGTTCCCGGGGGGCTGGCCGACCGGACGGAAACCGGAACCGCCTCCTTCGATATTACCTGGGAAGGCTCGCCCAGCTCCACGAGGCGCCGATCGGTCCGGATCAGGAGTTGCAAGAGCTCCGGAAGCGCCCTGGCGGGGATTTTGATCGACTCCCGGCCGGGAACGGACTCGGTCCCGCCCTGACCGGGGTTCGTGTGCGCCCTGAACTCTATCCAGGTCTCCCCCCGATCCTCCACGAGGGAGATCCAGATCTCCTCCTGCTGCCCGCGGGTGATCTCACCGATCTTTTCCTTCACGGTCGGCGTTCCCCTGTCCGCCGGGGCGAGCCCCGTCGGGCCGCCTCCCCGGCACGCATGCCGCCACGCGCCATGTCGAGGTCCTTCGCTCCGCGCAAGGCTATCCAAGCCCGGTCATGCCTGTCAACGGGAAAGGCAATCCGCCTCGCTCCTCGACGCCTCCGGCTCAGCCGCCGGCCCGCTGCTCGTAGTCCTCGGGAATCCTGTCCCAGATCGGCATGAAGATCCAGAGAAGGATATACAGAATGCCTCCCAGCCCATACACCAGGAACAGGAGGGTCCACAGGAGACGGACCAGCCAGGTCGGGATCCCGAGCCAGTATCCGAAGCCCGCGCAGACACCCCCCAGCCAGTGCCGGCCCTTGATCCGCCGGAGCTTGCGGGGAACTCCCCCGGTTTCCATGCCATCCCCTCTCTGGACGCCATCCCCCGGATCACACCGGCCGCCGCGCCGCCACCCCTCGCCCCGCGCCTACGGGAAGAACAAGATCAGCGCCCACACCACGCACGCCAGGATGATCGAGCTGAAGACGGCCGCCGAACCCAGGTCCTTGGCGCGTCCGGACAGCTCGTGGCGCTCGGCCCCGATGCGATCCACCAGCGCCTCCACTGCGGAGTTGAGGAACTCGACCACCAGCACCAGCAGGTAGCTCCCGATCAGCAGCGCGCGCTTGACGCCGCTATCTCCCAGCCACAGCGCAGCCGGGACCACGAAGAGCAGTACCAGGGCCTCCAGGCGGAAGGCCATCTCGTTCCGGAAGGCCGCCCGGATGCCGTACAGGGAGAAGCGGGTCGCATCCACCACGTGCTGCCAGGGATTCTTCATCTGGGCGACTATAGCGAGCGCCTCCTTCGATGTAAAGGGGCTGCGGGTCCCTACCCGCCCCAGAGCCGGATCCGGCGGACCGGCGCAGCCCGAATCGTTCACGAGCCCTTGCGTGGATTATCCGGGTATAGCGCCTGACCTCACGACTCGTGACGGAAAGCGTCAATCCCGTCGAAAATCGTCACGTGGCGACGGGCGATCGAATGGCATGACTCCTCCGATTGGCAACTGGCACTCGGCTTGCTTTCGCATCGAGTGATGGCCTCTCTCTGGAGGGGTGGAGGCTACTCCAAGGAGGAATCCATGGCTCGCGTGGCCCGAATTGTCTTGCTGGCCGCCATCGCAGTACTGATAGCCGCTTGCTCGACACCCCTCACGACCCGGGAAAAGGGTGCCATCGCCGGTGGCGCCATCGGCGCCGGGGCCGGCGCCGCCATCGGAAGCGCATCCGGCAACGCCGCAACGGGGGCCCTCATCGGCGCGGGGGTCGGCGTCGTCGGGGGCGCGCTCATCGGGGACGCCATGCAGAGCGCGGAACAGCAGCCGGCTCCGCCGCCGGTGTCCACGCCGCAGCCTCCGCCTCCCGCGCCACAAACGATGCGGGTCGTCGTCGCCTCGCCGCCGCCGGTCGTCGTCCAATCCCCCCGCTACATCTGGGTGCCGGATTGGGGAGTCTACGTCCTCGAGGGATACGACATCGTTTATGCCGACGGGTACCACTACTACTCATACGAGGGCCACTGGTACGTGGCGCGAGCCTACACGGGCCCCTGGGCCGTCGTCGCAGTGGCACCTCCGGCCCTGGCCCCCGTGCCGCCCGGCCACTTCCACAAGAAGCTGCCGCCCGGACTTGCCAGGAAAGGTATGGTGCCGCCCGGCCACGCGTACTAGAGCCGAAGATCCTCGAGACTCGAGGCACCGAAGCTCGTTGCTGTGCCGCTTCGAATCATCCTGGCGTGACACGACACACGGCAGGTGTTCTCTTCGGACACAAACACTCCGTGGCGGTCCTGGATCTTTCCCGGTCCGAAGGAAAGGCCGGCCTCCCGTGCTGATCGGCACGTTCGTCGCATGGGGGTAGGAGGATGGCACGATCCGGCGGCCTCTCGCCTGCGCGGGGTGGGAGGTTTGTGCCGGGTCGAGCGGCAACATTGGCCTGCCACGCATCAGGCCATGGAGGATGAGCATGAAAAGCCGGTCCCGTCTTGCTCTGAGCTCGAAGTGTGCCCTCGGCGTCCTGACGCTGGCCGCAGGAGTGCTCCTGGCCCTGACAACGGCACATGCCGGTGGCCCCAACGGCATCGCCTGGGACCAGTTCAAGGGCACGACCTTGCGCGTGCTCCTGCACGAGAACAACTGGCAGGGAACATTAATGGACTCTGTGCCTGAGTTCGAGACGCTCACCGGGATCAAGGTCGTCATGGAGACAACCGGCCAGATGCAGCTCTGGAACACTCTCGAGCAGGAGTTGCCGCAGCCGGGGAAGGTGGACGTCTTTGCCACCGTCCCGGGTTTGGACGGCATCCGCTACCACCGTATGGGCTGGATCCAGCCGATCAACGCCTACCTTGACAACCCGCGCCTCACGGCCCCCGATTACCAGTGGTCCGACTTTCTCCCCGGCCTCCGCAAAGGCATGACGAGCCGCGGGGCGATCCTGGGGCCCCCAGTCATGGGCGAGTATCTCGCCCTGATCTACCGGAAGGATGTCTTCCAGCAGCAGGGTCGCCCGGCACCCCGGACCCTGAAGGACCTCGAGGACGCCGCACAGGCCCTGCACGGCTTCGCCATGGCCCCCAAGGGCGGCAAGGGGGTCGGGATGGTGGGACGCGGGCAGGGGGTCTATGCGACTCCCATGTACGGCGCCCTGCTCCACGCACTGGGCAAGTCGTGGCTCGACGCCTCGGGCCAGCCCACCATGGAGAGCCCCGAGAGCCTGGCCGCCCTGGCGCTGCTCAAGACCCTGTTGGTCCGCTACGGCCCCCCCGACATCCAGACCTTCGGCTGGCAGGAGGCGACGGAGTACTTCGCCTCGGGCCGGGCGGCCATGGACGTCGAGGTCAGCTCGGTCTACCCCATGTTCGAGATCGCCGAAAGCTCTCAGGTCGCCGGGAAGGTCGGCTACGCCCTCTTCCCCTCGGGCCCGGGGGGCTCCGGCACGGTCGTCGCCGCCCGGGGGCTGGCCATCGCCAAGCAGAGCGCCCACCCCGAGGCCGCCTGGCTGTTCTGCCAGTGGGCCACCGCGGCGCCTCAGTTCCGGCCCGCCCTGAGGAAGGGTGTGCTCGTCCCCCGGACGTCCGTGTGGCGGGACAAGGACCTCAACACCAAGATCCCGCTCGAGCTCGCCGCTTCCTTCCAGCAGGCGGGCGAGATCGGCAACCCGCTGTACGCGCCACCCCTGGTGATGGTCACGGCGGCCCGCGAGGCGGTCGGCTCCGCCATCAACGCGACGCTGAAGGGTGAGGACATCAAGGTCGCGGCGGCGGCTTCGAATCGACGCCTCCGGGAGATCATCAGCCAGAGCGAGCGCTAGCCCGAAGAATTCACGAAAGGGCCTGTGAATTCTCCGGGCTAGGTGGACCGCTCAGAGCCCTGGATCCTCTGCAGCCCTGCACCCCCGTGTCCCCGAAGGGGCACGGGGGTTGCCCACCCGGCCGAGCCCCCGCCCCCCTGGTCAGGAACCTCGACCGAATCCCCCGGGCCCTTCCGCAGGGTGGCCTTTCCGGTGTATGATACGGCACGCGTATCCGGAGCCGACCCGAGGAGGAGCCGATGCCCGAGCGGCGCACTGAGAAACTCGAGGAGTTGCGGGGACGACTCACCGGCGAGCAGCGGACCGTCCTGAACGCGATCTGGGAGCACTATCGCGACCAGGGCGAGTGGGTCCTCCGCAGCAGCCTGGACCAGCGATTCGGAGCCGCCGCGATGCGCGGTGCGCTGGACGGGCTCGGCCCCACCATCGCAGGGGAGATCGAGGAGGCCGGACGGCAAGGGGTCCGCGCGTCGTTCCTGGGCGTCTTGCTCACCGATCAGGGTTCGGAGGTGGAGGAGCTTCTGGCCCGCTACCTCGAGTATGTCCGGGACCGCTACCGGAAGGATCCGCGTCTGGAATGGATCGGCAGCCAGGAGGTCGAGGCGGCGCTCGACCTGACCCCGCCCCGCTCACGGCTGCTGCGCCAGCTCATCCGCGTGAGCCACTGGTGGGGTGGGGGCAGCGGGTTTGGCGCCCGGGAGTGGACCGTCGGAATCCCCGTGGACGTGGACGACCTCCCGGCCGATCCGGATCTGCGGGAATACGTCCGCGGGCACGTACTCCGGCACCTGGGCTCCCCGCCCACCGCGGCGGCACGTCCGGGCGTGCGCGGGGAATTCTGGTTCGTGGGTAACCAGGATCTCCAGCGCCAGCTCGCCCTCGACTGGCGCGAAGCGCAGGACGCCCACCAGGCTCTGGCGTGGAAGGCCTGCGTGCTCCTGTGCGGGGGGATCCTGGAGGGGCTCCTGGTGGGGGTGCTCGGGGGAGATGGGCCGTCCCCCAGGTCGCAGGCATCGGGGGGAGCGCCCGAATGGAACCCGGCCGCCCTGCTGGAGGTTTCCGGAAAGCGGGAGGTACTGGGCAGCGCGGCGCTTCCCGTGCGCCAGTGCCTGCAGCTGTTCCGGGGTCTGATCCAGCCATCGCCCCGGGCACGCCTGGAACTGACCATCACCCAGGACGATGCCGAGGCTTGCATGCACGCGGTGCGGACGCTCCTGAAGCGGCTCCCCGCGATCGAGTCGGATCGGACCGGAGCGTAATAGCCCCGGGCACCCCCGCGACCTGCGGAGTTAGTGATTGGGTCATTTAGCCCGGAGAATTCACGGGCACGTTCGTGAATTCTCCGGGCTAGGCCTTCGGACGGGCCGCCTGCTCGGTCAGCAGGGCGTTGAGGCAGCGCATCACCGCAAAGGCATCCGCCACGTAGAGCACGTCGGTCTTCCCCCGCGCCCAGCCGCAGTTCGGATCCAGATTCACCGCGCGTCGCTCGGTGATGAATCGCCAGCCGACGACGTGCGGCTCCTCGCCGTGACAGCAGGTGGACAGACCCTTCGGGTGCCGGGGCGTCGCGCCCGTCTGGCCCACCTGGTTCAGGTGCGTCATGAAGGGGAGCACCGCCTGGCCCTCACCCTTGAGATCCACCAGGGACTTGCTGCCGCCGAGGGAGGCCTGGCTCAGGCGGAGGAACCCCTGGATCAGCTCCGCCGCCTCGCCCCCGTGCGCCTGCCCGTCCGCCTGCTTCTTGGTCCAGCCCGCCCCCGCCACCAACAGCAGGTCTGCGTCCGGCCGGATGGTCTGCTGATCGGCTGTCGGGGCCTGGAGGCCGGTCACCGCTGTTCGCCGGCACGCGTCGGGCAGCGCGACGGCCACGGGCTCCGGCGCGATCGCGGCCCCACCGCCCTGCCATGGCACTTGGCAGCCGGGATCCACCAGGATCAGCCAGGGCCGCTGCGTCCGGGTGAGCGACGCCTCCATCCGCTGACGGTAGTACCAGCGGCTGACGAGGGGCGCGCCCTGCTCCACCGCGAGGCCGGTGACGTGGGTGTCCACGCGTCCGCTCAGCCGCTGGGCGACTCCGGGCAGGGCACGGAGCCACCGGGATGTCCCGGGCGCGACGATGACCGTCGCCCCCGCGGCCTGGCAGATTGCCTCGGCCGCCGCCGCGTCGCTCGCGTACCGGGACTGGGTGAAGTCGGGACCGGACACGGTGAGGAGCCGCGTGGCCCCGCACCCGCCCAGGGCGCCGGCCGCATCCTGGACCTCGCCCCCCACCAGGCCGGCGATCAGGGTCGAGCCCGACAGCTGAGCCTGCAGCCCCCGGGCGGCCCCGACCGCCTCCAATCCGCTCCGCGGGAGGCTGCCGTCCGACTCGGTGTGCAGAAGCACCAAGATGGTTTCCATGCGCTGTCCGTCCTCCGTGAATTCTCCGGGCTATGGGGCGCAGATCCAGGCAACGATCTCGCGGGCGATCTCGGCGGCCGGCAGATCCTTCACGATCCGGGTCTCCCGCTGCTGCTTGGGCAGGGACACCCGCACATAGCTGAGTCCCTCCGCCCCCACCTTGGCGGGCTTCGCCTTCTGCAGCGCCGGCATGATGGCCCGCATGTTGACCATGCCCACCTGCGGATTGTTGGGGGGCTCGGGCAAGCTACCGGTGGCCCAGCCCAGCACAGCGGGCGGGCCGGCTACCCGGGACACCTGGTGCTTGCCCCCCTCGACCCGCTCCAGGACTTGGAGCGATCCGTCGCTTCCGACCGCCAGGCTGTCCACTCCCAGGAACTGGTCCACGATCCCAAGGCGCTCGCCGATCATCTGGAGCGTCGTTCCCCCGCCCCGCGAGGCCGACTCCCATCCCCCGAACAGGAGCAGCCGCGACCGCTCCAGGCCAGGGAGGCCCCGGATCGCCTCGGCCAGGGCCGCGGCCACCTCGAAGGACTCGGTGAATCCGCCTCCCGCCCCGTCCAGCACGACCAGCTCGAACGGGACCTTCTGGGCAACGGTCATCATCACCTGCTGGAGCTTCGCCTTCGGGCCGAGGCTGACCAGCCAGACCTTGCTCCCCGGAGCCTGCTTGGCGAGATGGGCGGCCTCGTACAGGGCGTGGCCCGCCCAGGGATCCAGCACGGCCGGTAGCATCAGCTCGTTTTTCAGGCCCGGCCCGCTCGGACCCGTGACCGGCTCGAGCGTCTGGAGCGGATCCGGCACGATGCCCCCGCACACCACGATCTGATAGCCAGTGGACATTTCAATCTCCCGCAAAAGAGCGTTCGGCAGATCGGTGGTTCGGTGGTTCGGTGGTACACGAACGAAAAGCATTCGGCGGCTCGGCAGAACGACAGTTCGGTGTTTCGGGAGTTCGGTGGTCCCCCGCACTACCGAACTATCGAACTCCCGAACTGCCGAACGCCTTTCAGTTTTCTGCCGAATGCAGTCCTCCGGCGCCGGCCCGGAACTCGATGAGCGCCCGCTCAGGGTCCTCCGGATGCGGCTGCGCGCAGTTCCAGAGGCAGGCCCCGCAGTGCACGCACTTCTCCCGGTCGAAGGCGGGGATGCCCCCGTCGCCCTGCGCGATGGCTTGGCCCGAGCAGACCTCGATGCAGATCTTGGTCCCGCAGCGCTCGCAGAGACTCGGATACAGGAACACGACGTGGTCGGCGTAGCCCGGCGGGGCCTGGACCTTCCCGCCCAGGAGCAGGGCGTCCTGGTGCGTGACCAGGAGCTGCCCGTCGAACGGGATGACGGGCCAGCCGGCCCGCTCCATCAGGGCGTCATGCAGCGACAGGCCCCTGGCGGCGCACTCGGCCCGGATCCGGGCGATCTCGTCCGCGGGGATCTTGCCCCGGTAATAGCGCTCGAGGCTCGGCACCCGGGTGTGGGGGGGCGCCGGCTCGGCCGGGATCGCCAGCCGCCCATTGCTGAGGCCCGCCAGGGCCATCCCCACCAGCCCCGTCACGATGCCGCGATGAAAGCCGTCGCGCGCCCGCTCGGCGATGCGGGACTCGGCCTCGACCCAGCTCGCCCGCCGGCGCTTGACGTAGGTCCGCTCGAGCTGCTCTTGGGTAAAGGGCTTCCCCTCGCGCAGCAGCTCCAGCACCGCCTCGGCCAGCTGGGTCCCCGTCGTCCAGGCCTCGTCCACCCCCGACCCGGTGAGGACGTTGGTGCTCCCCGACCCCTCGCCGATCCGGGCGTAGCCGTTACCGGCCAGGCGCGGCTCGCCGCGGCGCCCCGATTCCTGCAGCGTCTTCGCCCCCCACGAGCGCAGCCGCCCGCCTTGCAGGTACCGCCACAGGTACGGGTGCAGCATCCAGTGCTGGAGGTACCGGTACGAGGTCCGGACCGGACTCTCGAGCCAGGACGGCACGAAGATGCCGGCCGAGGCCACGCGGTCGGGGTGCACGTAGAGAAATCCGAAGATCTCGGGCTCCGGATAGCCGAAGGTGTGGAGCACCGTACCCGGGTCGAGGCCCACGCCCTCGCGCAGGTCCACGACGACCTTGGTGCCCACCGCCCAGTCGCGCCGGTGGTGGCCCTCCGGCATCCCGAAGCGCTCGTCGAGCTGCCGGCCGATCGGTCCGACGGGCCCGTCCGCCACGACAGTCAGGCCGGCCCGGACATCCAGGCCCGGCAGGAAGCCCGCCTCGGGACGCCCCTGGAGATCCGTCCCCTGATCGACCAGCCGGACGCCCGCGACCCGATCCCCCTCGACCAGGATCGAGGCCACCGGCATCCCGGGCCAGAGCTGGATCGCGCCCGAGGCCATCACCTGCCCGCCCACCCACTGGTTGAACTGGCCGATGGAGAGGATCAGCCCCCCGTCCTTGCGGAGGAAGGGCGGGATGTAGGGCAGGCTGAGCGCCTCGGCCTCGTAGGGCAGCACCCGGCGCAGGGCCTGGATGGCGTTATCCGCCAACCGCAGGGACGCCGGTCTCCGGCTGGCGCCGACCGGGTCGAGCAGGTACAGGACCTTCTCATGCCGGACGGGCGCCGCCATGGGGATCTGGGCAGGCTCGAGGTCGGGGAAGGTGGCGCGGATCCCCCGGGCACGGGTGACCACCCCCGAGACCCCGAAGCCGATGTCGTCCGCCCGCTCGTAGCAGATCACCTGCAGAGGCATCCCCGGCGCCACCCGGCTCTCGAGGCTGGCGCCGCCGTCGCCCGGGGCGAGGTACCGGCCAAGCGTAGTGAGAAACCCGCCCATCGCCGGGCCGAATCCCACGCAGACGATGTCCACATCCATCGCCTGGCGCTCGACCGCTACCTCAGGCTGCTGCTCACCGGTCATCGCTCGTTACTCTTTACGCTTTGCCTTGTTTCCCCTGGCGCTACGCTCTTTGCGCTTTGCGCTGTACCCCGTGCCCCATGCCCCGCGCACTCACGCCGGATAATCCAGCGCCTCGGGAATCATCACCTTGGTGAGCGCCGTCGCCGCCCGGTCCTTGGCCAGCCGCGCGCCGGTCAAGCAGGTGTCCAGCCGCTGGCGGAGCTGCATGAATCCCTCCATGCCCTCGAAGCGGACACACGGGCCGGCTTTGGTAGGATGCGAGGCCGAGCCGGGCGCCGCCGTCGTTCCCGGCAAGACCACCTGGAGCACCTCGTCCGCGTCCGGCGCGCACGACCCGCAGTCCAGGTCGTCCCAGGCGGGATGCCGGTTGTAGCCGTACACCAACTCGGCGCAGATCCGCCCCACCTCGCCGCCCGCCCGGGCGCTCTGCACGTGACAGAGGTCCGCCATGAACCGGAGCAGGCCGGGCAGCCCCTCGGCCGTCAGGGGATTCTGCGCACCCTTGGCCTCGAGCTCCAGGACGTCCAGGATGAAGTACCGGGCCGCCAGGAGCCAGCAGAGGGCGTCCGCCAGCGGGAAGGTCACGCCCTGCCGCGTCCCGTGGTAGAGCTTGCCCCCGTCGGCATCCGTGGCCACCTGCAGGTGGTTCAGCGTCCACAGCCACAGCTGCATCGCCGTGGCCACGGTGCAGGCCCCGGTCCCGGGCCGCTCGGCGGCGATCCGGCGCATCTCCGCGATCCAGCCCCGGAACTGCTCCAGGAACAGCTCGTTCACCATGGTCACGGTGAGCTGCCGGCGCTGAACGGCCTCGGGGCCCTCGTAGGTCGCCTCGAGCTGGGCGTCCATCCACTTGTGGCCCAGGAAGCCGGGGCAGTCCTCGGTGATCCCGTAGCCCCCCATCAGGCTCACCGCCTCGCG
>Ga0335070_10010754_pt1 | contig 10692 bp, 9 predicted proteins | sample Lox_Sample_13_FD_206722 | JGI IMG/M metagenome (GOLD analysis project Ga0335070, IMG submission 206722) | Soil microbial communities from Loxahatchee National Wildlife Refuge, Florida, United States - Lox_Sample_1.3 | ecosystem: Environmental > Terrestrial > Soil > Wetlands | place: USA: Florida...
GGCGTTCTGGACTCACTGAGAGAGAGGCTGGTGTTCGCCGAGAACGTGAGGCAGGTGCTCGACTATGTGGCGAGAGGTGAGGTGGACGCCGGCATGGTCTATGCGACCGACGCCATGACGCGCCCGAAAGAGGTGACCCTGGTGGCGACGGCGCCGGAGGGAAGCCATAAACCGATCCTGTACCCGATTGCGGTGATCAAGAGAACGAAGTCGGAAAGCGCGGCCCGGGGCCTTGTCTCGCTGGTCGTCTCGCCGGAGGGCAGAAAGATACTTGAGCGACACGGTTTCGAGCCGATCCAGGGCAAGTAGCGAAGGCGATCGAAGCCGCAGAGAAGGGCGTCATGGACGGCGATTCGGTACTTTTTTCCTTGAGACTGTCCTTCCAGGTAGCCCTGGGGGCGACCGCTCTGGTCGTGCTGGTCGGGACTCCCCTGGCGTATCTCCTTGCCATGCGCCAGTTCCGCGGCAAGGACTTCCTGGATATTCTCCTCACCCTCCCCCTGGTTCTTCCGCCCACGGTGACCGGGTACTACCTGATCGTCCTCTTCGGGAGAAAAGGGATCCTAGGCGCGATTGTCTACCAGGCAACCGGCTTCAGCATCATGTTCACCTGGTATGCGGCGGTGTTGGCCTCCTTTGTGGTGGCCCTGCCGCTCATGATCAAGGCAAGCCGCGCCGCTATAGAGTCCGTGGACAAGAGCCTGATCAACGCCTCGTACACGTTAGGCCACGGCGCCTTGGAAACGGCGGTGCGTGTCATCCTACCCCTGGCACGGAGGGGGATCATCGCCGGGGCGGTGCTCTCCTTCGCGAGGGCACTCGGGGAGTTCGGCGCCACGCTCATGGTCGCGGGTAACATTCCGGGCCGGACCGACACCATGCCGATCGCCATTTACTCAAAGGTGAGCAGTGGCGACTGGTCCAAGGCTCATCTCATGGTCATCATCTTCACGGTACTCTCGGGCCTTGTTCTCTACAGCTCGAACAAGCTGAGCAAGAGGATCTTCTGATGGGCCTAGCCGTTGAGCTCCGCAAGAAGGTGAACGGCTTCGCCCTTGACGTTGCATGGGAGATCGGCAACGAGCTTGCCGTCCTCTTCGGCTTCTCGGGGGCGGGCAAATCGCTGACCCTGCAGCTGATCGCCGGCCTCCTCACCCCTGACGACGGACGTGTTCAGCTGGGCGGCGAGGTCTATTTCGACAGCCGCCAGGGGTTGAACGTCCCGCCCCAGAGGCGCTCCTTTGGGTATCTCTTCCAGGACCTCGCTCTCTTTCCCCACATGAGGGCGCTGGAAAACGTCATGTACGGGGCTAGTGGGATCGCCAAGGGTGAGAGGCTGGAACGGGCACGGGGGATCTTCAAGACCTTTCACCTCGAAGGGCTCGAGCGCAAGTTCCCAGCCGAGATCTGCGGAGGGGAGAAACAACGCGTCGCCTTTGCCAGAGCCCTGATACGCAAGCCGGCCGTGCTCCTTCTCGATGAGCCCTTCTCCTCCCTCGACAACCCTCTTCGCCTCGAGATGCGGCGTTTCCTCATGGAGATTCGGAAGGAGTTCGAGATCCCCGTGGTCCTCGTCACTCACGACCTGGTCGAGGCCTGTACCCTTGCGGACCGGATGATTGTGTACTCCCGAGGCAAGATCGCCCAGGTGGGCGCGGTGGCGGACGTGCTCAAGTGCCCCGTTGATGAGGAGGTGGAACTGCTGGTAAACCGGAGGAGTCTCGACCTGCCCTCGCACCTTTGCGTGCAGGGGCCCACCGGAAGACTCGGGTGACGGAAGCGGCCGGGGGCTTAGTTCACGAGAGGATCGGGATTGCTATCAAGACGGCTCGGCGCCGTCGATTACGACGCTGGAGGTACCACATTCGGATGCCGGGCGGAACCCCTTCTCCTGGGCAAGCATGTCGAGATGGAGGAGGCCGATCTCGGCCACGTCCGGAACAAACTCGTGGGCGCGTTGCCTGAGGTCCACGGAAATCAGGTAGCACTTACAGGCGTGGCATACCTCCGCTCGGTCGTGCTCACTGCCTGCAACAAAGTAAAGCTCCATCTGCTTCGGGCCCTCGTGCTCGCACAGCGGACAGACGAGTCTGGCAAACCGCCACTCGTGAGCGCAGAGAGAGCAGCGCAACCATCTCTGCCCCTCGGTGCCGCGAATCAAGCTCAGGCCCGGCGGAGACCCGCAGATGGGGCAGTAGCCCTTAAGCCACCGGAGGTCCTGGACGAGGGGTGCGAGGCTCTCCGAGCGTTTCTCGATCAACGGTCTTGCGATCTGGCTGACGGCGAAGGTGAGGCCTTCGGGCGTCACACCGAGCCCCTTGGTCAACCTACCCACCTCATCCTTCCGAGACGTGAGGATCCCCACGAGACACTGCTCAGGGTCCAGCTCGCCACTGGCGAGGGCGGATCGCACCGTGCCGAGATCCGCCCTCATCTTGGGAAAGCCGGCTTCCATGGGAGGAAGGAGGCGGTCCGCGGCGTGGAGCCACTGCTCTCTCGTGAACCGAATGATGGCTTCCGCCGTCGTGAGCGGAACGCCTTGCTCGAAGCGGGCCGCATTCGGGGGCTCCGGCATGGGATCTTCGAGCGCCGGGAGCTCAGCCTTCAGGCGAGCCCGTTCCACCAGCAGGGTCGTGAAGGCATCGACAACATTTCTTGCCGCTGGAATTTCGTTTCTTAAACGCTTGAGGGCCTGTTCCACCCTGGCTTCAGCCTCTGCCGGTGAGCTCTCTCTCATCATGCTTACCATGGAACCCTCTCCCTAGCCCGCATTATGCACGAACCACCTGCTGCGACCGCGGATCTGGCCGTCCTTCCGGGCGTCCTCGAGGCTCGGACCTTGCGACGTACTGAACAAGTACGCCTCAGATCCGAGTCTCTGTGGTTGCCCGGTGGCACGACCATCTCGACGATTTCGCTACGGCGTCTCGTGCATAATGCGGGCTAGCGCTCCGCCGGGCCGGGACGCCCTCTCCCCCAGACGGAGGCGTCTGGTAAAAGATGCGGGAAGGAGGGGACAGGCAAGACCTCTTCCGTCCTTCCCGAGATGCTTTCACGCCGCCGGGCTCCAGATCGCCCAGAGCGCAGAGCGACAGCGCTGAGCCAAGGCATCATAAGCCTAAGCGGCCGCAAACTTATAATACTTGGTAGCGTCATCCACCACGATGTAGATGACCCTCACCTGGTCCGCGTCGAGGGCCACTGCCTTTGGGTACGCCTTTTTGAGCTCCTCGACCCTCTTCTTGGCCATATCGAGGATGGCGTCCCGGTCTCCAAACGCCATGGCGCCTGTGGGGCACGAGAGGACGCAGGCCGGAATCCGGTCGTTCGTGATCCGGTCCAGGCACATGGTGCACTTAGCGAGCACCTTGGTCTTCTGATCCTGGCGCGGGATGTTGTAAGGGCATGAGTTCCGGACGTCCTCGAAGGGCGCCTCCTTGGATTTCCCCGTATAGAGCACCGCCCCGGTCTCCTTGTCACGGACGGCACCGCCGTCGACATAGCCGTCAATGGTGTCCATGCAGGGTGGTTCGAGGCAGTGGCGGCACTGCTCCGAGAAGAAGTACCAGTACGGTTTGCCGTTCTCCTTAACCCCTTCGGAGAAGTGGACGAGCTTCCAGGTTTGGGCCGACACATCCTGGGGGTTCTGATAAGTCCCGACCTGCTTTGTCTTGGTCCCGGGTAGTCCGTTCCACTGCTTGCAGGCAACCTGGCAGCCCCGGCAGGCCGTGCACTTGGAGGTATCTACCAGTATGGATTTTCCATTGGCCATGGCTCACTCCTCCTACACCTTGGTCACGTTGACCATGAAGGCTTTGTATTCCGGGGTCATGGTGTTCGCATCGCCCACGGTGGGGGTCAGCAGATTGGCAGTGTCACCGCAGTCCTTGGGGAAAAGCCAACCATAGTTGAACGTCATCCCAACCTGGTGGATGGTCTGGTCCCCAACCTGGAAAGGACGGAAGCGCGTGGTGACCATGGCAACGCATTCGACCTTGCCGCGGGGCGATTCCACTCTGACCTTCTCTCCGTTCTTGATGCCGCGGAGTTCAGCCAGTTCCCTACTGATTTCCACATAGGCCTGTGGTTGAGCCTCCGTGAGCCATGCCATCCATCTGGTCTCGGCGCCGGTGCACCAGTGCTCCGTGCAGGAATAGGTGGTGCAGACGAAAGGATACCTCGGATCACATCCGGAGTACAGATCGCATTCCTTCGCGAAGATCTTGATCGCCGGATTGTTCAACTGCGAAGACAGCAGGTTCTTGGACAGCGGCCCCTCGAGGGGTTCATAGTGCTCGGGGAAGGGTCCTTCCGCCAGCCCCGGTCCAAACAGGGCTCCGACCCCGTCGGGCTTCATGATGAACGGCAGTTTGCCTTTCTCCTTATCGCTCAAAGGCGGCCAGGGGCCGTCCGGGACGTCGCCCACCCATTTTCCGTCCACCCACTTGAGGACGGCGCGACTGGCATCAAAGGGCTGCCCGTTCTTGTCGACTGATGCCCGGTTATACAAGATCCGCCGATTTACCGGCCAGGCCCAGCCCCATTCAGGGTAGAGGCCAAGGCCCGTCGGGTCGTCCTTCTTTCTGCGGGCCATCAGATTGGTCCCGTCCGCGGCAAAAGCTCCGCAATAGATCCAGTTGCCGCTGGAAGTCTTGCCGTCAGCCTGCAGGTTGGCAAAACCGGGAACACACTGCCCCTTCTTGTAGGTCTTGTCGCCGATGGTAACATCTTCCAGGAAATACCCGTTTACCGCCTTGGAAGTTGCCAGCGCATCGTAATTGCCTTCGGCATCCGCGTAATTCCATACCAGGTTGACGATCGGGTCGGGGAAAGCGCCCTTCTGTTTCGTGTAAAGGCCCTTCAATTTATTCACCAATCGATAGACGATGTCCCCAACGGAGAGGGCGTCTCCCGGAGGCTTCTCCGCCACGTACTTCCACTGCAGCATGCGCCCGCTGTTGCTCATGCTGCCCGCTTTTTCCATGGAAGCCGCTGCCGGAATCAGGAAGACCTCGGTTTTGACCTTCTTGGGGTCCATGCCCGGACCCTTCCAGAAGGAGGCGGTCTCATTGTCGAAAATGTTCACGTGGACCATCCAGTCGAGGTTGGCGAAGGCCTGCCGCACCTTGTTGGCATTGGGCAGACTGACGGCCGGGTCCTGACCGATACAGGTGAACCCCTTGATTTTGCCCTCGTACATCTTGTCGATCATGTTCAACACGGTGCAGTCCTGGCCGTCGTCGAGCTTGGGTACATTTGCGTAGCCGAAATCATTTTCCTTGGTGGCCTTGTCGCCGTACCACGCCTTGAGGAGGCTCACCATGTACTTGGGATAATTCTGATACCAGTTGGCCGACTGGGGTTCATTGGTTTTGGGCGTGTTTTTCTTGAGGTACTCTTCCAGAGTGGTCTGAGAAGCCACGGGTGCTTTCAGATAGCCGGGAAGAATGTGGGAGAGAATGGCATGGTCCGTGGACCCTTGGACATTCGGCTCGCCGCGCAAAGCGTTGATGCCGCCCCCCGCAATCCCCATGTTGCCCAGCAGAAGTTGAATGATCGACATGGCTCTGATATTTTGCACGCCCACCGTGTGCTGCGTCCAACCCAGAGCGTAGAGCTCCGTACCAGCTCTATCCCTGACTCCCGTCGAGGCGTACAGTTCATAGACCGTCTTGAGATCTTCCACCGGTGTGCCGGTGATGGAGGAAACCTTTTCGAGGTCGTATCGGGAGTAATGAGCCTTCAGCGTCTGCAGGACACACCGCGGGTTCTGGAAGGTCGGATCCTTCTCGGGGATTCCTTTGGCATCGAGCTTAATGGCCCAGGTTGACTTGTCATACTTTCTGGCGGCGGCGTCGTAGCCCGAAAAGAGGCCGTCATTGAAGCTGAATTTATCATCAATGATAAACGAAGCGTTGGTGTAATCTCTGACGTATTCCTCAAAATACTTCTTGTTGTCGAGAATGTACTTGATCATACCGCCGAGGAAGGCGATATCGGTGCCTGATCGCAGGGCGATGTAATGATCCGCCAGCGCCGACGTTCTGGTAAAGCGGGGATCGACATGGATGATTTTGGCGCCTCGCTGCTCCCTGGCGCGCAACACCCACTTGAAAGAAATGGGATGCATCTCCGCCGCATTGCTGCCCATAATCAGAATAACGTCGGCATTCTTGATATCGATGTAATGATTGGTCATGGACCCACGGCCGAACGACTCTCCCAGAGCCGCTACGCTGGGACCGTGTCAGACCCTGGCCTGATGATCGATATAGACGAGGCCGAGAGCCCTCACCGCAGCCGTTACAAGCCAGCACTCTTCATTGTCCAGCTTGGAACTGCCCAGGTGCGAGATGGTTTCAAGCCGATTGACCACCTGCCCTTTGTCGTTCTTGGTGATGAGGCTCTTGTCCCGCTCCGCCTTGATCTTCTTGGCGATCTGGGTCAAGGCCCAATCCATCGTTTTGACTTCCCACTTGGTTCCACCGGGTCTGCGATAAAGGACCTTGGTCAAACGATGTTCGTTGCGGGCTGACATCTCGAACATCCCCGCACCCTTCGCGCATAGCGATCCCTCGTTCACGGGATGGTCCGGGTCGCCCTCGATGTTGATGATCTTGCCGGTTTTCGCGTCCGTGCTGCAGATCAAACCGCAGGTCACCGAACAGTAATAGCAGAGAGAATAGATCTGCTTGGCGCTCTTTACCTTGTCGATCTTCTTGAGTTCCTCGGCGTAAGCCAGGAGCGGCCGCATGTCGATGCCAAGAGACGACAATGCGACTCCGGCGCCCAGCGTACCGGACAGGGCCAGGAACTCACGGCGTGTCATCCGCATCCTTTCCTCCTTTCTTGTGCACGTCAAAAGAAACCCGCCGCACCGAAGTATTGAAAATCTCCGGAGACCTCAAAGAGGGAGAAACAGCATCCAAACCCGAAAGGAGAGTAGACGATTTTACAAATGATTTCAATATATTAATTTAAGCATAATGGCCTCTCGTTCGCGGTGATCCATTTGATATAAGCGTGAAGGGAGGTCAAAAAACCAGCGAGCCAGAAAGCTTTCCATCTTTCTGCGTCCCAGCCTTTCGGCCTCACAAGCTCGCAGCTTTGTCATGGCCGTTATGAGCCGGAGGGGCCGTGTGGGTCGGTAGGTCGCCCATGCACCGAAGGCTGCTCAACGCCACCTCTGGCGTGAGCGCCATTTGAGTCTGGGGATTTCAGCCGGCGTGCCGGATGGTCATCGGGCGAGATGGATGCGCGAAGAAGAGCGGGTAGGTGGATGGTCCGCGCCATGATACGCGGAAGAGAGGATCCTCTCGGGATGCGTATAGATACTCATGCTGTTTTCCCGGAGGAATCCGATCAAGGTGATATTCAAATCCTCCGCCATACGGACGGCCATGCTTGTCGGGCCGGAAATACCTGTGAGAATCTCGACTCCCACCATGCCCGCTTTCTGGACCATCTCGAAACTCAACCGTGACGAGACAATCGCCAGAAAAGCCTCGGACATCTTCTCCGCCCGGACCAGCGCGCCAATCGTCTTGTCGAAGGCATTGTGTCTCCCGATGTCCTCGGAAAAGGCCAGCAGGTTCTTCCCGGCATCGAAGATCGCGGCGGCATGGGTTGAGCCTGTCAACGCGAATACCGCTTGTTTGGTTTCGACCAGATCCTTCAAGCGCAGGATATCCTTCAACCGGATACAATTGAAGCGCTCCACGGGCCGCATGGACGAATACACTTCCTCGGCTCTGCTCTTGCCGCACACCCCGCAACTGGACTTGCTGAGAAATGGGTTCCTTTTCGCATGAACACGCTTCTTCTTGTCGTTGCCTATGTTCAGGCGCACCATCATCCTTCGGGTTTCGGAAATTTCCTCACAATGCCCTATGGAGAGGATGTCATCCCGGGAATCGATAATCCCCTCCGTGAAACAAAAGCCGGTGACAAGATTGAGGTCATTTCCCGGAAGGCGCATGGTGACGGCATAGGGTAAGTCGTCTATATAAATCTCCAGTAGTTCTTCTACGGCAAGATTGTATTCTGCAGCAAACAGGCTGCCATCCTTGAAGCGTGAGGTCTTGTGTCGCAGGGTTTGCATACAGGATAGTCCCCATTCGAGAGTGAGTGTTAACGCCCTTCATGCAGCCTCAATTATGTCTATCCCGCCTTGAGCAATACTTGACGGCTTCGTAAAAAGTCCATCTGCGGCGTTGCGCTTCATCTTTCGTCATTGCAGCGTACCTCTATGTACGCCTCATTCCTCAAGATTCGCGCGCCTTGTCCCGCCGGTGGCGGGAGAGCTTTTTACTGTGCCGTCTACCTTGGCGAGTTCTTGCGAAATCATCATGCTTTGGTACAATTTCCCCCTTGTCTTCGTCGGCAATCAGTCCTTGTAGCCCTTGATGGCCCAGGGAAATGTCTCCCGAGCTTTTCTGAGAGCCTCTTTTTCAACCGCTTGGAACCAGCGTAGGTATTTTTCCTTGAGGGACGCACCGAATTCAGTCAGATGATAACCTTCTTTCTTGCTGCCGCTTTGCGCGATCAGCTTTACTCCCAATATCTTCTCGCTCTCCTTGATCTTTCCCCATGCGGCCCGGTAGGACATACCGAGCTCGTCGGCTGCCTTTTTGAGAGAGCCGTGCTGCTCGATCTTGGCGAGAAGAAGGGCCCGACCCATGCCAAAGCCGATCCCTTGTCCTTTCTCCAGCCAGAGGTGCAGCCTTACGGTCAGATTCTGTTCAACCATCTTTCGATCGAACTCATCATCCTTAGCGAGGGGAGGCCCGTCGGGCTTGGCGAAGCTCTCCTAGCGCCGGGCACCTCACCCGCCGAAGGTGCACTTGGGGAAGGTGCACCTCTTGCAGTCCAGACAGAAAGAGCCATGCCCCAGTCTGGCCAGATCCCGCCTCGTGATCTCCAATCCGGCGAGCACGCGGGGGAGAAGAAGGTCGAAGCTCGTGGCCTTGAAGTAAAGGGCGCAGGCGGGGACTCCCATGATCCGCACCGCGTCGATGCGGGCGAGCAAGGTCATGGCCCCTGGCAGGATGGGTGCACCGTAGAGGAGGTCGGTGGCCCCTGCATCCAGCAGGCCCTGACGCGTCACATCGTCCGGGTCCACCGACAGCCCCGCGGTGGTCACCAGGAGGTCGGCTCCCGCGTCCAGGAGCTCTCCCACTCCTCCTCGTATGGCGGCCCGGTCGTCAGGCACGATGAGCGCTCGCACCACCTCGCACCCATGTTTTCTCACCTTGGCTTCGATGATAGGGGCGAATTGATCTTTGATCAGCCCTTGAAATACCTCGGTGCCCGTGATCAGGATCCCCACCCTGGCCCTGCGCATGGGGAGGACGCGGAAAATGGGGCCGTCACCGAGAACGGCCATTGCCTTCAGGAAATCGGCCCTGGGAAGGTAGAGGGGGATGGCGCGAGTCCCCGCGAGGGTTCTCCCGCCGGTGACCACGGTGTAACCCTTCCGGCTGGCGCACATCACTCCGGGAAGCATGTTGAACTGCTCCAGTCGCTCGGTATCCACCACCAGAAGGCCGTCCCGCTCGGCACGGAAGTTCACCTTGCCTTCTAGGGGCGGCTCGTCGAAGCCGACACCTTCGCCGGCCATGGCCCTAGCGAAAGCGACGGCGGCCTCGTTCTCGTGAACCCAGTCTCCCCGAGGAATGTTTTCGTCCTCAATGTAGAGCCGCTGGCGGCCCATCTGCTGGAGCCGGCAGAGATCGCCGACGTCGATGATCTGGCCCCGCGTAAATGCCGGACCCTTGCTCTCCCCGGGGACGATGAGGGTCAGGTCGTGGAGCACCTTGCGCCCCACCGCATGCTCCGCGGCTACCGGTTTGAGGAAGGTCGGCTCGGCGGGGAAGGCGGTTCCCTCCGCATCGGTGGCGACGTACGGGGCCTCGCCCTGGCAGGCCCTGCAGATAGCCCCGTCCCTTTCAGGATATGGCTCGCCGCACAGGGGGCATAGGGTAATTCGACCCCGGCTCTGCTTCTTGAGGAGCCGCTGCTGGATCTTGACGGATTGAACCCCGCAAAGCCCGGCTCCCGCCTCGGCCATCTGGGCGAGAAGGAGCTCCTTGTCCTGCTCCGCCTTCGTCTTGCGTTTGAAGAGCCATGTTTCCACTTCCGGCCAGGACGTGAGCTTTCTCGGGTCCAGGAAGACCCTGACCCCGTCGCCGCTATCCTTGTCGTAGAGACTCAGGGCGTAGCGACCGAGATTGATCACCTTGAGCCAACCGTTTCCCACCGTGCAAGGAGTAAGGAGCTGGACCGCGTCGGGAAGGCAGGCCGGTGTCTCGCAGATGGCGTCGAAGAGAACCCCCCGGGGAATGCGGCGCAGGGCCAGATCCACCATGAAGCCACCGAGAATGAGGCCCGGAGCCACGTTGCCGTGAAAGGCCTTCACCCTGCTCACGTACTCGTCGAAGGAATAGGGCCCGATCGTGACGGGCTTACCTTTCCCCGCCTGCTTGCGTGGCGAACGGCTCATGAGCACTCCTTTTCATTATTCTCCGGCGCGAAGGATTCCCCGTTGAACATCCGCTCCCTTCGCCGGTTTGGCCTCTTATGACAGTTATGTCATAAGAGACTATCAGTATAGATGGTCCTGGGCTCCAGTCAAGGGGGTGGTTGCCCGGTGGCACGATCATCTCCACGATTTCGCTACGGCGTCTCGTCCAT
>Ga0335070_10010755_pt1 | contig 10692 bp, 10 predicted proteins | sample Lox_Sample_13_FD_206722 | JGI IMG/M metagenome (GOLD analysis project Ga0335070, IMG submission 206722) | Soil microbial communities from Loxahatchee National Wildlife Refuge, Florida, United States - Lox_Sample_1.3 | ecosystem: Environmental > Terrestrial > Soil > Wetlands | place: USA...
CCGCGGCCATGCCCGCGCCGTTGATCCCAAGCACGAGCCCGCGGTGCTTCTCGAACCAGCGCGTGGCCACCGTCGCCGCCACCGGGGCCGCGGTGGCGCTCGATCCGATGGCCGCGATCAGGCCCACGGCGACGAAGAACTGCCAGAACTGGGTCACGCCGGCGCCGGCCAGGGTGCCGATGCCCACGAGGGCCACGCCGGCGGTGAGGACCCAGCGGGGCCCCCAGCGGTCGGCGAGCCGGCCGACGAGCGGGCCGGTCAGCCCGTAGAGGGCGATTGACACCGCCACGGCAACGCTCAGCGCCGTCCGCGACCACCCGAACTCGGCCTCGAGGGGCTTCACGAACACGCCGATCGCCGCGCGGACGCCGCCGCTGGCCAGGAGGACGAGCGTCGTGGTGGCGAGGACGACCCAAGCATAGTGCAGACGGCTGGTGGGGGGAGGACCGGTCATCGTGTCGATGGTCATAGTGTACGACTAGGCCATGACCCCGCCGTCGATGGGGACGACGGCACCGGTGGTCCACCGCGCCTCGTCGGAGGCGAGGTAGAGGACGGCGCGGGCCACGTCGTCCGGCTGCCCGAGCCCGAGCGGGTGTCCCGCCTCGATCGCGCGCCGGGCGGCGGGGTCGCGCAGGCGCGGGGCGGTGAGCGGCGTCTCGGTGATAGCGGGGGCAACGCAGTTGCAGCGGATGCCGTCCTTAGCGTACTGGGACGCCATGGTGCGCGTGAGCATCGCCACCCCCGCCTTGGCCGCCGCGTAGGGGTGGACCTGGAACCCGGCGGCGCTCTTGAGGCCGAGGACCGATCCGATGTTCACGATCGATCCACCGCCCTGGCGCAGCATCTGGGGAATCACCGCGCGCGAGACGCGGAACACGCTGGTGAGGAAGACGTCGAGGACCTCGCTCCAGGCCGCGTCGGAGATCTCGTGGAGCGGCCCCGCGTGGAGCGCGCTGCCCGCGTTGTTGACCAGCACGTCCACCCGCCCGAAGGCGGCCAGGGTGGACTGCACGGCCCGCTGCACGTCGGCCTCGTCGGTCACGCTGCCCGGTGCCGCGAGGGCGTGGCCGCCCGCTGCCGCAATCCGATCGACGACCTCGGCGAGGACCTCCTTACGGCGGCCGGTGACCACGACGCGCGCACCTTCGCGGGCAAAGATCTCCGCGATGGCCGCGCCGATGCCGCTCCCGCCGCCGGTCACGATGGCTACCTTGTTCTCGAGTCTCATGGAGTCTCCTCCTGACGGGCGGGACGGTTCACGGCGAAATTGGAGGCGGGCGCCGGACGGCCGAGCGACAGGCACGCGGCGATGGTCTGGTGCACCGGGGTGGGCACGCCGGCGCGGCGGCCGCGCGCCACCACCGCGCCGCTCAGCGCCTCCACCTCGAGGAGGCGGCCCTCCTCGAGGTCGCGCGCCAGGGAGGAGCGCCATGGGCCGGGCAGCGTGGACGATTGCGCGAGCGCCGCGGCGGCGGCCTCGGGGCGAAGGGGCGCGCCCTCCGCCTGCGCCACCGCGACGATCTCGCCGCAGGAGGCGGCGAGGAGGGCGCGGCCCTCCGCGCTCTCCCGCAGCGCGCCGATCCCCGCGCGAGCGAGCGCGGTGACCGCGCCGATCCCGGTGATGAACAGAAACTTCTCCCACAGTACCCGGTCGATGTCGGACGAGACCTCGTGGGGGAGGCCGGCCTCGCGGAGCGCCGCGGCGAGCCGTTCGGTTCGCCCGCTCGGGGCGCCGCCGCGCTCGCCGAAGGTGATCCGGGCCTCGGCGCCGGTGCGGGCCACGATCCCGGGCCCGGCGAGCTGGAGGGCGGCGTAGACCGCGGCCCCGAGCACTGCGCCCGCTCCGCCGCCGAGAGCGGCGGCGAGCGCACCGGCGCGGTCGAGGCCGTTCTGGACCGTGAGCACGGTAGTGTCGCTCCCGACCAGCGGGGCGATCGTGCGCGCGCCCGCCTCGGTGTCGAAGGCCTTGACGCAGAAGAGGACGAGATCGACCGGCGCAAGGCCCCGGCCGTCGGCGGTTGCTGCGATGGGCAGGGTCAGCTCCCCCTCCGGCGTGCGCAGGGTCAGCCCGCGCCGCTGCAGCGTCTCCAGGTGCGCACCCCGCGCGAGCAGCACGACGTCGTGCCCCGCCTTGGCGAGCCGCCCGCCGTAGTAGCCGCCGATGCCGCCCGCCCCGAGCACCGCGATCCGCATGGGTGAGCCTCCTGGCGCTTGAGACGCCGGGGCCGCCCGAGCGGATTCAGGTGATTCATGTATCTACATGTAAACCCCTTGCCCGGGCCCGGAGGGCTTGCTAGCATGGGGGCCATGGCGCCCCGGGCCGCCCCGCTCTCTCCGTGTGTCTGCAACACCCTCCGCATGGCGACGCGGGTGGTGACGCAGCTCTACGACGACGTCCTGCGGCCGAGCGGCCTGCGGGTGACCCAGTTCAGCATGCTCGCGGCGATCGCGCGCCTGGAGGAGGCCAGCCTGCGGCAGCTCGAGGACGCGCTCGCCATCGACCAGACGACGCTGACGCGGAGCCTCGCCCTGCTGGAGCGCGACGGGCTGACCGCGCGCGTGGCCAACCCGGACCGGCGGATCAAGGCGATGCGCCTGACCGCGCGGGGCCGCGCCGCGTTCGAGGCGGCGCGCCCGCTGTGGCGGCGGGCCCAGGATCAGATGCTGCGCGAGCTGGGCCCGAAGGGGTGGGCGGACGCGCGGCGGCGTCTCGCCGATCTGCGGGACGTGGCGGTCAGGACGCGGCGAGCGCGGGGACGGCGGGCGCGGAGCGCGTCGCGACCCGCGTGATGTAGTCGGCGACGCGCGCGGTCGGGTCCGGCGTGAGGACGCCGATGCCGACGGCTATCCCTTCCTCCAGCCGCTCCACACCGGCACGCCGGACTCATCCCGCAGCCTGAGAGTCTCCTCGCCCTTCTTGACCTCGGCGGCGACAAGAGCGGGTTTCCCCTGAATCGTCACACGGGATCCCTTGATCTCCACCTTATCCTTCGGCTCGATCTTCACGTCCTGGTTCTCCAGGTACCACTGGGGGCCGAGAATCACCGAGACCTCTTCCTTCTCCGTCTTGAGAACCACATGCATGCCGGCTGACATGCCGCGGACCGGGGTGATCCGGTCCACCCTGACGACCTCGCCGCTGATGATCTCCACCGTCTTCGGATCGTTCATTCGCGCGCAACCTGTCGCGATTCTCGGGCTTGGACGCCAGCGCCGCGACGAGGGACAGCTCCCGCTCATCGTGTCCGCTCAGCGCCACGGGCTCGGCGACCCGCATCTCGTTCGTGGTCAGCGTGCCCGTCTTGTCGGAGCAGAACACGTCCACGCCGGCCAGCTCCTCGATGGCGGTGAGGCGGCTCACGATGGCCCGACGGCGCGCCAGATTGACCGCGCCCACCGCCATGGTCACGGAGAGCACCGCCGGGAGGGCCACCGGAATCGCGGCCACTGTGAGCACCAGGGCAAAGCGGGCGATCTCCAGGAAATGCTCCTGGCGGAACAGGGAGACCATCACGATGGTGACCACCAGCACGACGGTGATCAGGATCAGGAAATTGCCGATCCGGACCACCATCTCCTGGAAGTGACTCCGCCGCTCGAGCTCGGCGGTCGCCACGAGCGCCACGACGGTGTGAAAGTTCGTGCGCGCCGCGGTATTCACGACCACCGCCAGCATCTCGCCCTGCTTGACTCTGCCGGGGCCGGTGAGACGCTCAGCCCGGCCACCGGATGTAGACGGCTTCCATCGGAACATGCGCCTCGCCGTGATGCGGGACGATCCGCGGTGTGTAGTCGGAGGCGGGTCGGGAGCCCGGGACGCACGCGCGGTATCGATGGCGAGTGGCTCCGCTCGAAGCCCCTTCCATCCGGTCCATCGCCACCCGGATCGGTGTCCCGCCCTCCCGCGGCTCGGCGTAGAGCTCGACCTGCACGGAACCCTCGGGCACCTCCCCCAGCGAGGCCACGACCGAGACCGCCCACTGGTCGCCGACCCGCCTCGCTTCGACCGCTTCGATCCGCACCCCAGACCACTGCTGCGCGAGTCGGGCCTCCCACTCGGCGAGCTCACGCGCGAGCCGACCGCCGTCGGCGCTCCGTCGCCGCAGGGCGGTCGCCGCCGGCAGGTAGGAGCCCTCGACGTATTGCTGCAGCATCCGGTTGCTGCTGAAGCGCGGAGCCAGCTGCGCCATGCTCGCCCGGATGCGCGCCAGCCACGCTCGGGGGATCCCCTCGACGTCCCGGGCGTAGAATTCCGGTACGATCTCCGCCTCGAGCTGTCGGTAGAGCGCATCCGCCTCCCGCGGGTCCCAGTCGGGCTCGCTGTGCTCCCGGCCGTCGCCCAGCGCCCAGCCGGCCTCGGGCACATAGGCCTCCGCCCACCAGCCGTCCAGCTCCGAGAGGTTCAGACCTCCGTTGACGAGCACCTTCATGCCGCTGGTCCCACAGGCCTCCCACGGGCGCCGCGGCGTATTGATCCAGACGTCGACGCCCTGCACGAGCTCCTGTGCGAGGGCCATGTCGTAGTCCTCGAGGAAGACGGCCCGACGGCGCACGTCCGGGCGCCGGACGAAATGCATCCACGCCTCGACGAAGCGCTTGCCCTCCTCGTCGTCCGGATGCGCCTTGCCCGCGACCACGAGCTGGACCGGCCGGTGGGGCAACGTGAGAAGCCGCGCGAGGCGTTCCGGATCCTCCAAGAGGAGGTACGGCCGCTTGTAGCGAGCGAAGCGCCGAGCAAAGCCCAGGGTGAGCGCGTCGGGATCGAGCACCTGCGCCGCCTCGGCCACGGCGTCCTGAGGCATGCCGCGCTGGCCGAGCTGCAGGGCCAGACGATTGCGGGCGTAGCGGACGAGATCGTGCCGCTCTGCCGTCCGCATACCCCAGAGCGTCGCGTCCGAGACGCCGCGGATCTGGTCGGGAAGGCCCTCCAGCACTCCGACCCACCGGCCCTTGCCGCACGCCTCGGTCCAGAGCCGGTCCGCGCCCCGCGAATCCCAGCTCGGGACGTGAATCCCATTCGTGACGTGGCCGACTGGAATCTCGCGCTCGGGCCAGCGGGGATAAAGGCTGCTAAAGAGCCGGCGGCTCACCTCCCCGTGCAGCTGGCTCACGCCATTCGCGGCGGCGCAGCCGCGCAGGGCGAGGTAAGCCATCGTGAAGGGCTCGGCGGAGTCCCAGGGGTTCACGCGACCCAAGCCGAGCAGCTCGGTCGTGGAGATCCCGAGGTCGCGGCACACGTTCCGGCAGTACTGCTCGATCAGCTCGGGCGGGAAGCGATCGAAGCCGGCGGCCACTGGCGTATGGGAGGTGAACAGGTTACCGGCCCGTGTCGCCCAGAGCGCCTCCTTGAACGAGGCGCGATGCCGGACCATGAAGCGGCGGGCCCGCTCCAGCACGACGAAGGCCGCATGGCCCTCGTTGAGGTGACAGACGTCAATCTCGAGGCCCAGAGCCTCGATCAGGCGCCAGCCCCCGATGCCGAGCGCGAGCTCCTGCACGAGCCGTAGCTCCGGGCCGCCCCCGTACAGCTCGCTCGTGATGCCGCGGTCGGCCGGGCTGTTCAGGGGATCATTGCTGTCGAGCAGGTAGAGCGTCGTGCGGCCGACGCACGCCTGCCATACCCGCAGCAGCACCTGGCGCCCGGGCAGGTCGAGGGAGATGTGGAGCCAGCCGCCGGACGGCGCGCGGGCCGGCTGGATCGGGAGACTCGTCGGATCGTTGTAGGGGTAGAGCGCCTGCTGGCGCCCCGCGGCATCGAGGCGTTGCCGGAAGTAGCCGACCTGATAGAGCAGCCCAATCCCGACGGCCGGCACGCAGAGGTCGCTGACGGTCTTCAGGTAATCTCCGGCCAGAATGCCCAGGCCGCCCGCGTAGAGGGGAAGCGCTTCGCCCAGCCCGAACTCCATGCTGAAGTACGCGACGCCTCGCAGACCGGTGCCTGCATGCGCCCGTCGGTACCAGCCGGCCTCGTCCAGATACTGCTCGCGCGCGGCGATCACGGCCCCGAGCTCCCGGCAGAACCCCGCGTCCCCGGCCAGCTCGGCGAGCCGTTCGGATGGCAAATTCTGGAGGATGATCCACGGGTTCTGCGTCTGCTCCCAGGCCTCCGGATCGACCTGCCGCCACACGTGGTCGCCCGCGTGGCTCCACGTCCACCGGAGATCCAGGGCCAGGTCGACGAGCCCCGCGAGCTCTTCCGGGAGAGTCCGAGGCAGGAGCCCGCGCGTCACCATCGTCGATCAACTCCCCGTCAATGGTCCAGCCATCGCCAAGCCAGATCGCCAAGAGCCGGGCTGCTGTGTCAGGATCCCCTCTTCAAGTCGGCCACGATGCCCTCGAGAGCTTGCCGCCTCTCCCGCTCCGATTTCAGCTCCACGTTCAGCTCCTTGATCTTCGCTTGCGCCTCGTGGAATCGGTCGGCGGCCTGCACTCTCACCTCGGCAAGATCACTGGGCGCGCGCTGCCGCTCCCACCAATCGGCGGCGATGCCGCCCCGACGAGACGGAGGACCAGCCACACCAACCCCCTCTTCACGACCGTCTTCGTGATGTTCACGGCTCGTCACCCCGTCCGCTTCTCGTTTCGCTGAGCACTCGCGGCCGGACGTGCCATCCGCGGCACCGCCCGCGTATCATGTCTCTCCACGATACTCCGAACGCGGATGGTTCGGCGTCCGATGGCGAGCGTGACGCGGGTTGCGTCGATGACGGAGACGAGGGATACGACAGGCGGTGAAGGGCTCGTGCCCCGGCGCGCGCCGGAGGCGGGTCCGCGTCGAGGGCTTGATCGGGACACGCTGCAGGCCATCTACGACTGCGCGGCGCGGACGGTCGGTCCGCGCGGCCTGATCGCGCTGCTCGACCTGAGCGCCGGGATGCTCGCCGTCGCCCGGTGGAAGATCGCGGCCGCTCGCATGGCGGCACGGATCCGGCTCGTGCGCGGCGACATGTCCGTCCCGCCCCTCGCCGACGCCTCCTTCGACCTCGTGCTCTCGACCTGCAGCCTGCGCCCGCTCTCCGATCCCGCCCAGGGCGCCCTCGAGCTTTACGCGTGCTGAAGCCGGGATGATGGGCTGAACTGTGTGCCGATCCGGACTCGCCGCGCCGCGATTCTCGGGCGAAGGCAAGACAGCCGTCCGTCAGCGAGAAACGGCGTGTAGAACAACTGACCCGAGAGACGACGGAAGTTAGCGAGTTCCACAACGCAACGGGAAACGATTAGAAGGCGATGCTCCATCCAACTGAGCTACGGGCGCATCTGTGGACTATCGCTATTCGACGGGAGCCCGGCAACTTTCGAGTCAGACGGCGTTCACGCCGTCTCTTCCGAGCCGCTCCCTGGGCCCGATGCGCCTGCTTCCGGATTCGCCGTGACCCAGCCCATGAAGAGCTGGTAGCCGAGCGCCAGGAGCGTGGCGCCCACGAACATGCCCAGGATCCCGCGGGTCGCCATGCCGCCCAGCGCCCCCAGCAGGATGACCGGCATCGGCGCATCGACGCCCCGCCCCAGCATCAGCGGCTTCAAGACGTTGTCGGCCATTCCCGCCAGCAGCAGCATGACCGTATAGCCTATGGCCGCGCCGCCGCTGTAGCTCCCGCTCGACCAGACGTACGCGAGCGCCGGAAGGATCACGAGGAAGGCCGGCACCTGGGCGACGCCCAGCACGAGCGTGATGGCTGCCAGCACGCCCGCCCAGGGCACGCCGGCGATCAGGAGAGCGAGGCCGACCAGGATGGCCTGGATGAAGGCGATGCCGATGACTCCCTGGGCGACGGCGCGGATGGTGGCCGTGGACAGCCTGGCAAAGGGCTCGCCGCGCTCGCGCCCCATGATCCGCGCGAAGATCGCTCGACTCCCGCGCGCGCCCGACTCGCCGTACGCCATCAGGATGCCCGCGACGATGAACGACGCGAGGAACTGGAGCATCCCGACCCCTATGCCGGCGACGATCGACAGTCCCTTTCTGGCCAGCTCGCCGATCTTCGGTTGCAGGCTCTGGATGAGACCGGGCAAATCGCTGTGCGCCCTCGACCACAGATCGTGCATCCTCTTGCCGACGAGCGGCCAGTCCTTGATGCCCTCTCGGGGCGCGGGGATTTCCAGCGTGTTGTGCTGCACGGCGTTGACGAGATCGTGGACGGAGCTTCCGAACGAGTCAACCAGCAGCGCCGTCGGGGCGACGATCAGCAGGCCGCCGGCCAGCACCACGATGGTCGCGGCGAGGCCCTGCTTGCCGCCTATCCTGCGCGCGAGGGACTGGTGCAGCGGATAGAGCGCCACGGCCAGCACGACGGCCCAGACCATCAGCGTCAGGAAGGGCGCGAAGACCACGTAGCACAGCGACGCCAGGACGGCGATGAACGCGGCCCGGATCAATACGTCCAGCAGGCGGGACGACAGCCGCCGCTCGAATTCGTAGTTCGGCTGCTCAGGTATGTTCAAGGGCCTCGATCTTACTACGTGCGCGTCGTCCGCCGGTGACGGCTCGAGGAGCGGGGTGCGCGGGCGCGCCGCTGATCTCGTGCGGCCGATGAGCCGAGGCTGGCCTCGAACTTCGGCTCGGCGGCCTCGTACGCCTCGCGCAGCGCCGTGGCGACCTGCGTGAGGGCCGCCGCCAATGGCGAGCGGCGGCGCCAGACCAGGCCGATGGTCCGCTGCGGCGAGGTCCCGGCGAAGCGCCGCACCGCGAGCTGCGCGCGCCGATTCTCCGTCCTCACGGCCAGCCGGGGCAGCAGCGTGATGCCCGCGCCACCCGCCACCATCTGCGACAGCGTGGCCAGGCTCGTGGCGCGGAAATCGAGCTCCTGGGCCTCCGTGGCCGAGCAGACGGCCAGCGCCTGGTCGCGGAGGCAGTGGCCGTCGTCCAGCAGCAGCACCGGGCTGCCGCGAAGCTCCCCGACCGTGACCGGTGCCGCACGGCCCAGCGCATGCCCACGAGGAGTGGCGAGCACGAAGGGATCCCGCCCCACCACGTGCCGCTCGAGGTCTCCCACATCGGCTTCCAGGGCGAGCACGGCGGCGTCGAGGCTGCCCGCCTGCACGAGGCCGACGAGCGTCGACGTCTTTTCCTCCACCCACTGCAGGGTGAGCTTCGGGAATCGCCGGCGCAGCGTTGGCACCACCTCGGGCAGGAGGTACGGCGAGATCGTGGGGATGACCCCGAACCGCAGGCTGCCCTGCAGCGGGTCGCCGAAGCGCGCGGCGGCGGCGGCGAGATCCGCCACCTCCACGAGGAGGCGGCGCGCGCGGTCCACCACCTCGCGGCCCGCGGCCGTCAGCATGACCTGCTTCCGGTTGCGCTCGAACAGGCGCACGCCGAGCGCGCGCTCCAGCTCGGCCACCTGGGCGCTCAGCGACGGCTGCGAGACGTGGCACTGGCCGGCGGCCCGGCGAAAGTTCACGTGCTCGGCGACGGCCACGGCGTACTGGAGCTGCCGAAGCGTGAAGGCGTGGGGGGCGAGCTGCATGACAGCTTCAGACTATCACATCGATACAGACAATGTCTTGGCCTCTATCAGAGGTTGGTGGGTATCGTTCCTTCGAGAGTCCGACGCGGGAGTACGATGGGTGCGAAGGAGGAGCCCGCCCGCGTCGGCGCGCAGGTGATCTCGGCGATCGCAACCGAAAGGAGAGACCAGATGTCGAGCGAAGCGAAGTGCCCGTTCACACACACGGCTGGCGGCGGCACGTCGAACCGGGACTGGTGGCCCAATCAGCTGAACCTCAAGATCCTGCACCAGCACTCGCCCCTGTCCGATCCGATGGGTCAGGGTTTCGACTACGCCAAGGAGTTCAAGAGCCTCGATCTGGCGGCCGTGAAGAAGGACCTCACGGCGCTGATGACGGACTCGCAGTCCTGGTGGCCGGCGGATTTCGGCCACTACGGTCCGCTGTTCGTTCGCATGGCGTGGCACAGCGCCGGCACGTACCGCATCGGCGACGGCCGCGGCGGTGCCGGGGCCGGCCAGCAGCGCTTCGCGCCCCTCAACAGCTGGCCCGACAACGTCAGCCTCGACAAGGCGCGCCGGCTCCTGTGGCCCATCAAGCAGAAGTATGGCCGGAAGCTCTCGTGGGCCGACCTCATGATCCTCGCGGGCAACGTCGCGCTGGAATCGATGGGGTTCAAGACCTTCGGCTTCGGCGGGGGCCGCGCGGACGTCTGGGAGCCGGAAGAGGATGTCTACTGGGGCGCCGAGACCAAGTGGCTGGCCGACCACCGCTATTCCGGCGACCGGAATCTCGAGAATCCGCTCGCGGCCGTGCAGATGGGGCTCATCTACGTCAACCCGCAGGGCCCGAACGGCAACCCGGACCCGATCGCGGCGGCCAAGGACATCCGCGAGACGTTCGCGCGCATGGCCATGAACGACGAGGAGACCGTCGCACTGATCGCCGGCGGCCACACCTTCGGCAAGACGCACGGCGCCGGCCCGGAGTCCCACGTGGGGCCCGAGCCCGAAGCCGCGGGCATCGAGGAGCAGGGCCTCGGCTGGCGGAGCACCTTCGGCACGGGCAAGGGCGGCGACACGATCACCAGCGGTCTCGAGGTGACCTGGACCACCACACCCACGAAGTGGAGCAACAACTTCTTCTGGAACCTCTTCGGCTACGAGTGGGAGCTGACCAAGAGCCCGGCCGGCGCGCATCAGTGGCGGCCGAAGGGCGGCGCCGGGGCCGGCACGATTCCCG
>Ga0335070_10010756_pt1 | contig 10692 bp, 13 predicted proteins | sample Lox_Sample_13_FD_206722 | JGI IMG/M metagenome (GOLD analysis project Ga0335070, IMG submission 206722) | Soil microbial communities from Loxahatchee National Wildlife Refuge, Florida, United States - Lox_Sample_1.3 | ecosystem: Environmental > Terrestrial > Soil > Wetlands | place: USA...
TGACGGGATGGATCACGTAACCCTTCGCGAGCAGATACATCATCGCGAAATAGGACGGGCGCATGTCGTTGCCCGACGCGCCGACCATCGCGATGGTCTTCACCGAGCGGAGAATCGACTTGATCAGGCTGTCGTCGTATTGGGGCATGGCGCGCTAGTAATGCCAAACACGGCGTGCTGCAACTGTCACTCCGGCCATCTCGGTTCGCGCTTTCCAACGAAGGCGCCGATGCCTTCCTCGGCCTCGGCGGCGAGCATGTTCTCGGTCATGACCCGCGAGGTGTAGGCATAGGCATCGGCCAGCGGCATCTCGAGCTGGCGATAGAACGCTTCCTTGCCGGTCTTCACCGTGGCACGCGGCTTGGACGCGATCTGCTCTGCGAGCTTCATGGTCTCGGTCCCGAGCGCTTCCGGCGCGACGACGCGGTTGACGAGCCCGATGCGGAGCGCGTCCTCGGCGGGGATCATCTCGCCGGTGAGCAGCATCTCCATCGCATGCTTGCGCGATACGTTGCGCGACAGCGCCACCATCGGCGTCGAGCAGAACAGGCCGATATTCACGCCGGGCGTCGCGAAGCGCGCGGCGGAGGAGGCGACGGCGAGGTCGCAGCTCGCCACCAGCTGGCAGCCGGCGGCGGTGGCGATGCCCTGGATCTGCGCGATCACGGGCTTCGGGTGGCGGACGATGGTCTGCATCAGCCTCGAGCACTGCTCGAACAGCGCGGCGAAGAACGCCTTGCCCTTGTCGGCATCGGCGCGCCGGGCCGTCATCTCCTTGAGGTCGTGGCCGGAGGAAAAGGCCGGCCCGTCGGCGGAAATGATCAGTACACGGACAGACTTGTCCGCCGCGGCGCCATCGAGCGCCTCCTGGAGCGCGCCCATGAGCGCCACGCTGAGCGCATTGCGCGCGCCGGCGCGGTTGAGGGTGAGCTTCAGGACCGCGCCGCCGCGCGCGGTGAGGACGAGAGGCGCCGTTGCCGGTGCGTTCATGTCAGTCTCCGCCGAACCAGCGGAAGCCTACACCCTTGAAGGTCTTCCCGGCGATGGTGAGATCGCCGCGGATGACGGGCTTGTCGGATTCCATGCCGGTCGCCTGTGCCGCCTTCAGCGCCGCGCGGTCGATCGTGCCGCTGAAGGTCACGACGCCGATCTGCCGGTCGCTTCCGGCAAAGGCGATCGTGTTGCCGCGGATGCGATAGGCCGTCGGCAGCACGCGCGGCTCGTTCGCGTGGTAGGTGCCGCCCAGCTCGTTGGTGAGCTGTTTCGAGGTGGTGTCCTCGAAGGTGAACATGACGGGCGCGTAGGTCGGCAGGCGGCCGCGGCCGCTCTCGTAGGTCTTGAGTTCGTCCAGCGTTCCGATGCCGAATTGGTCGAGCCGGAACTTGCCAACCCGGATTTCGGGCGAGGGAAAGTAGTAACCGAAGAGATCGTCCTTGTTGTCGTGGCTGAAGCCCTTGAGCGGCACCTCGGCCGCAAATGCAAGGGTCGCAAGAGCCAGGGCGGCCGCGACCGCCGCCAGATGCTTGCTCATGCTCCTCCCCGGTCCCCAACACGCTCGGGCCTCAATCGTCACCACCGTCGTACCATGTGAGTTGAAGCGGGACTTTCGTGGTCCCGACAACCAGCGTGCCCGTAAGGACGACCGTATCTCCGCGCTTCGGGCCAGCCTTTGTCGCGATCGCCTTCATGAAGGCGGGCGTAAAGGTGCCATCGAAGCGGACCACGCCGAGCCGCGTCGGCCCGCTGGTGAAAGAAACCGTGTTGCCCGTGAGATTGTAGGCCACCGGAAGAGCCTCGACTTCGTCGGCCGTTGCGTTTTCCGCCGGATGGGCTTCGATGACGCCGATGCTGAACGGCTTGACGGGTACGCCGTCATTGTCCGGATACATCCGTCCCGCTTCGAAATTCGCAAAGTCGCGCGGCGGCCCGATGGCGATCGTGTCCAGGGTCCATTTGCCGAGGAAAACCGGCGCCGGCTTCTTCGCGCTGTAGTAGCCGAAATAGTTGTGGCTCTTGTCGCTGACGAAGGCGCCTGGCTTGAGCGGCGGTGCCGCATGCGCCGCGCTCGCTGCGACGGCGCCCGCCAGGGCGAGCGCGAAGAGACGCCCGATCATGCCCGAGACTCCCCCAATGACCGGCTGCGAGGAGACACCAGAACGGCGGCGGAATCGAGGCGGGGCTGCCCGGATCAGGCGATGGGGTGGGCCCGCGCCGCCTCGAAGGGGTGGTCGATCAGCGGCTCCATGATGGCGATGAAGCGCTGGGTGCGCGCCAGTTCAGCGTGCGCTTCGAATGCCGTCTTGTCGCTCCAGCGCGAATGAATCCAGAAGAGACGCGGGTCGCGGGTCGAGCGGCAGGCCATGATCGAAAGACAACCCGGCTCGTTCCGCACGCCGGGAACCTGGTCGCGCAGGGCCGCCTCGACAGCGGCTTCCCGTCCTTCGCGCGCATGGAAACAGGCGATGATGATCAGGTCCATGCCAGCCTCCCTGCGCCCAGATTACGCGCGGCCAAGCCGCCGCAGGTCAGCAATGGAAAGGCTGCGCAAGTCCCGGAAAAAGCGAAGGTTTCCGTCCCGGCATCAGGGTATTTCCCGAGTTGATTCAATGGGGTGGCGGGGGTAACCGCTTGATCGTGCCCTTTGGAGGAGTTCGGTCATGCGTGTCACGACTGCGGTGTTCGCTCTGTGCTGTGCCAGCCTTCCGACAGCCGCCCTTGCCGACTCCGACGACTGGGTCGGCGCCTATGCGGGCGTCAATCTCGGCTACAGCTTCGGCGCCAGCCAGTCGCGGACCTCGACTGTGTTCGCGTCCCCGGGATATTTCGCCTCGACGAGCGTTCCGGCGATCGCAGCCGTGGGCAATGACCACCTCAGCCCCGACGGGTTCGTCGGCGGCGGCCAGGTCGGCTACAACTTCGCCTTCGGTCCGAACTTCGTGGCCGGCCTCGAGGCCGATTTCGAGGCGAATTCGATTTCCGACAAGGAAGCGGCGACGGGCACCTATCCGTGCTGCGCCCCGTCGTCGTTCACGGTCGGCTCGAAGATCGATTCCTCCTGGCTGTTCACGCTGCGGCCTGTCCTCGGCTATGCGTGGGACAGCTGGATGATCTACGGGACCGGCGGCCTCGCCCTGCATGACCAGAAGGCCTCGTTCGTCTTCACCGACAACTTCGCCAACGCGCTTTCGACCGGGGGCTTCAGCACGACGAAGGGCACCTGGACAGCCGGCGGCGGAATACAGGGCAAGATCGACACCAACTGGTCATGGCGGGTGGAATACCTCTATATCGACTACGGCCACATGGGCGGCACGTCGACCAATCTGGTGGCGGGCTCGCCCGCGGTCGCCTTCCCGCAGAATTCCTTTACGCAGTTCGCCAGCTTCACGGGCAACGTCGTCCGCTTCGCTATCAACTATAGGTTCTGACGGGCTCTGCCCGGGCACGGTAAGGGGGCCTATGCGGTATTATATTACCGTATAGCGGAAATACCGATAAATTCGGCGTCCAGGCTTGACCGGGCGACGGGCGGCACGTATAGCCCGCGCCCTGTCTCACGATTCAGCGGGTCCCAGATGAAAACCTACTCGGCCAAGGCCTCCGAGATCGAGAAGAAGTGGATCCTCGTCGACGCCGAAGGGCTCGTCGTCGGGCGTCTCGCCTCGATCATCGCGCTGCGCCTGCGCGGCAAGCACAAGACCACGTTCACGCCGCACATGGACTGCGGCGACAACGTCGTGGTGATCAACGCCGCCAAAGTCGTCCTTACCGGCAGCAAGCTCAAGGACAAGGTCTATCACTACCACACCGGCTATATCGGCGGGATCAAGGAGCGCAGCGCGGGCGAGATCATGCGCGGCCGCTTCCCCGAGCGGGTGCTGCACAAGGCGGTCGAGCGCATGCTGCCGCGCGGGCCGCTCGGCCGGCGCCAGCTCGCGAACCTGCGGGTCTTCCCGGGCCCGACGCACGATCACGAGGCGCAGAAGCCCGAGAGGATCGACATCGCGAAGATGAATCCGAAGAACACCAACTACAAGAAGGCGAGCTAACCGATGGCTGACGATGTGAAGAGCTTCGGCGAACTCAAGTCGACGCTGATCAAGGCGAAGCCCGCGCAGGCGGCCGAGGCCGAACAGCCGAAGTCCAACCGCGACTCCAAGGGCCGCGCCTACGCCACCGGCCGCCGCAAGGACGCAGTGGCGCGCGTGTGGATCAAGCCCGGCCGGGGCGCGATCACGGTCAACGGCCGCGACGAGAAGGTGTACTTCGCGCGCCCGGTGCTGCGCATGATCGTGCGCCAGCCGCTGATCCAGGCCCAGCGAGACGGCCAGTTCGACGTGATCGTGACGGTCTCGGGCGGCGGTCTTTCGGGCCAGGCCGGTGCGGTGCGCCACGGCATCAGCCGTGCGCTCGTCCGCTACGAGCCGGCGCTCCGCGCGGCGCTCAAGCCCGGCGGCTTCCTGACGCGCGATCCGCGCGCCGTCGAGCGAAAGAAGTACGGCCGGCCCAAGGCACGGCGCAGCTTCCAGTTCTCGAAGCGCTGAGCAGAACGGAATTGCCGAAGGTGCGGACGGCCCGGAGCGATCCGGGCCGTTTGCCCCTTTACGGCTTGGCGCGCTCCTGGCGCAGCATCTCGGTCAGACCGGCGACGGTACGGGTGAGGTTCAGAACTTCGTTCTCGCGCAGCGCATCGAGCTTCTGATGCAGGAGCTCGATCTCGAGCTCGGCCTTGATGTTGATGTCGTAGTCGTTCTTGGCCGCCATGCGGTCGACGTCCTGCTGGCGGTTCTGGCTCATCATGATGAAGGGCGCGGCGTAGGCGGCCTGAAACGAGAGCGCGAGATTGAGCAGGATAAAGGGATAGGGATCCCAGTGCTCGATATAGGCGGTGATGTTCAGGATGATCCAGAAGAGGAGCACCGCCGACTGGATGATGATGAAGCGCCAGGAGCCCATGGTCGCCGCCACCGCGTCGGCGATCTTCTGGCCCAGGGTGAGCTGGTCTTCGGGCCGCGGCGCCTCGCCGGCGCGGTGGCGGCGGCGAAGCATGCGCAACTCGTCGAGCAGGCGCTGCTCGGTTTCATGCAGTTCGTGCTTGAGGCTGGTGACTTCGGCCATGACCCCTCCGGATGACTCGCAGTTCAAGCCTTGCTGCGCGCCGCCGGATCGGCAAGCCGAAGATCAGGTCTTCGACGGCGCCGCCTGGGGATCAAAGACCGGCGGGACCGGGCCGTAGGTGTTGGCTTCGGTCTGGCCGGGCTGGGCGCAGAAGTAGATCACGGCGATGCCGGAGATCAGCGCCACGAGACCGATGATCCATCCGATGGTGAAGAAGATCACGAGGAAGCCGAGGGCGCCCGCGACGCCGCCGATCCACGTCAGCACCGAGATGACGTTCAGTACGGCCGTCGCACCGAAGCATACCCAGGCGAGCATGCCGTTGCGGCCGGTGTCCTGCATGCGGCGCACCGCCATGCCGAGATTGGGCAGCGTCATAGCGAGGGCGAACAGGGGGCCGATCAGCCCCGCGAGGATGATGTTTCCGATGATGCCGACAATGATCGCGGCGGCGACCTCGACCAGCACAAAATACCAGAACTGCGGCCGGCCGACGCGGCCCTTGAGATCGAAGTAGTGGTTGAGGACGGTGTCGACGAAATTCTGCCAGAGCTTGTTGAAATCCATCGTAGCCCTCTCGCGCAATTCCCGGCCGAATCCTGCAGGAAGGTAGTGGCTTTTTCAAATCTGCGGAAGCAAGCCCGCCGCGCTTTGATCGGGGAACCTGGCGCCGCGCACGCAGGTAGGTGTGGATGAACAAACCCCGGCCCGCGAGGACCGGGGTTTGCCATGCACTTGCGAGGCGTGAACGTTACGCTGCTGCCGCGGCCGCCTTCGGATCGGGACCGAACTGGTTCGCGCCGGAAGTTCCGGGTTGCGCGTACCAGTAGATCAGCAGGATGGCGCCGACGAGCGGAACGAACGCGATCAGGATCCACCAACCGCTGCGGTTGATGTCGTGCAGACGGCGCACCGCGACGCCGAGGTTCGGCAGAAGCATGGCGAGGCTGAAGAGACCGCCGAGGATGCCGCTGAGATGAGCGATGCCGTCGATGACGTTCAGGATGACGGAGATGATGATGACGACAAGGACATACCACCAGAACTCCGCGCGGCGGGCGCGGCCGTTGAAATCGAAATAGTGCTGCGTGACGACCTTCATGAACCAGTTGATGGGTTCCATAGCCTTCTCCCGAATGGGCGAATACGCGCGCCCAAGCCCGATGTGTCGCGGAAGGATTGAAGGACCCATCGCCAGCCATGTCTGCCGCGCAATGGTGCTGACGCCCGCACCCCCCCGCTTTTGGGTGTAAAACCCACGGGAATCATCAGCGTTAATGAGCTAAAAGTCGGTGCGCCGACATGTCAAGGAATGTGACCGGCAATCCGGTGGGCAAGTGGATGGCATGAATAAGAAAGTCTTCATCGACGGTGCAGCCGGAACCACCGGCCTGGAGATCCGCGAGCGGCTTTCCGGGCGGGGCGACCTGAACGTCGTGGAGCTCTCCGACGGTGCGCGCAAGGACGCCGCCGCACGCCGGGCGGCGCTCAATGACGCAGCCGTCGTGATTCTTTGCCTGCCCGATGATGCGGCGCGGGAAGCCGTGGGAATGATTGAGAATTCCGACGTGCGCGTGATCGACGCTTCGACCGCGCACCGCGTCGCGCCGGGCTGGGTGTTCGGCTTTCCTGAATTCGAGCCCGGGAACTATGAGGCGATCGCAGCAGCCAAGCGCGTCACCAATCCCGGGTGCTACTCGACGGGTTTCCTCGCGCTCGTCCGTCCGCTGGTGCGCGCGGGCCTGATCCCGGCGGAAGCGCCGCTGAGCGTGAACGCGGTCTCGGGCTATTCCGGCGGCGGCAAGTCGATGATCGACGAGTTCGAGAACCGCGACTCCGCCACCTACACGCGCAGCGTCGTGCGCACCTATGCGCTCACGCTCGAACACAAGCATGTGCCCGAGATGACCGAGCGCGCCGGGCTCAGGCATCCGCCGGTCTTCGCGCCCGCCGTTGGCCGCTACTATCGGGGCATGATCGTCGATGTGCCGCTGCATCTCTGGTCGCTGCCCGGTAAGCCGCGCGCCGCCGACCTGCGCGCAGTCCTCGCCGAAACCTACAAGGGCCGTCCGTTCATCGAGGTCGCGAGCATGGAGGAGGCGAGGGGCCTCAAGACGCTCGACGCCGAAGCACTCAGGAACACCAACCGGCTGAAGATCTACGTCTTCGCCAACGAGAAGACGCGGCAGGCGCGCCTGGTCGCGGTGCTCGACAATCTCGGCAAGGGCGCCTCGGGGGCGGCGGTGCAGAACCTCAACATCATGCTCGGCCTGCCCGAGACCACCGGCCTCGTGTGACTGCCGGTTCAAGAGAAGAAACGATGTACCGGCCAGCCCATTTTGCCGTGGACGACGCGGACACGCTGCACGCGTTCATACGCTCCCATCCGTTCGCGACCGTGGCGGCTGTCATCGGCGGCGCGGTCCATTTCGCCTATGCGCCCGTCGTGCTGGACGCGCCCGGCACGGTCCGCTTCCACCTCGCACGCGCCAATCCGCTCGCCCAGCTCGGAGAGGGCGCACGCGTGCGTCTGTCGTTCATGGGGCCGCACGCTTATGTCTCCCCCGACTGGTATGCGACGCCGGGCATGGTGCCGACCTGGAACTACATGGCGGTCGAAGGCGAGGGCGCGGTGACGCCGCTCCGCGGCGAGGCGCTGGTTCGGCTGCTCGCCGATCTCTCGGCGGCGGAAGAGGCGCATCTGAGACCGAAGAAGCCCTGGACCATCGACAAGGTGCCGGAGCCCAAGATGACGACCCTCAAGAACGCAATCGTCGGGCTCGAGGTCGTGTTCGATACACTCTCGGGCAAGTTCAAGCTGTCGCAGAACGTCAAGCCGGAGGATCGCGCCGGCGCGATCGCCGGGCTCGAATCCCGCGGCGATCCGCAGAGCGCTGCGACAGCGCGCGAGATGCGCAAGGCCGGACGCTAGAGGCGCTACTGCGCCTTGATCTTCACATACGATCCCGGCGCATCGCCGAGGGTCCGCAGCTTGCCGTCGCCGGGCTTGCGCGCGGAGATCTTTCTTCCCGACTGTGCCGACAGCCACTTGTCCCAGTCCGGCCACCAGGAGCCCGGGTGCTCGGCCGCGCCCGAGAGCCATTCCTCGGCCGTCTTCGGGTAGGGCTTGAGCTCGCCGTCACAGGCGTCGTTGGTCCAGTACTGGTATTTCTTGGCAGCCGGCGCGTTGATCACGCCGGCGATGTGCCCGCTGCCCGCCAGGATGAAGCGGACCGGACCCCTGAACAGTTTCGTCGTCTTGAAGATCGAGTGGTACGGCGCGATGTGGTCTTCCTTGGCCGATTGCAGGTAGACGGGAACCGTGACCTTGGTGAGGTCGATCTTCACGCCGCCAAGCACCATCCTGCCGCGCGCCAGATTGTTCTCCTTGTAGCATTCGCGCAGGTAGAACAGATGCGTCTTCTCCGGCATCCGCGTGGTGTCGGAGTTCCAGTAGAGCAGGTCGAACGGCATCGGCTGCTTGCCGAGCATGTAGTTGTTGATGACGAACGACCAGATGAGATCGTTGGCGCGCAGCATGTTGAAGGTCGTCGCCATCTTCGAGCCTTCGAGCACGCCGCCGGCGTTTTCCATCTGCTTCTGGAGCGCCTCGAGCTGGGCCTCGTCGACGAAGACGGTGAGGTCGCCGGCTTCCGAGAAGTCCGCCTGCGCCGCCCAGAAGGTCGCCGAATGGATGCGGTCGTCGCCCTTGGCCGCCATGTAACCGAGCGTCGCGGTCAGCAGCGTGCCGCCGATGCAGTAGCCGACGACGTTCGGGTCGCGCACGCCGGTCGCCTGCTCGACGGCCTCGAGGGCCGCGAAGATGCCCTCGCGCATGTAGTCCTCGAACGTCTTCTTCGCGAGACGGCGGTCCGGGTTGACCCAGGACGCGACGAACACGGTGTAGCCCTGGGCCACCAGCCACTTGATGAAGGAATTTTCCGGCCGGAGATCCATGATGTAGAACTTGTTGATCCAGGGCGGAAAGATCAGCAGCGGCCGCTCGTAGACCTCCGCCGTCGCCGGCTCGTATTGCAGGAGCTCCAAGAGCTCGTTGCGGAAGATCACTTTGCCGGGCGTGGTTGCGATGTTCTCGCCGATCCGGAACGCATCGGCCGACTGGCGGATCGAGAGCTGGCCTTTGCCGCGCTCGAGGTCCTCGAGCAGGTTGTCCAGGCCCTTGACCAGGTTCTCGCCGTTCGACTGCAGCGTGGCGCGCAGCACCTCGGGATTGGTCAGGACGAAATTGGTCGGCGCGATCGCGTCGGCGAACTGCTTCGTATAGAAATTGACGCGCTTTCGCGTCTCCTCGTCGATGCCCTCGACCTTGCCGACGGTGTCCTGCATCCAGTTCGCGGTGAGCAGATAGCTCTGCTTGATGAAGTCGAAGACCTGGTTTTCCTGCCAGTCCTTGTCCTTGAAGCGCTTGTCGCCGGGTTTGGGCGCGACCACGGGCTCGGACGCACTGCCCATCATCTTCAGCGCGGTGTGCTCCCAGAGATTCAGGAAATCGCGCCAGAGCCGGAACTGAGCGTCGACCAGCGCGGCCGGGTTCGCGGCCCAAGCCTTCACCAGCGCCATGAAGGGCGCGGCGATGTTGAGCGGATCGAACGGTTCCTTGCCGGCTTCGCGCTGGCGCTTCACGAAATCCGAGAGCAGCTTCTGCGACTGCTGCGCGACTCGCACCATGTTGCGCGCGAACTCGCCGGTGTCGCCGACCGCATACGCACCGCCGGTAGCATCGCCTGACTTTTTCGCGTCCTGCGGCTTGGCGTTCTTCCCCGAATCGTCGAGCTTGTTCTGCATGGGCACCACGGGCTCGCGTCTGGACGGTGATAGCGCGCGTACGCGCGCGCCCGCAAGGCGTCCCGAATCTGGACCTAGGGCTTTTTGCCACAAGAATTCATGGATTTGGCAACCACTTCTGCTTGGAACAGGTGACGCGCGCCTGTATACCGGAAAGGCTGGATTCCGAAGATGTTGAGGCAAGAGGGCATGACCAGAACCTTGGCGCGCCTTGCAGTTGTGATGGTGTTCGCTCTGAGCACCGGCGCCTGCTCGACCATCGACGATCTGATCGGCGACGAAACGCCAGCCTCGACGCCGGCGGCAGACGCCAACGGCTTTCCGCCCGACACGGCGCCGCCTGGGGCGACAGCCGACAATTCGGGCGCCACGACCCCCGACCTCGCCTCGGTGCCCGACAGGCCGAGCGGAACGACGACACCGGACGCGCAGCGCGCAACCGCGGACTCGCTGGCAGCCGACCGTTCGCGGATCAAGTACAGCTCAGATGCGTTGCGCGGAGGCACGGAGCCTGCCGCGGCGCCACCGCCGCCGCCGGGCGCTGCACCTGCTCCGGAGACCGCGGTCGCCGCGAACACTCCGCCGCCCGACAACACGCCGCCGCCGTCGGACAATGCGGCTCCGCCGGACAACGCACCACCGCCCAGCGCCGGTGCGCCGCCGCCCGCACCAGCCCCGTCCGCGCCGGTAGCCTCGGCGCCGGTTGGACCGCCGCCCGGGACGCAGCCGGCGGTCCCGGCGACCGCGGGCATCCCCGGAGCGCAGCCG
>Ga0335070_10010757_pt1 | contig 10691 bp, 10 predicted proteins | sample Lox_Sample_13_FD_206722 | JGI IMG/M metagenome (GOLD analysis project Ga0335070, IMG submission 206722) | Soil microbial communities from Loxahatchee National Wildlife Refuge, Florida, United States - Lox_Sample_1.3 | ecosystem: Environmental > Terrestrial > Soil > Wetlands | place: USA...
CATGATCTGCGGGTCGTGCTCGACCACCACGAGCGAGTTGCCCGCGTCGCGCAGCCGCTTCATCACCTCGATCACGCGGCCCATGTCGCGCGGGTGCAGCCCGATGGAAGGCTCGTCGAGCACGAAGAGCGTGTTCACGAGCGAAGTCCCGAGCGCCGTGGTGAGGTTGATGCGCTGCACCTCGCCGCCGGAGAGCGTGCGCGACTGGCGGTCGAGCGTGAGGTACGCGAGGCCCACCTCGCACAGGTAGCCCAGGCGCGAGCGGATCTCGCCCACGAGGAGCTCGGTCGCTTCGTCGAGCGGCTTGGGCAGCACCAGGCGCGCGAAGAGATCGCGAAGGCGCTCCACGGGCATCAGCATCATGTCGTGGATGCTGTGGCCGTCCACGCGCCACAACAGCGACTCCTCCTTGAGGCGCGTGCCGTTGCACGCAGCGCACGGCGTGTACGCGCGGTAGCGCGACAGCAGCACGCGGATGTGCATCTTGTAGGCCTTGGTCTCCAGCCAGTCGAAGAAGCGCTTCACGCCGTACCAGTGCGTCTTGCCGGTCTTGTTCCAGCTCACCCAGCCGTCGTCGCCCTGCATGACCCAGCGCTTGTGCTCCGCGGAGAGCTCGCGATAGGGCACGTCGAGCGGCACGCCGCGCTTCGCGGCGTATTTCTCGAGGTCGTCCTGGCACTCGTCGTAGCTCTTGGTCTGGAACGGCTTCACCGCCCCCGCGCGCAACGACTTCGACTCGTCCGGGACGATGAGGCCGTAGTCGATGCCGATCACGCGCCCGAAGCCGCGGCACGTGTCGCACGCGCCGATGGGGGAATTGAACGAGAAGCGCGCCGGCGTGGGGTCGGAGTAGTGGATGTCGCAGGTGGCGCAGTGCAGGTCGGTGGAAAAGCGCCAGGCACGCTCGCGCGCCTCGGCCGGATCCCCGCCTTCACGGGGATGACCTTCTGCGAACACGTTCACCCGCCCGTTGCCCACTCGCAGCGCGGCTTCGACCGCCTCGACCACGCGTGCCCTTTCGGCGCCGGACATCTTTACGCGGTCCTGCACCACCTCCAGGCGCGTGCCCTCGCGATGGTGGATGCGCGTGTAGCCTTGCGCCTGCAGCAGCTTGGTGACTTCTTCCTCGCTGAAATTCTTCGGCACGTCCACGGGGAAGGCGATGGTGAGGCGCGGGTCGCCCGCGGCCTGCGCGCGCGCGGCCATCTCGGCGTAGATCGTGTCGGGCGTGTCGCGGCGCACGGGCTCGCCGCATCGCCGGCACGAGAGCTTCGCGGTCCGCGCGAAGAGCAGCTTCAGGTGGTCGTTGATCTCCGTCATCGTGCCCACGGTGGAGCGCGACGTGCGCACCGGATTGGTCTGGTCGATGGCGATCGCGGGCGGGATGCCCTCGATGGAATCGACCTGCGGCTTGTCCATCCGGTCGAGGAACTGGCGCGCGTACGGCGAGAACGTCTCCACGTAGCGGCGCTGGCCCTCGGCGTAGAGCGTGTCGAAGACGAGCGAGGACTTGCCCGAGCCCGAGGGCCCGGTCACCACGACCAGCTCGCCCGTGGGAATCGAGACGTCGAGGTTCTTGAGGTTGTTCTGGCGCGCCCCGCGGATGCGGATCGCCTCGCCTTCGCCGGCATTGGCGGAAGGGGAGTCGGCGGGGCGTCCCGCGGACAGGTCGTTCATCGGGTCTCTCGGGGTGCTAGTCGATTCGCTTCCAGACGTGGCGCTCGCGCGATGCGAGCAGCGGCACGGCCTGGGCGACGTATTTCTTGAACGCGGCGGTCTGCTGGTGGGCCTCGAAGGCGTTCTCGTCGACGTACACCTCGTAGAGCAGGACCCGCGTGCGGTCCCCGGGATCGACGCAGACGTCGAACAGCTTGCAGCCGGCCTCCCGGCGCGCGGCGGCGGCATTCTCCGCGATCTTCGCCATGAAGGCGTCCACGTTCTCGGGCTTGATGCGGATATCGACTTGCAGGACGAAGCTCATGTGGGGGTATTGCGCGGGTGGCTGGAGCGGCGGGAAAGGAGCGGCATCGATATTCTAGGCGCAAAGCGGGACGCCGGACCGATGCCGCATTTCTACCCGCCAAATAGGGCCGTTTCCGCCCTAGTTCAAGGGCGGACCAGGGGTGCTATCCCCACGCGTGCCGCAGCGCAGCATGAATGGTCATCCCGCCGAATCGTGGATGTGCCTAGAATGTCCCTCATGGCTTGCGCGCTCAAGCAAAGCGGCGGTCTCTACTCGAGGCTTCGGATCGGCGCCGTGCTGCTCGCCGCAGGCGAAGGCCGGCGCATGGGCGGGGTGGCCAAGCCCCTGATCCGGCTGCAAGGCGTTCCCCTGATCGCGCGCCACCTGGTCGCGTTGAGCGCCGCCGGCATCGACGAGGTGGTCGTGGTCACCGGCCATGCCCGCGAAGCCGTCGAGGAGAGCGTGCGGCGCTTCATCGTGACGCTGGCGCACAACGAGGCGCATGCGCAGGGACAGGACGTCTCCGTCCGGGTGGGGCTCGCGGCGCTCCCGGGGCCGTTCGACGCGGTGCTCGTGGTGCCGGCCGACCAGCCGCTCATCGGCGGCGCGGACCTCACGGAGCTGATCGGCGCCTTCAAGAAGCGCCCGGCCGGCAACATCGTCGTGCCCGTCGTGCAGGGCCGGCGCGGCAATCCGATCATCATGGACGGCGCCGCGATGGCGCAGATCCTCGCGGGTGAAGCCGGCACCGGGTGCCGCCACCTGATCGACCGCAATCCCGGCCTCGTGCACGTGCACGAGACCTCCAATGCGCGCTTCGTCGCCGACCTCGACACCGTCGAGGACGTGGAGGCGCTCGCGAAGAACACCGGCTGGAAGCTGGAGCTACCCGAGCTCGAGACGGTTCGGTAAGACCCCGAGAACCCTGGAGGAGTGACCGATGATTCCCCGAGAATTCGAGTATCACGCGCCGTCGTCCATTCCCGACGCGCTCGGGCTGCTGAAGAAGTTCGGCGAGGGCGCCAAGCTGCTCGCCGGCGGCCACAGCCTGCTGCCGATGATGAAGATGCGCTTCGCCGCGCCCGAGCACCTCATCGACCTGGGCCGCATCGCCGAGCTCAGGGGCATCCGCGAGGACAAGGGCACGATCGTGCTCGGTGCGATGACCACCGAGAACGAGATCATCTGGTCGAAGCTGCTGCAGGACAAGTGCCCGCTGTTGGTCGAGGGCGCGCGCCTGATCTCCGATCCCCAGGTGCGTTACAAGGGGACCATCGGCGGCGACATCTCCCACGGGGACCCGGCCAACGACCATCCGGCGCTGATGCTCGCGCTCGGCGCCTCGTTCGTGCTGCGCGGGGCCTCCGGCGAGCGCACGGTCCCCGCCGAGGGCTTCTTCCACGGGCTCTACGACACGGAGCTCAAGCCCGGCGAGATCATGACGGCGATTCGCATTCCGGTTCCGGCCGCCGGCACGGGCTACTGCTACGCGAAGCTCAAGCGCAAGACGGGAGACTTCGCCACCGCCGCGGCCGCCGTGCTGCTGCGCATGAAGGGCGACACCGTGCAGGAGGCCTCGATCGCCCTCACGAACGTGGGGCCCACGGCGCTCAAGGCGAAGGCCGCCGAGGCGGCGCTCAAGGGCAAGGCGCTCGGCGACACGACGATCGAGGAGGCCGCGAAGCTCGCCATGGGCATCTGCGAGCCCACGGCGGACCAGCGCGGCGACGCCCAATACAAGACGGCGATGGCGGGCGAGATGACCCGGCGCGCGCTTCGCACGGCCCGCACGCGGGCCGCGAGCTGAGGGAGACCCCGACCATGGCCAAGAAGCAGGCGGTAGCGTTCAACCTGAACGGCAAGCAAGTCGACGTGCTCGTGGAGCCGCGCGAGCTGCTGATCCACACGCTGCGCGAGAAGCTCGCCCACACGGGCCCGCACATCGGTTGCGAGACCTCGCACTGCGGGGCTTGCACCGTGGACCTGGACGGCATGTCGGTGAAGTCGTGCACGGTGCTCACGGTGCAGTGCGAGGGCGCGAAAGTGCTCACGATCGAGGGCATGGAGCAGGGCGGCGCGCTGCACGCGCTGCAGGAAGGCTTCCACCAGGAGCACGGCCTGCAATGCGGCTATTGCACGCCCGGCATGATCACGCGCGCCTACCGCCTGCTGCAGGAGAACCCCGATCCCACGGAAGAGGAGATCCGCTACTGGATGGCGGGCAACCTCTGCCGCTGCACGGGCTACCAGAACATCGTGAAGGCGGTGCAGTACGCGGCCAAGAAGCTCGCCGCGAAGGCCGCCTGACCCCATCCCATTCGGAGAACGGACATGACCGACCTGCTCGAGCGCGAGAACAAGCTGCAAGGGATGGGCGTCTCCCGGCTGCGCAAGGAGGACGCGCGCTTCATCCGCGGCAAGGGGACCTACGTCGACGACATCAAGATGCCCGGGATGCTCTTCGGGGCCATCGTGCGCAGCCCCTTCGCGCACGCGCGCATCAAGTCCATCGGCAAGGAGAAGGCGCTCAAGGTGCCCGGCGTGGTCGCCGTGCTCACCGCCGACGACCTGAAGCCCGTGAAGCTGCACTGGATGCCGACCCTGGGCGGCGACGTGCAGGCCGTGCTGGCGGACAAGAAGGTGTGCTTCCAGTACCAGGAAGTCGCCATGGTGCTCGCCACGGACCGCTACGCCGCGGCCGACGGCGTGGACGCGGTGGAGGTGGAATACGAGGAGCTGCCCGCCATCGTCGACCCGCACAAGTCGATGGCCAAGGACGCGCCCGTCATCCGCGAGGACATCGCCGACAAGGACGAGGTGGGCCACGGCAAGCGCACGCACCCGAACCACATCTTCACGTGGGATGCGGGCGACAAGGCCGGCACCGACGCCGTGTTCGCCAACGCGGCGGTGACGGTGCGCGAGGAGATCCTCAACCCGCGCGTGCATCCCTGCCCGCTCGAGACGTGCGGATGCGTGGCCTCGTTCGACAAGGTGACGGGGCAGCTCACCGTGTACCTCACCTCGCAGGCGCCGCACCTCGTGCGCACGGTGGTCGCGATGCTGTCGGGCATTCCCGAGAGCAAGATCCGCATGGTCGGCGGCGACATCGGCGGCGGCTTCGGCAACAAGGTCCCGGTGTACCCGGGTTACGTGGTGGCCATCGTGGCCTCGATCGTGACGGGCGTGCCGATCAAGTGGATCGAGTCGCGCATCGAGAACATCTCCACCACCGGATTCGCGCGCGACTACCACGGCGTGGGCGAGCTCGCGGCCGACAAGGACGGGCGCATCAAGGCGCTGCGCTTCACGGCACTCGCCGACCACGGCGCCTTCAACTCGCACGTCTCGGCCACCAAGTTCCCCGCGGGGCTGTTCAGCATCTGCACGGGCTCCTACGACATCCCGAAGGCGTATTGCCGCGTCGACGCGGTGTACACGAACAAGGCGCCGGGCGGGGTGGCCTACCGCTGCTCGCTGCGCGTGACGGAAGCCGTGTACCTCATCGAGCGCATGATCGACGTGCTCGCGCAGAAGCTGAACATCGACAAGGCCGAGATCCGCCGCCGCAACTTCGTGAAGAAGGAGCAGTTCCCCTATGCGACGGCGTTCGGCTGGACGCTCGACAGCGGCAACTACCACGCCGCGCTGGACAAGGTGCTGAAGGCGGTCGACTACGAGGGGCTGCGCCGCGAGCAGGCCGAGCGCCGCAAGAAGGGCGAGCTGATGGGCATCGGCATCAGCACCTTCACCGAGATCGTGGGCGCCGGGCCCAACAAGGTCTGCGACATCCTCGGCATCTCGCTCTTCGACAGCTGCGACATCCGCGTGAATCCCACCGGCAGCGCCATCGCGCGGCTGGGCACGATGACGCAGGGCCAGGGCCACATGACGACCTACGCGCAGATCATCGCCACGGAGCTGGGGCTGTCGTCCGACGAGATCCAGATCGAGGAAGGCGACACCGACAAGGCGCCCTACGGCGCCGGCACGTGGGGATCGCGCTCCACCCCGGTGGGCGGCGCCGCCGCCGCCATGGCGGCGCGCAAGATCCGCGCGAAGGCGCAAAAGATCGCGGCGCACCTGCTGGAGGTGGGCGAGGGCGACCTCGAGTGGGAGGTCGACCGCTTCAAGGTGAAGGGCAACCCCGGCAAGTTCAAGACGATGAAGGACATCGCCCTCGCCGCCCACACGAGCAACATCCCCGACGGGATGGAGAAGGGGCTGGACGCCTCCGAGTACTACGACCCGCCCAACATGACGTTCCCGTTCGGCGCGTACGTGTGCGTGGTGGACATCGACAAGTACACCGGCGAGACCCGGGTGCGCCGCTTCTACGCACTCGACGACTGCGGCACCCGCATCAACCCGATGATCATCGAGGGCCAGATCCACGGCGGGCTCACGGAAGCCTTCGCGGTGGCGATGGGCCAGCAGGTGCCCTTCGACGAGGCCGGCAACCACCTCGGCAACAGCCTCATGGACTACTTCCTGCCCACCTCCGCCGAGACGCCGCATTGGGAGACCGACCACACCGTCACGCCCTCGCCGCACCATCCGATCGGCGCCAAGGGCGTCGCGGAATCGCCGCACGTGGGAGGCATCCCGTGCTTCACCAACGCGGTGGTGGACGCGTTCGCGCACCTGGGCGTGACCCACCTGACGATGCCCCACACCGCGTATCGCGTCTGGCAGACGTGCAACGCCCTCGGGATCAACAAGCGATAGGGCGCGGGTGAAGGTCAGGATCGACAAGGCCTTTCCCGTGGCGGCCCCGCCTGAAGCGGCGTGGGCCGTCCTGCGCGACGTCGAGGCCGTCGCCTCCTGCATGCCGGGCGCGAAGATCACCGAGCGTGTGGACGACACCCACTACAAGGGCACGGTAACGGTGAAGGTCGGCCCGGCCACGCTCTCCTTCCGCGGCCAGATCGAGGTGGCATCCCTGGACGGCACGGCGCGCTCGCTGCACCTCGTGGCGAAGGGGACCGACACGACCGGATCCTCGGCCGCTTCCATGGACCTCACGGCGAGCGTCGTGCCCGCCGAGGGTGGAGGCAGCTCGCTGAAGGGCGTGTGCGAGACCAGCGTGAGCGGCAAGGCGGCGGCCTTCGGCGGGCGCCTCATGAACAGCGTCGCCGACCAGATCCTCGAGCAGTTCGCAGGCAATTTCACCGCGCGGGCCGCCGCGGCGGCCGCTCCGGCGGGCGCAGGCGCCGCCGCGCCGGAAGCGCCCGGCCAGCTCAACGGCCTCGCGCTGGCCTGGGCCGTGTTCAAGAGCTGGCTGCGCGGCCTGTTCGTGGGGAAGGGCACGTGAGCGGCGCGCTGCAGCGCATGGCGGAGGTGGACGGCCTGCGCTCGCGCCTGCACGAGGCGGGCTACGTCGCGGACCGCGACCTCGCCGCGGCGATCCTGCTGATGCTCGACCTTGGCCGCCCGCTGCTGCTCGAAGGCGACGCCGGCGTGGGCAAGACCGAGGTGGCCAAGGCGCTCGGGGCAACGCAGGGCGCGAAGCTGATCCGCCTGCAGTGCTACGAGGGCCTGGACGCGCACTCGGCCATGTACGAGTGGAACTACCAGCGGCAGCTGCTCGCCATCAAGATGCTGGAAAACGACGGGCGCAGCGTCGCGCAGAAGGAGCAGGACATCTTCTCCGAGCGCTACCTGCTCAAGCGCCCGCTGCTGGAGGCGATCAGCGGCGAGAAGGCGCCCGTGCTGCTGATCGACGAGGTCGACCGCGCCGACGAGGCCTTCGAGGCGTACCTGCTCGAGCTGCTCTCCGACTTCCAGATGTCCATCCCGGAGCTGGGGACGGTGCGCGCGGTGTCGCGGCCGATGGTCGTCGTCACCTCCAACGGCACGCGCGAGCTCTCGGATGCGCTGCGCCGCCGCTGCCTCTACCAGTACATCGAGTACCCGTCGTTCGAGAAGGAGCTCGCGATCGTGGAGCTCAAGGCGCCGCGGGCCGCGGGCGAGCTCGCGAGGCAGCTCGTGGCGTTCGTGCAGGAGGTGCGCCGCATGGAGCTGCGCAAGAAGCCGGGTGTGGCCGAGACGCTCGACTGGGCCGCGGCGCTCCTGCGCCTGGGAATCTCCACGATCGACGACGGCGGCGCCGAGCGCATCCTCGAGACGCTCTCCGCCCTCGTGAAGACGCGCGAGGACCGCGCCGGGTTCACTCGCGAGGTCGTCGCCCGCATCGCCGCCGGATGCTGATCGTCGCCCCTTCGCCCCCGGCCGATCCGCAGGCGCTGTTGCGCTCGCGCCTCGCCGGTTTCCCGGGATTCCTGCGCGCGAACGGCTACGGCGTCGGGGGCGGCGATTCGGCGCTCGTGCTGGAGGCCGCGCAGCGCGTCGGCGTGATCGACCCGCAGGTGCTGCGCTGGAGCCTGAAGGCGCTTCTCTGCGGGCGCAGCGACGAGTGGCGGCGCTTCGATGCGCTCTTCGACGCCTACTTCCTGCCGCCGAACCGCAAGGCCTTCGTCGAGGGGTTCTCCCCGATGCCCGAGGCCGCGCGCGGCCGCGCAGAAGGCGAGCACGAGACGGTGCCCGGCCAGCCGGGCGTCGAAGGCGGCGCCGACGATGGCGAAGACGCGCGGCATGGCGCGAGCCGCGAGGAATCCCTCGCCTCCACCGATTTCAGCCAGCTCGACCGCGGCGAGCACATCCGCGACATCGAGGCGCTGATGCGCCGCTTCGCCCGGCGCCTGCGGCACCTGCGCTTGCGGCGCGAGGCGCGCAGCGCCCGCGGGCTGAGGCTGGACCTGCGCGGCACGATCCGGCGCAGCGTCTCCACGGGCGGCACGCCCCTCAGGCTCTCCTGGCGCGAGCGCCGCCGCGTTCGCCCGCGCCTCGTGCTGCTGCTCGACGTGAGCCGCTCCATGAGCCAATACAGCTTCTTCTTCCTGCGGCTCGCGCGCGCGCTGTCCGCGGAGCTCGCCGACGTGCACTCGTTCATCTTCCACACGCGCATCACGGCGGTGGGCGGGGCGCTGCGCGACCCGGATGCGAGGCGCTCGCACGAGCGCCTGCACCTGCTTGCCGAGGGCTGGGCCGGCGGCACGCGCATCGGCGAATGCCTGCGCGAGTTCAACCGCGGCACCGCGCCGCGCCTCGTGCATTCGCGCACCGCCGTGATCGTGGTGAGCGACGGCTACGACACCGGCGAGCCCGAGGTCCTCGGCGATGCGCTCGCGGCCTTGCGCCGCCGCGCGCGCCGCCTCGTCTGGCTCAATCCCCTGCTGGGCCAGCCGGGCTTCACTCCCGAGAGCCGCGGCATGCAGGCGGCGCTGCCGCACCTCGACCTGCTCGCGCCCGGCCGCGACCTCGCGGGCCTCGAGCGCGCGTTGCCCCGGGTGATCGAGGCGCTGCGGTGACGAGCCGCGACCTGCTCGAGATGATGCGCGAGCTCGACGCGCGCGGCGAGCCGCACGCGCTCGTGACCGTGGTGCGCGCCATCGCCCCGACCTCGGCGCACGTGGGGGCCCAGGCGATCGTGCTCGCCGACGGCACGCTGCACGGATGGATCGGCGGCGGCTGCGCGAAGGGCGTGGTGATCGGCGCCGCGCGCAAGGCGATCGAGGCGGGCGAGCCGCGCCTCGTGCGCATTTCCAACGACGGCATGGAAGAGGATGGCGTCGAGCAGCACACGATGGCGTGCGCCAGCAACGGCACGATCGAGCTCTTCATCCAGCCGTACTGGGCCAGGGCCGCGCTGTGCGTGCTGGGCGAGACGCCCGCGGCCGAGGAGGCGCGCTTCCTCGCGGGGCGGATGGGAATGCGCCTTGCGGATCTCGCCGACGGCGCCCCCGTCGTGCTCGTGGCCACGCAGGGCCAGGGCGACGAGGCGGCGCTGGAGGCGGCGCTGCGCAGTCCGGCGCGGCAGGTGCTGATGATCGCGAGCCGGCGCAAGGCGCAGAAGCTTCGCGAATCCATGCGTGCGCGCGGCATCGGCGAGGCGCAGCTCGCACGCCTGCAGGCGCCTGCGGGTCCCGATGCCGGCGCGAAGTCCCCCGCCGAGATCGCCATGGTGGCGATGGTGGGCGTGCTCGCGGTGCTGCGCTCGCGCGTCGAGCCCGCCGCTGCCGTGGCCAAGCCGCAGGGCACGTTCGTCAATCCCGTGTGCGGGGCGCCGATCGACATGGCCACCGCCATCCACGTCGAGACGTACGAGGACACGAGCTACTACTTCTGTTGCGACGGCTGCTGGACGATGTTCCGGCAGGATCCCGCCAAGTACGCGGCGATCCACCGCGCGTCGCCGGCGAAGGCCTGAGCGAGTGATCCACGAGGGAAGCTGCCACTGCGGCGCCGTGCGCTTCGAGGTCGAGGCGCCCGGGCGGCCCACGGTCGCGCAATGCAACTGTTCGATCTGCACGAAGTCGGGGTTCCTGCACCTCATCGTGCCGCTCTCGAGGTTCCGCCTGCTGAAAGGCGAGGACGACCTCGCGACCTACACGTTCAACACGGGCGTTGCGAAGCACCTTTTCTGCAGGACCTGCGGCATCAAGGCCTTCTACGTGCCGCGCTCCAACCCCGACGGCATGGACGTGAACGTGCGTTGCCTCGACCCGGTGCCGGAATTCGTGGTCGAGCCCTTCGACGGGCGCAACTGGGAAGCCAACGCGGCGGCCCTCGCCGGCTTGAGCCGCGAGACTTGAACTAGTTCAGGAAGCCCCGAAATAGACGGTATGCGTCGTTGTGGGGCGCACCGTTTCGTGTCCAGAATGGGACA
>Ga0335070_10010758_pt1 | contig 10691 bp, 10 predicted proteins | sample Lox_Sample_13_FD_206722 | JGI IMG/M metagenome (GOLD analysis project Ga0335070, IMG submission 206722) | Soil microbial communities from Loxahatchee National Wildlife Refuge, Florida, United States - Lox_Sample_1.3 | ecosystem: Environmental > Terrestrial > Soil > Wetlands | place: USA...
TGCCGCCTTTCAGGAAATCGGGCGCCGAGCTCGCAACGGCGGCACCTATGAGCACGAAATCCAGCAGTGGTTCATGGAAGCCTTCCGCCGCGAGAACCTGGTCAGCGACGATCCGCCGATCGTGGCCGTGAACGCCAACAGTGGCAATCCGCATTACGAGCCGCGAGCTGATCGCCCGGTGCCGATCCGCGAAGGCGATCTCGTTCTGCTCGACGTGTGGGCGAAGAAAAACACGCCCGCCGCGGTGTACTACGACATCACCTGGATGGGATTTGTTGGCCCATCACCCTTGGAACGCCAGCGCGAGATCTTTAAGATTGTCAGCGAAGCGCGGGATGCAGGTGTGCAGACTGTGCAGGCCGCCGTCACAACCGGGAAACCGATTGCCGGATGGGAAGTGGATCGCACCGTTCGCGGACACATCAAAAAAGCCGGATATGCGGACTATTTCATTCACCGCACCGGGCATTCCATTGGCACCGAGGTGCACGCCAACGGCGCGAACATGGACGACCTCGAGATCCACGATGAGCGCCGTATCCTGGCGAATTCCTGTTTTTCGATCGAGCCGGGCATTTACCTGCCCGAGTTCGGCGTGCGCAGCGAGGTCAATGTGCTCGTCCGTCGCGCCAGCGCCGAGGTCACTGGTAAAATCCAACGTGAGATCGTGACCATCTGAATGGCCAAACCGTCGACAGAGAAGCCGAAGAACTCAGCCGCTCCAGCGGAATTCCCGCTTACTACCAAGGCTATTGTCGCCCCCATCGTGGGCTGGCTCCTCCCGGGCGGCGGCCACATCTTGTTGAAACGCTATGTGCGGGGTGCGCTCATCATGGTCTCGGTTGTGGCCATGTACCTGATCGGCCTGGGTCTGCAGGGGCGCATCTACCAGCCGAACGGCGGAGATATCCTCGAAATACTCGGCTTTGTCGGCGATGTTGGAACGGGAGTGCTCTACTTCCTGGCCCGCATCATGGATTGGGGACACGGCCTGGCGGCGCATGCCACAGCCGATTACGGGAAGACCTTTCTGATCGTCGCCGGCTTGCTGAACTTTATCGCCGCCGCCGATGCCCATCACATCGCGTTGGGGAAGAAGTCGTGAACCTGCATTTGTCCCACTTTGCTGCCGCCGTGTTGTTTGCCCTCTTCGCGTCGGTCGTCTTTGGCATCACCCAGCGCGACACTGTCATCGAGCAGATCCGCTATGGTCTGAAGTGTTTCGCAATGTTCGTGGGCGGCGTCTTTGTCGCCGGCTGGCTGATGTGGCTGCTGCGGCACTAAGTCCGGGTAGTGCCCGATGACGCACTTCATAAGGCCGGACTCGCTTGACAGCCCTCGCTTCTAACCGCAGTCCCGTGCCGGACGACTGAAACCCGGCAAGCAAGGGAGCGGCTCAGTCGTGCCTCCGGCACTTGTGACTTCTCTCGCACTCTTCCTCCGCCAGTGAACTGGCGGGCTATTTTCCCTCGGTCCCTCCGGGACCTTTTCACCTGACCGCTGGCTGCGAGGGGCACCACCTCCACCCCGGCGGCCAAGCATGCCCTGCTTCCCTTGACAAATTGCGGGCAGAACCATAGAGTGCGCTTAAACGCTCGTTGCCACACGACAGGTGCCCAGGATGAAAAACATATACGAAGTTTTGAGGCAGAAGGAACTCGAACTGGCGAGATTAGAGAAAGAGGTAGAAGCATTGCGCGTTGCTGCCCCGCTGCTCTCCGATGAGAAGGATGCGGTGGTGGAGGTACCGAAGCCCACGTTGACCCCGCCCGCGCCGCAACAGCCGATTCGTATTCCGGCGCCCGTGGCGGCGGCTGCTCCTCCCGCGCGCGCGGCCGGCTGGGAAGACACCGCCAAGCGTTGGCCGTAGAGCGACGCTTCGCTCCTGATCGAAAAAGCCCAGGATTGAACCCTGGGCTTTTGTTTTTGCCACATCGCAGAAGGAGGGAAACGGCGGAGTTGTCCTTACCCCTGCGTCGTGAACGCCAGCGTCAGTAGCGTCTTTTGCTCGACCTCGTGTGCTTTGGCTGATCCCGTCGCCGGGCTCGCGCTTCCCGAGCGTTTTACCGAGAGCACCGGGCGTTCGCCAGCAATCCGCCGCAGGCGCGGCAGCATATAGAACAGCGCGCCCATATTGGACGGTTCTTCCTGCACCCAAACAATGTCGCGGGCCGATTTGTGACGCTCCAATTCCGCCGCCAGCTCCGCCTCGGGGAACGGATACATCTGTTCGAGGAAGGTAATGGCCGTATCGAAGTCGTTGCGTTTCTTGCGCTCGACCCGCAACTCATGTCCTATCTTCCCGGTGCAGATCAGAATGCGTCTGATGTCGTGCGCTTCGGTGTCGGGCAAAACTGGCAGGAAGCGCTGATGAGTAAGGTCTTCCAGCGGAGCTAATGCATCCGGATGCCGCAGCATGCTCTTGGGCGTGAACACGACCAGCGGCTTGCGCCACCGGCGCAACGCCTGCCGCCGCAGCAGGTGGAAATACTGTCCCGCATTCGATGGTTGGCAGATCTGGATGTTGTCGCGCGCGGCCAGTTGCAGGAAGCGCTCAATGCGGGCACTTGAATGCTCGGGGCCCTGCCCTTCGTAGCCGTGAGGCAGCAGCAACACAAGCCCCGAGAGCAGCGCCCACTTGTCCTCGCCGGCGCACACGAACTGGTCGATGACCGCCTGCGCCACGTTGGCGAAATCGCCGAACTGCGCTTCCCAGAGCACGAGCGCCTCCGGATAGTCGCGGCTGAATCCGTATTCGAACCCCATCACCGCGGCTTCCGACAGCGGCGAATTGTAGATTTCACACTCCGCCTGGCCCGGAGCAATGTGACGAAGCGGCACGTATTCGGATTCGTTTTCCGTGTCGAACAACACCGCGTGCCGCTGATTGAAGGTTGCCCGTCGGGAATCCTGACCGCTCAACCGCACCGGAATACCGCGTTTCACCAAGCTTGCGAACGCCAGCGCTTCGGCCATCCCGTAATCAAGCGGCTTTTTCCCTGCGCCCATTTCAGCGCGCTGCTCCAACAACTTCTTCACTTTGGGATGAATGTGGAATCCTTCGGGATAGGTAGTCAGCCGTTCGGTAAGTTCCAATAACTCCTCGCGAGAAAGGCTGGTGGGGACTTCATACTCCGTCTTGTAGCGGCCGCCAAAGAATTCGTCCCAGTAACGGGGGAGTTCCCGCAGCAACTGCTTCTTCGTAATTTTTGCCGCGCGAATCTGGGCTGCTTCGAACTCGGCTTTGATGGCATGTACCCGCTCCTGAACATCTCCTGCGCCGATCTGTTTCGCGTAGATTTCCCACAGCGGCGGGTGTTCCTTGATCGCCTTGTACATCAGTGGCTGTGTCACCGTTGGATCGTCGACTTCGCTATGGCCGTGGCGGCGATAGCCGATCAGGTCCACCACCACATCGCTTCCAAACTTATAGCGATATTCGGTAGCGATCCGCGCCATGCGCAGAACCGCGTCGACATCTTCGCCATTGACGTGGAATATCGGGATCGCTTGTCGGCGGGCCAATTGCGCGGAGAAGCGCGACGAGTGCTCTTCGCGCGCGTCGGTGGTAAATCCGATCAGATTGTTCACGATGACATGAATCGTGCCACCCACGGTGTAGCCATCCAGGTCGGCGAGATTCAGGGTTTCGGCGGTGATGCCTTGCCCTGCGAACGCGGCGTCGCCGTGCACCAGCAATGGCAAGTACTTGGCCTTACCGCCTTCTCCGGCGCGGTCCTGCTTGGCGCGGGTGCGGCCGACCGTCACCGGGTCGACGGCCTCTAGATGGCTGGGATTCGACGCCAGGTGGATGTGGATCTTGGCGCCACTTTTCGTCGCATATTCACCGGTCGCGCCGATGTGGTATTTCACGTCGCCCGAGCCCAGCACGCTGCGCGGGTCCACATCTTCAAACTCGGCGAATACCTGTTCTGGCGGCCGCTTGGCGATATGAATAATGACGTTCAGGCGTCCGCGATGGCTCATGCCCATGACCAGCTCTACCGCGCCACGCGCGCCCGCTGCATCGAGGAGCTCGTCGACGAACGGCAGCAACGAGGTGTTGCCTTCCAGCGAGAAACGCTTCGTGCCCAGGTAGCGCTGCTGTAGCGTCTGCTCGAACAGGTCCGCGCGCAACAGCAGATCGAGCGCGCGCTCGCGGTCAACCGGCGCTGGCTCGTTTTCCATCTGTTCTTGGATCCAACGCTGCCGCTCCGGGTCGGCGATATGCATGAACTCGACGCCGACGCTTCCACAGTAGATGCGTCGAGCTTCCCGCGCCCATTCGTTGTCGATCTGCAGGTCAGGATGCGGCTGTGGAGGCAGAAGGCCCAGCGGGTTCAACTCCGCCTCCAGATATCCCCACTGCCGGAAGCGGTCAAACACCCGCTCCCGTGGGTCATTTTCGATAAGTTCGGGGGCGGTTCCATCCCTCGCAGCCTTCTGTGTTGAGGTCGCCATATATGGAGTCTTCTCCAGAATAACGGATGTGGCGGATTTCGTGGCCGATTCAGCGGAATCATTGTTGTTCCAATGGCTTGCAAGGACAGGGGCTTCCACCCTATACGGCGGGCAGGAATGCCCGCCCCAACATATGACGTCTGACGTCTATTGTTGTGCCGCGGGTCGCTGCAGAGCACTGTCATCCAGACGAACCTGAACACGTCAGAAACTTGGAACTCAACCCATGCATTCTTTCGTATCAGAACGGGAGGGTAGTGTGTCCGAGAAAGGAGAAAGCATGCGTGCAACGTTTCGATTGCTAGTTGTTGGTTTTGGATTGCTGGCGGTCTGGTCACTATCAGCGCTGGCTCAGGACCAGGAGGGCAAAAAGTTAAGCGGAGTCGAGTTTAGTTCCGGTCCCGTCAGTGCCGAAAAGATCGGCCTGAAGCCATATCCGGGTGCAAAGGCAAGAAGCAAAGATGGGAGCGCGGGGACAACCCTGAGCCTTACAGGTAAGGTCGAAGACTCCGAGGGTGCCTTACGGCTGCACGTCATGCAGTTTACATCTACCGATTCATTACCGAAGGTCGTGGCATTCTACAAGAAAGAAATGGCGAAGTACGGCAATGTACTGGAATGCCGGGGCGGCAAGCAGCTAAGTACTGAAGGACGCAATCCGGCGCAGAAAGACGACTTGACGTGCGAAGGAGACGCCGACAAACCCAACCAGACCGTGCTGAAGGCCGGTCGCCAGAAAGACCAGCGCATTGTTGCGGTGGAAGCAACTGAGAAGGGAACGGAGTTCACGGTGAGTCGTCTGGAAGTATCCCGCGAGAAACAGGACACACCCTGAGGTACGAGTGGAGACAGATGTTGGGCTGGACAAATGGCCCGGAGCTGCTCCCCCTTTGAACTCTCCAGGACTAGGGATGCCCCCTCCTTGACGTTCTTTGTCAAGGATGGGATTCCACGCTAATGTGGAATCAGAGGACTACCCTATGACCACCCATCCGAGCGCGGCGAAGCCCGGAACCCCGGTTCTCCTCGGCATTCCTTTCGACGCGAATTCCTCGTGGCTGCGAGGCGCAGCCGGTGCACCGCCCATTATCCGCGTTGCCTTCGGATCGGCTTCTTCCAATCTGTGGACGGAGACGGGACTGGACTTGGACGGGGAAGGGGCGTATTGCGATGCCGGGGACTTGAAATTCACCTTTGAAGCGCCCTTCGCGGCCATTGAACACCGGGTCGGCGAATTGCTGGACCGGGGCCTTCGGCCGGTTTGCCTGGGAGGCGACCACTCGATTACGGCGCCGATCATTCGCGCGTTTGCGCAACGAATTCCCGGGCTGACCATCATTCATTTTGACGCGCACCCCGATCTCTACGACGAACTCGAAGGCAACCGGCACTCGCATGCCTGCCCGTTCGCCCGCATCATGGAAGAAGGCACGGCCAAACGCCTGATCCAGATTGGCATCCGTACCATGAACGGCCATCAGCGGGAGCAGGCGGAAAAGTTCGGTGTCGAAGTCATCGAGATGCGGCACCTGCCGGCGCTCGACCGCATGAACGTCGAAGGCCCCATCTACATCTCCTTCGACATGGACGCGCTCGATCCTGCGTTCGCTCCCGGTATTTCCCATCGCGAACCCGGTGGGATGTCAGCGCGCGAGGCGATTGCTCACATCCACGCGATCACCGGCAAGATCGCCGGCGCCGATATCGTTGAGTTCAACCCCGCGCAGGACCATACGCAGATCACCGCCGCCGTGGCCGCGAAGCTGCTGAAGGAGATCCTAGGGAAGATGATCGCGAACTAGGTGTCGGGTGTCAGGTCTCAGGTGTCAGGCGACTGGTTCTAGTCTCTCTACTATTAACATGGGGCGCCCGACCGTGCGCGCGTTGATTTCCTGAAACCTGACATCTGAGACCTGATAGCTCTTTATGTAATAATGCAGCTTCCTCATAGCCACTATGGCGAACGAATCGGAAAAGGAGCTAGCCGGCCGCGCCGCCGCGAAGCTGGTGCGCGACGGCGACATTGTCGGTCTTGGCACTGGCTCTACGGCGTACTTTGCAGTGGTAGCTCTAGGCGAGCGGGTTCGTGCCGGGCTGAAGATCGCTGGCATTCCGACTTCCGTGCGCACCGAGGAACTGGCCCGCCAACTGGGTATTCCGCTGACCACGCTCGACGAGCATCCCGAGATCGACATCACCATCGACGGCGCCGACGAAGTCGACCCGCACCTGAACTTGATCAAAGGTGGCGGGGGCGCCATGTTGCGGGAGAAGATCATCGCCTCGGCTTCGAAGAGAATGGTGGTGGTTGCCGATTCCACCAAAATCGTGCCGTGGCTGGGGAAATTCCCCCTGCCAGTGGAAATCATTCCGTTCGCGCGCGCTACTCTTGAGAAGCAGATTGCCGCACTGGGTGCGACAACCAAGCTGCGTATGAAGCTCGACGGCACGCCCTACGTCACCGACGAGGGGAATCAGATTCTTGACTGTAGCTTTGGTAAGATCTCAGACCCGGCAAAACTGGCGCGGGCGCTGAACGATCTGCCCGGCTTGGTCGAACACGGGTTGTTCATCGGCCTGGCGAAGTTGGCAATCGTAGGCAGGGGCACAGCGGTAGAGGAAATTCGGACAGAACGCCGTCGGCGGAGACGAACTCCAGCGGGACGAACTCGAACCAAGCGTACCCGCCGAGAGCCCCAGCGCCGCGGGCGGTAGCGCCGGTGACTCGCCGGTTCTCGCGATGGCAACTCGCCTTCACGCCACTGCCCCGATCTTCGGAGGCATAGTTTTGAAGACGCACAGATCTGTAATTATCTTGTTGGCGGTGGTTGTTTCCCTTTCGCTCACCCTCTCTGCGAAGCGAGCGCCCCCGCAGCCTGTTGCCCCGGTATTTCAAAACAACGTCAAGTATTCTGCAGCCGGGGACGGCCGCACAGGCATTGTGATCGCGAGCGATGCCTCCAGTGGAAAGGAGCTGTGGAGGGTAGAGATCTTTCGCGTTGATTACAACCCCAGACTCGAAGAAGACGTGCAAGATGTCTACATCACAGAGCTGAAGCTGGAGGACAACAGGCTGCTCGTCAAGGATGAGAAACTCCGCTGTTATCTAGTGGACCTCTCGACGCGGAGGGTGAAGAGGAAGCTCCTCTGTTTCTGATCTACCTTCCCACAATCTCCCGCAGCGCGGCGAGCAGCCTTTCCACCTCCTCCATCGTGTTGTAGTGGACAAGCCCGATACGCAGGAAGCCTCCCACCCGCTCCACGTCCAATTGCTCGGTCACGTTGAGCGCGTAGTAGTTCCCATCCCAGGTGAAGAACCCGCGCTCACCGAGTTTCGTCGCGAGTTCGAGCGGCGTGTGGCCCTCGATGCGAACCGCAACGGTTGGGCAACGCCGGTCGAATTGCCGCGGGCCACTGATGCCGTAGAGCTTCAGTCCGGGAATGGACAGGAGACCCGCGATCATCTTCTCCGTCATGGCCCGCTCGTGCGAATGAATGGCTCCGTATGCCGCCAGGATCGCTTCGCGATGGCTCACGACAGAGGGCTTAGCCCGGCGGCCCAACTCCTCCCAGTAATCCACGCACGCCTTGATTCCGGCGACGCCTTCGTGGTTCAGCGTCCCCCATTCCCAGCAATTCGGAATATTGTTCGTGTTCGGACGAACCTTGTAGGGCTTGAGCCGCTGCAGATGCTCACGCTTCCCGTAAAGCACGCCCATGTGCGGGCCGAAAAACTTGTAAGTCGAGCACACCAAGAAGTCGCAGTCGAGCGCACGGACATCAATCGCACCGTGGGGCGCGTAGTGGACAGCGTCGACATAGGTGAGCGCTCCCGCCCGCCGTGCCAGCCGCACAACTTCCACCACATCATTGATCGTCCCAACCGCATTCGAAGCGTACCCAAAAGCCACCAGCCGCGTGTGACTTGTGATTTTGCGGGCCAGATCGTTCATGTCGAGCGTGCAGTCGGAGTGGTTGAACTGCACGGCCCGTACGCCGACGCTTTTTTCTTCGAGCGCTTTCCACGGAGAGAAATTGGCATCGTGATCGAGCAGCGTGAGCACGATTTCGTTGGCGGGTCCCAATTCGCGGCCGATCGCGCGCGACATCGCATAGGTCAGCGTGGTCATGTTCGGGCCGAACACAACTTCGTCCGCGTCGCAATTCAGAAAGTCGCCCATCGCCGCGCGCGCTTCCTCAACCATGCGGTCAGTGTAGCGGCTGGTCGGGAACGCTCCGCCGTGGTTCGCGTTGTTGCGGACAAGGTAATCCGCCATCGCGTCAATCACGCGCTGCGGCACCTGCGTGCCACCTGGTCCGTCGAGATACACCGCTGGATGTCCATTGACAGTCTGCGCCAGCGAGGGAAACTGCGAGCGCACCCAGGTCAGGTCGAACGAGGTCGGGGAAGCCAGTTCAGCAATGGGCATATGCAGAACATTGTAATGGCTTGGGACACGTGGTCTGCCGGGCATCTCCACGGGATTCGATGCGGGTGCGCGCAAGGCCAGGTGTGATAGAGAGGCCGACCGAGCAGTGGGCGGGGATCGCTTCGCACGCCACGAACTACGGAACCACCGCAAAAACAACGCCCAGGTTCGGAGCGCCTCCCTGAAGGGTGGTGCTGTAGAAGGTCTTGTTCGCGCCTAGGACCAGGGCTCCGTAGGGATTGTATCCGTCCGCACCTCCGGTGAAGGCGTGAAGCACCGTCTCAGTGTCGGCGGGAGTGATCTTGAACACGGTGCCGGCGTTCGCGGAACCGCCCTGCAACGTGGTGCCGTAGAAACTTCCTTTGAAGAAAATCAAACTCGCGTAGGGATTGATTCCGTCGGCGCTGTTGCGGAGGAAATGGTGAAGCACGGTTTCCGCGCCGCCCGCCGGCAGCTCAAAAACGACTCCGGCGTTGTCCGTGCCGCCGGAATAGGTCGTGCCGTAGAGATTCCCGCTCTTGTCGAAGGCCACGCCGGCGTTGGGACCTTGTCCATCATTGGAGCCCCCTTTGAAGCTGTAGAGCAGCGCGTAGCTCCCGGTCTTCGTGATCGAGAACACCGTGCCCAGGTTGGAAGCGCCGCCCAGCGTGGTCGTGCCATAGAGAATGCCCTTATACAGAGTGAGGCCTGCGTAAGGATAGGACCCGTCGAGGGTGGGAAATGCGGAGTTGAAGCTATGGAGAACCGTCTCTTTGCCGGCAGTGACCTTGAACACGGTCCCATATCCGAAAGCGCCACCGTTGAAGGTAGTGCCGAAGATGTTGGCCCCTGCCAGCACAACGCTCGAATAGGGATTCGCGCCGTCGGTTCCGCCCAGAAAGCTGTAGAGCACCGACTCGGCGCCGGTGGCCGGATTCAGCTTGAACACAGTGCCGTTGTTGGTCGATCCGCCGTAGACTGTCGTGCCATACAGAATTCCGGTCTTCTTGTTGAGTGCCAGACCCGCGACGGGATGACTGCCGTCGGATCCGCCCGCGAAGCTGTAGACCACTTTTTCTGTTCCGGTGGAGGTAATCATGAACACCGCGCCGAGGTTGTTCGTGCCGCCGCTAAACGTCGTGCCATACATATTGCCCGCCGCATCGAGGACTAGGTTGCACCGGGGACTGTAGGCGTCAGGCGGATTGGCGAAGCTGTAGACGACGCTTTCGGTTGAGGCCAGGGCTGGCGCCGGCGCCGCGATCGACAGGATCAGCAAACGAAGTAAACAAAACATGCTCGGGCAGAAGCAGCTCTTTTCGTGGGAAGTGAGACTCGGAAACAAGCGCAACTGGGCATTGAGAACTTGCGGGCGCGAACAACGACGCGGTGAATCCATAGAACTCTCCTTTGGATTACATCGATATTTTCTAATTGCGAAAAAAAGACCCCAAACAGGCTCACCCTTGCGGCTTCACTACTAAACAGCTCCGGGGGGAACGGCGGGAAGAAGGCGAGCCAGCAAATTGTGGAGGGAATGTTGACCTAAGTATTGAATGTTGTCAAGGGTGAACCGCGCAAATGTCGGTAGCAGATGATATGTCCGGTTGAGATAGCACGTGATCTGTCCGCTTTACAGGCGGCGAGGGTAGGCGACCATGCCTGGCATGGAAAGCTACTCGAGGGCCGCGATGGAGCGGGCCATGAAAGTACAGGAAGTCATTTTAATTTGCTAAGGACAGGGTGAACCGCGCGGAACAGCTGAGAATAAGAACGGGGCTGATGAACGTTGAGCCAAGCATCGAAATTGCCACCGAACTG
>Ga0335070_10010759_pt1 | contig 10690 bp, 8 predicted proteins | sample Lox_Sample_13_FD_206722 | JGI IMG/M metagenome (GOLD analysis project Ga0335070, IMG submission 206722) | Soil microbial communities from Loxahatchee National Wildlife Refuge, Florida, United States - Lox_Sample_1.3 | ecosystem: Environmental > Terrestrial > Soil > Wetlands | place: USA: Florida...
GACCGCCGTTTTTCTCAGCAAGAATTGCCTTGCCCGACGGATCGAGAAAGCTCACTGCGCCGGAGCCAAGGTCGATCCGGATGGTTAACTTGGCGGTGGCAATGGTCGCTTGTGTGGCGTCGCTCGCGAATCGCCAGGCAGGAAGCGGTTCTTTCAGCGGCACGACTGCCAGACTTTTGTGCTCGAAGAAGGAACGGTCTTTCGCGTAGGCGACGCGAACGATGTTGTCGGCGCGTGGGGAAACCTTAAGAAATCCATCCTGGACGGGAACGATAACGCCGTCCGGCTGTTTTTCCGGGACCGCGGCTTGGGTTGCAGAGGCTAAGGCCAGCACAACAAGGCACAGCAGGAGACCGCGCAGGAATCGGATCATGAGTTCTCCCCTAGGAAGCCCGATGATAACTGATCCGCGCCTGCGAAATCAGTGTTGCGCGGCGGAAGACCTACGCGGGCTTCGGCTTGAAACCAGTCGCCGCCACTACCCACCGGCCACTGCTGTACACTACCCCCGATGATTGCGCATCTGCGGGGAACGCTGCTCTCGAAACATCCGAACCAGGCGGTAGTGGAAACTCACGGCGTCGGGTACGACGTGACGATCAGCGTGCCGACATTCTCGGAGTTGCCGGCGGCAGGCTCGGAAGTGGCGCTCCACATCCATACGCATGTTCGTGAAGACGCGTTAAGTCTGTACGGGTTCTTGCGTTTGGCGGAAAAACACCTGTTCGAGAAACTGCTCACCGTGAGCGGCATTGGACCGAAGCTGGCCATCACCATCCTGAGTGGCATGGCGGCTGATGAAATGGTGGGCGCGATTCGCGGGGGCGATGTCGCCCGGCTTACGCGCATTCCCGGCATCGGCAGGAAGACGGCGGAGCGCATGGTGCTGGAGTTGCGTGACAAGCTGCCGGCTCCCGCTGGGGAAGGCGTGGTGAAGGCGGCGGCGACGAGCCCGTTCGAGGAAGACGTTCTCTCGGCGCTGGTGAATCTGGGATATCAGCGGACGGCAGCGGAGAAAGCTCTGCAGATCGCCGCGAGAAGCGGGAAGCCCCCCGCGAGTTTCGATGTGCTGTTTCGTGAGGCGCTGGCTGTACTGTCGAAATAGCGAGTCGGGCTGGAGGATGGATGCGGAAGTGGATTCTCCGAGGGATTCTCTTTGTCGGCCTGCCCTTGGTCGTACTTCTTTCCTTGCCCCGGATTGTCGATGAACGGTCGAACCGGCTATTGCACCGTCCGCCCCATCCTCTTTCGGAGCGGGCGCGCAGTCTGCACAGACAACTCACGATTGCCGATCTGCATGCCGATTCCCTGTTATGGGGCCGAGACCTGTTGCAGCGCAGCACAATCGGACATGTGGATATCCCACGCCTGGCTGATGGGAATGTGACCCTGCAGGTGTTCTCGCTTCCTACGAAGACGCCGCGGGGATTGAACATCGAGAGCAATGACGATAAGACGGACCAGATTCGACTGCTGGCCATCGCCACGTTGTGGCCGCCGCGAACCTGGAACAGTCTGACGGAGCGGGCGCTGTATCAGGCGCGCCGCCTGAATGCCATGGCGAATGGTTCGAGCGGCGGTTTTGTCGTGATCGAGAGTGCTACCGATCTTGCTGGCTACCTGGAGCGACGACGGGTCAACCGTAACCTCACGGCTGGCTTGCTCTCGATCGAGGGCGCTCATGCGCTGGACGGCAAGCTGGAAAACCTGGACGTCCTATACCGGGCCGGGTACCGCATGATGTCACCCAGTCACTTCTTCGATAATGATATTGGCGGGTCGGCGGCGGGATTGCACAAGATCGGGCTGACCGAAAAAGGACGGGAGTGGGTTCGACAGATGGAAGCCCGCCACATGATCGTAGACCTGGCCCATGCTTCGGCAAAAACGATTGACGACGTTCTTGCGATAGCGACGCGGCCGGTCGTAGTTTCGCACACCGGCGTGAAAGGCGCGTGCAACAACAACCGCAATCTGAGCGACGATCAAATTCGAGCGATCGCAGCCAAGAGCGGACTGATCGGAATCGGGTACTGGGATACCGCGACCTGCGGCGCCGACGCGCGGGCCATCGTAAGGGCGATGAAGTATGTTTCCGACCGCGTCGGTGCTGAGCATGTGGCGCTGGGATCGGACTTCGACGGAGGCGTCACCGAGCCTTTTGACACAACCGGACTAGTGGAAATCACCGATGCGATGCTAGAGGCGGGCTACTCGGAACCGCAGATCCGGATGATCATGGGGGAGAACGTAATCCAGTTTCTAAAGCAGAATCTGCCGGCGAAGTGAGCTTGCTGCCAGATTCTGATATCGGAGAGCTGCTTAGTTTCCAACAAAGCGCAGATAAAGGTCGCGGTCCTGGCGGCAGGTCTCGGCCATCTGCTTGACTCTCTGCCAGGCTTCCGTCTGGGATTCATCGCGGGCGCGATCTTTGACGTGCTCCCATTCGGCAAGAAAGACGTCCATTTGCAGGTGATTGAACACAGTTTTGCCAAAGGCGTCGATGCCGCTGAGCAGGGGGAGAGTTTCGTCGTGGTTGACGGGGACTACTCCGTGTAGGAGCACCCACTCGCTGCGTTCGCCAAGGTCATCTTCCAGTTTCACGACCAGAGACATTTCGGGATCTCACCCTTGGTGCCCAAATATGCTGGCGGCAAATGTAGCAGTCCCGGGGAGAATTGTCCAAGTGGAGCGGATGTCGAAGGTAACCAGGTGAAGATGCCAAGAGTCAGCTCGCAGCTTCCAGGGTGCCACGACAAACCGCCGAAGCCATCCAGTCTTGCATAATAGACGTTGCCGGTTTCGCAGAAGGCGCAGACCAGGACTTCGGGACTGAGAACGTGCAACTACGAGAGGCTCTCAATTCGGCAGTCGCGCGGCTCGCAGCGGAGCGCGTCCCTTCTCCGCGCATGAACGCCGAGCTTCTCATCATGTTCACGCTCGATTGCGACCGGGCGTATCTCTACGCGCATCCGGAGCGGGAGCTGACCGCAGACGAATGGCAGCGCTACCACGAAGCGCTCGCCCGGCGCGCGACCGGCGTTCCGGCGCAGTACATCACCGGGCATCAGGAGTTCTGGGGGCTGGACTTCATCGTATCGCCGTCCGTGCTGATTCCACGTCCGGAGACGGAACACGTGATAGAAACGGTGCTGGAGATCATCCGGGGTCCGGGTGTCGAGGGTGGAGAACGGGCGCGAACAGGAGTGTCCGCGCCACACGATCTGCGAATCGTCGATGTCGGCACCGGTTCGGGAGCAATTGCGATCGCGCTGGCCCGCGACCTCCCAGGCGCCGAAATCCACGCGAGCGAGATCTCCACCGAGGCGCTCGAAGTGGCGCGGGCCAACGCGGCACGGCATGAGCTCACCCCGCGAATCCAGTTTCACCAGACCGACCTGCTCAGCGGACTAGAGCAGCAGGCGTTCGATTTCGTGGTTTCAAACCCGCCCTACGTGGGTGAGTCGGAGGAAGGTCAGGTCCAGCTTGAAGTGCGCAAGTTCGAGCCGCGCAATGCCGTCTTCGCCGGTCCGACCGGACTGGAAGTGATCGAGCGGCTCGTTCCCCAGGCGCTCAAAGCGTTGCGCACGGGCGGATGGCTGGTATTCGAGATCAGTGGAACGATTGCCAACGGCGTGCGGCAACTGCTCACACGTTGGACAGAGGTTGCGTTCACCAACGATCTGCAGGGCATTCCCCGGGTGGTCCGCGCTCAAAGAGCCACGAGGGGCTGCTGAGAGCCCCTCGTGATCCCAAGCGGCGCGCCGCGACTACCCCCGCACGATCCCCCTGCGCCGCGCCCTTGAAAGCTCTATTCCCTCGATCTCTCTAAAACGTCACGCGGACTCCGAGCTGAGCGGCAAACGGAATCCCCACGGTCGTGCCCGGTCCGAAAAAGTCTCCCAGAGCGCCGGCCGGCTTGCGCAACTGATTCAGGCTCGTAATCGGAATCAACGTGGTGCAGTCGGCATTTCCGCACAGGTCGGTGATGTTGCCGCCGATCTGATTCGGTGGCACGTTGCCCAGCGCCGCTACATCCGCCACGTAGTTGTTGGCCGGATTGTTGCGGTTGAACAGGTTGAAGAACTCGGCGAACGGCAGCACCGACCAGCGTTCTCCAAGCTTGAAGGGACGCGCCACGCGCAGATCGACCTGCGCGAACGGGGTGCCCCGGAACTGATCGAGCGTCGTTTTGACCCCGTTGATGATGGCGCGATTGGGGCCGTCGCCGAGAGTGAACGGCCGGGCGCTTTCCACCTGCGTCAGTGTGGAGAGTTCAAAACCGAGAGGCGCGTGCACGATTCCAGCCAGCACGAAGCGGTGGCGCACGTCTTCTCCGGAAGGGCCGTAATCGCCCGGAGCGAAGGCGTGCAGCGGATCGCACACGCCGTTGACGTAGTCAAACAGCTCGCCAATAAAGCATCCCCAGGTCTTCGCTGTCGCCAGCGTGTAGTGCGCGGTCAGGTTCAGCCGGCTTATGTTGCCTTGCACGCGGATGGTCATTCCGTCATAGCGGGAACGGTTGTCGGTTCTGTACACATCCACGTTGGGCACGACGTCGGCTTGCCCAAAGCCGTCGGCAATTGGCAATGGCGTGAGCAGATTGTCGCCGCCCGTGAAGGAATACCCGCGATAGGCGTGAACTCCGGTCTCGAGCGTCCAATCCGCGCTCAGCGTCCAATGCTCGTTGAGCGCATGCTGGATGCCCGCGCTGGCATGCAGCGCGTACGGAGTCTTGTAGTTCGGGTCGATGATGGCGCCTTGGCCGCCAAAGCTTGATCCGGGAATACAGCCGGCGTTGTCCGGATTTTGCAGGGTCGGATCACTCGCTGGGTCTGTGCAAGGTCCTGGCGCCGCATTTACGGCCTGGAACGCGCCAACCCAGCCGTTCTGCGCCAAGTCGTTGTAGTAAAGGCCGATCCCTGCGCGGATCACCGTGTTCTCGCTTCTTCCCGGCGAATAAACGATCCCCAGCCGCGGCCCAAACTGCTTGCGATTGTCGTGCGGAGCGCCGTTGATGAGCGGAATCTGCAGAGCCTTCAGCGTCAGGTAGGCCGGGTTCTGCAATTGGCTGCGCCCGGAACCGCTGAACAACCCGAACGTGGTGTCATAACGCAGGCCATAGTTCACGGTGAGGTGAGAATTCACCCGCCAGGAATCCTGCGCGTAGAGGCCGAGTCGCTGCACGTTCTGCGAGAAACTGCCATCACCGGTGGGAGTAACCGCGCAGGATGTTCCCGGCGAAACGTCCAACTCTTCGCTCGGGGTGCAGGTGTAGTCGACCTGAAACTGGGCCTGGTCGTTGACATAATCCGTGGGGTTGAGGCCAAACTGGTGGAACGACTCTTCCGGTCCCGAAAGCGCGCCGCTCAGCACCGGCTCGTGGATGAAGCTGATCCCGAACTTCGGCGCGTGGCGTCCGGAGGCGTGGCTGACGTCATAGCGGAACTGATACTTCTCCTGGTTGCGCAGCACGGGGAACGCGGTGATGGGCGTCGCAAACTGGTTGTCGCCGAACGTCTCGAAGCCCGAGATCGTATGGAAGGTGGAGCTGAAGGGAAAGGCTAGCGCGAAGCCCAGATATCCGTTGCGGGCCTCAGTGTGGTGCAGATAACTGGCGTCGAAGGTGAACGCTCCCAGCCAGGTCGGGCTGAAAGTAAACTGATTTCCGATCACGAAGTTCTCGTATTTCGAACCCGAAGTCGCGCCCGTTGAAGGCAGCGTGGCTTGCTGGACCAGGTCGTTATTCGTCGTGTAGTTGTCGAGCGAACCGCGCAGGAACCACCGCGAGCGCGGAGATTGCTCATAGTCGAAGCGCACTGTGCCCATGTAGTCGCGGAAGGGCACCTTCACATTGTTGGGAACATCGATCTGATCCACCCCGATCGGCTGGCCTTCGAGGTTCGTTTCGTGAATCAGCCCGAGCGCGGCTAACTGCGCCAGCGCGTCGAACTGCGCCAGACTGTCTGGACTGTAGCTAATGCTGGCGTCTTCGTGGACAGCTTCGAGGCTGGCAAAAAGCCACGACTTGTCATGATGGATCGGGCCGCCAATCGTGCCGATGTAGTTCTGCCGTGAAAAAGGCTGCTTCGGCTCGGGCGGCGGATTGTCGATCGGGTAGCGCGCATTCAAGGCTGAGGCGCGCTCATAGAACGCGCCGCTACCATGCCAGTCGTTGGTTCCGTGCTTGGTCGTGATGACCACCGACCCGCCCACGGTGCGCCCCGTATCGGCATCCTCTTGCGAGGTGCGCACGGCAAATTCCTGGACAGCGTCGGCCGAAAAGTTCTGCAGAAATCCGCCGATATAATCATCCGAATTGTCGCCGCCATCGACCGACAGATCTACGTTCAGGCCTGAGCTTCCCCCAAACGAAACAGCGGTAATCCTCGCCTTGGTGGGATCGGACGGCTCGACGGGCTCGGTCCCCGGAACCAGGTACGCAATGTTGGCGAAGCTGCGATGGGCGAGCGGGATCGTCTCCAGATCGTGCGCCATCACGGCGCCCTGGTGGACAGCGCTGGCCGTGTCGATGGGCTCCGTTGTGATCGAGGATGCTCGCGCCTGCACATTCACCGTCTCGTGTCCGGTCTCGGGCTTGAGTGTGACCGTCACATCGCGCACCAGGCTCACGACTACATCCACATCGGCGGTGGCTTCGGCGAAAGCCTTGGCGGTCACCACTACGTGGTAGGGACCCGGCAACAAACCTTCGATCCGGAATTCTCCCCGGTCGTTCGCAGTCACCTCACGCATGAGGGAGGAACCGGAGGACGTGAGCACTACCTTGGCGTTCGGCAAACGCGCGCCACTCGCGTCCTGCACCTCACCACGAAGCGTGCCATTGGGATTTTGGGCATGTGTGATCAGCGAAACCCAAAAGAATGTGAACGCGACAAGGAAACAGAGTGCAAGGCGTGCTTTGCGCATTTCAGACAACAGAATCCTCCTCGGAGTACACGGCTCATCCGGGATCTGACAGAGTGGCCGCGCCCTATCCCACAAAAGCGCGGCGAGGCAAACCCAGGGCAGCAGCCTAAGGGAAGCGGCCAGTTACTACCATAGATAGTAGAGAGAATGGGAAGGAAAAAGTTCGGCGGCGGGATGTCTCTCAGCGAATGGACTTCACCGAACCAGCCATTCGGTAACTCTGTGCATCTGGGCTAATGCGGTGCTATAAGTCGCGGCTGCGCTCAGGATGGCCCCAGCGAGCGCTGGAGCGGCATACCACCAGGAAGTCCTGGCGCGTGTGACCCTGGGTTCCTCCCAGGCCAGCAGCCGCGCCACGCGAGCACTCACGGATCCCGTGCACTGCACCAGTCCCATCGTGATGACCGGGGCGGTCTGCATCGGGACCAGCCGCGAGAGCTTGATCAAGGCTGCGGCCAAGTCGAGCGCCTCGCGGAAACTCGACACGGCCGCGTCATCCGCCGCGATTTCCGCCGCCTCCTGCCATGCATGCTCCAGCTTCGCCATGCCGGGAAAGAGCGAGAAACGGAAGAGGAGCTTCTTCAGGTTGTCGAGGGAACGCATGTGCGCGACTTCGTGTTTGACGGCAATGTGCAACTCGTCCTGGTCGAGCACCGCCATCGTGAACTCCGACACCAGGAGCTTCGGCTTGCAGACGCCAGCCAGCGTGAGCGGAGGGATATTCGTGTTGCTCTGGAACGTGGGCGCGCTGGCGCCAACGTCCACTGTGTTTGCTCCCCTCAGCCAATTCGAAATCACGCGCGAGGTTCTGGCTTGGGCGGTCATGACCCGGAACCCGCCGTCGGCAAACAGCAACAGGCAGCCGATGCCCAGCACTACCGGCACCACGCCGAGGTCCTCATCCACCGAACGGGGCTCCAGCCACAAGAAGGAGGGCACAGCAAAGGCAAGCACAATGAACGCGGACGCCACCAGCGGAAATACCCGCAGTGTGAACAACAGATTAGCGTAGCTTCGAGGCGAGGCGTTGCGCACAAACGTTGCGCCTTTCCAGGCGCAGGCCACCGCCAGCGATAGAACGCAATAGAGCGAAACAAAGAAGGCTAGCGAAACGGCGATTCCGCGCAGGATAAACATCACGGTTGCTCCCGTTTCTTGAGTTCGCGGCGTTTCCGTTCGACTAACAACTGCAATTCATCCAGCAACTGCGCATCGTGCTCGCTCAGCGCTTCCACAAGGTATGAGAGCGGCAGCAAAGATGCATCTCCCGCGCCAAGCAGTTGCCGGATACCCTCGATCGCCGCTACACGGCGCATCTCCTCAGGACTCTGGCGCGGAGTGTAGCGGAATGCCCTCCCCTCGGGAACTCGATCGAGCAGGCGCTTCTTGTAAAGGCGATCCAGCGTGGTCATCACCGTGGTATAGGCTTGCCGGATCTTGCCATCCGTCAACAACTCGCGCACCGTGGCGCTTCCGCGCGTCCACAGCTCCTCGAGCATCTGCTGCTCAAGCGGCCCCAACCGGGTTCCGGAGGCTGCGCCGAGAAATGGAAATGGCTTGTTCATTCGCGCAAGGATTTTGATTTGGCAGTACCGGCAGCACGCAGCACGCGTGCCCCACACGGTTCCTGCATAGCTTATCAGCAGACGAACCACTCTGCCCAGCGAAATCTGACCGACGCGCTTCTGCGGACTTACTGCAACTTCTTGCACAGAGTCGGGGACCGGCGAGGCAACCCGCGTGAAGCGAGAGCACCTATCGCGACGTAGCGACCGGCTGAATTTCTTCCACATCCACCAGGGCAGTCGGATAGCGACCGGTGTAACACGCAGAGCAATAGGTCGTCTTCTCGCCTTCGCCACAGGCCTTCTTCATTCCTTCCAGGGAAAGATACGCGAGTGAATCGGCGCCGATGTAGTCACGGATTTCCGCGATTGTCTTATTGGCGGCGATGAGCTGCTTCTTGGAGGGAGTGTCCACGCCGTAGAAGCAAGACGAGATCGTGGGCGGGCAGGAAATCCGCATGTGGACTTCCTTCGCCCCGGCGTTGCGCATCATGCGGACAATCTTCCTGCTGGTGGTGCCGCGTACGATCGAGTCGTCAATCAGAATGACGCGCTGCCCTTCGAGCAGGCTGCGCACGGGATTGAGCTTCAGCTTCACCCCAAAATCCCGCACCGACTGCCGCGGCTCAATGAAGGTGCGTCCGATGTAATGGTTGCGGATCAGGCCCAGGCGGAACGGGATCCCGCTCTCCGCCGAATATCCCAGGGCCGCGGTGTTGCCGGAATCGGGCACGGGAACCACAATATCCGCGTCAACCGCAGACTCGCGCGCCAACTGCCGCCCCATGAGATCGCGGCTTTGGTCCACGGACCGGCCAAACACCAGGCTGTCGGGACGCGAAAAATAAACGTGCTCGAAGATACAGCTCGACTGCGGGGCAGCCGGCGCGTAGAAACGCGAGGCGACGCCCTCCGGTCCGACAATGACGAGTTCGCCGGGTTTCACGTCACGCTCATAGATGGCGCCGAGCAAATCAAAAGCGCAGGTCTCGGAGGCGAAGACGATCGTGTCTTCCTTCTCTCCCGGTTGCGCCGGGACTCGGCCCATGGCCAGCGGCCGGAAGCCGCGCGGATCGCGGGCCGCGAAGATCCGGTCGCGGCTGATCATGACCAGAGAGAAAGCGCCCTCGACGCGGCGCAGCGAGTCGGCAATCGCGTCGGGCAGAGTGTGCTCTCGCGAGAGCGCGATCAGATGAACCAGAACTTCCGTGTCGCTGTTGGTTTGAAAGATCGAGCCCTGCCCTTCGAGCTTGGAGCGGATCGCAATGGCATTCACCAGATTGCCGTTGTGGGCAATCGCAATCGCGCCCTTGTTTGATTGCACCATGATGGGCTGCGCGTTCAGCAGCGCCGAATCCCCAGCGGTCGAGTAACGGGTGTGGCCGATGGCGAGCGTGCCCCGCAGGGAAAGCAGAACTTCCTCGGTGAAGATGTCGGCGACCAGGCCCATGGCCTTGTGAGCGCGCAGGCGCTCGCCGTCTGCGCTGACGATGCCGGCCGACTCCTGTCCGCGATGCTGCAGCGCGTGCAGCCCGAGATAGGCGAGCTTCTCCGCCTCGGGGTGCGCATAGATGGCGACCACACCGCATTCTTCGCGAAATTTGTCGGGAAGCAGCATGCAGCACTTAGCCTTTAGCTCACCATCCTCGGATTCACTTCCAACGAACCCTTTCTCCTGAATCCTCCGTGTGCCTCTGTGGTTTACGGTTTTCGGGGACCAAAACGGCCTGGCTGACCTTACGCTCAATCCGCCGCCACTGCTCCAGGCTGCGCTCGCAGCGCGTTCTCCAGCGCGCCCTCGTAGGCGTCACGCAATTCTGCGACGCCGGCCGAAATCGCGCACTGGCCGTTTACCGCAATCTCGATCCGCTCGCCACCGGTTTCCCCGAGCACATCTGCGAAGAGAGCGTACTCCCCTGCTACTTGTTGGATTCTCGCCAGCTGGGCCGGGTCGCACGACAGCACCACCCGGCTCGCATCTTCCCCAAAGAGCAGGAAAGCGGCCGGCAGTTCCTCAGATTTCAGATTCACCGTCGCACCCACGCCCTTCGCAAACGCCGACTCCGCCAGCGCCACGGCCAGTCCCCCATCGGAACAATCGTGGGCCGATTCGATCAACCCTTCCTGAATCATCGCAATCAGGGCACGCTGCAGCGCCGCTTCCTGCTCCAGATCCAGCTCCGGAGGATATCCCC
>Ga0335070_10010761_pt1 | contig 10689 bp, 9 predicted proteins | sample Lox_Sample_13_FD_206722 | JGI IMG/M metagenome (GOLD analysis project Ga0335070, IMG submission 206722) | Soil microbial communities from Loxahatchee National Wildlife Refuge, Florida, United States - Lox_Sample_1.3 | ecosystem: Environmental > Terrestrial > Soil > Wetlands | place: USA: Florida...
CGTAATGAGCTGCTCGATCGCAATCGCGTCGGGCAGTGTTGCGTTACGCGCAAACATGGGCAGCTCCTGCAAAACTGAGTAGTCTTTCCTTCACTCGCTTCAACGCCGCCCGTACCTGAGAAGGAGCAGTGCCACCCGGAACGTCGTGTAATGCCAGAACCTGTTTCAACTGCAAAGCCTCATAAAACGCGACGTCAGCAGTGATGCCGCAGCTCGCGAAATCGTCAACCGTAAGCTGCTCAAGCTCGCATCCTTTCGCTACGCAAAGCTGCACGGCCTTGGCGATGAGCTCGTGTGCCGTGCGGAAGAGCACGCCGCTCCGCACTAGATAAGCCGCGCCGGCGAGCGCGTTCATGAAACCGCCGGTGGCCGCCTGCTGCATCCGCGCAAAGTCGAACCCGACCGTCGCCATGAAGCCGGTTGCTACGCGCACCATGCTCGCTACCTGCTGCGCCGCTGAGAATACCGGCTGTTGCGTCTCCTGCAGATCTTTGTTGTAGGCCAGGGGGAGACCTTTCGCGATGACGAACAGTTGCGTCGCGTCGGCAAAGACCTTTGCCGCCTTGCCCCGAATCAGCTCCAGCGCATCCGGATTCTTCTTCTGCGGCATCGCGCTGCTGCCAGTGGAGTAAGCCTCCGGCAGTTCGACGAAACCGTATTCCGTCGTGGCGAAGAGAATGAACTCCTCCGCCCACCGGCTCAGGTGCATCGCGACCTGCGCCAGCGCCTGCACAAACTCAATCGCGAAGTCGCGGTCACTCGTCGCGTCGATGCTGTTGCCGGTCGGCGCCTCGAAGTCTAGCGCGTGGGCCATTCCGGCGCGGTCGAGCGGCACTATGGTTCCAGCCACCGCCGCAGAACCGAGAGGACAGACATTCACCCGCCTCCGGCAATCCGCCAGCCGCGACAGGTCGCGCTCCAGCATCGCCACATACGCCAGCAGCCAATGCGCGACCAGCACAGGCTCGGCACGCTGCAAGTGTGTGTAGCTCGGCATCGCCGCGTCGCCGGCCTGCTCCGCCTGCGTGACGAACTCGCTCGCAAGCTCCACCAATCGCAGCGAGATGTCCTCGATCTGCGCCCGAATAAACAACCGCAGATCGGTTGCAATCTGCTCGTTGCGGCTGCGTCCCGTGTGCAGTTTCAGTCCGACTTCACCCGCTATCTCGACCAGCCGCTTCTCGACGTAGTGGTGTACGTCCTCGATCGACGGGTCGTCATCAGCGGGAATTCCCTCGGCAGCAATCTGGTCGAGCGCCTTCTGTGTCAGCGACAGCTCCGCACTCGTCAGCCCTCCGGCCTTGGCGAGGGCGGCGGCATGCGCCTTGCTTGCCGCCACCTCGAAAGGCACCAGCATGCGATCGAACGGAAACGACCGCTGCCACTGTTCGAAGTCCGCGTTCAGCTCCTCCTTGAAGCGTCCCGACCACATCTTCACTTCATTACCTCTTCTTTCTTGTGGATCAGCGCCCGGACGCGCGCCGGCAGGCCGAGAATGCGGATGAATCCCTCCGCATCCTTCTGGTCATAGCTCGCGCCCATAGTGAAGCTGGCGATGTCCGGACGATACATCGAGGTCTCCGACTTCCGTCCGGCGACGGAGATGTTGCCTTTGTACAGCGCCAGCGTCACCGTACCGTTGACGTCATTCTGCGAGCTGCTGACGAATGCCTGCAACGACTCCCGCAGCGGCGTGAACCACAGTCCGAAGTAAACGACCTCGGCATACTTCAGCCCGATGTGCTGCTTGAAGTGCGCCAGTTCGCGGTCGAGGCACAGCGCCTCAAGCTCACGATGCGCCCAGAGCAGCAGTGTTCCGCCCGGCGTCTCGTAGCAGCCGCGCGACTTCATGCCGACGAATCGGTTCTCGACCAGGTCCACGCGCCCCAGCGCATTCCGCGCGCCGATTTCATTCAGCACTTCCACCGTCGCCACCGGATCCAGCGTGACGCCATTCACGGCAATCGGCACGCCGTGCTTGAACTCGATGGAGACTTTCTCCACCGCCTCCGGCGCCTCCTTCGCAGACTTCGTCCACGTCCAGGTCGTCTCGAGCGGCGCGTTGTTCGGATCTTCCAGCTCCCCGCCCTCATGGCTCACATGCAGCAAGTTGCGGTCGCGGCTGTGGATCTTTTCCCGGCTCTGCGCCACCGGAATTCCATGCGCTTCGGCATACTCGAGGCAGTCCTCGCGCGACTTCAGCGTCCACTCCCGCCACGGCACGATGACCTTCAGTTCCGGCGCGAGCGCCTGGTAGGCGTGCTCGAACCGCACCTGGTCGTTGCCCTTGCCGGTGCAGCCGTGCGAAACCGCGGTAGCCCCTTCTTTCAGCGCACACTCCACCTGATACTTCGCGATAATCGGCCGCGCCAGCGACGTGCCGAGCAGGTATTTGTGCTCGTACACCGCGCCCGCCTGAATCGCCGGGAAGACGTAATCGGTCAGGAACTCCTGCCGCAAATCTTCCACGATGACTTTGCACGCGCCCGTCTTGTACGCCTTCTCGACCACGGCATCCAGGTCGTCGCCCTGCCCCACGTCCGCCACGAATGCAATGACGTCGTAGTCATAGTTTTCCTTCAACCACGGAATGATGATGGAGGTGTCTAGACCTCCCGAATATGCCAGTACGACCTTCTCACGCATGTGCGCTCCTCGGCGGGAATCGATGGACACCGCCTTCCAGTAATAGAACCATGATGGCCTTTTGAATATGCAGGCGGTTTTCCGCCTGATCGAACACGACCGAACGCGGCGAATCAATTACCGATGCGGTCACTTCGTCTCCGCGATGTGCCGGGAGACAGTGCATAAACACCGCATGTTTGGCCGCCTTGGCGAACAGCTTGTTGTTTACCTGGAACGGCATAAAGATCTTCTTCCGCTCCGAGGCTTCCTCTTCCTGGCCCATGCTCGCCCACACGTCGGTGTACACCGCATCGGCGCCGCTCACGGCTTCGACCGGATCGTTCGTGACCTTCACCTTCGCGCCGGTCGTCGCAGCCAGCTTCTCGGCCGCGCTTAGCACATCAGCATGCGGCTCATAGCCCAGAGGCGTGCCTACGCTGATCGATGCGCCCAGGCTCGCGGCCGACAGCATCAGCGAATGCGCCACATTGTTGCCGTCTCCCACGAACGCCAGATGCACGTTGTGGAGGTCGCCGAAGTGTTCCTGCAAGGTCTGCATATCGGCCAGCGCCTGGCACGGGTGCTCCAACTCGCTCAGCGCGTTGATCACCGGAATTGATGCGTGCCGCGCCATCTCGGTCACAGTTTCGTGCGCGAACGTGCGCAGCACTATGCCGTCAACCCAGCGCTCGAGGTTGTGCGCCACGTCGCTCAGGCTCTCGCGCGCACCCAGCCGCGACTGCGTCTGGTCCACGAAGAAGGACGTTCCGCCAAGCGCGTTAATGCCGGCCTCAAACGTCAGCCGCGTGCGCAGCGAAGGCTTCTCGAAGAACAGCACGATCTGCTTGCCCACAAGCGTCCCACGATAGTCCGCCGGGCGTAGCTTCATGGCTGTCGCCAATTCCAGCGCGCACGCCAGCTCGCCCGGCTGAAAATCCTGGATCGAAATCAGGTCGCGGCCCGTCACGCTGCGCTGCGTGAAGAAACTTGGGCTCGCTCCCGGGGGAATGGTGGTTGCAATCACGTCATACCTCCTTCTGGCCTGGCCAGATGGAAAAAGAAAAACAAGATGTCGTTGAATACTGGCGTTCGGCGCGACTACGAACTACGTCGCTCAAGGGCGCGGTCGAAGGTCCCTCTCGTCATGAGGCAATGACCTCCGTCCCGCAGTCGATCGGATGTGTAAAGAAACCAGGCAGCACCTCGGCGCTCGACGCCGGCAGAATGCGCACCCGCGTCACGCCCTTCTTCAGCGCGCTGGTACAGGCTTCCAGCTTGGGCAGCATCCCGCCGGTTACCGTGGCCTGCTCCACCATGCGCGAGATGGCCTTCACGTCAAGCCACCGAATCACCGTTCCATCCGCGTCTTTCACTCCCGGCACATCGGTGAGATAGATCAGCGCATGCGCTCCGCATGCCACCGCGCACGCCGACGCCATCTGGTCGGCGTTCACGTTGTAGTACTCGCCGTCATAGCCGAGCGCAAGGCTTGAGACTACCGGAACAATTCCGCCCGCCCATAGGCGCTCGATGGCCTCTCTGTTTACCGAGCGAATCTCGCCTACAAACCCCAGATCCGGCGACTGCTTCTTCGCAGCGCGAAACATTCCGAGGTCGCCGCCGCAGATCCCGATCGCTGGCTGCCCCGCAGCTCCAATGGAAGCGACGAGCTGCTTGTTCAGCTGCCCCGCCAGAACCATGATTGCCACGTCGCGCGTCTGCGAGTCGGTGACACGCAGGCCGTTGACGAAGCTCGTCTCGCATCCAAGCTGCTTGAGGGTGCGGCTCAACGCCGCTCCCCCGCCATGCACCACGATGACCTGATGCCCTTCCTGGCAAAGGCCGGGAATGGCTGCGGCAAATTTCTTCACCAGCTCTTTGTTGTCGAGTGCCGCTCCGCCAATTTTGACCACCAGCTTCATTGCAGTCCCGCCTTTTCATCAAATCCGAACATCAGGTTCATGTTCTGCACGGCCTGTCCCGCCGCACCTTTAATAAGGTTGTCGATGCACGAGACGAGCACTGCTCGCGATCCATCAGGCGACAAGGAAAAACCGATATCGCAGTAATTCGTACCGCGCGAATACTTGATTTGCGGCAGCTTCGTTCCAAACACCCGCACAAACGGCTTGCCCGCATAAAACTCGCGCAACGAACGCTCCAGCTCCTCCGCCGCCATCGCCTTCACCAGCTTCACGTAAATCGTTGACAGAATGCCTCGCGGAATCGGCAACAAATGCGGCGTGAACTGCAACGACCCGCCATCCAGTCCGAGCTGCTCCAACATCTCGCCCATGTGCCGATGCCCAAACACGTTGTACGCGGCGAAGTCGCCGTCCACTTCCACAAAGTGCGTCTTGGCCGTCGCCGCCTTCCCCGCACCGCTCACGCCCGACTTCGAATCGCAGATCACTCCGTGCGCCTTGTCCACGTACCCCGCCTGCGTCCACGGCGCCAACGCCAAAATGATCGACGTCGGATAGCAACCCGGGTTTGCCAGCAGCTCCGCGTCTTTGATCTCTTTCGCGTGCAGCTCCGGCAGCCCGTAAACCGCTTCGGCATCGAGCTTCGCGGCGACATTCGCGTCGGCATCGTGAAACTGATACACCGCGCGATGGTCGGCGTCCTTCAGCCGCCATGCGCCGCTCAAGTCAATCACACGCCAGCCGCGAGCGATTGCCTCTGGTGCCAGCTCACGTGAAAACTCATGCGGCGTGGCCAGAAACAGAACGTCCACCCCCGCCCCTTTCATGCGCTCCCAGGAAAATGTCTCGAAAGGAAATCCACCGTTGCCGGCAATCTGCGGATACGCTTCGCTCAGGTCCTTGTACGCGCTCTCACCGTTGCGGCCGAACAGCAGGGGCTTCTTCGCGCCCTCGTGCCGCGCCAGCAACCGCACCAGCTCGAAACCGGAATACCCGGTCGCCCCAAACACCGCCGATTGAATTTGCTGCCCCACCTTTTTCTTTGGTAGAGCTGGCCTTCAGGCCAGCGTCTCAGTCCTTTCTTACAAACTCTGAGCGGGCTTTTGCCCGCGATACATTTGCTTGAAGGGGCACGGCTTTAGCCGTGCCGCTCAGCTCGTTCTTAAGACCGGGCTTTAGCCCCTGAGGTCCGTCAAGCGAAAAACCCTCGGATCCGCGTCGTCAACTTATCCGCCGTCATGTTGTCCGGCGCGATCACCAGAATCGTGTCATCCCCGCCAATCGTTCCCACCACGCCTTCCCACTCCTCGGCATCAATCGCCGCCGAAACCGGTTGCGCGCTGCCCGCGCTGGTCTTCACCACCACCAGGTTCTGCGCCTGCTTCACTTCGTACACGAACTCGCGCATCAGCCGCTCAATCGACGGCAGGAACGCGTCCGACACTTCGCCATGCGGAAACTTGTACCCATCCTGCGTCTTCACCAGCCGCAACTCGTGAATATCGCGCGACAAGGTCGCCTGCGTCACCCGATGCCCGCGACGATACAACCGGCGCCGCAGCTCTTCCTGGCTGGCGACCGGCTGGCTGCTGACCAAGTCGCGGATAGCGGTGTGTCTCGCTAGCTTCGACATAGCATGAATATACATCCTTCTGCATATTTATACAACATGCTATTGGACGCAGCACTCGCAGTTTCGATTAACTTTTTTGAATATTTTTTGCGGTGGCCCATATTTGCCATCTTTTGGCAAATGTGGGGCTCTTCAACCTGCTCAATAACTCGCGTGAGAACGCTGGGGCTAGGTTTTGGGAGGGGCGCAGCTTTAGCTGCGCCGAACAAGCCCCTTATTTTTCTGATGCCGAGCGGGCTTGAGCCCCTGTGCCTCTTCTTAAACGGCGGAGCCGTGACGAGGTTTTAGGCGAAGGCTTCGGAGCCTCTTACTCAATTCACGGAGCAAGGTATTCGATGGAGCATGGAGGTCAAAGTTGAGCGCCATAATGAGCCCGTAGAGCGCCACAATCGTAGCCCGGGTCGTCAGACCCGGGGTGAATGGGGTTTTCATTCGAGTCCCGCCTGGGACGGCACAATTTCGTAACCGCCTCGCGGGCGGTCCATATTTGCCTTCCTTTGGCGAATGTGGGGCCCTTCATTTTGTTGAATTGCCGGCATGAGCAACGACTCGCGACTCGACTTCACGGGCTTCTGAACACTGAGCCTAACGACTTGTTCGTTTCAGCGCACGACCTCAGAGGATATTGGAAACTCTCTTTGGCGGACTGTTTCTTATCAGGGCACGACTTCAACGGTTGCTGAAAAACTCCTTTCAGCGACCGATTCGTATCAGGGCACGCCCTCAGAGGATACTGGAAACTCTCTTTGGCGGACTGTTTCGTATCAGGGCACGACTTCAGTCGTGCCGCAAATGGCTTTCAAGGATGCGGGCTTCAGCCCCTGTGCCTCTTCTTAAACGGCGGAGCCGTGACGAGGTTTTAGGCGAAGGCTTCGGAGGCTCTTACTCAATTCACGGAGCAAGGTATTCGATGGAGCATGGAGGTCAAAGTTGAGCGCCATAATGAGCCCGCAGGGCGCCACAATCGTAGCCCGGGTCGTCAGACCCGGGGTGAATGGGGTTTTCATTCGAGTCCCGCCTGGGACGGCACAATTTCGTAACCGCCTCGCGGGCGGTCCATATTTGCCTTCCTCTGGCAAATGTGGACCTTTCGAGCCCGCGTGAGCGACGACTCGCGCCACGTCATGACTTCACAGGATACCGGAAACTCACTTTGGCGGACTGTTTCGTATCAGGGCACGCCCTCAGAGGATACTGGAAACTCACTTTGGCGGACTGTTTCGTATCAGGGCACGCCCTCAGAGGATACTGGAAACTCTCTTTGGCGGACTGTTTCGTATCAGGGCACGACTTCAGTCGTGCCGCAAATGGCTTTCAAGGATGCGGGCTTCAGCCCCTGTGCCTCTTCTTAAACGGCGGAGCCGTGACTCGGCTTTGGGCGTGCACACACAGTTTTCGTCCCCTGCGCTTCCCCGTCACACTCTCCCGTGACCAACGTCCTTTCGCCCCAGCCCACACCGACCCTAAACTCGGCCGTGGTGAGAGGGGAGTTGTGTTTCTGTCCCCGCCAGACCGTTCGGTATCAATACAAGTATTGATTGTATTTGTATTGATTGTATTGATCGGAGGCATGCGCGAAATCGCACATAAGTCATTAGACAAAGATGAGTTGCGTGATTCACAAGCCGGGCTTTTGCGTCCCGCGAATACAAAGTGGGGGGGGAGGGGGAGGGCATGTCCAACGCAGGAATTAGACCAGCTTTTGCGCTTGCAGAAACTCCCGCGCCACCGCCGCTGCGTCCTTCTTTTCGCCATCGACGGCATAGTTCATCTGCCGCATCTGGTCGGCCGATATCCGGCTCGCCAGCTTTTCGAACGCTTGCCGCGACGCCGGAAATCGGCTCAACAACTCCGGCCGGGCAATGGGCACGGCGTCATACGGAGGAAAATAGTGCCGGTCATCCTCCAGCACTACCAGACCGAGCGCTGCAATCAGCCCGTCGGTGTTCGACCCGGCGACGATGTCAACTGAGCGATTCTGCAGGGCGCGATAGAGCAGCCCGAGGTCCATTACGATTGGCGGTGCTGCGAATTTCAAATCGTAGGTGCGCACCAGCCCGTGATAGCCGTCGGCTCGCTCAAGAAATTCGTAGCCGACGCCAAGCCGCATCGTGGGCGCGAACGGCGCGAGTTGTGAGAGATTGGTTAAGCCCATGTGGCGCGCGTCCTCCACGCGCACCACCATGGCAAACGAATTGTTGAAGCCCAACGGCGACATCACGTCGAGGTCGAATTTCTGTCGGTATTGCTGTTTGACCTCGGCATAAACGTGCGCCGCATCTCCCTGGGCATTTTCTTTGAGAACGGCGGCCAGGGCGGTTCCGGTGTATTCGGGGTATACATCGATGCGCCCGGCAAGAATGGCCTGCTGGCAGATGTAGGTTCCGGCGAGATAGAAACGCCCATCAACCACAATTCGGCAGTAGCTCTCCAGCATCTGCTTGAAAATTTCGCCGAGGATGAGTTGCTCTGTGAAGTTTTTAGAGCCAACCACCGGATCGAGCTTGGAGCTGCTGCATCCGCTGCCCAGCAGCGCAAGAGATCCCGCGAAAGAAGCAGCAAGAAAGGCGCGCCGGTCCAGCATCAGCGCTGCCTGCGCGTAAGAAGTTTTTGCACGCCGCCAAGCAGAAAGTCAGCTAGCATTGCCATGATTGCCGCTGGAATTGCGCCCGCGAGGATTACGCCGTTATCGACCATCGCGATGCCACGAAAGATAAACTCGCCCAATCCTCCCGCACCAATCGCCGCAGCGATAGTGGCAACACCAATGGTAATCACAGTTGCGGTGCGAATTCCGGCAAGAATGACCGGCGACGCGAGAGGCAACTCGACCATCGCCAAAAGCTGGCTCTGCGTAAGTCCCATGGCAACAGCCGCTTCGCGAATCGGTTCGCTGATTCCCACAATTCCCGTGTACGTATTGCGCACAATTGGCAACAGCGCGTACAGCGCGAGCGCGGTAATTGCCAGCCTGTCGGCGCGCACGCCAAGCCACGGCAACGGCAGCAACAAGCCGAACAGTGCCAGGCTTGGAATGGTCTGGATCACGTTGGTGCTGCCGAGAATGAAGGTTTTCAGGCGCGGCTGACGCGTAAGGAGAATTCCAAGTGGCACACCTACGGCAACCGCGATGAGCATCGATGTCAACACCAGCCAAAGGTGCTCGCCCGTGAGCATCGCCACTTCGCGTTTGTGGGTAAGCAAGAAATTCAATGCGCCACGCCTTGTCTCTCGCGTTGTGCGAAGGTCTTCCAACATTAGTTCGGCAATCGCGCCGCGCCATACACCGCGACGTACCGCTGCGCGATTTCGTCGGAGGACCGCAGAAAACTCTCGGGTGTTCCCACCGTTCGCAGCTTCCCGTCTTCCATCAGGGCGATTCGATCTCCCAATAGCAACGCTTCACTCACATCGTGTGTGACGAAGACCACGGTCTTGCGCATGTCTTTCTGTAGCTTCCTGAACTCCGCCTGGATCTCCGCGCGGGTCAGCGGATCGAGCGCGCCGAATGGCTCATCCATAAGCAAAATTGGAGGATCGGCCGCCATTGCCCGAGCAAGTCCCACGCGTTGGCGCTGGCCGCCGGAAAGTTCGTTCGGATAGCGAGCGCCGAAATCACGCGCTGGCAATCCAACGAGCGAAAGTACCTCTTCGACGCGAGCATTAACTCTGCTTCGCTGCCAGCCCTCGAGCTTTGGCACTAGCGCCACATTCTGTCGAACGTTGTAATGCGGGAAGAGCCCAACGTCTTGAATCGCGTAACCGATACCGCGCCGTAGGCGAATTGGTTCCCACTCGCGCGAGTCGCGGTTATCGATAAGGACCGCGCCACTTGTTGGCGTCAGCAGGCGGTTCACAAGCTTCAAGCTAGTCGTCTTGCCCGAGCCGCTCCGTCCCAACAGAACGAGCGTCTCGCCGAGCGGAACAGTGAGGTTCAGCTTGGAGAGCAGCGTCCTACCGTTCGGCAGGCGCAATTCAACATCGCGGAACTCGATGGCGCTCGGAACGGAGGCCGGCGTCATAGCGCTGCTGGCGGCGATTTGCGGCATCGCGCTCCAGCCTAACAGAACCTTGTGAGCAATGACTGTTCTGCCGGCGTCGGCGACTTGCGCGGGCAAAAGAAAGGGCGCCCGCAAGCGCCCTGGTCAAATTCCATGGCACGCCACTAGCGGCGTCCCCAGCCTCCACCACCGCTGCGTCCGCCGCGATCGCGGCCACCACCGCCGTATCCACCACCGCTGTAGCCTCGCCCCCCTCCGCCTCCGCTGCGAGGCCGCTCGACCTTAGGACGTGCCTCGTTGATGCTGAGGTTGCGACCGCCAAGGGTCGTGCCGTTAAGAGATTCGATCGCGCGGGCGCCTGCTTCGTCATCCGGCATTTCCACGAACGCAAAACCCCGCGGCTGTCCGCTGTCGCGGTCCGTGATGATGTTGACCTTGTCCACTGCACCAAACTCTTCAAAAAGCGCGCGCACCTGCTCTTCAGACGAGTCGAAAGACAAGT
>Ga0335070_10010763_pt1 | contig 10689 bp, 7 predicted proteins | sample Lox_Sample_13_FD_206722 | JGI IMG/M metagenome (GOLD analysis project Ga0335070, IMG submission 206722) | Soil microbial communities from Loxahatchee National Wildlife Refuge, Florida, United States - Lox_Sample_1.3 | ecosystem: Environmental > Terrestrial > Soil > Wetlands | place: USA: Florida...
AGTCCGCCGCCATGGACGTCGAACACGTCTCCCAAGAGTTCACCGGACATGGCGGAGCACTCGATGTGCCAGCCGGGACGACCACGGCCCCATGGACTCTCCCATCCCGGCTGATCCGCCACGCTCGGCTTCCACAGCACGAAATCCGCGGGATGCTTCTTGTAGGGTGCCACCTCGACCCGGGCGCCCGCGATCAGATCGTCAAGGCTGCGTCTGGACAGGCTTCCGTATTCCGGCATTGACGGCACGTGAAAGAGCACATGGCCTTCGGCGGCATAGGCATGGCCACTTTCGACGAGGCGCGCGATCATGGCGACCATCTGCGGCACGAACTCGGTCGCGCGCGGTTCGCGATCCGGCGGCAGTGCGAGCAGCGCCGCCATGTCCTGGTGATACCAGCCTGTGGTACGGCGGGTCACGCTCTCGATGCTCTCGCCGTTGGCTTTCGCCGCCTCCATGATCTTGTCGTCGATGTCCGTGATGTTGCGGACATAGGCGACATGGCTCTCGCCATAGGTATGGCGCAGCAGCCGATAGAGCACGTCGAACACCACGACCGGGCGCGCGTTGCCGATATGCGCATAGTCGTAGACCGTCGGCCCGCAGACATACATGCGTACATTCGCGGGATCGATCGGCTCGAACACCTGCTTCTCGCGGGCCATCGTGTTGTAGAGGTGGATGGTCAAGCCCGTTCCCCTTTGAGGCGTTTCAATGCGCGTTCGCGGCCGATCAGCGGCAGCAGCACCTTCAGCTCCGGTCCATGGTCGATGCCGGTCAGCGCCAGGCGCAGCGGCATAAACAGCTCCTTGCCCTTCTTGCCTGTGGTCGTCTTGACCTTCTCGGTCCAATTCTTCCAGGTCTCACCGTCCCAGGGCTCGATCGGCAGCAATTCCGCTGCCTTCGACGCAAACCCGCTGTCCTCGACCACCGGTGCGATCTCCGAGCGGCAGATGCGCTCCCAGAGCCCGATATCGCCCAATTTATCCAGGTTGCCGCGCGCCGCTTCCCAGAGCGTGCGATCGACGCGCTCGAGCCTGAGCGCTTCCAGCTGCGGCTGCGCCTCGGCGAAGCTCATCGCGCGCAGCAGCTTGGCGTTCAGATGCAGCAGCTCCGCCGGATCGAAGCGCGGCGAGGTCTTGCCGAACTTGCCGAGGTCGTGATCCGCGATCAGCGCATCGAGGCTGCGTGCCGGCTCGATGGCGGCGCCGCTGCCGATATGGGCGAGATAGGCGTTGATCGCCATCGGCTGCAGACCCTCGGCGCGGAGATCGCTGATCGAGAGCGAGCCCAAGCGCTTCGAGAGCCCCTCTCCGCCCGCATCGACCAGCAGCGGCAGATGAGCGAAGGTCGGCGGCTTCGCGCCCAGCGCCTCATAGATCTGGATCTGGGTCGCCGTGTTCGTGACATGGTCGTTGCCGCGGATCACGTGGCTAACCCCGAGATCGACGTCATCGACCACCGACGGCAGCGTGTAGAGGAAGCTGCCGTCCTCACGCACCAGGATGGGATCGGATTGGCTGCTTTCGTCGATATGCTGCGGCCCGCGCACCAGATCGTTCCATTCGACCCGGCGCGGTTCCAGCTTGAAGCGCCAATGCGGGCGTCGGCCTTCGGCTTCCAGTCTTCTGCGATCCGCATCGCTCAGCTTGAGTGCCGCGCGGTCATAAACACGTGACTTGCCCAGCGACGCCTGAACCTTGCGCTGGAGCGCCAATTCTTCTGCCGTCTCATAAGCGGGATAGAGCCGCCCTGCCTGCTTCAAACGCTCGGCCGCCGCCTCATAGACCGCAATCCGTTCCGACTGCCGCGCGAACTCGTCCCAAAAGAGGCCCAGCCATCGCAAGTCCTCCTGAATGAGTGCGGCGAAGGCTTCGGTCGAGCGCTCGCGGTCGGTGTCGTCGAGGCGTAGGAGAAAGCGGCCCTGCTGCCGCTTTGCGAGCAGCCAGTTGTTCAGCGCGACATAGGCGTTGCCGACATGAAGCCGGCCGGTCGGGCTCGGCGCGAAACGGACGCGGATCGACATGGCGCGGTCACCGGTCCATCTCAGTGGCCGGCCTTGGCCGCGGGAGCGCCACCCGGCGTGATCGAAGCCCGGAAGCCGTTGGTGATCGGATAGCGGCGGTCGCGGCCGAAGGCGCGCCGGGTGATCTTCACACCCGGCGGCGCCTGGCGGCGCTTGTATTCGGCGATATCGACCATGCGCCAGACCTTGAGCACGGTCTCGCGCGCGAAGCCCTTTGCCACGATCTCGTCGACCGTCATCTCCTGCTCGATCAGGCATTCGAGGATACCGTCCAGGATCTCATAGGGCGGCAGCGTGTCCTGGTCGGTCTGGTTGGGTTTCAGCTCCGCGGTCGGCGCCTTGGTGAGGACGCGCTCTGGCATCACCATGCCCTCGGGCCCGAGCGCGCGCTCAGGCTTGTTGGCGTTGCGCCACCAGGCGAGACGAAACACCATCACCTTGTAGATGTCCTTGAGGACCGAGAAGCCGCCGCACATGTCGCCGTAAAGCGTGGCATAGCCGACCGACATTTCCGACTTGTTGCCGGTGGTGAGCAGCATGTGGCCGAGCTTGTTGGAGATCGCCATCAGGGTGACGCCGCGGATCCGGCTCTGGATGTTCTCCTCGGTCACGTCTCTGCCGCGACCGGCGAACACGTCGCGCGTCATCTCCTCGAAGGCGAACATCGCGGGCTCGATCGGCACGGTGTCGTGGATGACGCCGCAGAGCTCGGCGCATTTCGCCGCGTCCTCGATGCTGTCGTCGCTGGTATAGGGCGAGGGCAGCATGAAGGCCCGCACCTTGTCCGGCCCCAGCGCATCGACGGCGACCGCCAGCGAGAGTGCCGAATCGATGCCGCCCGAGAGGCCGAGCAGGATGCCGGGGAAGCGGTTCTTGCCGACGTAGTCTTTAAGCCCGAGCATCATCGCCTGATAGATGCTCTCGAGCTGCTCCGGTACGGTCGCGTGGAGGCCCGGGTCGCAGCGCCAGCCATTGTTGCCGACGCGGCGCCAGACCGTGGTCACCTGGCTCTCGACGAAGGCCGGCATCTGCACGGCGGTGGTCGCGTCGCTGTTGGTGACGAAGCTGGCACCGTCGAACACGAGCTCGTCCTGGCCGCCGACCTGGTTGAGATAGACCGAAGGCCGACCGGTCTCGCGCACGCGGTCGCTGACCAGCGCGTAGCGCACATGCTGCTTGTCGTATTCATAAGGGCTGCCGTTCGGCACCAGCAGGATGTCGGAGCCGGCTTCCGCCAGGCATTCGGCGACGCAGGGTGTCCAGAAGTCCTCGCAGATCGGGAGCCCCAAGCGCACGTCGCGAAACGCGATCGGCCCCTGGTTGCCGCCGGGCGAGAAAACGCGCTTCTCGTCGAACACGCTGTAGTTCGGCAGGTCCGCCTTGAAGCGCACGGCCGCGACCTTGCCGCCCTCGAGCAGGCAGACTGCGTTGTAGAGCTTGCCCTCTTCCAGCCAAGGCGTGCCCAGCAGCACGGCCGGCCCGCCATCCGCGGTCTCCGCGGCCAGCGCTTCGGCGGTCTCGCGGCAGGCGAGCTGGAAGGCGGGCTTCAGCACCAGGTCCTCGGGCGGGTATCCGGCGAGAAAGAGCTCGCTGACCATGACGAGATCGGCCTTGTCCTCGGCCGCCCGGCGCCGGGCCTGGCGCACCAGCTCGGCATTGCCGGCGACGTCCCCGACGGTCGGGTTCAATTGAGCCAAGGCGATGCGCAGCGTGTCGGTCACGATATCTTCTCCAAACTCAGCCCGACCTTACCGACCATAACCCCGGCTTTCAATGCGAGCCGCCCGGGATTCCGCCGGATCAGCCATGCTCTTCCGGCATTTCGCCTGTAGATAGAAGCCTGGGCATGGGAATTGCTCATCGGAATGAGACTTGTTCGCCCACCGATGGCGGTGGGATGATCGCAGGTAGCGCGGTTTCGGAGGTATGTCCGTGACAATGGCCATCAAGTCCTTGGGTACCGTGAGCTTCGCCGCGCTGATGACGGCGGCGCTGATCTCTCCGGCGGGGGCCCAGCAATACTACGGGTATCACTATCCCGAAGCGCTGACGCCGACGCCCGATATCGAGAAGGTCGGCCAGCGCTACATCCTCATGGTGCTCGACCAGCCCGACCGTGACATCACCCAGTCCAGTACCAAGGTCAACGTGCTGGTCGACACCCGGACCGGCAAGACCTGGATCCTGCAGTGGTCGCGGAAACCCAGCAGCAACGAGATGGGCTACGTCTGGTCAGAGATCCCATTCGCCACGGCGCCGGGAGAGTAAGCGTAGTCATTCACCTTTACGGCGCCTGCCGCTCCGAGACCATGTCAAACCGGCCCAAGCCTCTGACGATACGCGCCTAATTGTCGTATGAGATGGCCGCGGCGACTCTTCGTTTCGTCGGGGTCCTGTCGGGGTTCGAGCCGTGCTCGCCGTCGTGAGGACGATGGCAGATTGTAGCTCATTTCTCGTTCCAGCGCCAGCATCGGCACCTGAATTCCGACTTGGCACGCGCTACCGCGTCGACCAGACCTTCTCCAAGATCTCGCAATGCCGCACCGTCTTGTCGTAGCTGGTGAGCGCGGCAGCAGCTTCTGAATCGACGACCGCGGTGTCGATGTCGACGCCCGCGAATTTGCGGATCGAGTCCAGCGAGACCCAGCGCGTGAGGACTGTGTACTCGACTTCCCCGCCCTCTTCGCGTCGCATCAGCATGGCGCCGAGGAAACCGGGGGTCGCATCGAGATGCGGCAGCACCTTGTCGCGAAAGTGCCGCGGATAGGCATCGGCGTTGGCCTTGGTGGCGCGCGCCGTCCAGATTCGTGCAATTGCCATCAGGGTTTCCGAAAGAGGAATTCGCGGCCGACTTTGACCCGCTTCACGCCATCATACTCAATGATGTCGGCAGTGGCGTAGGTTTCAGTCCAGCGTTGCGGGAGATAGGAACCGGTGCCGACCACGTCGATCGGTGCCAAGGCTTCCGCCATCACCTTGCACTTGGCGGGATCGAAGCCCGAGGAGGCGACGATCTTCACCCGCTGGAAGCCCTCGCGATTGAGGGCGTCGCGGACGTGCCAGATGGCGGCCGCGGAGACCCCCGCGCCGACCAGGGCGCGGAGCTCGGGCTCGCTGCGATAGCCGCGGATGACGCGCGGCACGTGGCGCTCCAGGATTGCGTAGGAGACACTGGGATCGAGGCCTTCGACGAAGCGGCTGCCCGGCGTGTCCAGCCGGATCGAGAGCTTGCCCTCGGCGGCGAGGCCAGGGAAGCGGCGCGCCACAGTCAGCGAGTCCGTGACCTCGCGACCGAAATAGTCGACCAGCACGGTCATCGGCTGGTCGGGGAAGGTCTCATGGAACATCTCGGCGGCGCGCAAGGTCGAGCCGGCATAGCCGATCAGCGCATGGGGCATGGTGCCCATGGCGTGCTCCTGCGCGAAATAGTGCGCGGTCGCCTCGGTCGCGTTGCCGACGAAGCCCTTGGCGCCGACCTTGCGCTTGGCGCGCGCCGAGCCGACCGAGCAGGCATAGGCCATCAGCTCGGCCATCTCCAATCCGGCGCAATGCCGTGCATCCATTGCGAGGAAGGAGACGTTCGGCAGATCGGCGCACATGGTGAAGGCGTTGAAGGCGGCGACGCAGGCCGGCCCCAGCTTCATCAGCAGGATGGTCTCGAGATCGGTCAGGTGCACCAGCGAGCCGGTGATGTACATGATCGGCTCGCCGGCACCGACCCACTTGCCCTCGGCATAGACGAGATCGACCTTGAACTCGGTCCGGCGCTGCCTGGCGATCGCGGCCAGCCAGTCGAGCGCCAGGCGCGGTGCCGAGACCACGGGACGGCGCATGAAGACGGCATAGGTGACGGTGGAATCGCCGAACTTGGCGACCGTCGCCTTGGTCTTCAGGAAATACTGGTCGGTCCAGTCCGCGATGACGGGATCCGACGGGCCCGCGGCCGGGCCTCCCGAAGACGATCCGTCAGGAGGCTGCGGCGATCCGCTGTCCATGGCCGATCCGCTCCGCTTTCAGCTGCTCCGCGACCAGGAACGCCAGCTCCAGCGCCTGGGTGGCGTTGAGCCTCGGGTCGCAATGGGTGTGATAGCGATCGGCGAGGCTCTCCTCGGTGACGGCCTTGGCGCCGCCGATGCACTCGGTGACATCCTGGCCGGTCATCTCGAAATGCACGCCGCCGGCATAGGAGCCCTCGGCGCGGTGCACGGCGAAGAAGCTCTTCACCTCGGAGAGGATGCGATCGAACGGCCGCGTCTTGTAGCCGGTCGAAGACTTGATCGTGTTGCCGTGCATCGGATCGCAGGACCACACCACCTTCGCCCCCGCGCGCTGCACGGCGCGAATGAGCGGCGGCAGCTTGGCCTCGACCTTCTCATGGCCCATACGGGCGATCAGCGTCAGGCGGCCAGGGATGTTCTGCGGGTTCAAGGTCTCGATCAGGCGCAGGAGATCATCCGGATCCGAGGTGGGGCCGCATTTCAGGCCGATCGGGTTCTGGATGCCGCGCATGTATTCGACATGGGCGCCGTCCAGCTGCCGCGTGCGGTCGCCGATCCAGAGCATATGCGCCGAGCAGCCATACCATTTGCCGGTGAGGCTATCGATCCGGGTCAGCGCCTGCTCGTAGTGCAGCAGCAGCGCCTCGTGGCTGGTGAAGAACTCGGTCTCGCGGATCTGCGGCGCGGTCGCCGAGGTCATGCCGCAGGCCGCCATGAACTCGAGCGTCTCGGTCAGCCGGTCCGCCATCTCCTTGTAGCGATGGCCGAGCGGGCTGTCGGCGACGAAGTCGAGATTCCAGCGATGCACCTTGTGGAGATCGGCGAAACCGCCCTGGGCGAAGGCGCGCAGCAGGTTCAAGGTCGCGGCCGACTGGTTGTAGCTTTGCACCAGCCGCTCGGGATCGGGCGTACGCGCGTCTCTGGTGAACTCGATGCCGTTGATGATGTCGCCGCGATAGCTCGGCAGCTCCACGCCGTCGATCACCTCGGTCGGCGCCGAGCGCGGCTTGGCGAACTGGCCCGCCATGCGCCCGACCTTCACCACCGGAAGCGCGGCGCCGAAGGTGAGCACGACGGCCATCTGCAACAGCACGCGGAACGTGTCGCGGATGTTGTTGGCGGAGAACTCGGCGAAGCTCTCGGCGCAATCTCCGCCCTGCAGCAGGAAGGCCTTGCCCTCCGCCACCTGGCCCAGCGTTTCCGTCAGTCGCCGCGCTTCGCCGGCAAAGACCAGGGGCGGATAGCCCCGAAGACGCTGCTCGACATTCTCCAGCTTCGCCCGATCCGGGTAGTCCGGCATCTGGCTGATCGGCTTCGTCCGCCAATTCTCCGGCGCCCACTTCGCCGCCATCTTCAACCCCGCCTATCAGAACCTCTCCCGGCGCCGATCGCCGAGGGCTCGGGTATACGACGGTTGCCCCCGGCGACGCAAATGGGGCCGCTGCCGGGGTGCCATGCTCAGATCAGCGGCAGCAAGAAAAAAGACCCGCGTTTTCAGATTGTTACGGGCGGACGATGGTGGCGATCGACGCTTTCATCGCTGATGGCAGGCGGTGATGCCGGCGGCCAAGCGCTCCTCCTGGCCGGTCGAGAACATCAGGTTCCGGCCGCCCTGCTTCGCGGCATAGAGCCGGAGATCGGCCAGGGTCAGTAGGTCCTCGGATTTGACGCGCTCGGTGCTGGCGGCAAGGCCGATGCTCGCCGTGACCTTCAATCCCTGGGCGACGCCGTCCCAATGCCAGGTCGCGATCGACTCCCGGAGGCGGTTGCAGACGTCGTGCCCGCCGCCGGCCGAGGCGCCTTTCAGCAGCAACGCGAACTCCTCGCCCCCGAAGCGCACGGCGAGATCCTCGCCGCGCACCGCCGAGAGGATGAGGGCGCCGACCTCGCGCAGCACCTGATCGCCGGTCACGTGCGAGAATCCGTCGTTGATCTCCTTGAAATGGTCGAGATCGACCATGGCAATGACATAGGCCGCGCCGGAGGCCTCGACCTCGCGCAGAACCTCCTCGAAGCGGCGGCGGTTGAAGAGACCGGTCAGCGGATCCTTGTAGGCGGCTTCAGCGAGATGGTCGGACTTCTGCTTCAGCGCCTCGTAGGATTCCGCCATCTCCCGCGCGCGCCGGCTTTCGCTGTCCGCGAGCGAACGAAGCTTGTCGGTCTCGTAGCGGATCTCCGCGAAGCGGGCACGGCGCTGCGCATTCTCCGCGCTCAGTTTCACATAGGCGCGGTGATAGCGACGATAGGCCTCCAGCGCCGCTTTGAAGTCGCCCTTGCGTTCGAGGGCCGCGGCGAGATGTTCCGCGGCATGGACCACGGTATCGACATTGCCGGTCTCTTCCGCGATCTCCATCGAGCGGCACAAATGGCCGATCGCCTCGTCCAGCTCGCCGAGATGGATCAGCGTCTCACCGAGCGTGTAGAGATAGTGCTCCTGGCCGCGCAGATAGTCGCCGCCGACCACGGAGGCGTAAGCGTCGAGATGGCGCTTGGACGCGGCGAAGTCTCCGGTCGCACTGGCATATTCCGCGAGGTTGCCGAGGCAAAGCCGGAGCGACCAGGGATCGCCGACCGTTTCTGCCAGATGGCGCGCTTCCTCGGTCACCGCGGTCGCCGCGCGGACGGCAGAGTCGAACATGGAGGGATCGCCGCGGTCGCGCGCCGCGTAGGCGGTCTCGGCCCAGGCGCCGCCGAGATTGATCAGCCACCAGGAGAGCACGACCGGATCGCCGATCCGGCGCGCCATTGCGACCGCACGGTCGCAGAACTCGACCGCCCGGTCCGGCTGGCGGGTGATCCAGAAGATGATGCCGACCACGTTGGTGGCAAGGCAGAGCGCCACCGGATCGCCGCCCTTCTCGGCAAGACCGAGCGCGCGGATCGCCTCCTCTACCGCATCCTCGGTGCAACCGAGCTCGCTCAAGAGCCAGCCGTGCAGCGCGCGGGCCTTGGCTTCCCAGACGAGTTCGCAGAGGCCGGCGGCGATCTGCGCCGCCTTGCGGGCGTGCTGTAACCCCTGCTCGGCCCGGCCGATCTGGAAGCAGTACCAGGCGATGTCGATCGAGGCGAAAGCCTCCAGGCGAATGTCGCGTGCGGCACAGGCGCGCTCCCAGACGCCGAGCGCCGCGGACAGAGCCTCGTCCGAGCGGCCGGTGCAGCCCAGCCGCCACGCCTCCTTCAGGGCTTTATGATCCGCGTTGCGCTGTGCTGCGGCGCTTGCGCTCATCCAACCGGCTCCCGCGCGCCGGCCGGCCGGGCGCCCCTTGGGCCCGTCTCGCCGGCGCAAATTCACCGGCGAAGATAACCTGAAACAATGGATATTATCCTAACACCGCGCGCGAGATTTTATCTCGCCAGATGAGCTACTTAGCTGTCTGCCGGCTACCCTGCCGCCTGCATCGCGCGTTCCGGCACGGGTTCCGGCTCCGGTGTGCGCATGGTGACGAACTCCTCCGCCGCCGTCGGATGCAGCGCGACGGTCTGGTCGAATTGCTGCTTGGTGGCGCCCATCTTGATGGCGACGGCCAGGGACTGGATGATCTCGGGCGCGTCGACGCCGACCATATGGGCGCCGAGCACGACCTGGCTCTCGCGGTCCACCACCAGCTTCATCAGCGTACGCTCGGTCGATCCGGAAAGCGTCGCCTTCAAGGGCTTGAAGTTCGCCTTGTAGATGTCGAGCGCGCGGCCATCCGCGCGCGCCTGTCCTTCCGTCATGCCTACGGTCGCGACGGGCGGTTGCGAGAAGACGGCGTGGGGCACGTTGTTGTGGCCCATGGCCCAGGGCTTGCCGCCGAACAGCGTATCGGCGACGGCCATGCCCTCCCTGATCGCGACCGGCGTCAGGTTGAAGCGATCAGTGCAGTCGCCGATGGCGTAGACATGGTCCAGCGAGGTCTTCGAATAGCCGTCGACCTCGACCGCACCCTTTTGATTGAGCGCGACGCCGGCGGCTTCGAAGCCCATGTCGCGCGTGTTCGGGTTGCGGCCGGTCGCATAGAGGACCTGATCGACCTCGATACTGCCGCCATCCTTCAACTTCACCCTGAGCGCATGATCCGTCTTCTCGATCGCCGCGACGTCGGTCTTCAGGCGGAGATCGATGCCCTTCTTCTTCAGCTCCTCGCCGACGAAGCTGCGGACATCGTCGTCGAAGCCGCGCAGCACCGGCGCGCCCCGATAGAGCAGATGCACCGCGGCGCCGAGCCCGTTGAAGATGCCGGCGAACTCCAGCGCGATATAGCCGCCGCCGATGACGGCGACCCGCTTCGGCAGGCGCTCCAGATGGAAGGCCTCGTTCGAGGTGATGGAATGCTCGATGCCGGCGATCTGCGGCCGCTCGGGCCTGGCGCCGGTCGCGATCAGCACGTGCTTCGCCGTCACGCTGTGACCATCGAGCTCGATGGTGTGCGGATCGGCGAGGCGCGCCCGTCCGTCGATCACTTGCACCTTGGCCTTCTTCAGGAGGTCGACATAGATGCCGGAGAGGCGCGCGATCTCCTTGTCCTTGTTCTCGATCAGCTTCGGCCAGCTGAACTTGGCCGCGGGGATGGTCCAGCCGAAGCCGGCGGCGTCGGCGATCTCGTCGTGGACGTGGGCGGCGTAGACCAGCAGCTTCTTCGGGATGCAGCCGCGGATGACGCAGGTGCCGCCCCAGCGGTACTC
>Ga0335070_10010764_pt1 | contig 10689 bp, 8 predicted proteins | sample Lox_Sample_13_FD_206722 | JGI IMG/M metagenome (GOLD analysis project Ga0335070, IMG submission 206722) | Soil microbial communities from Loxahatchee National Wildlife Refuge, Florida, United States - Lox_Sample_1.3 | ecosystem: Environmental > Terrestrial > Soil > Wetlands | place: USA: Florida...
GCTGGAGCGACTCGGCGTCGACGTGATCGAGGCCGGCTTCGCCGCCTCGTCGCCGGGAGACTTCGCCGGCGTCCGGGCGGCCGCCGAAGCGGTCTCGGCCGTCACCGTCGCCTCGCTCGCGCGCGCCACACCCGCCGACATCGAGGCCGCCGCCGCCGCGCTCGAGCCCGCGCCGCGCTCCCGGGTCCATCTCGTCCTCGGCACGAGCGCGCTCCACATGGAGCGCAAGCTGTCGCTCGAGCCGGTCGAGGTGCTCGAACTGACCGCCTCGTCGATCTCGTACGCCGCCGGGCTCGTCGACGAGGTCGAGTTCTCCGCCGAGGACGCGACCCGCTCCGACCGTGACTTCCTCGTCGAGGTCTGCGTGACGGCCGTCGGTGCAGGCGCAACGATCGTCAACCTTCCCGACACCGTCGGCTACGCGTCGCCCGGCGAGTACGCGGCGCTCTTCTCGGAGATGCTCGCGCGCTGTCCGGGCCTGCGCGACATCGACGTGTCGGCGCACTGCCACAACGATCTCGGGCTTGCGGTCGCCAACTCGCTGGCCGGGATCGGTGCGGGGGCGACGCAGGTCGAATGCACGGTCAACGGCATCGGTGAGCGCGCGGGCAATGCGTCGCTCGAGGAGGTCGTGATGGCGCTGCGCGTCCGGGCGGACGTCTACGACGTCGAGACCGGCGTCGACACGCACATGATCCCGGCGGCCTCCGCGCTCGTGGCCGAGTTGACGGGCTACGGCGTCCCGCGCAACAAACCGATCGTCGGCGCGAACGCCTTCGCCCACGAGGCCGGCATCCACCAGGACGGGATGCTCAAGGACAGCCGGACGTACCAGATCATCGACCCGGCCGACCTGGGCGCAGCCGTGTCTCTGCCGCTCGGGAAGCACTCGGGCCGGCACGCCTTCGCGCGTGCCTGCGCGGACGCCGGCCGGCGGCTCGACCGCGATCAGCTCGAGACTGCGTTCAAGCGCTTCAAGCGGCTCGCAGACCGCGGGACGCTCGTATCACTCGACGACGTGTTCACGGAGGTTCGCGCATGACGAGCAAGACCGTCGCATGTCTCGCCGGAGATGGGGTCGGCCCCGAGCTGATGGCTGCGGCGACGCGTGCTCTCGAAGGTGTGGCCAGGCTCCACGGCTGGTCGCTGGACGACGTTCACCTGCCGTTCGCCGGCGAGGGGGTGACTCGCTCAGGCCACCCGCTGCCGGCGGAGACGCGTGCCGGCTATCGCCACGCCGACGCGATCCTCGTCGCCTCGTCCCTCGAGCCCGCGCTCGAGGGCGTCAAGGCCGACCTGCAGCTGGCGTGGCGGGTCACCGGCATCCACCTCGGGCCGGGCCGCGACCTGGTCGTCTCGGCCCCGATCGGCGAATGGGCGAACGGCATCGCCGTCGAACGGGCCTTCGTCTGCGCGAGCGCGCGACGCGGCAGAATCCTGAGCGTGGGCGAGTCTCCGGACTGGCGCGCTGCGGTCGACCGGGCGCGCGCACGGCACGACGGCCTCGTGATCGAGCAGGCCGGGCTCGGCGAGACCCTGATCCGGTTGCGCGAGCGGCCGGAGGAGCTCGACGTGATCGTGACCGAGGCGCAGCTGCATTCCGGCGTCGTCGACGCGGCCGCGCACTTCGCCGGCACGCAGTCGTCCGTCGCCCATGCGTGGCTCCCCGACGAGGGGCCCGGCGTGTTCGCGCCGGGATCGTCGGAGCCCGACGACGTGGCGGGGCTCGGCGTCGTCGACCCGACCGGGATGCTCCTGACGGCGTCGCTGCTGCTCGCGGAGGGCCTCGAGCGCCGTGCGTCTTCGCGGACGCTCGAGCGCGCCGTCGGCGAGGCGTCGACCCGTGCGCCGCGCGACACGCGCTCGTTCACCGATGCGGTGCTCGAGCTGCTGCCGCAGGCGCGCACCGACGTCGACCACTTCGACGAGGTGTGGCGATGAGCCGCCGCACGAGGATGCTGGGGTCCGACGCGATACTGCGTGCGCTCGAGCACGAAGGCGTCGAGGTCGCATTCGGCATTCCGGGCGGCGCGATCCTTCCGACCTACGACGCGATGGCCCGCGGCACCTCGGTGAGGCACGTGCTCGCACGGCACGAACAGGGCGCAGGTCACATGGCCGAGGGGTATGCGCGCGCATCGGGCAGGGTCGGCGTCGCGATTGCGACCTCAGGCCCCGGCGCCACGAACCTCGTCACGCCGATCGCCGATGCGTGGATGGACTCGACGCCGCTCGTCTGCATCACGGGTCAGGTCCGCTCGTCGCTGATCGGCACCGACGCCTTCCAGGAGACGGACGCGACCGGCATCACGATGCCGATCGTCAAGCACTCGTGGCTCGTCCAGGACATCGAGGAGCTGCCCCAGGTGATGAAGGCCGCCTTCCACGTCGCGCGGACGGGGCGGCAGGGCCCCGTGCTCGTCGACGTCGCGAAGGACGTGCAGGAGGCCGAGTTCGAGTTCGAGTACCCGGACGAGGTCGACCTCCCGGGGTGGAAGCCGCCGCGCAAGGTGCACCCGAAGCAGGTGCGGGAGGCGGCGCAGGCGATCCTGGCCGCCCAGCGGCCGATCGTGTACGCGGGTGGGGGTGTGCTCAATGCCGACGCGTGCGCCGAGCTGCTCCGGCTCGTCGAGTCGGCGCGGCTGCCGGCCGTCGTGACGCTGATGGGCAAGGGCTGCCTGCCCGACTCGCATCCGCTCAACTACGGGCCGCCCGGGATGCACGGCTCGAAGTACGCGAACTGGGCCCTCAACAAGTCCGACCTTGTGATCGCCGTCGGCACTCGCTTCGACGACCGCGTCACCGGGAAGGTCTCGGCGTTCGCGCCGGGAGCGCAGGTGATCCACTTCGACATCGACGCGGCCGAGGTCGGGAAGATCCGCCATGCCGACATCCCGGTCGTCGGGCCGCTGTCGATCGCGCTGTCCGAGCTGACCGGCGAGCTCGAGCGTGCGCGTGAGGGGCGTGCGCCGGTGCACGAGCCCTGGCTCCGCCAGGTCGAGGACTGGCGCGAGCAGTTCCCGTTCCGGTACACGAAGGTCGACGGCGTGCTCAAGCCGCAGACGGCCGTCGAGACCCTCCGCGATCTCGCTGCCACGCGCACCGAGGACGTCGTCTGGACGACCGGCGTCGGCCAGCACCAGATGTGGGCGATGCAGTACCTCGTGTGCGACCAGCCGCGCTCGTTCATCACCTCGGGCGGGCTCGGCACGATGGGCTACGGCGTGCCGGCCGCGGTCGGCGCAAAGGCCGCGCGGCCCGACGCGACGGTGGTGTGCGTCGACGGCGACGGCTGCTTCCAGATGACGTGCCAGGAGCTCGCGACCGCCGCACTCGAGCGGCTGCCGATCGTCGCCGTCGTGCTCAACAACGGCTGGCTCGGGATGGTGCGGCAGTGGCAGGAGATGTTCTACGACGAGCGCTTCGCGCAGACGCACCTGACGCACGCCGTGCCCGACTACGCGATGCTCGCCGAGGCCTACGGCTGCGCGGGCTTCACCGTCGACAGCGAGGACGACCTCGAGGCGACGCTCGCCGCCGCTTTCGAAGCGGGCCGCACGGCCGTCGTCGACGTGCGCTGCGACCCGGAGGAGAAGTGCTTCCCGATGGTGCCGGCCGGGGCCGCCGCCGTCGACGTGATCGAGTCGGACGACGAAGGAGTGCGCATATGACCACCGCATACCTTCCCCGGCGTAGGCTCGACGGAGCCGGGCAGAGAGCGGAGGTACCGGCTTCGCCGGTGCCGGAGCGGGTGCAGTCATGAGCACTCATACGATCAGTGTCCGGCTCGAGAACAAGCCGGGGGCGCTGGCGCGGGTGTCGCAGCTCTTCTCTCGCCGCGGCTACAACATCCAGAGCCTCGCCGTCGGGCCGACCGAGCGCCCGGACATCTCGCGGCTGACCCTGCGGGTCGACTGCAGCGAGCACTCGCTCGAGCAGATCGAGAAGCAGATGCACAAGCTCGTGAACGTGCTGCGCGTCACCGAGCTCCGTCCCGACGAGGCGATCGAGCGAGAGCTCGCGCTGGTCACCGTCAGCGTCCCGCCCGACCGTCGCGCCGACCTCGTTGCGCTCAGCCAGGTCGCCGGTGCGCGTGTCGCCGACATCGGCCGCGACGCCATCACCTTCGAGTTCGTCGGCCGGCCCGACCAGCTCGAGGCGTTCGAGGAGCTGATCCGCCCGTATGGTGTCCGCGAGCTCGTGCGCACCGGCCGGGTCGGGCTTCGCCGGCCGAGTGCGTCCGGCCGCTCGTCCACGCCGTCCGTCCAGCAAGTCTGATCTGAAAGGAACTCATGGCCGAGATCGTCAAGGCAGGGAACATCGGGCTTCTCGACGGCAAGGTCGCCGTCCTCGGGTACGGCAGCCAGGGGCACGCCCACGCGCTGAACCTCGCCGACTCCGGCGTCGACGTCGAAGTGGGGCTGCGCGAGGGCAGCTCGTCGAAGGCGGCCGCCGAGGAGGCCGGCCTCCGCGTCCGCTCGGTCCCCGACGCCGTGCGCGGGGCGCAGCTGGTGGTCTTCCTCGTCCCCGACGGCGCGCAGCCCGCGCTCTACGAGAACGAGGTCGCGCCGAACCTCGAGCCGGGCGCAGCGCTGCTGTTCGCGCACGGCTTCAACGTCCACTACGGCCGCATCGCGCCGCCCGAGGGGCACGACGTGATCATGGTCGCGCCCAAGGGCCCGGGGCACGTCGTGCGCCGCCTCTACGAGGAGGGCTACGGGACGCCGGCCGTCGTCGCGGTTGCGCAGGACGTGAGCGGGCGCGCGCTCGACCTCGCCTTCGCGTACGGCGCCGCGCTCGGGGCCGCGCGTGCCGGCATGGTCGAGACGACCTTCGCCGAGGAGACGGAGACCGATCTGTTCGGCGAGCAGAGCGTCCTCTGCGGCGGCGTCACCCAGCTGATCAGGCTCGCGTTCGAGACGCTGGTCGAGGCCGGTTACCAGCCGGAGATCGCGTACTACGAGTGCCTGCACGAGCTGAAGCTGATCACCGACCTGATCTGGGAGGGCGGCATCGAGCGGATGCACTACTCGATCTCCGACACCGCCGAGTACGGGTCGCACACCGTCGGGCCGAAGGTCGTCGACGAGCACGTGCGCGAGAACATGCGCGCCGTCCTCGCCGCGATCCGCGACGGCTCGTTCGCGCGCGAGTGGATCGCCGAGATGGACCGTGGCCAGCCGTCGCTCGACGAGTACCGGCGCGAGCTCGCCGAGACCCAGCTCGAGCAGGTGGGCGCGCGGCTGCGGGCGCTGAACGTCCGTGAGGAGACCGCGGAGGTCCATGGCGTCCGTTGACGTCCCGATTGCGCTCCTCGGCTACGGAACGGTCGGCTCGGCCGTCAACCGCCTGCTGACGGAGTCGGCCGACGACATCGAGCGAGCCACGGGCCACCGCCTGCGGGTGGTGAAGGCGCTCGTGCGCGATCCGGGGAAGGAGCGTGACTTCCCGCCCGTGGGCGGTGTGCTCACCGGCGACTTCCGCGAGATCGCCGACGATCCGTCGATCGCGGTGGTCGCGGAGGTGATGGGCGGCCTCGAGCCGGCGGGCGGCTACGTGCTCGAGCTGCTGCGGCGCGGCCGCCATGTCGTCACCGCGAACAAGCAGCTCGTCGCCCGGCGCGGCGCCGAGCTCTTCGAGGCCGCATCGGCACAGGGCGTCCAGCTGCGCTTCGAGGCGAGCGTGTGCGCCGCGATCCCGGTGATCAAGGTGCTCCGCGAGTCCCTCGTCGTGACCAACGTCCACCGCGTGCTCGGCATCGTCAACGGCACGACGAACTTCGTGCTCACGGAGATGGAGGCCGGCAGCACCTACGAGGAGGCGCTCGCGGAGGCGCAGAGGCGCGGCTTCGCAGAAGCCGACCCGACGGACGACGTCTCCGGCGCCGACGCTGCGGCCAAGATGGCGATCCTCGCGACCGTCGCCTTCAACTCCCGCGTCGACCTCGAGGACGTCGAGTACTCCGGCATCACGACGATCGATCCGCTCGATGTCGCGGCGGCGCGCGAGCTCGACATGGTGATCAGGCTGATCGGCGCGGCGCGTCTCGTGGACGGGCACTTCGACGTGCACGTGCGGCCCGCGCTCGTCGACCAGCAGCACCCGCTGGCCAAGGTCGACGGTGCGTTCAACGCGGTGATGCTGCAGGGCGACGCGATCCGCGAGATCACGCTCGAAGGCCCAGGTGCGGGCGGGCTCGAGACGGCCTCGGCCGTCGTTGCCGACATCACGAGCGTGCTCGGGACGATGGGCACCGGCTTCCTGCAGAACGACGCTGCGTGGCGCCAGCTCCCGCGGTTGCCCTCCGGCGACAGCCGGTCGCCGTTCTACTTCCGCCTCTCGGTCCAGGACCGGCCGGGGACGCTCGCACGTGTGGCCGAGGAGCTCGCCGAGCGCGAGATCTCGATCGCGCGACTCATCCAGCATCCGAACGGCTCCGGGGCCTCGCTGCACGTCGTCACGCACGAGGCGCGGGCCGGCGCCATGGCCGAGGCGCTCGAGACGCTCGGCGGGCTGCCCGAGGTGCACCAGCGGTCGAACGCGCTGCCGGTCGTCTCGGAGCGCGGCGTCACGGAGCTCGGATGGGCCTGACCGCCTCTTCCTCCGCGATCTCGCTCGGCGAGGGCTCGACGCCGCTCGTCGCGGCGGGGCGGCTCTCGGCCGCGCTCGGGCTCGACCTCCATCTCAAGTGCGAAGGCCTGAACCCGACCGGGAGCTTCAAGGACCGCGGCATGGTCGTCGCGGTCGAGCGCGCCGCAGCGTCCGGGGCGCGCGCGGTCGTCTGCGCGTCGACGGGGAACACGGCCGCCAGCGCGGCCACCTACGCGGCGCGCGCCGGGGTCGAGGCGATCGTCCTGACGCCGGTCGGCGCGACGGCGTCGGCGAAGCGCGCCCAGGCCAAGGCGGCCGGCGCTCGCGTGATCGAGGTGCGCGGCAGCTTCGACGATGCGCTGCGGCTGGCGTTCGAGCTCGGCGAACGCGACGGTTTCGTGCTCGTCAACTCGGCGAGCCCCGACCACAACCGGCTCGAGGGGCAGAAGCTCGTCGCGCACGAGATCGTCGAGCAGCTCGGGGCCGCGCCCGACCTCATCGCGCTGCCCTACGGCGGCGGCGGGAACGTCCGCGCGGTCGCGCTCGGTCTCGACGAGATCGGAGCATCGTCGCGGCTCGTGGTCGGCCAGGCGGCCGAACGCGCCACGACCTGGGCCTCGGCGATACGGATCGCCGAACCCGCGCACGCCACCGACGTCGAGCGGCACCTCGATGCGGGGCGCGTCGACGTCGTCACGCTCGAGGAGAGCGAGCTGCGCCACTGGTGGGAGCGCCTCTCCACCGAGGAGGGCGTCTTCTGCGAGCCGGCCTCGGCGGCCGGTGTCGCGGCGCTCGCGAAGCTCGGCGCCGGCGACGGCCGGACCGCGGTCGCACTCGTCACCGGGCACGGCCTCAAGGACACCGAGGCAGTCGACCAGTCCTCGTCGGCAACGGTCGACGCGACGCTCGACGCGATCCTCGCGGAGCTCGCATGACCATTCGCGTGGTCGCGCCGGCATCGACGGCGAACCTCGGCCCGGGGTTCGACGCGGCCGCCGCTGCGCTCGACCTCTGGAACGAGGCGCTGATCGACGAGGCGGACGGCGGACCAGTCGTGGAGGTGGAGGGCGAGGGCGCCGGGGAGCTTCCGGAGGGCGCCGATCACCTCACGGTTCGTGCGTTCGCGCTCCTCGCCTCGCCCGAGCGGTATCGCTTCCGGTTCGTCAACCGGATCCCGTTCGAGCGCGGGCTCGGCTCCAGCGCCGCTGCGATCGCGCTCGGGCTCGTCGCAGGCGCCGCCGCGAGCGGGCGCGGCGTCGAGCTCGCAGAGCTGCTGATGCTCGGCGGCGGCCTCGAGGGACATGCCGACAACCTTGCGGCGGCACTGCTCGGCGGCGTCTCGGTGACGTGGCTCCACGACGGCGAGCGCCGCGTCGCGCGGATCGCCTCCGATCTCCCGCTCACACCCGTGCTGGCCGTGCCCCTGACGCGGACGAACACGGCACGGTCGCGCAACGGCCTGCCGGCGACGGTCAGCCACGGTGATGCAGCCGCGAACGCCGCACACGCCGCGCTGCTCGGGGCGGCGATCGCCTCGGGCGACCCGGTGCTCCTCGGCGACGCCTTCTCCGACCGGCTCCACGAGCAGTACCGCATCGACGGCGCGCCGCTGCTGAGACTGCTGCGCGAGCGACCGCCCGCGGATGCCGCCGGCCTGACGCTCTCGGGATCAGGCCCTTCGGTGGTCGTGTGGGCCGAGCCCGGGCGTGCGGCTGCCGTGGCCGAGGAGCTCGAATCGCTGTTGCCGGACGACACGACCGTGCTCACGCTCCGCGTGGCGCGAGAGGGGGCGCACACGACGTGAACGTGTACGACCAGACGCATCTTGCGAAGCGGCACAGCGCCGCGCTGACGGACGGCCCCGATCGCGCTCCCGCGCGGGCGATGCTCAAGGGCGCCGGCCTGACCGATGCCGACCTCGCACGGCCCCTCGTCGGCGTCGCCTCGATGTGGATCGAGACGATGCCGTGCAACCTCAACCACCGCGTGCTGGCCGGCTACGTCAAGCAGGGCATCCGCCGGGCGGGCGGGACGCCGCTCGAGTTCAACACCATCTCCGTCTCGGACGGGGTGTCGATGGGGACGACCGGCATGCGGGCGTCGCTGGTCTCGCGCGAGGTGATCGCCGATTCGATCGAGCTCGTCGCGCGCGGCCACCTGTTCGACGGCCTCGTGTGCATCGTCGGCTGCGACAAGACGATCCCGGCGGCGGTGATGGCGCTCGCGCGCCTCGACCTGCCCGGCATCGTGCTCTACGGCGGCTCGATCGCGCCCGGCCGCTACCGGGGCCGGGACGTCACCATCCAGGACGTCTTCGAGGTCGTCGGCGCGCATGCTGCCGGCACCGCCACGGCCGAGGACGTGCACGCGCTCGAGAGCGTCGCGTGCCCGGGTGCCGGCGCATGCGGCGGGCAGTTCACCGCCAACACGATGGCGACGACCCTCGATTTCCTCGGCGTCAGCGCGCCGGGCCTGAACGAGGTTCCTGCGACGCATCCGGGCAAGCCGGCCGCGGCGGTTCGCGCGGGCGAACTGGCGATGAAGCTCGTCGAGGAGGACCGGCGGCCGTCCCAGGTGCTGACACGCGAGGCGTTCGAGAACGCGATCGCCGCGATCGCGGCGACCGGAGGGTCGACGAACGGCGTCCTGCACCTGCTCGCGATCGCCGCCGAGGCCGGCGTCGAGCTCACGATTGACGACTTCGACACGATCTCTGCCCGCACGCCGATCGTCGCGGACATCAAGCCCGGCGGCCGGTACGTCGCCACCGATCTCTTCCACGCGGGCGGCATCGCGCTCGTCGCGCGCGAGCTCGTTCACGCCGGCGTCGTCAACGAGGACGCGGCCGGTGTCGACGGACGCACGCTGCGCGAGGTCGCCGACGGGGCGCAGGAGCGCCCGGGGCAGGACGTCGTCGTCCCGTGGGACAACCCGTTGAAGCCGACGGGCGGGCTCGCGATCCTGCGCGGGAATCTCGCGCCCGAAGGATGCGTCGTGAAGCTGGCCGGCCACGAACGGCTTCGGCATCGCGGGCCGGCGCGCGTCTTCGACTCGGAGGAGGACTGCTTCGCGGCGGTGAAAGCGCGTTCGATCCAGCCTGGCGACGTGGTCGTGATCCGTTACGAGGGGCCCGCGGGCGGCCCCGGCATGCGCGAGATGCTCCACGTCACCGCGGCGCTCGTCGGCGAGGGGCTCGGCGACGAGATCGCGCTCATCACCGACGGCCGTTTCTCCGGCGCGACGCACGGCCTGATGGTCGGGCACATCGCCCCCGAGGCGTTCCGCGGCGGCCCGATCGCATTCGTGCGCGACGGCGACCCGATCGAGCTGGACGTCGAGCAGCGCGAGCTGCGACTCGACGTCCCAGACGACGAGCTGGCCGGGCGCGCCCTGGCGTGGCAGCCGCCGCCCGCGCGCTACTCGAGCGGTGTGTTCGCCAAGTACGCGGCGAGCGTCGGCTCGGCTTCGGAAGGGGCGAGGACGGAATGAGCGTCGAGGAGGCGGGATGCCGGTCGACACGCTGAGGTGCCGTGTCTGCGAGGCGGAGTACCCCGCGGTCGCGAGCGGGACGTGCGTGCGCTGTTTCGGGCCGCTCGAGCCGGTTTACGACTGGGAAGATGTCGCGAGCCGCGCCACGCGCGCCCGGATCGAGGCCGGCCCTCGCTCGCTGTGGCGCTACGAGGCGCTCCTGCCGGTGCCGGCGCCGCGGGACGCTGCGAGCGCCCCGGGGCTCACGCCTCTCCTTTCCGCGCCGCGCCTCGCGGACGCGATCGGGGTGGGGGAGGTGTGGCTGAAGCTCGACCACACGAACCCGACGCACTCGTTCAAGGATCGCGTCGTCGCGGTCGCTGCAGCCAAGGCGGCCGAGCTCGGGACGGAGACGCTCGCCTGCGCCTCGACCGGGAACCTCGGCAACGCGGTTGCCGCGCGCGCGGCGGCGAGCGGCATGCGCTCGGTCGTGCTCTATCCGAGCACCGTCGAGCCGGAGAAGATGCTGCAGACGAGCGTCTACGGCGCCGAGATGTACGCCGTTCACGGCAGTTACGACGACTGCTCGCGTCTGATCGTCGAGCTCGCCGGCGAGCTCGACTGGGCCTT
>Ga0335070_10010766_pt1 | contig 10687 bp, 7 predicted proteins | sample Lox_Sample_13_FD_206722 | JGI IMG/M metagenome (GOLD analysis project Ga0335070, IMG submission 206722) | Soil microbial communities from Loxahatchee National Wildlife Refuge, Florida, United States - Lox_Sample_1.3 | ecosystem: Environmental > Terrestrial > Soil > Wetlands | place: USA: Florida...
AGGCGATACTTGCTCACAACGTCCTGCGCACCGGCTCTCATGGCCGTCACCGCAGATTCTTCTCCGATTTGACTGGATACGACGATGATCGGCGCGTCCACGCGGCGCTCACGCAGGAGTTGGAGAGCGTCCATCCCGCTGAACGCTCGCATGCCCCAAGCACATGTGATGAGCTCCCATGCCTGATCGTCAAGGGCGGCACCCAAGGTTTCCGGGGTATTGACGCGCGCCCAAACCGGCTCGTAACCGCCCGAGCGCAGTTCGTTGATGATGAGTTGGGCGTCCTCTTCCGAATCGTCGATCACCAGAAGGTCGAGACGGCTCATTGGGGAATTCGCGTTGACGACAAACGTGGCGAAATCCTGTAGCAGATGGCCGTCTGCACCTCAAAGAGACTGATACGATCTGGACGCCATCAGTGCAAAGCCCAGGGACGCAGTCCAACGAAACGTCAACAACGCGGAATGCCGGCGTAGCGCCGCGTTTGACGACTGCCGTGCAGCCAGGCTGGTGTAGCTGCACGGCTTGCAGTCGGGCGACGATCCGGTAGTCTGCAGCGCACAGGGAGCACAACATGAACGTCTCGATGTGGGCCAAGGCCGTCAATGTCATTCCACGGGTCAGCAAGGAGGAGTGGGACGGGCTCGATGTCATCTCGCGGTGGCTGATCGCCACCCGCTCCGCGGTACTGGTCATGACTTTCATCTCGGCAGCGATTGCCGGCCTGCTGGCGGCGCGTGCCGGGCACTTCAATGTGCTGCTGTGGCTGATGGTGACCGTCGGTCTCTTGTTCGCACACGCCACCAACAACCTGGTCAACGACATCACCGATCACCTCAAAGGTGTCGACAAGGACAACTACTTCCGTGCGCAGTACGGCCCGCAGCCCCTGGAGCACGGCCTCATGACCCGCGGCCAAGCGGTGCTCTACACCGCGGTCACCGGCCTCATTGCGTTGGGAGCCGGCGCGATTCTGGTGGCCATGCGCGGCGAAGCGACGCTGGGCCTGCTCGCGATCGGCGCGTTCTTCGTGCTCTTTTATACGTGGCCGCTGAAGTACATCGGCATGGGCGAGGTGGCGGTCATCCTCGTGTGGGGTCCGCTGATGGTGGGGGGCGGGTACTACGTCATCACCGGCGAAACATCTTTCGCGGTCGTCTGCGCCAGCCTGCCCGTTGCGCTTGCGGCAACCACAGTCCTCTTCGGCAAGCACATCGACAAGCTCGAAGCGGATGCGGGAAAGGGCATTCGGACGATGCCCGTGCTGCTGGGAGAAGCCAACGCGCGGCGCGCAACCATCGCCATGTTCACGCTGCAATACCTGTTGGTCGCCGGTCTCGTGCTGAGCGGCTATCTCTCCTGGCTGCTGCTGGCGGTCCTGGCCGCACTGCCCTGGTACATGCGCGCGTTGCGCGTCTACCGCCAGCCACGTCCCGCCGGGCCGCCGCCGGAGTACCCGCCCAACATCTGGCCGCTGTGGTTCGCGGCGTTTGCCTTTCAGCACACGCGCCGCTTCGGCAGCCTCTTCCTGCTCGGGCTTGCGGCCGATGTCGTGGCGCGCAAGCTGGGGATCTTGTAGAACGCGCACGACGCCCGGCGCCCGACCGAACAACGACACCAACGATACGGAGGTTGCTACACGTGCAGACCGCCCTCAAGGAAATCGACGTCATCAGCGCCAAGCTCTACGGCGAACAGGGCTACCCGCACGAGGCCTGGACGCGGCTGCGGCGCGAGTCGCCGGTCAACTGGTGTCAGCCGCCGGGGTACCGGCCCTTCTGGGCGGTGACCAAGCACGCCGACATCACCGAGGTCTCCACCCAGCCCGACAAGTTCAAGAGCGCCGGCCGCTTCATTCTCTTTCCGGAAATGGCCGAGGGTGGCGGGCCATCGCTGGAAGAGGAGCCGCCGCTGCGCATGCTGGTCAACATGGACCCGCCGGAACACCGCGACTATCGCAAGCTGGTGAGCAACTGGTTCACGCCGCGCGCCATCAGCCGCCTCGAGCAGCGTCTCGAAGACATCACACGCGAGGTCTTCGACGAGCTCGCCAAAGACGGCGGGACCTACGAGTGCGACTTCGTCCGCGATGTCGCCGCCCTCCAACCGCTGCGCATGATCACCGAGATCCTCGGCATCCCGCGCGAGCGCGAGCAGTTCGTGCTGAAAGTCACGAACGAAAACTTCGGCATCGAGGACCCCGACTTCCAGCGCCCGGGTGACACACGCGAAGACCGGCTCGGTTTCTTGCAGGAGGCCTTCGCGTACCTGTCGGAGATCACGGAAGACCGGCGCCGCCAGCCGCGCAATGATCTGAGCACGGTGCTCGCCAATGCAACGCTGCACGGCGAGCCGATGCCCGTGTTCGAGCTGTTCTCGCTCTACTTCCTGATCATGGTCGCCGGCCACGACACGACCCGCAACGCGATCTCGGGCGGACTCCTTGCCTTGCTCGAGCACCCGGAGGAATTCGACAAGCTGCGCCGCAACCCGGGACTGATCGAGACCGGCGCCGACGAGATCGTCCGCTGGACGACCCCGGTGAACCACTTTTCGCGCACCGCGACCGTCGACTACGTGCTGCGCGGCAAGCCCATCAAGAAGGGCGATTCGGTCGCGCTGTTCTATGCCTCGGCGAATCGCGACGAAGACATCTTCCCCGACCCGTTCGTCTTCCGCCTCGATCGCGATCCGAACCCACATCTCGGCTTCGGCGTCGGCGAGCACTTCTGCTTGGGGGCACACCTGGCCAGGCTCGATCTGAAGGTCTTCTTTCGCCAGTTCGCCGAACGCGTCGAATCCATCGAGCTGGCCGGTCCGGTGCAACGCCTGCACGCCAGCTTCGTCGGCGGACCGAAACGTCTGCCGATCCGCTATCGCCTGAAGCCTGCCTGAAGAGAGCGCCGCCATGAGCGTGGACACGGCGGAGATCCAGCTCCTCGACGGCAACTTCTACACGCGCGACCCGCATCGCTCCTTCCGCTGGATGCGTGCCAATGCACCGGTCTACTGGGACGCGGGCGGTAGTGTGTGGGGCATCGCGCTGCATGAAGACATCATGGCGGTCTCCAAAGACCCGGAAACCTTCTGCTCGCGTTTCAGTTCCCGTCCGGACGCACCGCCAATCCCCTCGATGATCAACATCGACGACCCGGATCACAAGCGGCGGCGGAATCTGGTCAACAAGGGATTCACGCCGCGGCGGGTGCAGGAGCATGAGCCGAGGATTCGCGACATCTGCAACCAGCTGATCGACCGCGTGGCGCCGCGCGGTGCGTGCGACTTCGTCCATGACATCGCCGCGCCGCTGCCGATGATTGTGATCGGCGACATGCTCGGGGTGGAGCCGGCAGACCGTGACATGCTGCTGCACTGGTCGGATGATCTGCTGGCAGCCACCTCGATGACCGCACCGCCTGAGGTGCTGCAACGCGCGCAGCAAGCCTTCGAGGAGTATGCAGACTACAACCGTCGCGTCGTCGCCGATCGGCGTCGCCATCCACGTGACGATCTCATGAGCGTGCTGACGCACGCGGAGATCGATGGCCAGCGGCTGACCGACGATGAGATCTTACAGGAAGGCTTACTGATCCTGGTCGGCGGCGACGAGACCACGCGGCACGTGATCTCCGGCGGCATGGAGCAGCTGATCCGCCACCCCGCGCAGCGGCGCAAGCTGATCGACGATCCATCGAAAATTCCGGTCGCGGCCGAAGAGATGCTACGCTGGGTGACGCCGATCCAAAACATGAACCGTACGGCGACGCGCACGGTCGCGCTGCGCGGCCAGACGATTCGCGAGGGTGACAAGGTGCTGTTGCTGTACCCGTCGGCCAACCGCGACGAACGCGTTTTCGACCGGCCGTTCGACTTCAACGTCGAGCGCGAGCCCAACAACCACGTCGCGTTCGGCGGCTACGGCACCCACTTCTGCCTGGGCGCCAGCCTGGCCCGCCTCGAGCTACGGGTAATGTTCGAAGAGGTACTCCGTCGGCTCCCCGACATCGAGCTGGCCTGCAACGCTCCGCTCCCGCTGCATCCCTCGAACTTCGTCGTCGGCATTGAATCGATGCCGGTAGTCTTCACATCCGCGCACTGTTGATCACACGGCGCCTCGAAGCGGAGCCTATGGCTCATATCCAGGATGTGGCTCCGCGGAGTGCCGCATCAAACGGTACGTGATCCCGGTGGCGATCACCAGCGGCAGCACGCCCAGACCGATGAACACGGCATCGCCCGGCAGCCGCGACCATTCGATGATGCGCACGATTCGTTCGTTCAAGAACTCGGGTCCACGCGCATGCCAGTAGCCATTGTTGAGTACGTCCGCCAATTGCAGCACGCCACCGGGGAACAGGTTGGTGACGACCATGAGCGCGAGGCCGCCGTTCAGTCCCCAGAACGACAATCGGACATGCTTCTCCACGCGCTCCCATTGCGTATCCGTCAGCACCTGACGACATGTGAACACCGCCAGCGCGATCGCCAGCATGCCGAAGACCCCCATCATCGCGGTGTGCCCGTGATTCGGCGTGAGAATGGTGCCAACCTCGAAATAGCTGACGATCGGCAGATTGATGAGGAAGCCGAATATTCCCGCGCCGACGAAATTCCAGAAGCCAACGGCCATCAAGAAGTAGAAGGTCCACCTGTGCGGAATCGAGATCTGCTTCCCGCAGACGTCGCACTGCGCCCGCGTGAGCTTCACGAAGTCCCAGGCGTCGAGCGTGAGGAGGGTCAGCGGCACGACTTCCATGGCTGAGAAGGTTGCCGCAAGCGCCATGGTGATCGTTCCCTGCCCGGTCCAGTACCAGTGATGCCCGGTTCCGAGAATGCCGCTCCCGAGATAGAGGATCGCATCCAAGTAGACGACGCGGGCCGCGGTCTGCTGCGACACCATGCCCAGTTGGTAGAAGATGATGGCCACCATGACGGTCACAAACAGCTCGAAGAAACCTTCGACCCATAGATGGATGATCCAGAACCGCCAGGTGTCCACGACGGAGAAGTGGCTGGTGCTGCCGAAGAACATCGCGGGCAGGTAGAAGAACGGAATTGCGGCCGCGGAACCGAGGAAGAGCGAGGCGATTTCTCGGCGTTCCGGATCGTTCCGTGCCGGCGCGACCGCTCTGACGAGCAAGACGACCCACGTGGCCAGACCGACCGCCAGCAGTATCTGCCAGGCGCGGCCGAGGTCGAGATACTCCCACCCTTGGTGCCCAAGCCAGAACCACAGACCGCCGAGGAGTTGATTGATGCCAAGCATCTCACCGGCTAGACTGCCGAGCACGACGACCACCAACGCGGTGAACAGGAAGTTGACGCCTTGCACCTGTCCTTTCGGATCCGTGCCGCCGAGCGAGGGTGCCAGCAAGAGCCCACCGGCGACATACGCGGTCGCGATCCAGAAAATAGCCAGCTGGAGGTGCCACGTGCGCACGATGTTGCTCGGCAGCAAGCGGGACAAGTCGATGCCGTAGAAACTGCCGGGCTCTGCCCGGTAGTGTGCCGTGGCTCCACCCACCAACGCCTGCGCGAGAAAGAGCACGGCAACCACCACGAAGTACTTCACCGTGGCCCGCTGACTTTCGGTCGTCACGCCGGGCAGCAGCTGCGGGTGTACGTGCGTCGCCTTCCCCTTCCACCCCAGGAAGTCGAACCGTCCGAACGCGAGCAGCACCGCCGCCGTCGCGGCCAGCAACGTGATGAGGCTTAGTGCGCTCCACACGAGGGCCTCGGCGCTCGGCGTATTGCCGACCGCCGGGTCGTACGGGAAGTTGTTGGTGTAGGAGTATGGTTTGCCAGGACGTCTGGCCACCGAGGCCCAGGCGGTCCAGGCAAAGAAGGCCGTCAGCCGACGGAGTTCCTGCGCATCGTGGATGTAGCGGGGCGGGAGACCGGCACTCGACGCGGATCCAGCAAAGTACGCCGTCCACTTGGCGATCTGCTTCTGGTACGAAAGGGTTTCCGGTTCCGTGAACGTCAGGGTGTTCGTTCGTGGATCATACCGATTCCCCTGCAAGACTTGCGCGACCTCTGCATAGACGCTGCTACGCGGCGCTGGATCGAGCTCGCTCGGAGACTCGCCATAGCGTTGGTGTGCGATCGCCTGACCGACATCGTCCGCCAGGGTGTGCAGGTACTCAGCCGAGAAGTCCGGGCCGAGGTAGGCGCCATGACCCCAGATGGTACCGTTCTCCATCAAGGCGTAGCGCAGGAAGACCTGCTGTCCACCGACTATGTCGTCTCGGGTGAAAAGCACTTCGCCGGAGGGCGTCACCACCGTGTTCGGAACGGGCGGTGCGTCCGTGTACGTTCGCGCTGCGAGCCAGACGAGGATGGCCAACCCCGAGACGACGATGAGGATGACGCCGCGCATCCACCACGGAGAGAGCGTGTCACCACTCATGCAAGACCTCACCCCTGGTTCGCCCAGTGTTCCAAGAGGCGTCCCCCTAGTTCGCGGTGTCTCGGCAGGAAATACGCGAGCATTGCGATCGCCGCGATGATGTTCGCGACAAAAATCGTCCACCAGCCGAGTGATGCCAAGAGCGCCTGGTCGACCAGCATCACCAAACTAAAGAAGAATACCTCGAAACATGTGAACAGCACAAACACGCCGAGCAGGAGCATCGGCTCGCGCTCGGCGAGTGCCAGCAGGACGGCGGCAAGGATGCCGAAGAGGACGAAGGCGGCCGCGTGCAGCACGGTGTAGCCAAGGACGACGGCGGTCGAGATGTGCAGCGTCGCAGGGTCGCGCAAGCCCTTGAGCATGGCAGCTCCCAGCAAGGCGGGCGTGTACAATGGCCGGTCAGTCGCCGTGTCGTACAACACGAACCAGACGGCCACCGTCGCTCCTCCAATGATTCCACCCACGACGCCTTCGCGGACGACGCTCGTCCACGGGCCGAGCAGTGCCCGCCCCAGAGCTTGATGACCGAAGAAGAAGTGCGCGAGCATCGCACCGCTCGCCAGCAGGTTGGCCACCAGAATGCTCCACCACGAGAGATTCGCCATGAGCGCCGGTCCGTGGAACATCACCAGCGCGATGAAGAAGACTTCGAACCCCGCGAAGAAGATGACGAGCGCAATCACCAGCCCCGCCTCGCGCTCAGCGGCGGCGATCAGCGCTGCGGCCGCAATGCCGAACAGTGCGAAGGCAATCACGTGCAGCACGCTGTACTGTGCGACGAGTGACCAAGTGATGACCGGCACATCGGCGCCGGAGGCTCCGTGGAGGAGTACGGCCGCCAGCAGCGCTGGCGTCTCAAACGCCCTGCCCCGACTCGCGTCAAACACCAGAAACCACAGTGCCACCGCGGCTGCGCCGAGCAGACCGGCAATGATGCCGTCGATGATGATCTGGCGCTTCCTCGTCATGAGATAACCCGCGTCAGCCTGGCGCTCGCCAGCGGCCGGCCCGCCGGCGGTTCGTCCCGGTCCTCGCGCTGCGCCCAGCGGAAGAACATCATGCTGAAGACGCACATGAGGTAGAGCCCGGCACCAACCCACATCAGCAAGCCCCCGAGCACCTGGTCGGCAAGCGGCGTCAGCCCTCCGGGGTGCGGGCCTTCGAGATACCACGGGTAGATCACCTGTGACGCCAGCGTGATGGGCGCCGACACCGCGGCCATGGGGATCAACAGCAGGAACATGTAGAGCGTCTGCGCCGGATAGGGCAGACGCGGGAGCTCCGGCAGCGGGCTGAGCAGCGGCCACCACACCAGCGTACCCGCGACCATCAAGCCGAGGTGCATCACGATGTGCGCGGCATCGTCCCGGACCATCCACTCGAATACCGGCGGCGTATGGATGACCGCCAGAAAACTGTTGTACAGCGCGAAGGCCACGATCGGATGTGTGAGGAACCGTGCGAACGCGCGCAGTGCGTGCCGGTGCAGCAGGGGACGCAGCATCCAGTCCGGCAGGCCCAGCAGGAGCAGCGGCGGCATGACCAGGCCCAGGAGAAGATGCTGCAACATATGCGCGGCGAAGCCGCGGCCGTCGGCAATACGGTCGACCGGCCCGTCGAGGGCTACGAAGATCGTCGCCAGCGCCGCGATGAATGCCACGGCCTGTCGTGCCGAAGCGCGGCGTCGCAGTCCAACCGCCGCTCCTGCATACAGCAGCGCCAGCCCGACGACACCGACGACGACACTGGGGTGCAGCTCCTCCATCGCCAGTCATCCGCTGCCAAGAAACACCGCGAACAGCAGGCTCAGCGACACGATGACCACCGCGGCAAAGAAGAGTTGGAAGAAGAAGATTGCACCGTAGGGCCAGCGGTCGAACTTGAGGTGCATGTAGAACATCACGACGAGTGCGAACTTGGCGGCGGAAAGCGACAACAGCACCGGCACCAGCACCGGCTTCAAGGCACGCACGTAGAAGGCCGTGACCTCCATGGCCGTCAGCACGGTCAGGAATGCTGCGACGATCAGGTAGGTGCCCGTCCCCGGATGCCTCCGTGGGGCGAGCCCGTGCACCTCCTCACTCATGCGCCTTGCACTCCTTCCAGCAGATACACGAGCGTGAAGATGACGATCCACACGACGTCGACGAAGTGCCAGTACAGCCCGCACAGCTCGACCGAGAGGCTGCGCTGTCGAGGCAGCCAGCCCGCGCGCGAGGCGGCCGCCAGCAGCAACAACCACAGCACACCAACGGTCACGTGGGCACCGTGGAACCCGACCAAGGTGTAGAACGTCTGGCTGAAGAGGTTCGTCTGCAAGGCGAGACCTTCGTGATAGAAATGCGTGAACTCGTACACTTGCCCGAGCAGGAACAGAGATCCGAGCCCGGCCGTACCCAGGAGCCAGCCGCGGCTCCACCGCTCGTCGCCGCGCTGAGTCGCTGCCAGCGCCAGGACCATCAGCAAGCTGCTCATGAGCAGAACGAAGGTACTGACGGACGTCAGCGGCACTTCGAGAATCTCCGGCGCGCTGGGTCCCGCTAGATTACGCCCCTTGTAGATCAAGTAGGTTGAAATCAACGAGGCAAAGAAAATCGACTCCGAACCGATGAAGGCCCAGATCCCGAACTTGCGATTGTCGAGCGCTCCCGAGGTGGCCTGATCCTCTTCGCCGAATCGTGCATGCTCGAAGCCCATCCCGACGACGCCAAGCACGACCACACTCACACCGATGCCGGCGACCAGGAGGCGGGTGATGGCGCCCACTGCCGTGAGGAGCAGGCCGGCGGCCAGCACGAGCGGGAAAGCGGACGGCACCGGCATGTGCAACGCGTCCGGCGGTGCCGCCTCCAAGACCGGCCGTTGCGGGTCGAGCGCCGCTCCCTTGGCGCTGCGTTGCCGGCCGTACTTGAGTATCCAGACGGGGTCGCGGCCGCGAACGATGGGGAGGCGCGTGAAGTTGTACGGCGGCGGCGGCGAGGTCGTCCACCATTCCAGCGTGCGCGCGTCCCACGGGTCGTCGCCGGCAGGCACGCGCCTGCGCAGGCTGACCAGGAGGTTGACCACCAGGATGGCCACCGACAGGCCGAGGACGAAGGCGCTCATGGTGGCAATCAGGTTCCACGTGTCCCAACCCATGCCGGGAGCGTAGCGGTAGATCCGCCGCGGCATGCCCTCCGCGCCGAGAAAGTGCATCGGGAAGAACGTGCCGTTGAAGCCGATGATGGTGAGCCAGAAGTGCAGCTTGCCGAGCCGCTCATCGAGTAGACTGCCGGTGACTTTCGGCCACCAATAGTAGAGCGCCGAAAAGATTCCGAAGACGGCGCCGCCGAACAGCACATAGTGCAGGTGCGCGACGACGAAGTACGAGTCCGTTTGCTGCAAGTCGATCGGCACCGCGGCGTGCATGATGCCGCTGAGACCGCCGACGGTGAACTCGAAGATGAGACCAATCGAGAACAGGAACGCCGTCGTCAGGTTCAAGGCGCCGCCCCACATGGTGGCGATCCAGGTGAAGATTTTGATGCCGGTCGGGATCGCGATCAGCATCGAGGTCACCGCAAAGGCGCTGTCCGCCGCCGGCCCCATGCCGACGGCGAACATGTGGTGGCCCCACACGCCGTATGACAAGAACCCGATCAGCGCCGTCGAGTAGGCCATCATCGGATAGCCGTAGAGCGGCTTGCGTGAGAAGACCGGTACGACCTCGGAGACGATGCCAAAGGCCGGCAACGCCATGATGTACACCTCGGGATGCCCGAACAGCCAGAAGAGGTGCTGCCACAGCAACGGACTCGCGCCGACCGTCGCGACGTAGAAGTGCGTGCCGTAAAAGCGATCCATGAGCAGCAGGATCAGTCCGACGGTGAGCGCCGGGAAAGCCAGCAGGATCAACACCACCGTCACCAGGATCGTCCAGACGAACATCGGCATGCGCATAAATGTCATGCCCGGCGCTCGCATGTTGACGATGGTGACGAGGAAATTGATGCCGGTCAGTAAGGTCGAGACCCCCAGGATCAACAAAGCGACTACCCAGAAGTCCATGTTGGTTCCGGGCGAGAAGTAGCGCTCCGTCAGGTTGGCATACGCGAACCAGCCGGCGTTGGGGGCCCCGTTGAAGAAGAAGCTGGCGTGCAGAAAGAGGGCACCGAAGAGAAACAGCCAGTAGCTGAGGGCGTTGAGCCGGGGGAACGCCACGTCACGCGCGCCGATGAGCAACGGCAGCGCAAAGTTGGAGAAGAAGCCAATCTCCAGCGGCATCACCACGAGAAA
>Ga0335070_10010767_pt1 | contig 10687 bp, 8 predicted proteins | sample Lox_Sample_13_FD_206722 | JGI IMG/M metagenome (GOLD analysis project Ga0335070, IMG submission 206722) | Soil microbial communities from Loxahatchee National Wildlife Refuge, Florida, United States - Lox_Sample_1.3 | ecosystem: Environmental > Terrestrial > Soil > Wetlands | place: USA: Florida...
TAGCCCTCCCCCACGAAGTGGGGGAGGGGACAAGAAATCAGCCGTAGAGCGCCCTCGGATTCTCGACCAGGATGCGCCGGCGAAGCGCCTCGTCCGTCACCCATTCCCCCAAGAGATCGGTGAGCGGGCCGTCATCGGGCATCGCCAGCTTGTTGGCGGGATGGGGCCAGTCCGTCCCCCAGACGCAGCGTCCGGGGGCCGTCTCGACCAGCGCCCGCGCGATCGGCGTCACGTCGGGGTAAGGCATGCCGGGCCAGCGCGTGAAGAGGTAGGGCGCGGACAGCTTCACCCAGGCTTCGCCCGCCGCGAGCATCGCCAGCAGCTCGCGAAAGGCCGGCGCTGTGATGCCCTGCGAGGCGGGGAAATGCCCCATATGATCGATCACGACCGGCAGACGCAGCCGCTTCACGGCCTGGCGCAGATCGGGCGTCTGGGAAATATCGAGCAGGAACTGGATATGCCAGCCGAGGGGCCGGATCCGGTCGGCGAGGGCCTCGGCGGCCGCGAAGGACACGCCGCCGCGGAACAGCAGATTGACGCGCACGCCGCGCACCCCGGCCGCATGCATCGCCTCGAGCTCGCGGGTCTCGATCGTCGGGTCGATCACCGCCACGCCGCGCAAACGGCGTGGTTCGGCCCTCAGGGAATCAAGCAGCATCCGGTTGTCGGTGCCATAGACGCTGGGCTGCACCAGCACGCCATGCGTGACGCTCAGCAAATCGAGCAGCTCCAGATAGCGCGCCAGAGAAGCCGCGGGCGGCGTGTAGCTGCGGTCGGGCCAGTAGGGGTAGCGATGGGTCGGCCCGAACACATGGCAATGGCAATCCCAGGCGCCGGGCGGCATCGCCAGACGCGGGCGGCTGGGATCGGGATGAGGTGGCGGAACCGGCGGGGCTTCGGCATTGGGCGGCGTCATGACGGCGCTCCGGTGATCTTGGAAGGGGCCTAGGCGAAGAGCTCGGCGATATCCTTCACCTGGATCTTGTCCTCGACCGCGAGCGACTGGACGGCGGCCGTGTACATGACGAGGTCCTTGGGGCAGGCGACCGCGAAGATGGCCGCATCGCCCAAGGCCAGCGCCTCACGGATGCGGTTCTCGCTCGGCCGCTCCTTCACGCCGGTGTCGTCCTGCCAGATTCGTCCGCCACCGGCGCCGCAGCAGAAGCTGTTTTCGCGGCAGCGGCCCATCTCGTGGAGCTTGTAGCCGAGCTCGGCCATGATCTGGCGCGGCGGCTCGAATCCGTTGTTGTAGCGGCCGAGATAGCAGGGGTCGTGGTAGGTGACGACGCCCGTCACCTTCTCGTTGGCGGCTTTCGCGATCTTGCCCTCGCGCAGCAGCTCCAGCAGGAGCTGGGTATAATGCACCACCTCGTATTTCGCACCCTGCGTCGGATACTCCTGGCGCAGCGCGTTGAGGCTGTGCGGGTCGGTCGTCATGATGCGCTTGAAGCTGCAGCCCGCCAGCGCCTCGATATTGTGCTCGGAAAGGTTCTGGAACAGCCCTTCGTCACCGACCCGGCGCACATCGTTGCCGCTGTTCTGCTCGGCGTCATAGAGGATGCCGAAATCGACCCCGGCCTTCTGCAGCAACCGCGCCACCGTCTGGGTGATGCGCTGGACGCGCGGATCGTAGGAGGCGTAGTCGCCGACGAACCAGAGGATGTCGACCTCCTCCTTGCGCGCATCCTTGATCTTGAAATCGAGGCCGCTGGTCCATTTCGCGCGCATGCGCGGCGGCTTCTTGAAGGAATTGCCATATTGCTGGAGGCTTGCCATCGCGTCCTGGATGCCGGGCGTCACATGGCCGGCCTCGACCATATGCCGGCGCATATCGACGATTTTCGGCACATGCTCGATATGGAGCGGGCAGACCTCCATGCAGGCCCGGCAGGTGGTGCAGGCCCACAAGGTCTGCTCCGAGATCACGCTGCCGACCAGGGCCTCGAGATTGGAGCCCGCGGCCGGTGGGGCGGAGGGGCGGGGCGCCGGCACGACCGTTTCCTCGATCAGCGCGTCGCGCATGTTCATGATCAGGATCTTGGGGCTGAGCGGCAGGCCCGCCGCATAGGCGGGGCAGGCCGCCTGGCAGCGGCCGCACTCGGTGCAGGAATAGAGATCCAGCATCCCCTTCCAATCGAGCCGGCGGACGTCGGAAAGGCCGATGCTCGTGGCCTTCGGATCGGGTGCGCGCGACTGGCCCTTGGGTCCGATATTGCGCAGGAAGATGTTCGGGATCGCCGCGAACATATGGAGATGCTTCGAGCCCGGGATATAGGTGAGGAACCCCAGGATCACGCAGACATGGATCCAGTAGAAGATGTGGGCCGCCTCGTTGGCGCGTTCGCCCGCGAAGCCGACCGCCGCGAGCAGCCCGGCGATCGCCGAGCTGAAGGGGCGCCAGTGGGCGGAAGGCTCGCTGCCGGCGGCGATATGGAAGGAGAACTCCAGCAGCATGCTGACAACGACCGAGCAGATCAGCAGCAGGATGACGGTCGCATCCTTGTTGTTGGAGCCCCTGAAGCGGGCGGGCCTGATGACGAAGCGGTTATAGAAGGCCATGCCCACGCCGATCAGGATGATGACGGCGAAAACGTCCTGGAGCAGGGCGATGATGCTGTCGCCGCCCACGGGCGCCAGGCTGAAGCCCGGGAAGAGGCCGGAGCCGAAGGCCTGGATGATGGCGGTGAAGAGCACGATGAAGCTGCCGAAGATCATCGCATGCAGAATGCCGGAGTAGCGGATATTCAGCAGGCGGCGATGCAGCAGGACGTTCGGAACCAACCCCCAGAGCCGTTCGCCGATGTGATCGAGCCGGTCGATGCCCGGCGCGCCGAACATCGGGCGCAAGCGCAGAAAGAAGCGATAGCCGGCGAAGGCGAAGGCCAGCAGCATCAGGGCCGCCAGCATCAGGGGCTTGGAATCCACGGTCAGGCGTTCCGCGTGTTCAGCCGCTCGGTCAGTGCCGGCAGGAGGTCGAACAAGTCGCAGGTCGTTCCGATCTGGGCGACGTCGAAGATCGGCGCCTTGGCGTCCTGGTTGATCGCGACGATGAAGCCCGCGTCGCGCATCCCTTCGAGATGCTCGGGCGCGCCCGAGATGCCGACCGCGACATAGAGCTTCGGCTTCACCTTGTGCCCCGACTTGCCGACCTGCCGGCTCTTCGGCATCCAGCCGGCGTCGACCACGGGCCGGCTCGCCGAAACCTCGGCGCCCAGCGCCGTCGCCAGCGCCTGGGCGATCTCGATATTGGCGGCATCGCCGATGCCGCGGCCGACGCTCACCAGCCGCTCCTGCTGGGTGATGTCGACATCGCCGGACTCCTCCTTGAGGGCCTCGATGAACGAGCTGGCGAGGCTGCCAAGCGCCGCTGGCGGGTCGAGGCGTAGGGTCTCGGCCTGCGCGCGTGCCGGCACCGTGCCCTGGAAGGTGCCCGGATTGACAGCCGCCACGGCGGGCAGCTTGGTTTCGGCGATCGCCTCGATCTTGCCGCCATAGACTTGATTGGTGGTGGTGAGCACATCGCCCGCGAGCGCGGCCGCCATGCAGTAGCTCACCACGGGGCGATCGGTGGCGATCGCGGTGCTGGCGGCGAGGTCGAGGCCGACATAGGAGTTGGCGAGCAGCAGCAGGTCGGGCTTGCGGGCCTTCACGGCCTCGACCAGCACGGCCTGGTGGGCCTCGGGCAGATAAGCGGCGAGGGAAGGGTGAGAGACCGTGAGCACGCGGTCGGCGCCCACGATCTGAGACAAGAGAGGCGTGGGATCCGCCGCCAGGATCAACGCTTCGACCGAGCCGCCGGAACCGTCGGCGAGCTGGCGGGCGCCGGCCAGAGTCTCGAGGCTGGCGGGCGCAACGATGCCGTCATGCGCCTCGACATAGACCAGGATCACCGCCATCACTTCCCTCCCAGCAGGCCGCGGCTTGCGAGCGCGTCATAGATCTTGCTCGCGACTTGCTCGGCCTCGCCCTCGATCATCTCGGCGCCCTGGCCGCGGGCCGGGCGGCGCATCTCCTTGATGGTGCCGCTCCCGGCGCCGCTCGCCGCCAGCGACAGGGTCTCGATCTTGGTGCCCTGGATCGCCTGGCGCAGCTTGGTGCCCGAGACGTAGCGCGGCGGCTGCGAAGCGGACTGCACGCCCAGCACCGCCGGCAGCGCCAGCTTCAGGCGCGCGGCACGGCCGGCGCCATATTCCTGCTGGATCACGACGGCGTTGCCGTCGACCTGCGCGCCGGTGACGCCGCTGGCATGAGGGCGGCCCATCAGCGCGCCCAGGAACGGGACCAGCTGGCCGAACAGATCCTCGGGCGTCTGCACGCCCGCCAGGATCAAGTCGGGCTTCAGCTGCGGCAGTGCCTCGCTCAGCAGCTTGGCCAGCGCCCGTGAATCCGGATTGGCCTCGCCGCAATCGATCTTCACCACCCGGTCGGCGCCGCGGGCGACCGCGGACTGCAGCACCCGGTCCATGCCCTCGACGGCGATCCCGACGGCGGTGACCGTGGCGCCACCGCTCGCTTCCTTGATCAGGACCGATTCCTCGAGCGCGTGATCGTCGAACTCGCAGAGCTTGACGCCGATCCATTCGCGGTCGATGTCGGTGCCCTGCTCATTGACCTGGATCTCCTCGAGCAGGTCGGGCACCAATCGAACCACGGTGACGATATGCATTCCTGATCTCTCCCGTCAGCGAAGGCAGGTCCGGCGCCGTCAGGCGGCCAAGGGTGGAACTCGAGACACCGATTGAACAGGGGCGAACGGTCGAGGCCGCCGGAGCGGGGCGACGAACGCGGGGTGCGATCACGAGATCTGCCTGGAGCCTGGAGAACACCTCATTCCGGCACATCCAGACGCCATGAAAAGCGTCCCAACGGCGCGGCGGGCGCCGTCGTTTCGGGATGCGGGACCGTGAACGGAACGGCCCCCGAGTGAAGCCATTCTTCGTCCGAAATGTACCATCGACGGCGCCAAGATTGTCAACGAGAATGTCGACAATCTTGGCGTCTCGTCGCCCCCATGGCAAGATGAGCGCCGCCAATTCTCGCCAGGTCCCTGGCGAAACCAAGGCTTTCGCGGGGGGCCTGCCAGGGCGCCGCGGAAGACCAACGAAAAACGGGAAATAGAGAGAGAGAACAGCTCAGATGGCAATTGCGGGTAGTGACCAGCGCAGCGAAAACGCCGACGTCCTGATCATTGGTGCAGGGGCCTCCGGATCGGTCGCTGCCAAGCATCTTTCGGACAATGGCTTCAAGGTCGTCTGCCTCGACCAGGGGCCTTGGGTCGACAACAAGGAGTTCGCCGGCGCGCGTCCCGAATGGGAGCTGATGGCGCAGAAGCGCTGGCATCCCAATCCCAATGTCCGCGATCTCGAGAACGACTATCCGGTCGACGTCTCGGAATCGGACGTCAATCCGCTGATGTACAACGCGGTCGGCGGCAGCACGATCCTCTGGGCCGCGCACTGGCAGCGTTTCATGCCGTCGGATTTCCGAGTGAAGACGCTCGACGGTGTCGCCGACGATTGGCCCTTCACCTATGAGGAGCTCGAGCCCTTCTACGAGCAGGCCGAAGAGGAGATGGGCGTCTCCGGTCTCGCCGGCGATCCGGCCTTCCCACCCACCAAGCCGCTGCCGACGCCGCCGCTGCCGATCGGCAAGATCGGCATGAAGGCCGCCGAGGGCATGAACAAGCTCGGCTGGCATTGGTGGCCGGGCCCCAACGCCATGCCGTCCAAGCCCTATCGCGGCCGCAACGCCTGCGTGCGCCGCGGCACCTGCCTCACCGGCTGTCCCGAAGGCGCCAAGGCGTCGATGGATCTGGTCTATTGGCCGACCTCGATCAAGAACGGCGCCAAGATGATCACGGGCGCGCGGGTGAAGGAGATCCTGGTCAATGACAAGGGCCTCGCCACCGGCGCCGTCTATATCGACCGCGCAGGGCGCGAGCGGACCCAGAAGGCCGGCATCGTCATCGTCTGCGCCAACGGCATCGGCACGCCGAGGCTGCTGCTGCTCTCCACCTCGAAGCGCTTCCCCAACGGTCTCGCCAACAGCACGGGCCTCGTCGGCAAGCGGCTGATGATGCATCCCTATGCGGCGGTCGCGGGTGTGTTCGACGAGCCGCTCGAAAGCTGGCTCGGGCCCGCCGGGCAGACCATCCAGTCGATGCAGTTCTACGAAACCGACAAGTCGCGCGGTTTCGTGCGCGGCGCCAAATGGCAGGTGATGCCGTCGGGCGGTCCGCTCGGCCTGCGCGCCGCCTATGGCGGCCGTGCGCTCGAGGAGGCCTGGGGCGTCAACCTCCACCGCAACACCAAGCGCGTCTTCGGACACGCCTTCGAGTGGGGCATCATCGCGGAGGATCTGCCCGAGGAATCGAACCGTGTCGTGCTCGATCCGACGCTGACCGATTCCGACGGCATCCCGGCGCCGAAGCTGATCTACAAGAACTCGGAGAACACCCGGAAGCTCATCGACTTCCATCTGGCGCGCGCGCAGGAAGCGATGAAGGCCGCGGGCGCCGTCTCGATGACGACCACGCCGCTGATGCGCGATTGTGGCTGGCATCTGATGGGCACGGCCCGCATGGGCGAGGACCCCGGCACCTCGGTGGTCGATCCCTACGGCAAGGCGCATGACGTGCCGAACCTCTTCGTCTATGACGGCAGCAATTTCGTGACCTCGTCCGGTTTCAATCCGACCGGCACGATCTGCGCGATTGCGCTGCGCTGCGTGAAGCATTTGATCGCCAATCGGCGCGACCAGGAGATTGCGGCATGAGCACCGCATTGCAGGACGACGATCGCAAGACCTTTGCCGGCATCGCCGATGTGCTGATCCCGGCGGCCGAGGGCATGCCGGCCGCGAGCGAGATCGGCATCCAGGGCGAGATCCTCGACAAGGTGCTGGGCTTCCGCCCGGACTTGCGCGAGAATCTGCTGCGCGGCTTGCGCGCGGCGAAGGGCAAGGATCCGAGAACCGCGGCCGAGACGCTGAACAAGACCGACGGGCCCGCCTTCGGCGCCATCAGCCTTGCGGCCTCGGCGGGCTACTACATGGACCCGAAGGTGCGCAAGCTGATCGGCTATCCGGGCCAGGAGAACCGCCCCTACAACCCCGACGAGACGCCGGAATATGTCCGCAACGGCATGCTGAAGGTGGTTTCCGACCGCGGCCCGATCTACAAGCCGACGCCGAAGTGAACCTCTATGATCCCTTCCCCCGCTTGCGGGGGGAGGCAGGGTGTTTAGGCAGCCTCGTGCCATTACCGGGCTTCGGTTGGGTGGAAGGGAAATGGCTGCCGTTCGGGATGTCGCCGTCGAGCTCACGATTGGGCTGATGCGGGCCGACGCAGATTTTGCTTAAGAACGGACCACCGTACAGGTAGCTAAAATCGAAGCCGCGATCGGCGTGAGAGACGACGCGGCCGCCCGAGGGTGATGGAAAGTGGGCCGTCAGCACCAGCGTGTCAGTGTCGCAGTGGCTTTCGAGGAAATGCTTCCGAGTCTCCCGCGAGAGAACCACATCGTAGTCGAAATTTGGACTCCATTCCGGCTCCGCAACTTGGAGCGGGGTGTGCATGATGTCGCCACACATTACCGCTCGACGGCCGTTGGATGACAGATTGACCGCGACGTGGCCGCGGGTGTGGCCGGGCGCCGGTTCGAGCCAGACCTCGTCGTCGAGTGCGTAGTGCATGTCGACGAGCACGCCCTGCCCGGCCTCCATGATAGGGAGCAAATTCTCATGGTACACGCTGTCGGCGGTTGCCTCTGCGGCAGCGTATTCCTCGCGGGCAAAGATGTAGCGGGCGTTAGGAAACGTCGGCGTCCACCGGCCGTCGGTCAGGCGCGTATTCCAGCCGCAGTGGTCGAGGTGAAAATGGGTGCAGAAGACGTAGTCCACGGCCTCTGGCTGGACCCCCGCTACTGTTAGTTTGGTGAGCCAGTTCTCGTCTGTAAGGCCGCGCCATTCGTCCACCCGATCGGACGATTTGCGGCAGCCGATGCAGGTATCGATCAAAATGGTGTGGTGGCTGGTGCGCACCAGATAGCTTTGCACTGGCATGACAAAGTTGCCCGTGGCGGGGTCGAGCGCCCGGGGCTCAAGCCAATGCCGGTGTGGTGCGAGCGCCTCGGGGGTCGCCTCGTCAAAGAAGCTGATTGGCGAGAAGATTGGTGTTTCGAACTCGACAATTCGGTCGATGCGGACGTCGCCCAGCGCTTGCGTTTCCATGCTTCGCATGCTGCCCTCAGGCCACTGGTTCATGCCGTATCAGGGTAGCGCAACGGGTATACCGGCGTCGCACTTTTTTCGTGTGCCACCATGATGCCGCGCAAGGAACGTCGAACAGGCACGGTCCGCTCAGGGTCATCCTCAGAAGTGACAGGAATCCAGACCTAGCAGCCGCTCAAGGGCCGAAACCGGACGCAAAGTTCGGCGCGCGATGACCGCCGCTTAGTGCCCAAGCGGACCACGGCCGAAAACGAGATAATAGGCGAACCTGCTGTTATTCCGGCAGCCCGGCTTTGCGGAGGCCGTCCACCCATCGGGCGAAATCCTGCAGTCGCGAGATCGGAAAGCGGTCTTCGAGATTCGATATGCGCATGTCTGGATCCAGCCGCCGCAAGACCGCCATGGAGACGTCCGCTTCGGCTGCCTGCCCAGAGAGCGCCACGCTCGCCGCCACCACGCAGCTCGAGGTCATGATGTCTGGTTTGCTGCGGAGTGGGGTTTTTGCCCAGACCAGCGCCTCACCGTAGCGGCCGGCGAAGAAATGTGCCGTGGCGATCCCGGATATCATGCTGAAGATATGCGGATCTTGTGGGCTCAATCGGATGGCATGCGCAAGCCGTTCGACCGCAGCGTGACCCACCCGCCCCTTCGTCGGCTTGAGCATGATCTGATCGCCCGCATGGGCCCGGATATGCTAAACGCGGTCAACCAACGCTACCCGGGTCTCGACGGCGGGTAGCCATGTGATAGCATTCGGTTCGTGGTAATATTTGGTTCGAATCAGGGTCGGGCGCCGGATTGAAGAAGGCCGCAAGTTGATTCCCGTTTTCTGGCCGAGGAGGCACGGCCAGAAGCCAATTTTTTGGCTGACGGATTCGGCAATTGCGCCACCGACTTTGAGAATCAAGGCGGGACGATTCGCCTAATCGGACTGCCACCACTCGTCACGCAAGCCATACGGGCGCTCGGCAATGAGGCGCGGCTAACTAAGCGCGGCTTGGCCGATCAATCCGGCGTTGCCCAGCAGGCGATTTGCAACATCGAGTGGGGCGCCGCCTTTCCGTCATTACGGACGCTCGCGCAGCGGGCCGATGCGCTTCGTGTACCTGCTCCTATGATCGTGGCTCAAACAGAGCAGGTCGGCGCCGACCTGGAGGGCGGCCTCGAGGCGAATGTGATGCGCGTCATGCAGTCCCTTGACTCGGCGCCTCGGTCGCGACCTCGCGATCTCCTCGGATTGGTCGAGCGGTGGAGGAAAGAGGTAGCGGGATTGATTGTGGCCTCGAGGCGACTGTTTCGCGAACGCAGGCACGGCCGACACCCTCGCTCATCATTTGCTGTTGCCATTGATGCCGGGCATGGCACAGTCTGGCGCTCAATCAAGAGCGCCAAAGCCTGTGCTGGACACGGGGGCAGCGCCGTCGCCGGGGGAGTGAATGGACGATCTGCGGTTCGGAATCCGCGACGAGCGGGGCAACTGGTCTCCCCGTGCGAGGCTGGAAATTCCGCCCTATTGGGCTTGGCCCCCCAGCTTCATCGACGTCCTGAAGTGGCTCCCGAAATATCTGTTTCCGTGGAACGCCTACTTCATGGCCACCGCGCTGGCCTATTGGTATTTCGTCGTGCCCGATCTCGAGGTCATGAAGACGCTGAGCTGGGGTTGGGCGCTCCGGCTCTACGCGGTGAACGCGGCGGCGGTCTTCGTCAGCTACGGCGCGGTCGAGCTGGTCTATTACGTCAGGCGCAAGCAGGGCACGCGGTTCAAATACAACGCCAAGTTCCCGGCCGACTACCCTTCGTCCGTCTTCTGGTTCAAGAGCCAGAACATCGACAATTTCCTGCGCACCTTCCTCAGCGGCATCACCATGTGGACCGCGGTGGAAGTGCTCATGCTCTGCGGCTTCGCCAATGGCTATGCGCCCTGGCTCGGCTGGGCCGATCACCCGCTTTATCTCGCGGGGCTCGTGTTCGTGGCACCGGCGATCCACGAGGTGCATTTCTTCCTCATCCATCGCCTGATCCATACGCCCTTCCTCTACAAGTGGGTGCATCAGGTTCATCATCACTCGGTCAATCCGTCGCCCTGGTCGTCGCTCTCGATGCATCCGGTAGAGGCGTTCCTCTATCACGCTGTCGCCTTTTGGCATCTCGTCATCCCCTCGAATCCGCTGATCGCACTGTTCCAGCTGCATATCGCCGGGTTCGGCGCGCTCAACGGCCATTTCGGCTTCGACAAGCTCGAGATCACCGAGGACCGGGCGCTGGACGGCGAGGCTTATTCCCACTACCTGCACCACAAATACTTCACCGTGAATTACGGCGGCGACGGCCTCATCCCGCTCGACAAGTGGTTCGGCAGCTGGCATGACGGCAGCGCGGAGGCCGATGTGGCCATGCGGGAGCGCAGCAGACGCAAGCGGGACAAGTCGAAGCCGGAGCGCCGACCCACGGCCGATGC
>Ga0335070_10010769_pt1 | contig 10686 bp, 8 predicted proteins | sample Lox_Sample_13_FD_206722 | JGI IMG/M metagenome (GOLD analysis project Ga0335070, IMG submission 206722) | Soil microbial communities from Loxahatchee National Wildlife Refuge, Florida, United States - Lox_Sample_1.3 | ecosystem: Environmental > Terrestrial > Soil > Wetlands | place: USA: Florida...
TCTCCTTCCGGAATCTGTGTTCGATATCGACGCGGGGCTCTCAGGAGTCTTCCAGGAGCTTGTAGACCGCGTCGGTGGTTTCCGCATGAATGATCGCCCTGCGCTTTTCCTTGTTGCGGATGATCAGGGTGAGCTTCGCGAGGATGCGCAGGTAGTTTTCGTGCTCCTCGGGGCCCGCGATGAGGAAGGCGAGGTGCACGGGCTTCTCATCCAGGGACTGCCACTCCACGCCGTTGCGGAACACGCCGATCGTGATGAAGAAATCCTTCACCCAGCGGCTCTTGATGTGCGGGATGGCGACGTTCTGTCCGATGCCTGTGGTGACGATGTATTCACGGTCGAGCACGGCATTCTGGAACTGCTCGAAGTCGATGACGTGCCGGGCGTCGTCTGAAAGCTCGATGAGCTTCGCCAGTGCGTCCTGCTTGTCGCGGGCTTCGAGGAAGGCGATCCTTTCACGTGCGATATAGTCTTTTAAATTGATCATCTCGCGCATTACTGTAGCAGTTTGGGCTTCTTGGGACAAGAGACACCGGCCGGCCTCATGCGCGGCGTCGCCGGCGCTATATGATGTCAGCCCACTCCACGCCCTCGCCGGGCGGGATGGTGCGGCGCGCCACCGCCCCGACCGCCAGATGCATGAACTCCGGACCGATGCCCGGGCGCAGGACCTTCTCCGTCCTGAGAATGGCAACGTCCGCGGCGCCGATGCGCGCCCCTCGCGCGATCTGCCTCAAAGCGTGGATCGAGCGGTTGGTGCGCGTGTAGTTCTCTCTCTCCGACGGCGCCAGTTCTTTCACGCCGCTTCCCATGACCGCCTTCACCCGATCGGGCCCGTACTCCTTCTCAAGCGCCGCGCGTGCCGCGTCGGGACCCAGGCGTTCGGCTTCCCTCACGGAGCGCGCCATGCGCCGGAAATCGTCCGGCTCCAGGGCAATGGGGTCGTCCAGCCCGGATCCCGAGCGCGAGATCGTGATGTGTTTCTCCACCGCGCAGGCGCCGCTCACCGCGGCCAGCTGCGGAACGAGCACCGGGTCCAGCGAATGGTCCGAGACTCCCGTCTCTACGCCGAGGACCGCGTGAAGCGCGGCAAGGACAGCGAGATTGTATTCTTCCTCAGGAGCCGGGTAAGCGGTCACGCAATGCATGAGCACGATATTCTGCCGGCCGGTGACCAGGAGCGCCTTCTCGATATCACCGAGCGTCGACACGCCGGCGGAAAGGAACAGGGGAAGGCCGTAGCCGGCGGCCTCTTCCAGGAGCGGGAAGTGGTTGAGCTCGGGAGACGCGATCTTGAGCGCGCTCACGCGGATGGATTTCAGCTCCCGGGCGCTGCGGATCCCGAACGGCGAGCAGAGGAAGAGGTTCCCTTTTCCTTCGGTGTAGGCCTTGAGGTCTTCATAGAAGCCGACGGCCTTCTCCAGTGCCCGGAACTGCTCGTACAGGGAGACCTTGCCGGTGGGGAGGTCGACGATTCCCGAGAGGGGATGGAGGATCTCGTCCGCGTGGACGAGCTGAAACTTGATGCAGTCCGCCCCGGCCTCCGCGGCGGCGTCGATCAGCTCCCGGGCGCGGGCCCGGTCCCCCTGGTGGGAGGTTCCCAGCTCCGCGATGAGGAGGCAGGGATGACCGGCGCCGACGGCGCGCGTGCCGAACCGGATCATGGCGTGCGCTCGAGGTCCCGGAACACCCTGCTTCCCACCGTGCCCCGCTGCCCCTGGTACTTGCCGGCGTACGGGGTGGCGGAGGCCTGGTCCATGAACGCGAACACGATCTGGCAGATGCGGCGGCCGCTGGCGAGCCGGATGGGAAGCCGGTTCGCGTTGAAGAGCTCCAGCGTGATCGTTCCCTCGAATCCCGGATCCACCCAGCCGGCGTTCTGGATGAACAGCCCGATGCGCCCGATGGAGCTCCGGCCCTCCACGAAGGCCGTCACGTTTGCCGGCAGCCGGATGAACTCCACCGTGGTGGCGAGGAGAAACGTCTGGGGCGGGATGATGATCTCGTCCTTTTCCAGCTTCACGTAGGGGAGCTCGCTGTCCAGGCTGACGGCGTCCAGCGTGTTCTCATCCAGCTTGAGAAACTGACGCCCCAGGCGAAGGTCGATGGAGGCGGGCTGGATCTGGTAGGCCTCCAGGGGCTCCACGACGATGCTCCCCTCCGCCATCATCCTCCGCAAGGTACCGTCACTGACGATCATCGATGCGCTCCCGAGGCGAGGTTCTGCCGGACGAGGCGCGCCTTCAGCTCATTGAGCTTGTCCGACAGGGACACCCTGTACACGTGGGGGTTGATGAGGCGCTTGTACGTGTCGTCCAGGCTGTCGATTTCCTTCCACGCTTTCTCGCGGATGGCCGCGATGGCGGGCAGCTCGCCGGCGAGGCGCCCTTCTTTCATCTTGAGCCCGAGGAGAGGCGTGATCTGCGCGTAGTCCTCCAGCACGAAGCTGCGATAGTCCCCCGACGGGTGGTGGAACGTGTATGGCCGGCCAGGAACCGGGGTCTCGTCGTCGATGCAGATCAGGTCCGCGAGCGGGCTCCCGCCTCCATTCGTGAAGCGCCAGACCTGCTTGATGCCGGGATTCGTCACCTTCTCGGGGTTGTTGGACACCTTGATGACGGGAACGAACGCGCCGTCCCTCTGTCGAGCCGCGATCTTGTAGACGCCCGTAAGGGCGGGGTCCCCCCGGGCCGTGACGAGGTTGGTGCCGACGCCCCAGGCGTCGATGGGCGCTCCGCGCGTGATCAGCTGGTGAATGATGTCCTCGTCAAGCTCGTTGGAGGCGACAATACGCGCGTCGGTGAGCCCGGCTTCGTCGAGCCGTTGGCGCACCTTCTTGCTGAGGTACTCCAGGTCTCCGCTGTCCAGCCGGACGCCGAAGTTGCGCCTGCCGGCGGCCTTCATCCGCCGTCCCACGGCGATGGCGTTGTCGATGCCGCTGCCCAGCGTGTCATAGGTGTCGATGAGAAGCATAGCGCCGTCCGGGTACGTGTCGGCGTACTTCTCGAACGCCTCCCGCTCCGTCTCGAAGACCATGATCCAGGAGTGCGCCATGGTGCCGCGGACCGGAATTCCAAAGCGCTTTCCCGCGAGCGTGTTCGAGGTCGCTTCCGCGCCGCCGATGTAGGCCGCCCGGGAGGCGGAGAGCGCGCCATCCACCCCCTGCGCGCGCCTCAGGCCGAACTCGATGACCGAGCCGCCGTTGGCGGCCAGCCGCACCCGCGCGGACTTCGTAGCAATGAGGGTCTGGAAGTTGAGGACGGCCAGGAGAGCGCTTTCGATGAGCTGGGCTTCCATGAGGGACGCGTGGACGCGGACCAGCGGCTCTCCGGGGAACGCCAGCATGCCCTCGTCCATGGCCCAGATGTCGCCGCGGAACCGGAAGTCCGCAAGGTAGTCCAGGAAGTCCCGGCGGAACGCCCCGAGGCCTTCCAGGTAGGAGAGGTCCTCCGGGGTGAACGCGAGTGAGCTCGCGTAGGAAAGAACGTCCTCCAGGCCGGCGAACACGGCGAAGCCTCCGCCGAAGGGCTGGCGGCGGAAGAACATGTCGAACACGACGCGGGGATTCTCCTTCTGGAGGAAGTACCCCTGCATCATGGAAAGCTCGTAGAAATCGGTGAGGAGGGTGAGGCTCGGCAGACTGTCCTTCGCTCTCATGGAGGGATTTGGAGGATGGGGGATTCGAACCCCCGACCTACAGATTGCGAACCTGCCGCTCTACCAACTGAGCTAATCCCCCGGACCGGGGAACCCCCGCCCGCGGGCAGACTGTATACTGGGCAGGAAAGCCAGGTCAAGTGCTCGGAGGCGTCCTCTGCAGCAGCTGTACAGCGGCCGTCGCACGGGATTATACTTTCACCCGTACGGAGTGAGAAAGATGAGCGAACAGGAAGCCAAAAAAGTGTTCTCACACGCCGTTGCACTCTCCCGCGTCTTCGGTGGCGACATCCGCGTGATGTGCATGGAACGGGGCGTGCCCCGGGAGCTCGTGGAAAAGTTTCTCAGGGAACAGAAAATGTGGGACGAAGGCCTGGCCAAGTTCGACTGGGACGGCTCTATAAAAAAGGCCGAGTGAGCCGCCCACCCGGCCGTGACCTCCGCAGTGAAGTGATCTTCCGTGGAAGCGGAGGGCGGAGCCCGCGGGGACCTTCCGCCTCAGGCGATCAGCTTCTCCGTGGACTGCTGCCTTCCTTTGGTCGTGAGACCAACGCTCAGGGCTTCGTCGATCCTGTCCACGAGCACGAAGTTCATGCGGGACCGCACGTCCTCCGGAAGCTCTTCGAGGTCCCTCTCGTTGCGCCGCGGGAGAATCACCGTGGTGAGACCGGCGCGGTGCGCCGCCAGCACCTTCATCTTCACGCCGCCGATGGGAAGCACCCGCCCGCGCAGCGTCACCTCTCCGGTCATGCCCGTGTCTCCCCGTACCGGCCGCCCGGTGAAGAGGCTGGCGATGGCCATCACCATCGCCACGCCCGCGGACGGCCCATCCTTGGGAATGGCGCCCGCCGGGACGTGCACGTGCACGTCGGTCTGGGCGAAAACGTCCGGGTCGATCCCCAGCTCCGTGGCCTTGGACCGCACGTAGCTGGAGGCGATCCGCGCGCTTTCCCTCATCACGTCTCCGAGCTGTCCGGTGAGCGTGAAGTCACCCTTGCCCTTCATCTGCGTCGCCTCGATGAACAGGATGTCTCCGCCCACCGGCGTCACCGCGAGCCCGGTGGCGATTCCCGGGATCTGGATGCTCTCCGATGTCTCGGAGTCGAACTTCTCCTTCTTGAGATACTCCCGCACGATCTCGGGCGTGATCTCGATGGACGCCGCCTCCCCGGAGGCGATCTTCGTCACGCTCTTGCGGCAGATCGCCCCGATCTGGCGCTCCAGGGTGCGTACGCCGGCCTCCCGGGTGTAGTCTTGCACGATCTTCCGCAGGGCCTCGTCGGTGAAGACGACCTCCCCGTCCTTCAGGCCGTTGGCGGCGAGCTGCCTCTTCACGAGGTGCTCCCGCGCGATGTGAACCTTCTCGTGCTCGGTGTAGCCATCGAGCTGGATGATCTCCATGCGGTCCCGCAGCGGCGCCGGGACCGGCTCCAGCTGGTTGGCCGTCGTCACGAACAGCACGTCGGCCAGGTCGAAGTCCACGTTGAGGTAGTGATCCCGGAAGGTCCCGTTCTGCGCCGGGTCCAGCACCTCCAGGAGCGCGCTGGACGGGTCGCCGCGCCAGTCGCTTCCCACCTTGTCGATCTCATCGAGCATGAACACCGGGTTGCGCGTGCCGGCCCTCTTGATTGCCTGCATGACCCGGCCGGGCATGGACCCGATGTAGGTTCGCCGGTGGCCGCGGATCTCCGCCTCGTCCCGCATCCCGCCGAGGCTCATCCGCGTGAACTTCCGTCCGAGCGCCCGGGCGATGCTCTGGCCCAGGGACGTCTTTCCGACGCCGGGGGGCCCGACGAAACAGAGGATGGCGCCCATTGCGCGGCCGGTTGTGCCGTCTTGCGACCGGTCCCTCTGGATTCCCCTCTCCTTGAAGAGCTTCCGCACGGCGAGGAACTCGATAATGCGGTCCTTGACTTCCTGCAGGTCGTAGTGGTCCTCGTCCAGGACCCGGCGGGCGTTGGCGATGTCCAGCTGGTCTTCGCTCGAGGCGCTCCAGGGGAGCTCCACCATCCAGTCCAGGTACGTCTTGATCATGGAGTACTCGGCGGCCTGAGGCGGCATGCTGGAGAGCCTCTTCAGCTCCCGCTGGGCCTCCTTGCGCGCTTCCTCGGGCATACCCGACTTTTCGATCTTCTCCGCGTATTCAGTGTTGATGCTCTGGTTCTCGTCGCTGTCGCCCAGCTCCTTTTGGATGGCCTTCATCTGCTGGCGAAGGATGTACTCCCGCTGCTCCTTCTCCATCTCCTCCTTTGCATCGGAACGGATCTTCTGACCGATGCTGAGGACTTCCTTCTGGTGCGAGAGATGCGCGATGATGGCCCGCAGCTTCTCCTTGACCGAGTCCAGCTCCAGGATCTTCTGGGCGTCCCCCGCTTCCATCTGCGCGTTGCCCGCGACGAGGTAGGCAAGATACCGCGGATCCGCCACAGAGTTCAGGAAGTTGGCCGCCTCTCTCGGAATGGTCGGGGAAAGATCCACGACCTCCTGCGCCACGTTCCGAAGCCCCTGGACAAGGCCTTCCATCTCGAGATCGGTTTCCGACACTTCCGGCGCGCTTTCCACGCGCGCGCGCATGTACGGCTCCGGGTCGAGCCAGCGCGAAACGCGGAACCGCTCGATGCCCTGAACGACGACCTGCATGCTGCCGTCCTGGGCGCGCGCCACCCGCAGGATCCGCCCCATGGTTCCCACCTGGTGGACCTGCTCGGGGGTCGGCTCTTCGATAGCGGAGCCGCGCGAGGCGACCATCCCGATGAGGCTGTTGCCCTGCAGGGCGTCCTCCACGAGCTTCACCGACCGGGGGATGCCCACCGAGAGGGGCAGCATTACGAACGGGAATGCCACAGTGCTGCGCAGGGGAAGGATGGGCAGCTCTTTCGGGAGGCTGTCTGATTTCTCCGAGTTCTTCAATTTAAAAAGTGTTGCCATATGGTGCCTGACCTTTCGCTACGCAAAAGATACTAGCAGGGCTGGACAACGCAAAACTGGCCGAAAAGGGAGGAGCCGCCGGGCGCGCGGATCGCTACTGGAGGAACACCCGGTCGCGGAACGGAGCGAGGTATTTCGCGGACATGACGGTGAGCGGCTTGGCTGCAAGCGTGATCTTCTCGGAGAGCAGCTCCAGCACGTCGCTGAGCTCGCGCGCCGCGGCCTCCCGGTGCCGGGCGGCCAGCCGGTAGAAGGCGCCTCCCTGCGCGATGTAGTCCTCACGAGAGCGGCGCAGCGCCATCCGCAGGCCCTCGTTGAGGAATGCAAGGGGAGCGTCCGCGCCCTGCGGAGGAGAGAAGATTCCCAGCGTGAACAGGCAGATATCGGCGATCCGCTTGTACGCGGGGAAGCGCTGCGACTCCTCCAGCGCCTTGCCGTAGCGCAGGAGGCTGTCGATGTCGAAATCGCTGAATCTCACGCGCCGCCAGACCCCGCTTCGCACGCGGACGGAGGTGGAGAAGCTGTTGACCCGCACGAACGACACGAGAAGGGCGGCGAGGTAATCCCGGACCTCCCTGCGCTCCAGAAGGTCCACCACCTGGGGCGAGTCGAACAGGACCATCGACGTCCGTGCGGACTTCTCCAGGGTCCAGGGCTGCTTTTTCAGATCCAGCCTGACCCGGGCCAGAAGCACGTTGAAAAAAAGAGCCGGCGAGACGCCCAGGAGAGTGAGGGGGTGGTCCAGGAGACGATGGAGGACCTTGTCGTCAGCGAGCATTCCCTCCAGGATCTCCTCGTCCTCCCGCAGAACGCGGACCATGCGCTGCATGTCCGTCGTGTCCGGCATGAGGCACTTCACGAGAAACAGAAGATCTTTGTCGGAATAGACAACCCCGAACCGTTTCATGCCTGCCATACGCCGCTAGAATATACGAATTTTCGCACGAGGCATCACCGGCGGCGGGGATCCTCAGGGACCGGACGCCTCCGCCGCGGTCAGCGGGATCTGGATCGTGAACTGGCAGCCCGAAGTCTCGAGGTTCTTCACGCTCATGCTTCCCCCGTGCCTCTGCACGATTCCGTAGCAGATCGAGAGGCCCAGGCCGACATGGTCACCGGCGCCTTTCCTCGTGGAGTAGAAGGGGATGAAGACGTTGCCGGGGTTCGGGTCGGCGATGCCGGGGCCCGTGTCGGTGAACGTGATGCGCGCCGAGAGCCCGCCCTCGTCATTCGGCACGGCGCCGGTCTCAATGCGGATGGCGCCGCCCGCCGGCATCGCCTCGAAGCTGTTGCGCACGAGATTGAGGATCACCTGCTTCATCTCTCCCCGGTTCACGCTCAGAGGGAGCTCCCGGTCCTGCGGCGCGAAGGCCAGGGAGATGCTCTTCTCCCCCGCGCTGTGGCGCAGAAGGCCCAGCGTGCCGCGGATGAGCTCGTTGATGTCCACGACGTCCCGGCCGGCCTGGTCCATGCTCGCCAGGGACAGGAGGCTCCTCACGATGCCGGCGATGTAGGTGATCTCCTCGTGCAGCTCGTCCACGGCGCGGTGCAGCTCGGGATTCTCGAAAGAGAACTTGATGTGCCGGAGGTAGTTGTAGATGATCTCCAGCGGATTGTTGATCTCGTGAGCGACCCCGGCGGCGAGGAGCCCCACGGATGCGAGCTTCTCGGAGAGGATGACCTGCCGCTGCAGCTTGTCGAACTCCGTGACGTCCTCGATGATGATGATATTCCCGATCAGCGTCTCCTCGTCATAGATGGGCAGCGTGCGGATGTTGCTCGTGGTGTCCGCCCCGGCAATGACGAGGGGCACGTGGTAGAACGCCCTCCCTCCCTTCACTCCGAGGGCGCCGCGGATCAGGGACAGAGTCCCGCCGTTCTGCGGGCCCAGGAGGTCCGCCAGGGGCTCGTTGGCGAACGGGATGCTCTCCAGGTGGAAGTACCCCTTGCAGCTCTCGTTGACGATCTTCACGCGCTCGAGGCTGTCGACGACGATCAGGTTCACCGGGAGGTTCAGGAGCACGGCCTCGTTGTACTTGAGGAACTGGTTGAACTCCCGCCGGCGGTTCCCCGTCTCCTCACGCGAGTACACCTGCGTGTAGGTGAGCCGCAGGAGATTCATTCGGTCGATCTCCCCGACGTCGTCCGTCATGAGAATCTCCCCGTCCTTGACGATGCTCACCCGGTCGGCGAAGTCGTACACGTCGTCAATGCGGTGCGTGATGAACAGCACCGCCATTCCCTCTCTCTTGCGCCGGGCGAGGACCTGCAGCACCCGGGAGAGATCCGCCGAGGAAAGCTTCTCCAGGGCCTCGTCCAGGATCAGGAGGCGGGGCGCCTTCTGCAGAGCCCCGAGGATCGAGACGAGGACGCGCTCGGGAAGGTTGAGGTCCTTGACGGCGGTGTTCGGATCGAGGGTGAAGCCCCACGAGGCCATCAGGTCCGCGGCCCGGCGGACGATGGCGGAATGCCTCAGGAAGCCGTGCCGGGCGAGTCGTCTGTCAAGGAAGTAGATGTTCTCCGCCACGCTGAAATAATCGTTGAGCTGAACCTGCTGGTAGACCATCTCGATGCCCAGGCGGTGGGCAAGCTGCGTCGTCAGGGAGTCGAACGTCCGGGTCGGGAAGTCGATGGACCCCCGGCGCGGGCGGACGTTGCCGCTGATCACCATGCCCAGGGATGACTTGCCGGCCCCGTGCTCTCCCACGACGGCGTGAACCTGCCCCGGGGAGAGGCTGAGGCTCACGTCCCGAAGCGCGGCAACCTGCCCGTACTCCAGCGTGATGTGAGAGAGCTTCAGCAGCTCCCGGCTTCCGCCTGCCGTCCTAGGGGGTGAGTCCATACCTCTGCATCTTGTTGTAGAGCGTCTTCCGGCTCATCTTGAGGATTTCCGCGCTCCGCGACCGGTTGTAGCGCGTGCCCTGGAGAGTGCGCAGGATGAGGCTTCTCTCCATGTCCTCACGGATGTTGCGCTGAGCCGTTTCCTGCGTGCCTTCCAGGAACGCAGCCGGAAGATCGTCGATCTCGATGCGGCTGCCCGAGCACATGGCCAGGGCGTAGTTGATCGTGTTTTTCAGCTCGCGCACGTTGCCCGGCCAGCCGTACTGGAGAAACCGCGCGAGGACCTCGGGAGCCACTTCACGGCGCAAGACCGGGTCCGAGCCCCCGTGGGCGGCCAGGAAATGGTCCACGAGAAGGGGAATGTCCTCCCGCCGCTCGCGCAGCGGCGGAATGGAGAGAACCGCGGTGTTGAGCCGGTAGTAGAGGTCCTCCCGGAAGAGGCCCTTGCGGATGAGCTCGCTCAGGTCCTTGTTCGTGGCCGCGATGAACCGTACGTCCACGTGGATGGTCTGGCTTCCGCCGAGGCGGCGGATCTCGCTGTTCTGCAGGGTGCGGAGGATTTTCGCCTGGATAGGGAGGGGCATGTCCCCGATCTCGTCCAGGAACAGCGAGCTTCCATCCGCTTTTTCGAACACTCCCTTGAACGCCGCGTCGGCGCCGGTGTATGCGCCTTTTTCGTGGCCGAACAGCTCGTTGTCGAGGAGCGTCTCGGGAAACGCCACGCAGTTGATCTTGAGCATCGGGCGGGAGCTGCGCGCCGAGCCGGCGTGGATGCAGTCCGCGATCACTTCCTTCCCCGTGCCGCTTTCCCCGCACAGCAGAACCGGCAGGTCCGTGGCGGCAAGTTTCTCCGCTTTGCGGCACAGCTCGCGCATGCTCGCTTCCTGCGTGACGATCGTCGCGGACAGCTCCGCAAGCCTTCCGCGCAGCTCGCGGTTCTCTTCGCGGAGCCGGGAAAACTCGCAGGCCTTCTCCACGGTCTTCAGAAGCTCGTCGAAGTCCAGCGGCTTTTTCACGTAGTCGAAAGCGCCCAGCTTGATGGACAGCACGGCCGTGTCAATGGAGGCGTACGCCGTGATCATGATGACCGGCACCCGGCCGTCCCGGGAGAGGAGCTTTCTCAGGACATCGATGCCGCTCTCCTCACCCAGCATGATATCGAGCAGGACGACATCGATTTTTGTAGAGGAGATCATGGAAAGAGCCTGCGCCCCGTTCGTGGCGTAAAGAGCCGAATGCCCCACATGCTCGAAATTGAGC
>Ga0335070_10010771_pt1 | contig 10686 bp, 8 predicted proteins | sample Lox_Sample_13_FD_206722 | JGI IMG/M metagenome (GOLD analysis project Ga0335070, IMG submission 206722) | Soil microbial communities from Loxahatchee National Wildlife Refuge, Florida, United States - Lox_Sample_1.3 | ecosystem: Environmental > Terrestrial > Soil > Wetlands | place: USA: Florida...
CCGAGTGATCCGGCCGGCCAAGCTCTGGTGCGACACGTCAACCGCAAAGCAATGCGAAGAGATCATCGCCCGTGTCGGCGGCCTGGCCCGCTACATAGAGCTCACCGGTAACGGCCTGCCGCCCGGGTTCACAGCATCCAAGCTCGCCTGGCTGAAAGAGCGTGAGCCGGCGAACTACGCCAGGCTGCGAACCGTATTGCTGCCGCACGACTATCTGAACTACCGGTTGACGGGCCTGTGCCGGATGGAGCCCGGAGACGCATCGGGCACGGCGCTGCTCGATGTCCGCCGCCGAACGTGGTGCACCGAGGTCATTGCCGCAATCGACGGCGCGCTCGTCGAAAAGCTTCCGTCATTGATGGCCAACGATCAGCCTTGCGGAATGCTGAGAAAGGAACTAGCCGACAAATGGGGTCTGCCCGGCGACGTTCTGGTCGCTTCCGGCGGTGGGGACAACATGATGTCCGCCATCGGAACCGGCAACGTGACCGACGGCGTCGTCACGGTCAGCCTGGGCACGTCGGGCACGATCTTTGCCTATTCATCCTCACCGATCGTGGACCCGTTGGGCGAAATCGCGGCGTTTTGTGACAGCACCGGTGCGTGGTTGCCACTGATTTGTACCATGAACGTTACCGTGGCCACCGAGCTCACCAAGGCTCTATTCGGTTTGAACAATGAGCAGCTCGACAGCGCCGCCGCCCGTGTGCCAGTCGGCAGCGCTGGTCTCATGTTGCTGCCCTACTTTGAAGGTGAACGCACACCCAACGTGCCCAACGGCACGGGCGTATGGTTCGGAGCCAACCGCCGAACCCACACCCCGGCCCACTTTGCGCGGGCAGCGATGGAGGGCGCGACATTGGGCCTGAACTACGGCCTGAGACGCTTGCGAGAGTTGGGAGTCGCGGACGAAGAGATCCGCCTGACCGGCGGCGGCGCCAACAGTGCCGCCTGGCGGCGGATCGCGGCTGACGTATTCAACCGACCGGTCGTCTGCCTCGCCCAGACCGAGGCCGCGGCGTTCGGTGCGGCGATGCAAGCGGCATGGTGCTGGCAGAAACAGCGCCTGCCGCAACTGACTATCAGCCGGCTCGCCGAGCGATGGATAGTACCGCTGGAGCAGACGCGAGTGCTCCCCAATCCGCGAAACGCGGAGCGCTATGCTCGGTTGCAGCGGCTGCACGATCGGCTTTCTATTGCCTTGCGTGAGTCGTTCGATATGCATCGCGAGATCGCGTTGGAGGGTTTTGAGGGTGGGAGGGCAGGACTATGACGTACGTGCTGTGCGATCTTCGTTATCAGAAAGTCAGGCGAACCCGAGCCGAGTTGCTCAACCATTTGAAGCACTTCCGGCTCAAGCCGCGCATTTCCGTGGGCATCTGGTACTTCACGCCCGGCGGCGGACGCTTTCACGATCACTATGTACCGCCCGCCGGCATCGCCGAGCGCCTGGAGATGGCGGCGGAGCTGGCCCCACTCGGCGTCAGCGGGATTGAGGCCCACTATCCCGCGGAAGTGAACGAAGAGAATCTGCATCTGTACAAGAAGCTGGAGGAACAGGCCGGCATCCGTCTGGCCGCAATTCCATTCTCCCATTTCTTCGACAAGGATTTCGAGTTCGGCAGCCTGTCCAGCCCGTACCCCGCGGTCCGCCGCAAAGCCGTCGAGATAGCCATTGGCGGCCTGAAGCTTGTTCGAGACGCCGGAGCTTCGGTGGCGATCTCCTGGCCGGGCATCGACGGCTACACCTACTCTTTGGGCACGGTATTCCCGTGGATGTGGGATCGATTCGAAGGAGCGTTGGCGGAGGCCATGGACGAGGTTCCCGGCGTGCGGGTCGCCATCGAGCCGAAGCCTTATGAGCCGGCCCCAAACAACATCTATCGCACGACTGCCGAGGGCATCCTCGCGGCACAGCGGATCGAGGCCCGGCTGACCAACGTCGTCAACCGCAAACTCCTTGACGCGGGACACGCCCTCGTCGGCTTGAATCCCGAGATCGGGCACGTCCGCATGGGGGGGGAGGATTGCGCCGCCGTGTTCAGCGTGGTCGGAGTCGAGGGGCGGCTGGCACATACGCACTGGAACTCGCAGCCACTCGGCAACTACGACCAGGATCTGAATATCGGAGTAGTCGACTGGCAGCAAGCGGAGGCCCTGCTGTTTGCCCTTTGGCAAATGGGCTACGCCGAGTGGTTTGGAATCGACATCAATCCCGAGCGAATACCGGTGCGCAAGGCGGTCGAAATCAATGTGACCGTCTTGCGGATTCTGCAGGAGCGGATTGAGGTGCTGCCCGTGGAGAGGATTCTGGATTGCGCTGAGGATCCGGCCGCTCATCGTGGCGAACTCGAGATGATCCTGGCGGAGACCTTTCGCCGCCGGCCGTTGTGATCTTCCCCGATTGGGCTGCAAGCCCTCGGCACGTGCCCGCTCCGTCCCCATTGGCATTGCAGACAACACCGCCACGGAATGATGCTTTCACAAGGCTCTTTGTCTGAACAACCGCAAAGAAAGCCGGTTTCAATTCTCCGGGCGATGCCGGCTCGTGGTAGAATAGCACCGGCGAGAGAGACCGCAGGGGATGGGAGATCTACAACGTGACGATTCGTCTGATGGCAGTGCTTTGCGCGGGGCTGGCCGCGCTCCCGCCTTCCTTGCTGTCCGCACAGGACCGTTGGGGTGCGTCGGGGCATCAGCACATTACCGCCGGGGCGATTACTCATCTGCCCCAGCCGCTGCGAGGCTTCTTTCAGGCCAACAGCGCGACGATCCAGACCGCCGCCGGGAATGAACCACCGAGCAGCCATTGGATCGACATCGACGTATATCCGGAGTTTTTCGCAGGGACATTCCCGCATGACTGGGACGACGCCGTCGCGCTCTATGGTCAAAGCACGTTGGAAGCCAACGGCATCGCCCCGTGGAACGTGGAGACCTATACGGTGAATCTGTCCGTGCTGATGGCCAATGCCCAAAGCCAGCAAGACTGGCTGAATCTGCTGCAAACAGCGGGGGCGCTGGCCCACTATGCCGAGGACCTGCACAATCCCCTGCACCTCACTCAAAACTACGACGGGCAGCTCACCGGCAACGACGGCATCCATTCACGCTACGAAATCCAGATGATCTCACGTCACCTGCCCGGCGGTCTTCCCATCGTCCCGACGCCCAGCCATTGCGTGCGTTACGCGTCGATCATTGACGCGGTCTTCGACGAGATCGACGTCAACTACTGGTATGTCGACAACATCATGGCCGCCGACGATGCGGCGGTGGCGCTGGATCCGAGATACCGCACCACGTATTACAACCGGCTGTGGGCCGGCACCGGCGTATTCACGCAGGCCCTCTTCCAGCAGGCTTCCGAAACCGTGGCCAGCGCCTGGTACACCGCCTGGGTCGATGCCGGTTTGCCGATGCCGGTTCCGCCGCCCGTGCTCATGGGGGACATGAACTGCGACGGGCAGGTCAATGCCTCGGACATCGACCCGTTCGTGCTGGCGCTGATTGCTCCGGCGGATTACGCCGCCGCCTGGCCGTCATGCGACATCGGCCTGGCCGACATGAATTCGGACACAAAGCGGGATGGCCGCGATATCCAGGTGTTCGTCGCCAGACTCCTCACGCCCTGATTAGCACCTTGCTCCACCAGTTGGAGGCCGCCACCGACAAGTGTGCCTTCACCAACGGCAAGCTCGGGGTCGAAGCGATTCCATCTGCTGTACTCACCTTCACTCACTTCACTTGGAGGCTGCAGTGCGCTGTTCGGCGGCACGCCAATCCGGTTCCGCCCACGCGGACACGGTGCCTTCTGAGATCGGAAACTGCACCGTGCCGCGTAGGCGCTCGCCACCGCCAGTCGGCTCGTACTCGTAGGTCCATTGCTCGAGTGCCGGAGAGCTGACACGGGCCGTCTCGACCCGCGCCGGCTCACCCAGCAGCGATCGCACTTCCTTCCGCGTCATGCGATGACGCAGGGCTCGCCATTGCCGCATCAACGGCGTGACGCACGTCGCCGATCGCAACCACGCCAGCGTCCACGGCTTGCCGCATTGCCGACAGAACCGCGCCACCGCCGGGTTCTCTGCTCCACAATTGTCGCACTCTTTTCGCATGTCAATCCGCCGCTCCACTGACAGCCAGACTCTCGCGAACCTGGTTGCGCAATTGCTCGGCCTCGGGCCGTCTTGGCGCGGTCGGGCCGTCAGTCATCGCCTGCCCAAACCGGTCCGACAGCAACATCGTCAGCAGGCCCTGCATCACGTTGGCCTGGCCATCGCCATCCTGGCCGTGGATAACGATCTTCGGCACCAGGTCCACGCCGGACTCCTGCACCGCTTCCGCGAACCGATCCATGACCTGCCGGGTGAGCTGGTACTGCGGTCCGCCGTAGGCACGGACCTGCTCCTCGATCGCCACTGCCTGGGCGACACCGATTCGGGCGGCCTTGTCGGCCTCCGCCTCACCGGTGGCGCGAATCCGCGCCGCCTCCGCCTCGGCCAGCGTGCGCGTTCGTGCCCCCTCGGCTTCGGCAACCGCCCGCATCTGGGCGGCTTGCTGCAGCGCCCGCTGGTACTCGGCCTTGCCCTGGTTCTCCTGCATCTTGATAGAAAGCTCACTCTCGGTGAGCTTCTTCTGCTGCTGGGCCCGGGCCTCGGCTTCGCGCAGCTCGCGCTCCTTGACCGCCGCCTGTTCCTGCCGGCCGTAGGTTTCGACCTGCTCCAGAGCGATCTGCCGCGTGCGGAGCTGGGTGAGGATGTCCTCGATCCGCTTGTCGCCGGCCGATGCGGTCGGCGTGCCGATGAGCACCTCCTCGAGCTCCAGGTTGTAATGGACGAACTTCTCCTGCATTTCCTCGCCGGCCAGCTTCTGGATCAGGGCGCGATCCTGGAGGAGCTGGATCAGCGTCCGTGTCTGCCCGATGTTCTTGAAGTAAGCGGAGACCATCGGGTCCAGCGTCTGCTCGACCAGCTTTCGCACGTCGCCGAACCGCTGAATCACCAGGGGCGCCTTGCGGTAGTCGATGTGGACGACCACCGACAGCGGCAGCGACGGTTCGAACGCGTCCTTGGTGATGAGCGACACCTCGCTGAGGTTCTCGTCATACTTGTGGACGCCGCTCTCGTTGCGGATCCACTTGAGGATGAAGTTCGTCGTCGGAACCATGATGACCTTTCCCGCGTAGATATTGAACGCGTACTTGCCGGGCAGCAGGGCTTCGCTCCACACGCCGCGCTGGCCTTTGCGGACCAGCTCGCCGTGCTTGTAGTCGACGCCCGACAAATCCACGCCCGTCTCGCCGGTGTAGGAGACGACTACGCCGACGTTGCCGACTTCCACCACCGTCTTTGGAGTCATCTCCACGGTCGCGAAGAGCCGGTTGAGGAAGTAGGTCCCTTCGACCAGCACCTGAAGCTGCCGCCCGCGACGCCCGCCGGCGGCCAGGAATTTCTCCGGGTCCTGGAAGTTGTTATGGAAGGTTTCCGTATCCGACGGATCGTTGCCAACGACCGGGGCGATGATCTCGCCGCCGTCCAGGGCCGGCCCGTCGTGCACGGTAACGATGCCGACCAGGTCGCCGGCCTCCATCTCGGTGCCGGCTTCGTCGCTATCGCCATTCTCCACCGCGGTCACGCCAATGGTGTCGCCGGCTCCCTTGATGACGACCGGCTCGAAGCCTCTGCGTTCGGCGATCTCGCGGGCCATGTTCTGCAGAACAGCCTGATCACCGCGACCCAGCGGGAGGAAGAAAACCTGCTCCGCGGTAATGACCACGAACTGGGCCAGGTTGATCGCGTAGGTACCTTCACGAAGGAGCTTGCGCTGCGGACCGCGCTGGCCGCCGTTGCGCAGGAAGGCCGTCACGTTCTCGAAGTCGTGGGCCTTGGCGTTGCAGCCGAGCGTCTGCGTCGGCCCCAGGGGCAGACCGTCGCGAGCGAACACGTAGCCGATCTTGCCCTGGGGAATCGTCACCAGCGGCATCTTGTGGATGCGATATTGCAGCGGCATGCGCAGATGGAGCCCGCCCCGCAGCACATCCGGCTGAAAGCCGGCCTCGCCGCTCAACGCGATGAAGCCGCCGCGGACGGACCCTTTGCGGCTCCAGCGTTTCTCGACGATGCCGATGCGGTTGTTCGGGATGTAGCGGAGACCCGAAGCGAGAAGGCCCAAGTACAGAATCCCGAGTATCAAAACCAGTGCGATCGCGAACATGGACATTGTCTCCTATGGCTGGCCGGGCGGCGCTGACTGCACGGCGGTTGTGCCGCCACGCACGCCATCGCAGCCGGGCGTTCCAGTTTGTTTGGGCGAATGAGGTGGCCCCTGCCGGCACTGAGCGTGCGCGCAGCGCAGCCGCACACACGACGCGTGGCCCGGTAGCAGTCATCTCAACGGTGAATGAAGCGGTCTAGGGTGGGGATGACATAGCTGTGCTCCAGCGTACGCCTACGAGGTTAGCTGACGGGCTCGCGAGCGCTGACTCCGCGTCCGCCGATCTGGCGGATTCGCCCCTGCGACGACCGACCCGACGAATCAGTCCCGGCCGCCGCGATCTTGGTTTCCCCGTTGCCCGGCCGCGTGAAACAGCCGGACATTCGGCACTTTCAGCTCTCCATAAAACATACACCAGCCCATACGAAAGTCAAATTGGCGGTATCCTATGAATGCGCGAACATTTGCGCGAAGTGGCATGCGTTTTGCTATTCGCGGCTACGGCTCCCCGCCGGTCAAAGTGTCATCGTCATGTCACCATGAATGCGCTTACAGAACCGCTGCACAAACTGTCCAACCGAAGAACGCGGTCAAGGGCTTCCTGGCTGACCCGTCGCCTTCGGCTGCTCGTCCCAGGCGCGGATGAACCGTATCAAACCCTGAAGAACCTGCGCGAAGCGGTGCATCTGAAGCTCGCGGCCTTGGATCACCTGCCCGTCCTTGGCCAGAATCAGGCAGGTGTCGCTGATCTCCAATTGCACACCGGGCACGCCACGTGCAGAGACGAACTTGGTGACCGTCGCCGCCCGGGCGGCGGCAAAGTAGTTTTCCGAAAACGCCGTCAGACCCTCGGCCGCGAAACAAGCGAGCAAATCCGCCGCGATCTGCGGCCGGCCGAGCAGTGAGGTACTGTCCATGGTGCCGAGATCGATGTCGTACGGCCGGTATGCGTGTGAAGCGTGAAGATCGAGCACCAGCGTGTACTGCCGGGTATCAAGCAGCCGGGCCAGCTCGCGTTTAAATTCGTTGTCGTCGTAGTAGTTCGAGTCGCTCGGGCTCATGGCCGTGGAGGCGACCACGGTGACGTCCGCCATGCGGTGCAGCGCATCGGCCAGGGAGCCCGTGCCGCTGTCGGCGGGTTTGAGCTTGCCCTCGCGGGTGGTGGCGGCGGCGTGACCGGCGACGACCAGGACGCTCGATCGACCGGGCGTCACGGCAAACCATGACTTGCCGTCGGCGGGCGGACGCTCGTAACGAAGCGACAACGCTCGCTCAAAGTCGATGGCCTGCTGAACATGCTCGATCTCGACGATGGCCCGCAGTGGGCGAGTCGGGTGCTGGAGAACACGGCCGCCTGGCGCGGCCGGTGCAGCCGTCGGAACTGAAACGACTTCCGGGTTCGGCGAAAGCCGTTTCGCTTCGCAGCCTGCGGCGATCAACAGCAACAAGAGAAATAAAGCTGCTCGTGCACACGATAGGAGATGACAGGTGCGTATAGTGGAGTGTCGGTGCCTGGCATCCACTTGGTTTCTCACTGCTCGCAGCGCAGTGGCACACGGGGCGGAGTAGTCTGTTGTCGATGACATGCGGCGGATCGTACGCCGCGGCGCCAAGTGTGTCATTATGCTCTTGCGAACTGAACCTCAGCAGGTCTTTTGTGCTCCAGGTTCTCACAGCTCCTTGCAACGGAACCTTTGCACGGCGAGTGCCGCAAAGACCAGGGCGAGAAGGATCGTCACCGCTGCGGCGGGCAGGATGTCAGGCCGAATCCCGGAAAGGATCCTCGAGGCCCCGGAGATGAGCCCCGCGGGGCTGAACTTCGCCACAGGAGACCAGGCGGAGAGGAGCGCGATCAGCAGATACACGCCGAAACCGACACCGGACGCCCCTCCCTGCGACACGAACAGCACCGACAGCAGCGTCATGACCACGATCATCCAGAGCGCGTAAAGCAGCCAGAGGAAGACGGCACCGAGAAAGTAAGGCACCGGCGATCGACCGAAGAGAAGCGCGGTTACCAGTACGCACAGGCCGGCTCCCACGATGGTGGATGCCGTCAGCAACACTTGCTGCGAGACGATCTTCGCGAGGACGAAGCCGGTTCGCGACAGCGGCTTGGTCAGGACGAGAGTGGTAGTCCCGCCTCTCACCTCACCGGAAATGCAGCCAGCACTGGAGATGATGATCGCAATCAGGATGAGCTGGTTCAGGTTCTTCAGGTACTGCTGATACGCATCGACCGCCGTGGCTTCCGGCACCTTGATCATGATGCCGGGCTGCGAGCCTGCAATTGACGCGACCAACGCCGGCGTGGCCAACGCGAGGATGGGGCTGGCCACCGCGAAGAAGAGGATCATGCCGGGCACGACCCAGATTCGCCAGGTCCTGGTGATCTCCAGGAACTCCTTGTGCAGAAAGGCATGAAAACCGCTCATGGTCGAGTGTCCGCTCCGATCAGATCGACAAATGCATCCTCAAGGCTGCTCTCAAGGACCTCAAATCGCCGAAGAGGCGTGCCCGCAGCGACAATTGCTTTGGGAATGACGGACTGCGCCGCCGCCAGGTCCGATGCGAAGACATGCAGCCCATCGCCGGTTCGCTCCAGTCTGTCCACGCACTGTTCGCCGCGCAGCATCGCTTCCAATCTGCCGGGATCGCCTTCCACCTCAACGACAACGTGTCGCGAGCCGCGTCGCGATTTGATTCCTTTCACGCTGTCCTGCATGACGACTTTGCCGCGATTGAGAATGGCCACCGAATCGCAAACCCGCTCGACATCCGCGAGAATGTGGGTGGAGAAGAAGACTGTCGTCCGCCCGGACAGCGACAGAATCATGTCGAGCACTTCTTTTCGCCCAATGGGGTCGAGGGCGCTGGTCGGCTCATCGAGGAGGAGCAGTCGCGGGGCGTTGATCAGGGCCTGCGCGATTCCCAACCGCTGCTTCATGCCGCGCGAATAGCCCCCGATCCGCGTACGCACGTCGGCCAGGCCCGCCATATCCAGGAGTACCGTCACACGCTCCTCCAGCGCGGCCCCCTGCAAGCCGAACAGGCTCCCGGCAAAGCGAAGAAACTCTCTCCCGGACATCCAGCCGTAGAAGCCGGGGGCATCGGGCAGAAATCCGATCAGCGACCGGACTTCGTTGGTCGCATGGACGACATCCTGGCCCAAGATGGACGCCCGCCCGGATGTCGGCCGCGCCAGACCGGTGAGAATCCGCAAGGTAGTGGTCTTGCCGGCTCCGTTGGGCCCGAGGAATCCGAAGACCGACCCCTGCGGGACGGAGAGATCCACGCCGTCCAAGGCGGCATTGCTGCCAAAGAGCTTGGTCAGCGATTGAATCTCGATGGCCGGAGTTTCGCTCAACTCTGCTTCTTCTGTCCGTAGAGAAGGTCCATCGCGCGATTCGAGCGAGCGCCCGCTTCTTCTGAACGCAAGGGGATGTGAGCGGTCGGCGCGGTTCTCCGTCCTACCGCCCAATAGACGATCGCTCCGATGAGGCCTCCCAGAATGACAATGATGCACCAGACCCACTTTGCCGGCTGCGGTTCTCGCTCTCGTCGCACAAGATCAACGAGGGCGAGTACCTGCAGCACCAACTGCAGACAGGCCAGAAGGCCAAGCGCGATCAGGCCCGCCGGGGGTATTCCACTGAGGGATTCCCACAAGCCTTTCGGCATAGGGTCTCCAGACATCACTCGCCGGACTTCTGCGTCGTCGCCGGCGGCGCCGCCTTGCTGAAGTCGCCGGCACGGACGATGACCAGCTTGCCGGGCTGCACGTACTTGGCCATAGCGGCCTGCACGTCCTTGGCGGTCAAGGCCTCAACCTTGGCCAGTCGGTCCTCCAGGAACTTAAACGTGCGATCAAGGTACAGATCACGGGTCAGCATTCCGGCAACCGCTCCATCGTTCGACAGGGTCTCCACGATTCGTTGCCGGTAGGCCTTACGGGCGTCATCCAGCTCTTTCTGCGGTACGCCCTCGGCGATCAGGCGCTTAATCTCCTCTACCGCGCACGTGACCGCCCGCTCGGCGTTCTGCGGTGCGCAGATGCTGAAGGCCAGAAACGTGCCGACGCGGTCCTGCTCGCTGACATTGGCCATCGAGCCGCAGCCGTAGGCCAGGCCTTCCGTCTGCCGGATGCGGTTGAACAAGCGCGAGTCGGACTGGCCGCCGAGGATGGTATTGGCCATCAGCAGGGCGGGATAGTCCGGGTCGTCGTCACGAAGCTCGATTTTCTCACCGAGCGTGATCATCGAATTGGTCTTGTCCGGCGTGGAAACGACGATCGTGTCCGGCTCGGTGGCCTTGAACTTGTTCTCGATCCGCTGGAACGGCTTGGGGCTCGCCCAGTCGTTGAAGAGCTTCTCCAGTTGCCTGGTCTCTTCGGCGGGATCGAAGTCGCCAACGAAGGCAGCCTCCGCGAAGCTGGCCCCGACAAGCCCGCCATAGAGCTTCTGAATGTCG
>Ga0335070_10010772_pt1 | contig 10685 bp, 14 predicted proteins | sample Lox_Sample_13_FD_206722 | JGI IMG/M metagenome (GOLD analysis project Ga0335070, IMG submission 206722) | Soil microbial communities from Loxahatchee National Wildlife Refuge, Florida, United States - Lox_Sample_1.3 | ecosystem: Environmental > Terrestrial > Soil > Wetlands | place: USA...
GGAAAAGGAGTTATCCGTAATTTGTCGATGCGCGGTGCGCTCATCGAGACCCGTGCGTACGTGACGCCGGCCGACCAATTGACATTGTTCGTGACGCTCCCAAACCAGGCCCTGCTCTTGGAAATACCCGCCGTTGCGGTTCGGTGGGTCGTGCGACGCCATCAACTTGGTGTTGAGTTTCTCAAGCTGGATAGACAAACGTGTCGGCAACTGATGAAGTATCTGTCCGAAATCTACAATACGACTCGGGCGCAACGTAAGGCTGGGTAACCTCCGCAGCGATACCTGCTGATCCGTGCGAGGTGAAAGCAGCTGTCAGGAGCCATTGTCAATTTCAATCTTCGGCGCTCTCGAATCCGCACCTCGAACCATTCTGGCGGACCTCTCCTCGTAACGGCAAGGATGGGAGTTCAAGAAGTGCACCGAACGGAGCAGGAAGCAGGGCAGTCGCCTTGAAGTTGTGAACGATCACCTTGCTGGCGGGACCAATCCTAAATATTCGAATCCTTCTGCAGTGACCGCCACACACACATGATCTTCATCGACCGTGACAGTCTCTGGAATGCGGCGAAGATATTCTCCCGGCATTGAGTCCGCGATCGATGCAAATTCGAGCAGGCCGTGAGCCTTTGGCTTTTGCGGACCAAACAGTTCCAGGCCAAGATTGACTCCCGCCACTTGCCTCCACATTCCTTTATCTGGCCGAAATAATTTGGCGCCATCTCTTGAGATCATCAATTTTGGCACACCAAGCTTTGTCTGACATTCGGCGAGCATCTCCAACAACCGTTCTTGTTGGTCGTCGAGCATGGTCCTGGGACTCAGCACCCGTTCGATGTCCACCGCGTGATCCCTGAGGATCAACTGACAGTGAAGCACCAAGAAATCAGGGCGCCTGTAATCGCGGACGTTGTCCAGCACCAACTCCTTGGATTGTCCTGTCGAAAGATTCGTGATCTTGACATGCCGGCGGGTGACACGGTCGAGGCTCCAGGGATCGTCTCGGAGGTGTCGCTGGCCTGCTTGGCCCCACCGCTCGGGTATCGGACGGATGCGGACTTGCCTACCGATATCTTTCTTGAGCTGAGCGGCTTTCATCTTCATGCTGGTGGACGGGCAAACCCTTGTCAGGATAAGTATGCCCCTCGCACGTTCGGTACGATTGTACTTCAGGTGTCTTCACTTTCCTCTCATTCGTGCGTTTTTTACTTGGGGTGCGCACATGTCCCCAATGTGGATATTCCGAACGGTTGTGGAACTGCTGAGGCCAAGAAAAGGGAAGAGACTGCTTAATCGACAGGGCAGCGACTGGCGTCGGAAGTTAGCGACTTAAAGACGTGTTGATGTTGAGGAAGGAGTCGCCGCGTTCTGTCCCTTGAATGTGGTATTCGTTGTTTCTCTTCGTGTGTGCCCGAGTACCATTGCCCCGATCATCCCACCCCACAACAACAACAGAACTGATATGATTTCACCCGGGGTCAGTGAATCCCAATGGACTAAGCCATATCCAACCCACACCCATCCGCCGACTCCCAACAGGAAACCGAAATAACCAGTTAGTCCGACTGTTCCGAAGACTGTTTTGAAAAATTCGGGTGCACTGAAGAATAGATAATCAACCAGAACCAGCAATCCTATCAACAACCCTAGGTAGCGGATCCACAGTATGACCTGGTCCATTGTCTGCCTCAACCCGCCTGTTGGTGATCGCACATCTGACTCTGAGATACCACGCAAGCCGTTGAGGGACAATCTTTTAGAAGATTCTTGTCTCGGCAGGGAGACGATAATGGTGTCAGACACCGCTTTTGGGGCCACCTCGCTCCCTTGGTTCCGTGCTTCGTACCTCCGCTCGAAGGGCATCACCTTCATGGCTCGGTTACGGGATGCCCTTATCCAATGGTGTGCTCAGAACAGAAAACGGTGTCAGCAACTGTCTTGCGATCTAAGCATGCTGTCTCTCCCTCTGCTGCCACGGGGTTGGATGTTTGAGCATGGCATTGAGGCGGATGAAGGGGAAACAGTCTCCACGTTCCGCGTCGCCTGACTCTCGTTCCCGCTTGCGTCTGTCTACTCCACCTCTTAGAATACGCGGCCTCGCGAAGCGCCCGGTCTTGGGCGGTTCGTCCCTGTTGCCCGCTGCGACGTCGATCGGGAGAACTCTGTGCGTACGAAGTTCCTCTTCCTCAGTGTCGGATTGTGGTCGCTGACGATCGGCGTGGCTCTGGCAGCCCCGTACTGCGCGATGTTTCCCTGGGGAAAAGTGTGTGATTTCGTGACCTATGAGGACTGTCGTCGCGCGGCCGGCAGTGAGGGCGGATGTGAATTCAATCGAGAGCCGGAGAAGGCGCCTCCCGGCGACGCACCCTATTGTCTGGTGACCCAATCGGGTTCACAGTGCATCTTCGAGAGTGCCCCGGCCTGCCGGATGGCTGCGGCGATCCAGAATTCTAAAATTATCCGGAATGCCGAGTGCCGGGAAAATCCGAATCGCTAACGAACCAGGTGGCGTTGCCCGGGCCCGGCATGGATCGGCCTTGCGGGTGCGCCCGAGCCGTCATGGTGGGAGGGAGGCACGTACGATGAACTTCAGATTGGCGCTTGCCTGGCTGGCGCTGTGGCTGCTCGCTGCCGGAGGCTGTGCTGCGACGGGGCCGAACGTGGTCACCGGTTCGGATCCGGCCGTAAATTTTTCTACCTTCCGCACGTTTGCCTTTTTGGGGATCACGGATCGCGGACATGAGATCGGAGCTTCGGACAGCTCGCCCTTGCGGGGGCGGATCAAAGAGATGATCCATCGCGAGTTCGCGGCCAAGGGAGTTCGGCAAGTCAGTTTGAGCGATCATTCCGATCTGCTGGTCCACCTGTTCTATGGCGTGAAGGACTTGGAACGTCTTCAGCAGACTGGTCCGCCGCCGGGCATGAGTTCTCAAGCGAAATCCTACACGTTAGCCGAGGGGAATTGGGTGCCTGTCGCCACGACTCAGGTGACGGCTTCTGAGGATCATGAAGGGACCTTGATCGTGGATCTCGCCGAGTCGTCGAACCAGAAGTTGGTGTGGCGGGCCGTGATCAGGGCCGTATTGGGAAACAGCTTGGAGAAGAATTTTGAGCTGGCTCAGAAGGGCATCACCACGGCATTCAAAGAGTATCCTTCGGCTCACTCGCGGTGATCGGTTCGTGTGCGTCAGTGCCGAGCGGGAACGAAGAGACCGCGTGCAAAAGAATGGGGACATTCTGAATGATGGTTTCGCCTTCTTCTGTAACATCCATGAAATCCACGACGCCATCGAATCCGCCCTCGAACCATTCCGGCTGATCACGAATGGTGCAGTAGGAAGGGGGCCGTTATCCTGGGGGCGCTTCTCGATTCGGATTGAGCACGGAACTGTAGCATCAGTATCAGGTGCGTTCAGTTTTCGGTCGACGGAGGACATGCATGCGCCGGACATCATCGGGACTGGTCAAGGTCAGGGCGATCAGCGGGACACATGTCGTCTTTCTCGCGTTCGACATGAAGGAGTCGGACACCAAAGGGCTGATGGGGTTTGCCATTCAACGCACCGACGTGACCGAAAATGAAATCACCTGGCTACGGGGGAATAAGACGTTCCCCAGCATCCGCCCTTCCACTGGCTATGAAGATGCCAGTAGCCATGAACATCCGTTCCAGGCATTCCAGTGGGCGGACTACACGGCCAAACCGGGATACAAGTATCGTTACCGCGTCATTCCAATGTACGGTAGCCCCGGTGCACTTACGGAGAAAGCGGCCACTCACGTCACCATCGAGACCGAGCCGCTGGCCAGCGCTCAGCATGAAGTGCACTTCAACCGTGCCGCCATTGCCTCGCAGGCCTTTACCAAACGCTTCCCCGGACAGACGCTCGACCAGGCCGGCGCCCCGGCTTATGTGTGGCTGGGCCGGGATCTTGTCCCCGCGCTGCTTGAATTCATTGCCAAGGCGAAGGACAGTTCCTACAGCTTGCATGCGGCCATCTATGAGCTGCACCTGCCTGACCAAAAGCCCTGGCCTGACGTGTTGGCGGCTTTCAAGGCGGCCACGCAGGCCGGCGCGGATGTCAAGATTATCTACCATGGATTGGACGACGAGACCGGAAAGACCAACGCACAGGCGATCGCTGAGGCGAAGATTCAAGGTATTTGCATCCCTCGCACCAACGCCAAGCTGATGCACAACAAGTTCATCGTGCTCAGCAGAAATGGCAAGCCCGTTTCCGTCTGGACCGGATCGACCAACATCAGCCGCAATGCGCTGTATGGCCAGCTCAACTGCGGGCATGCCATTCACAATGCCGCCTTGGCCAAGCGGTTTCTCGAATATTGGAACGAACTAGAGGGCGATCCGGACACCAACAACATGAAGGACTGGGCTGATAGCCGCAACACCCTGCCCCCGAACGATGACTCGGACGCGCTCACGCCAAGCTTTTCCCCCCGCCACGGGCGCGGTGTGTTCGACTGGTGGATCGAACTGGCCAATGATCCCAAGCCTCTGTTCATGACCTTTCCGTTCGGTATCGTCAAAGACTTCCGCCCAGTGTTTGACAAGAACGACGGTGTGCTGCGATTTGCCATGCTGGATAAATACATCAACGGCGGGAACGCCGCCTCACGTGCCGCCGCCATCGCCGATATTGAACGCATCCGTCGCTTCCCGAATATCGGGATGGCGCTGGGCAACAACATTTTCGTGGACTGGATCGATGGCTGGCACCAGGAAAGCGGTGGCATCGGTGTCAACGTTAACTGGATCCACACCAAATTCATGCTCATCGACCCGCTGGGCAAGAAGCCCATCACCTTGACCGGCTCCGCCAATTTCAGCGAACCCAGCGTGACCACCAACGATGAAAACATGGTGCTGATCCGCGGAAACAAGCGCGTGGCAGATATTTACTTTGGTGAATTCATGCGGGTATTCGCACACCACCGATTTCGCGAATCGGTGAAACGACACATCGAGCAATATGGTTCAGCGGCCCTCAATACGTGGAAGCCACAGGATTTGTTCGAGGACTGGAAGAAGTGGGTGCCGATGCATTTCAAAAAAGGTTCAGAGCATGACATTAAGCGGCACTATTTCATTGGAACCTAGAAGAGAAACAATGTACCGGGAGTCTTTTGGGATTTCCGGGAATCGTTGGGGATCTTCGAGAGTCTCTGCTGATTCGATCGCGCGCAACAGTCGCAGGCTGTTCAAAAGGTTTGTCCAGCAAGGCCGCAGCGAGCGAGGAGGCGAGGCGTACTTTTTTCGATACGTTGAGCCTCTGAGCGAGGCGAGAACGCCGCTGGCGGACTTTTTCAACAGCATGCAAGGTGGCTTTGAGGTCATTCTACAGCCTTCCAAGGAAAGCGCTCCATCGGCTCGCCAGATCGTAGCCATACACCCAATAATAAAACGTGGTGCCCACGAGGGCATGGGACACGGCCAGGGGCCAGAGCCGGCGGTACCGGAGATACAACCAACTCCAAAGGGTTCCGCCCAGCGCCGCCAGGAACACGATCCCCAGATCGGGGCTGTGGAGCACGCCAAAGGCTAGTCCATTCAACCCGGACAGGGCGAGCGGATGGAGCGAGGGGCAGAGCGTGCGCACGCGGCCAAGCAAGTAGAACTGAAAGAGGGTTTGCTGGAGCAAGGCCCAGGGCCAGTACAACAAGATGGCGGTGGGAATGTACGGGTGGAGAATTCTCGCCTTGGCTCCAGGCCAGCCTGCTCCCTGATAGCCGATCACAATTCCTATACATAACAACAGGAGGATCGCCAGTGCCGTGAAGGCCATTGTGACCACCGCACACTGCCACCACCCTCGCTGTTCTCCTTCGAGCGGCCATTGTCCCCAGATGTCAGTCCTGGTGTAGTTCGCGTTGAGGAGGACGAGACTCACGGCGAAGAATGCGAGACCGAGGTCCGCGGAGATTGGTCTTCGTGGAAACAGCACCAGGAAGCCGGTCGACAACACACCCAAGACCAGCAGCTCAACCGCCACCCTTCGCCGTTGAGACATACGTCAGCCTTCGACAACGGAACAGGCACCGCCTTTGGTTCTTGCCATTCCAAGAATAATCCTGCTGGACCTTCTCGTAAATCGTCGTGTCTGAGGCCAGCACCGCCTCCCTTCCCCCTCACCTGTATCCTCGCCCCCGGCGGGGGAGAGGTGAAGAGAGGGGCGCCTGCCCGGTGCTTCCTTTAGTAGGGGTGAGCCAATCAATCACCAGTGCGCGCATCAAGGGAGCACCGGCCTTATTGTGAAAATCAGACGGGCACTGTGTGCGCAGATGGCGAGCACAGGAGACCAACGGGTCGCCATTCCCCGTCATCAACGTGAAAATAAAGGGAGTCATTTCGTTAGGCGCTCGAACAGTGACTCGGTGCTCCGGATATGCTCCTCGCTGAGGCTGTCGTCCAGGCGGGGGAGTAACTCCTAGATAGGTTTCTGCGGATCAGTCTGCTATACTCCTGCGCAAGGGGATCACACCATGAAGGAACAACTAACCGCCGTCTTCCAACAAGTACCGGAAGGGTATATCGCGTTTGTGGAGGAGTTGCCCGGTGCGAACACGCAGGGAGACACACTTGATGAAGCCCGGACCAACCTTCAAGAGGCTGTCCAGCTGGTCTTGGAATCGAACCGTGCATTAGCCGAAGAAACTCTTCGGAACAAGGTAGTGATTCGCGAGCCACTCGCCTCCATTTCATGAAACGGGTCGATCTGATCCGTTATCTCGAACGACACGGTGTCCAGTTCCTGCGGGAGGGAGGCAATCACAGCGTCTATGTGAACCGTTCCGCCGGAAAAATTTCTACCGTTCCCCGCCATAGAGACATCAACGACTTTCTCGCTCAGAAGATCTGCAGGGATTTGCAGATTCCAAAACCATAACCGAGAGAGAATACGGTGTCGGGAACATTGTTTCACCCGCCTAACCTCCGGTGCACGGCTCGACTGAGCTCGCCGAAGTCCGAGACGCGTCGTGTCTGAGGCGAGCACCGCCTCCCTTCCCCCTCACCTGTATCCTCGCCCCCGGCGGGGGAGAGGTGAAGAGAGGGGCGCCTGCCCGGTGCTTCCTTTAGGAATAAGAAAAGGGGCTAGCTCAGGCTACTTTGTCTTGCGAGAGGTTCGGACGCGCGGTATTGATACTCTCGAGGACGTCGGGCATACGGATTCCAAGCGCCTTCGTCAGGTTGTTCTCAAGAGTTTCAGTCTCCGCAGTTCCCCCCCGTCATCCGGATTCCGAGCAGCGTGCCCATGTTATGTCTCGAGGGTTCGTCGGCTTCCGCGGTTCAGCGACACAATCGAACTTCACCCGCCCGGGTCTTCAGGAAGCTTGAACGTTTTGAAGGTCGGGTCTATGTCGCTTGGGCGTTCGGCGACCGGCGGGCATTGGAGATAGGGCTTGAGATCTCGCAGGAGTTGGCTCTTTTTTCTTTGTGCGATGTCGCAGGCCGGCGGCGTGCAGGACTTATCGAACTCTTCCGCGGCTCGAACCGCGATTGCGGCATTTCGGCCGGACTCCAGATCGAGCCAGGCTTTGTGATGTTGAATCGCCTGATCCAAGTCCGCCAAGTGCTTGTCTACCCCACGGAAGTGGTTTTCCTGGCGACAGGTATTGCGCAGGACGGAATCACCAGAAAAATCGCATCGGCGGTCGCGTATGGCGGCCTCGTCGCGTATCAGGCGTTGTGCTTCCTGAGAGCATTGGAAGTAGGCCGCGGTGTACTCAGCGTTGTGTGCCTGCAAGAACCCGTCGAGCCGGACCGGGTCGACGAACGAGTGAAGCCAGGTCTCATATAACAACGATTCTTCACCCCATGCGGGCATGACCCCGCCCATCACGAGGAGAAACGTCCCTGTGAAGAGAGCTCCTTTCATCCCTCGAGCGATTCCGACTCCGTCTGCAATCCGGTGTGGTCGTGCATTTTCAGGAGCCCAGAATAGTTTTTCAACAGCCTGCTAGAGTGGATGCATGGAAATATCATTGATCTCGCGGGAGACTGAAATCAAGGGTCGAGTTGAGGTGCCTTGCACGTTGAACGGGAAAAACGAGGACAGGCTATTAAATCGGCGGGGGTAAATCCTCTTCGCCCTCGACCCATTCCGGCTGATCACGAATGATCTTGGCGGTGAATCCTCAGAAAACACGACTTCATGACCGCTGATGACCTCTATGATGTGTTCGACCTTCCTGAGGGGCAATTGAGGCCCGCTTCCCGTCGCCTGTTGGATGACTTCTTTCATTCCATGCTCCATCGCACGTTCTATGGAGAACTGTGAAAACGAGGGCGTCAACCGATGAAACCTCAGGTGGTTTGCAGGCGGTCGTCTCTGCGCATAGGGGAGGGGGCCCGGAAGTGCTGAGTCCTCAGTGCTGAGTGCTGAGTGCTGAGATGGGGGGATTGGGAAGTGCTGAGTCCTGAGTGCTGAGTGCTGAGTGCTGAGTCCTGAGTGCTGAAGGCTGACAGCTGATGGCTGAGAGCTAAGAGCGCGACAAGCGAGGCTGGTCTATCTTGTTGATCGGACTGGCGAGAACGGAAAGCACGTATTACATGCGCGAGAAGGACGGGACGCGCGGGAAACGCGCGCCGAGCTGACAGCTGATCGCTGACAGCTGGAGACGGAAAACGGTTCCAGGAACCGTTTCCGATTTCACGCGGCGGCCCGCGAACATTCGAGGACGCGTGAGAACAAGTAGCATCCCCCCGTACCTGGTTCTAGAACCTATAACTGAGGGTGTTGTAAATTTGATAGCCGCTGATCGATTCGGTCGCGTTTGGCCCGAACGGCAGTGATTGGTTCGTATATGTCGCGCTGTTCTTCACAGCATAGATGATACCCAAGTCGTACGTCCACCTCTCGGTAAACCGATAGCCGAATCCACCCGCAAAGCGGTGCTCAAGCATTAATGGCCATAACGGGCTCAACGTCTCTTTCGGAATTGGATTATTGCTGTAGTTGTACCCGGCTCTCAGCACCAGCCGGTCTCTCTCTTTCCAGGTCGGCTCTTGGATGACGGCGTACGAGAGTCCAAGGGCTACCACGACCTGATCTTTCCAATTGAACGGAAGGTTCACATTGACTTGAGCGGGGGCCAGAGCGTTGCTTGGGTTGGTCAAGCTAATGTCGACGTTGTTGATGGTGGCCCAGTTGATCCAACTCGTCGTCAGCGCCACGGTGAACTGCTCCATCGGTTTCGCGGCCATCGACACATCCACCTGTTGGGGCCACTTGATCCCAGACACGCTTGCGTTATAGTTCACGGTTCCTAGACCGAAGGCGGAGAAATTCTGGGTAGCCTGGCCGTTAGTGTAGTTGAAGCTGACGGGGGAGGTGTAGGTGGCTCCAACCGTCAACCAAGGCAGAGCCCGGTACATAGCGCCGACCTTCACCCCAAACACCACATCGGACGGGCATCCGCTGCCCAGACCCCCGAGACCCCCGTTCCGTGCACAGCTATCTCGTATGCTGAACCCGGCGAACCCATTTGGCAGTCCAGGGGACGGGAGCACAGAGGTGCCCGGAAAGAGGCTGAGGGAGACGTCAGAATATCCAACGCTGGGGGCGATCCCAAGGGACAGCTTATCGGTCACTTCATAGCTCAGTCCGATCGCGAACTTGAGATACCGAAAAAATGAGGACGCGTCATCACGAGTTCCAAACGCGGTCATGAGGTTCCGATAATCTGACCCAAACCCTCCCTGTGAAAAAATTCCCGCTCCAACGGTGAGACCAGGCACTGAGGCCAGTCGTGTCGCAGCCCCAAGGTTTCCTGGTGCGTACACATTGTTCTGGCCTGCGACATCGTTGTTCCCGAAAACATCTGAATGGTGCAGAAACGCCTGCAGAACTCCCGCGGTCACATCGAAGCGAGTCCCCTGGATTAACGACAATGCCGCGGGATTTGTGTTGATGGCTGACGTGTCTGCAATCGCGACATGACCTGAACCTGCGAGCGCAGTTGACTCAGCAGAAAAGCCGATAAACTGAGGACCGTTGTTGGCGAGAGCAGTATGTGAGATGACAACATGCGAGCTAACACAGGCCAGCAGAAGCAAGCATCTTGCGACCGGTTTCCTGGCTAGCACCATTGAAGACCTTGGATTGCTCGATGCAATGTTGTCGTGCTAGACATTGATCTACGGCGTGTGCATACACTGGTCATGCGTGGTCCTGACGCACTGAATCAGAATTGACCGGCAGATTGACCCAGAACGTGGTTCCCCGGCCGACTTGACTCTCCACTTCGACGTGCCCGCCGTGCTCCTGGATAATCTGATGGACGATTACCAACCCCAGTCCCGTGCCCTCGCGCTCCTCGCTCTCGTGTTTGGTCGTGAAAAACGGATCGAAGACGTGGTCTATGTTGTCGGCTGAAATGCCGCACCCGGTGTCAGCTATTTCGATATGTGCCCACATATCACCGGTTGGCTTGGTCAGAAGGCGCGTTTTGACAGCGATACGCCCTTCACTATTCGTGATTGCAGCCATGGCATTCAAGAACAGATTCATCAAGACCTGCTTCATTTGCTGACGATCCAGCAACATGCGCGGTATGTTTTGCGCCAGGTCGTGCGTGATACTAATTCCCTTCTGATTTGCCTGAACTTCAACAAATAGAAGAGAGGACATCACGATCTCATTGAGGTCCTCTTCAGAAAGTTTGGG
>Ga0335070_10010775_pt1 | contig 10683 bp, 5 predicted proteins | sample Lox_Sample_13_FD_206722 | JGI IMG/M metagenome (GOLD analysis project Ga0335070, IMG submission 206722) | Soil microbial communities from Loxahatchee National Wildlife Refuge, Florida, United States - Lox_Sample_1.3 | ecosystem: Environmental > Terrestrial > Soil > Wetlands | place: USA: Florida...
CTTGGTTCCGCTTCCAGGGTATCACGCCGCGGACCGGGAGGCAAGGCCCCCGGCCGGGCGCTTTTTCGGGGCGGGCGCCCGCCGGGCGGCGGCGGGCCGGGGTGGACTTCGCCCCTGGGACTGGTGTATATTCGGGCCAACCGGGTGGCATCGGGCTGGGAATGAAACGGGGAGTTCTTTCGCTTTGGGCGTTGGCCGGGCTCCTCATCGTTTTCCTCAGCCTGGCCGGGTTTTTCAACCTGGCCGGCCGTCCGGGCCTTCCCAAGCCGTATTCGCCTCGCGCCGTCGTCAGGGTCGACGCCACGCCGGTCCACGACATCCGCGACCTGGACTACATCTTCAGCCGGATGAGGATCGGCGACCCGGCCGAGGTCGAGCTCCGGGCGGCCGGCGCGAACGAGGTCGTTCGGACGACCCTGACGCGCTATTACCAGCCACTGCCGTGGGTCTTCCTCGTCATCGGGGGGTCCGGCTTCCTCATCGGGTTCGCCGTCCTTTTCCTGAGGCCGGGGGACCGGCGGGCGCGCATCTTCTATTGCGCGACCCTGGCCTTCGGCTCGGCGGTCATGATCAGCGGCGACGTCTACGGCCTCCAGGGATCGGTCCTGCCGTTCTTCCCCGGCGTGCTGTTCAATTTCGCCTACCCGCTGGCGCCGGCCCTGCTGTGGCGGTTCTGCCGGACTTTTTCCGGCCGCCGGGAGAAGTCCTGGACCTATGCCTTCTGGGCGGTGCCCGTCGCCTTCGGCGCGGCCCTCAACGCCGCCTTCCTCGTCTCCGAACTCCGTCCGTCCTTCGCCGTCTACCAAGCGGCCCAGCGCTGGCTCTTCGTCTTCCGGCTCTACGTCGCCGCGGCCTCGATCGCCGCCGTCGTCGAGCTCGTCCGCTCCTATCGCGCCTCCGAGTCCGAGGCCGTCCGGGCCCAGATCAAGTGGATGTTCTTCGGCATGTGCGTCGGCCTCGCGCCGTTCGTCTTCCTCTACCAGCTCCCCATCGTCCTGCTCGGGAACGGACGGGAGATCACGTCGGAGGACTTTTCGATCGTCTTCATGCTCATGGTGCCGGTCTCCCTGGCGGTGGGCATCCTGAAGTACCGGCTGATGGACATCAACGTCGTCATCCACCGCTCGCTCGTCTATTCGCTGCTGACCGCATTCATGGTCGGGGCCTACCTCCTCATGGTCGAGGTCCTGCGCACGGTGTTCGTCAGGGTGGCGAGGGTTCACGAGAGCTGGATCCCGATCGGCGCCGCCGTGCTCGTCGCGGCCGCATTCCAGCCGGCCCGCCGCAGCATCCAGCTGGCCGTCGACAAGACCTTTTTCCGCCAGCGCTATGACTACCAGAAGGCCGTCCTGAACTTCAGCGCCCGGGCCCAGAAGAGCCTGGCCCCCCGGCGCTTGGCCGGCCAGTTCGCGGAGACCGTCAACGGCGCCCTGCCGCTCGAGAAGCTGGCGGTGGCGGTCTGCGAGCCGGCCGGGGGGGAGCCGAGGTTTGTCGTCCGCGAAGGACTGGACGAGGCGTCGGCCCTGGCCTTCCTCTCCCCGCGGCGCCGGGCGGGCGAGGCCTGGGCGCGGCCGGAGGCCGTCCGGACGACCGAGGGCCTGGATTTCTCCGAACAGGCGCTGCTCCGCACGCTCGGCTGGGAGCTCGTCATGCCCCTGCCGCTCGAGCCGGGCGCGCTGGCCGGGTGTCTCGCCCTGGGGCGGAAAAAATCCGGCCAGAAATTCTCCCGGGAGGACCTCGACCTCGTCGCAACGCTCGCCGGGGAGCTGGCCGCGGGGCTCCAGCGGATCCGGCTGCAGGAGGAGATCTTCGCCGAGCGGGCCTCGCGCGAGAAAGCCGATGAGCTCAACCGCATGAAGACCGAGTTCATCTCCTCGGTCTCCCATGAGCTCCGGACGCCGATGGGCTCGCTCCAGGGGCTGGCCGAGCTCCTGGGCTCGGGCCGGGTCACGGACGAGGCCCGCCGGGAGCGGCTGCTGCAGCTCATGGCCGGGGAAGCCGGGCGGCTGTCGCGCTTCGTCCACAACGTCCTCGATTTCGGGAAGATCGAGCAGGACGCCAAGCAGTACGACATAAAGCCGGCCGCCGTCCAGCCGGTCATCCGCGAGGTCGTCGAGCTCTTCCGCTCGGGGACGCCGGACGAGGGCGTCGTCCTGCGGACCGAGCTCCCGGAGGAGCCGGTCGTCCTCGAGATCGACCAGGACGCCCTCCGCCAGGCCCTGTTGAACCTCATCGACAACGCGATCAAGTACAGCCGGGAGCGGAAGGAGGTCACCGTCCGTCTCATACCCGGCGAAGAGAGCGTGGAGATCCAGGTCGAGGATCACGGCATGGGCATCGAGCCAGGCGACCGCGACCGGGTCTTCGAGGCCTTCTTCCGGTCCGCCCGGGGGACCCGCCAGAACCCCAAGGGGGTCGGGCTGGGACTGAGCATCGTCAAGCACATCATGGACGCCCACGGGGGGCGCGTCGGGCTAAGGAGCGAGCCGGGCGAGGGCGCGACCTTCAGCCTCATCTTTCCTCGAAAGGGGCGGTCATGAAAAAGATCCTGATCATCGACGACGACCCGGTCATGCGCGAGTCGCTGGTCGCCATGCTCGAAACCGAGGGCTACAAGGCCTCCCAGGCCGCCGACGGTCGGGAGGGCTTGGCCAAGGCCCTCGAGGGCAGCTACGACCTCATCGCCATGGACCTCGTCATGCCGCAGCTCGGCGGGCTCGAGGTCTGCCGGAAGCTGCGCGAGAAGGGGGTCCAGACCCCGATCATCATCATCACCGGGGAGAAGAAGGAGGAGATCGACAAGGTCCTCGGCCTCGAGCTCGGCGCCGACGACTACCTGGTCAAGCCGTTCGGGACGAAAGAGTTCGTGGCCCGCGTCCACGCCGTCCTCAGGCGGGGGCAGGTCCAGCCGCCGGCCCTCGAGGAATGCTCGTTCGGCGCCGTCCGTGTCAATTTCAAGAAGAAGACGGCCTCGCGGGCGGGCAAGGTCGTCCACCTGACGGCCAAGGAGTTCGGCCTGCTCGAGCTTCTCGTCTCGAAGGAGGGCGAGGTCGTGACGCGCGAGACCATCCTCAACCAGGTCTGGGACTACGACCGCTTCCCGACGACGCGGACGATCGACACCTTCATGCACAACCTGAGGAAGAAGGTCGAGGACGACCCCGCCAACCCGGTCCACCTGATCACGGTGCCGTGGTCGGGCTATAAATTCCAGAAGTAGCGGCTCAGCCTCAGAAGTTCTACGGGTTTGAACCGCACGGGATTGCTCTCAGAACATCCACGGCCGGTCATTGCTGCCAGCTGCCCCTGATTTCTATGGGGCGCGCTTCAGCCCCGCCAGCCGCGCCCGGGCGTCCCTGAGCTCGACGAAGCGCGGGTCCGCGTCCGCCCAGAACTTCAGGAATTTCTCGTATTCGGCGCGCGCCCGGACCTTGTCCCCCTTCTCCTCGAGGGCCCGGCCGAACCGGTAGTGGTAGAGCGGGTGGATGAGCATGCGCAGACGGTTCTTGGGGGTGATGGTCGTCAGCCGCTCGTACTCGCCGGCGGCCTTGCCGAGGTCGCCTTTTTTCCAATAGGCCCGGGCCAGGACGTCCTTGAGCAGGGGGAGGTTGTAGGTGACCATGTTTGGCGTGTTGATCGAGCTCAGGACCCCGAAATCGATCTTCTCTCCGATCCTGACGGCCTCATCGACCGAACCTCCGGCCAGGGCCACCTCGGCGCTCAAGAGCCGGGGGAGGCACCCGAGGCGCTCCCGGCCGCCCTGGTCCGGGCCCGCGAGAATGCCTTCGATTTCGGCCGAGCGGGCCTTCGCTGATTCCAGGCGCCCTTGCTTGAGGTCGACCCAGCCCGCATAAAAGCTGCGCAGGGCCGAATTGCTGGCCCGGTCCGCGGGGTCGGTTTTTTCGACGTATCCCATCCAGCCCTCGAAGGCCGTCCTTGCCTTCTCGAATTCCCCAACATCCGTGGACATGAACCCCGTGACCAAATCCACCGCCCCGACGCCCATGTCGAACTTGAACTTCTCCGCTTGACCGCGGAGGGCGAGGAGGCTCGTGCGCGGCCGGTCCAGCCGGCCGAGAAGATAGCCGTAGAAGGTCTGGAGGTAGAACCCCTCCATTTTGGCCTGGGGAAGCGGCTCCTGCTTGAGGCCCTCAGCCAGCCAGCGTTCGACGTCTTCGTAGTCCTCTTTGAGGGCGCTGACGTAGATCAACCCCGGGAACGAATTGTAATAATCGGGGTGCTTGGCCAGCACCGCCTTATATCTCGCAGCGGCCTCGTCCAGGTTGCCCATGAGGAGGTTCATCTCGGCGAGGGAGTCGAGCGGATTGGGAAGCCCGGGATTCAGCTCCGCGTGCCGCTCAAAAGCCTGCGCGGCCTTGGCGAAATCGCCCAGGGCGGAGTAGGAATAGCCGATCATGTTGTAGGCGGGAGAGAACTTGGGGTCGATGGCCGCGGACCGTTCGTACTCCGCCGCGGCCTCCCGGAAGCGGTCGTTTGCGAAGAGGAACTGTCCGAGGTCGTAATGGGCTTGCTTGTCGTCCGGATACTTCCCGACGAGCTCCTCGAGGATTCGAAGCCGCTTCGGGGGGTCTTTCTCGATGATCGCCGCGTACCGGGCTTCGATGAAGAGCCGCTCCCTTTCCGAGGCCTTGGCGGAATAGAGCTTGGCTTTTTCCAGGGCCTCGTTGCGCGCGGGGTAATCAAGGAGCTGGCCGGCCTCCTGGGACAGCATGAAGTACGCTATGGCGAAGGTCGGGTCGATGACGACGGCTTTCTCCGCGAGCTTCCGGCCCTCTTTCCAAAAGAAATTGTCGTCCGCTTCCTTGGCCTTCAGATAGTAATTGTAGGCCTCCATGGAACTCGTCGTGAGGTCGATGATCTTCCGGGCGGGGGCCTCGATCTTGAGCGGCGGGAGGGCGATGCCGCGGCGGATCGTCCGGCTGATGTCGTCGATCTGGGACTTGAGGATGCTGTCGATGCCGTCCCCCCTGGCCGAGGCGCTCTTGAGAATGTGCTTCGTTGAGGCATCGAGGACCTGGACGTCCGTCGCGAACGTCCCGCCGGCCTTGACGAAGCTTCCCAGGACGATGGCCTCGATGCCCTCCTTGCGGCAGGCCTCGAAGCCCGCGTCCTCGTCGAAGATCGCGGCCGCGTCCCGGCCGGAATTGCGCAGGAGGTCCTTCATCCTCTCCCAGGACGTAACGCGCAGGCGCTTCGACTGTTCGAGGCTCGTGATGAGAAGATGGGGGATGGCCTCGCGGAGGTAGTCGAGCCCCGGGTCGCCGCTCTGGTTCTTGAAGCCGACGACGGCGATCGTGCGCCTCGCGCCTTCCTTCTCCGGGATGAATTGCCAGACGAAGAGGGCGGCGAGGGCCAGGAGCACGGCCGCGGCGGGGACCCAGACCTTCCTCGACGGCAGCCGGACGGTGATCTCCTTCGACGTCGGCGGCTTGCGGGCGGGCAGGGGATGGGCTGTCGTCGGCAGCGATCTCTCGACCCCGGCCAGGTCCGCCAGGACATCGGCCGCGCTCCGGTACCTTCTCTCCTTGTCCTTTTCCAGGCACTTGAGGATGACACGGTCGAGGTCCGGGGGGATCTGCGGGTTGAGCTTCCGGGGGTCGGGCGGCGCCTCGCTCTTCTGCTTGACGGCGACGCTCAAGGGAGTTTCCCCCTCGAAGGGAACGCGGCCGGTCAGCATCTCGAACAGGACGACGCCCAGGGAGTAGATGTCGCTCTCCGGGCCGGCCTCCTCGCCCTCGACCTGCTCGGGCGACATGTACTCGGGCGTTCCGACCATCATGTTGCCGCCGGTTATGCCCCTGGCGCCGACCAGGCGGGCGATGCCGAAATCCATGATCCGCGCGTTCCCGTCGCGGTCGATCATGATGTTCGAGGGCTTGAGGTCGCGGTGGACGACGCCTAGCGCGTGGGCTTCGGCCAGCCCCTCGGCGACCTGGCGGGCGACGCGCAGAGACGTGCCGACCGCCATCTGGCCGGAGCTGCGGATGAAAGCCTTCAGGTCCTCGCCCCGGACGTACTCCATGGTGATGTAGTACGTGCCCCGGTCCTCGTTCAGGTCGTAGACCCGGCCGACGCTCTTGTGGACGATCTTCCGGGCGATCTTGAGCTCGTTCTTGAACCGCTCGACGGTGCTCTTGTCGGCCGCGATCTCGGGCTTGATGACCTTGACGGCGATCTCCTCGCCGACCTTCGTGTCGTGGGCCCGGTAGACCCTGCCCATCCCGCCGCCGCCGAGCTCCTCGACGATCTGGTAGCGCGAGGCGAAGAGGCTTCCGTGGGCAAGCTCCCCGCGGGCTGTTTCGATCGTCCTGGTCGGCGGGGCCGGGCCGGCGGGCGCATGGGGCAGAGGCGTCGCGCACTCGCGGCAGTACTTCGAGTCGACAGGGTTGTCCGCCTGACAGCGCGGACACCTGATGCCCATATTTATCCCCGTTCCGCTTTTTATAGCACAATCGCAGGGGCGGCGAAAGCCCCGGCGGGCGCGGCAGGCGGCCTGCCGCGGGCGGCCTACTTCTTTTTGACCGGGATCCAAATCTCCGTCAGAAGCTCCTCGGGCTTGACCTGCATCGGGTTGTTCAGGTAGCGCTCCAGGGTGGGGCCGGCCACGGCATAGCCATTGGCCTTGGCCCAGTCGATCAGCCGCCGGATTGTCTCCCCGGTCTTTTCGTATGCACCTTTGTGCATACAAATGGCGCAGGCCGGGAACTTCCATTCCTTGACCACGAGCGGGAGCTTGGGTGCAGCGCCCTCGGCCACGGGAAAGCCCACTTCCCACGCGAGGTCCGCGGGCTTGGCGTCTGCGGGAGAGTTATAATAGACGCCGATCATGGTCCCCCGGACCGAGGCGAACAGGCCCTGGCCCTGCATGGCCTGCATGAACTCGCCGATGACCGTTCCCATGTCCGTGAGAGGGCCTTTGTGGGGCAAACAGCAGTAAGGGAAAGGCTTGCCTTCCTTGACCGATGCGAAGGGGGCCTCTTCGCCGGACCAAGCGGCGATGGAGGAGGACAAAAAGACGAAGCAGACTCCGATCACCGAGGCTAAGTGCTTGGTTCTCATCGCTTGACCTCCGATGTCCCTATTTCCAAACCAATTTTTCCAAACGCTTGAGGGGTTCGAGGCGGGCCGCGTCGGTCTGGTCGAGGGAGAGCGGCGTCACGGCGACGTAGCCGTTCCGCACGGCCCAGGTGTCCGTCCCCTCCGGGCCCGCATCCAGCGTTTTATACGACGGCCAGTAGTCGGTCTCCCCGTCGCGGACCTCCTTCTTCTCGAAGAGCTCCACGGTCGGCCGGCTGTCGAGCCGCGTGAGGAGGACGCCGCGCATCGCGGCCCGGGGCAGGGCCGGGATGTTGACGTTGAGGAAGAGGCCTCGCTCGAGCCCCGACCGGGCGAGCTCGCGGACGAGCGCGGCCGTGAAGTCCGCGGCGGCCCCGTAGTCCATCTTTTCGCCGCTCTGCAGATTGACGGAAACGGCGGGGATCCGGAGGAACGCCGCCTCGCGGGCGGCGGCCACCGTGGCCGAGTAGAAGGTCACCAGGCCGACGTTTTCCCCCCTGTTGACCCCGGAAACGACGATCTCGGGCTTGTCGGCGAGCAGGGATTCCATGGCCAGGCGGACGCTGGACGCCGGAGTGGCTTCGATAGCGTACCACCTCGCTCCCTCCCGCACGCTCTCGCGGACCGGGATGAGCCGGCGCGTCGTCATGCCATGGCTGACGCCGCTCTGGTCGCGGAGCGGCGCCGCGACGGTGACCGCGCCGACCTTGCTGAGGGCGGCGGCCAGGGCGGCGAGCCCCGGGGCCTCGATCCCGTCGTCGTTCGTGACGAGGATGCGCAACGGCGCGGGCTCGGCGCCTCCGCACCGCAGCGCGGAGGCGAGGAGGAACGCCACGATGAGGGCCGCGGCGGGCTTTCTCTTCGTCCTCATGTCGGTCTCCTTGTTATCCCGGGCGCGCGCTGCCCAATTGTTGTGCAGTTTACGAAAAATGCGCGTCCTTCAATCCGTTAGACCTCTCCGACGCCTGCTTTTCCACAGGCTTATGCACATAAACTGTGGAAATCGATGCCACATCGCGGCCGTCACTTCCTGTTCTTGACGTACCGGTCGAACCACCCGAGCATCTCGGCCAGGACGTCGAGGACCGATTCCCTCGCGGAGTAGCCATGGCTCTCGTAGGGAAGCATGACCAGCCGGGCCGTGGCCCCGAACCCCTTCAGCGCGGCGAAGAGGCGCTCCGATTGGATGGGGAAAGTCCCCGAGTTGTTGTCCGCCTCGCCGTGGATGAGGAGGAGCGGGGTCTTGATCTTGTCGGCGAACATGAACGGGGACATCTTGATGTAGGTGTCGGTCGCTTCCCACAGGGTCCGCCGCTCGCTCTGGAAGCCGAAAGGGGTCAGTGTACGATTGTATGCACCACTCCGGGCAATGCCGGCGGCGAATAGGTCGCAGTGGGCGAGGAGGTTGACGGTCATGAAGGCGCCGTAGCTGTGACCCCCGATGCCGACCCGCCTCGGGTCGCCGACGCCCATCTCGTCGAGCTTGCGGATGGCCGCGCGGGCGTTGTCGACGATCTGCTGGACGAAGGTGTCGTTGACCGTCTTGGGGTCGCCGATGACGGGCATGGTGGCGTTATCGAGGACGGCGTAGCCCTGGGTGACGAAGAAGAGCTCGGACGTGCCGCGGTAGAAGGTGAACCGGTCGGCCGAGCCCCGGACCTGGCCGGCCGTGCCCCGGTCCCCGTATTCGAGGGGGTAAGCCCAGATGACGACGGGGAGCCGGGTGCCCGGCTTCCAGTCCGCGGGCAGGTAGAGCGTGCCCGAGAGGTCGACGCCGTCGTCCCGCTTGTAGGTGACGAGCTCCTTTTTGACGGCCGTGAGCTCGGGGGCCGGGTCCTTGAACCCGGTCAGCGCCTTCCGCTTCCGCGACTTGATGTCGTGGACATAGTAGTTCGGGGGCTCGGTCTTCGATTCGCAGCTGGTGATGATCCGGCCGCGGGAGGCGCCGTCGAAGGCGACGAAGGTCTCGTAATACGGGTCCAGGCACTGGAAGAGCCGCTCCTTCTTCATCGTCTTGAGGTCCATCCGGTCGAGGAAAGGGTGGTCGCCCTTGGGCGAAGCGCCGTTGCCGCTGAGGTAGATGGAGCCCCTCTCATAGAGGATGACGCGCTCGCCCGTCTTGAGCGCCGTCGTGACGGGATAGCCAGGGTCGTTGTACTGGTCCTGGATGCTGAGGTCGGAGAACTTGCGCGGGGCCGCCCCGGGGTGGTCGAAGTCGACCAGCCAGGTCGTGCGCCAGCGCTTTTTCCAGTTGAACTCGGAGGCGAGGGCCAATCCCGGCGCGTCGAAGAAGCTCAGGCCCTGGGCCCTCTCCGCGAGCTTGAGGACCTCGGCCGGCGTCCCCGAGAAGGGCGCGGCCAGGGTCATGATGCGGTCGCGGAAAGGAACGTTTTTTTCCGGGTCGCCCCCGTCCAGGGCCTCCGTCCAGAAGAGCGTCGCGGGCCTGCCGGCGATCCAGTCGGCGTTGCGGGGTCCCGTGGGAACGCCGTTGATGGGCACGCTCTCGGCCGGCGGGAGGTCGGCCAGCACGTTGACCACGCCCCCCTCCGTGTCCCAAACCTCGAGGGCGTGGGCGAACTCGGGGTACGGAACGGAATAAGAGTAGGGCCGCTTGACGCGGTCGACGAGGATGTAATTCATGGCGGGAGACACGGCGACGTCCGAGAAGATGCCGGGCCGGCCGATCTTCCTCGGGCCGCCGCCGGCGACGTCGACGAGGGCCAGCTGGGCCGTGGCGTAGTAGTCGAACAGGGTCTCGTCGAAGGCCGTTTTGAGGAGGTCCTCGAAGGTGGCGACCTTGGCCGACGTGCCGGAGGTTTCCTGCACGTTCGGGCCGACGGGAACGCGCGGGGCCTCGGGGGCGGGCCCCCGGCCTTCGGGGACGAGGGTGACGAGGAGGGCCTTGCTGTCGGGCATCCAGGCCATGGCGGAGACGACGGCGTTGACGACCGGGCCGGTCAGGGCCTTGGCGGCGCCGCTCGCGACATCGACGGCCCAGAGCTCGACGCCGGCGTCGCCGAAGCGGAGAAAAGCGATCGTCCGGCCGTCCGGGGCCCAGGATGGCGAAGTGAACCTGCTTCCATCGGGGAGGGAGACGCGGCGGACATGGCCCGTTTTGATGTCCTGGAGGCTGAGGCCCGTATTGAAGCTCAGGACCTGCCGGCTGTTGTTGAAGGGGGTGATGCGGATCCCGGCGATCCGGAGGATGGGCCGGGAGAGGTAGGCGATCGTCGGCATCGCTTCGTATTCGATGAGGGCCGCGATGTCCCGCGCCGGGCTCAGGGAGACGCGGGGCGTCGGCGGCGCGTCGACGATGGCCACGACGTCCTTCGGCGGGAGCTTATAGGGCTCCTGGGCGTGGAGGCCGGGCGCCGGCGCGAGGGCCAAGGCCAGAACCGCCAGGGCGAAGAGCGAGGTCAGTAGCTTTTTCATGGTCATTCCCTTTCCAGGTCGAGTCGCCATGGGCCGGAAGGCTCATTTTATCCCTCCGGCCGTTCCTTTTCAATGTCGGGTGTCGGCTTGACCCCGAGGTTTGCTATAATGGCGCTGCCGATGACCGAACACCCGCCGGCGACGATTTTCCTCTCCGTCGTCATCCCCGCCTAC
>Ga0335070_10010778_pt1 | contig 10682 bp, 9 predicted proteins | sample Lox_Sample_13_FD_206722 | JGI IMG/M metagenome (GOLD analysis project Ga0335070, IMG submission 206722) | Soil microbial communities from Loxahatchee National Wildlife Refuge, Florida, United States - Lox_Sample_1.3 | ecosystem: Environmental > Terrestrial > Soil > Wetlands | place: USA: Florida...
CTGCTCGGCGTAGTCGAGGCCCTTCATCAGGTCTTCAAAGGGAGCTCCGCCCCAATCGCCGTTGATCGCATCGATGAATTTCTGGCCGTATCCGGTCGAGCCGTGGAAGTTGATCATGATGACGACAAATCCGCTGGGCGTCGCAGAAGTTGGTGACGCGAACAGTTCAGGATTCCAGCGATAGGACCAGTCATCTCCCCAAGCCCCCTGCGGCCCGCCGTGGATGAGGAATTTCACGGGATATTTCTTGGTGGCATCGAAGTTAGGAGGCTTGACCAGGAAGCCCTGGACTTTGTCGTCGTGGGCGCCGGTGAACCAGAAGGACTCGAGCGGGGACATGGCGATTTGCGAAAGCGTGATGTCGTTGAGATGAGTCAGTGAGATAGCAGGCGGCGAGGATGCAGCCTTTTCTAATCCAAGATACTCAAGTGGCCGATAGTAGATTTCGGACGGCCCTTGCAGAGACATCCGCGTAAAAACAAGTGTCTTGCCATCACTCGTGACCGTCACTTCGTCATTGAATCCTGCGACAAGCCTCGGCGAGGTAAAGCTAGCAGCTACTTCGCCAGATTTCAGCGTTAGGTTCACTGCATAGATTGGTGAGGTCCCTTGGTGTTCCGCACTAAAGTAGATCCCAGCCGAATTGGGCGACCACGTGAAAGTGCCGACCCATTTGTCGAAATCCTCCGTCAGGTTCAGCTTTTTCCCGGTTTTGCGGTCGTAGAGCATGAGGCGGAAGCGGTCGCTCTCGTATCCGGGACGCTGCTGGGCGCGGTAGGCGATGTAGCGTCCGTCGGGGGAATAGAGCGGCGAGGTGTCGCTGGCAGGATTGTCCGCAGTGATGTTTTTGGCGAGGCCCCCGGTGACCGGGACGATCCACAGATCGTTGTTGGTCGAAGCCGCCGGATTCTTGTCGTGATTCGACGCGTAGCAGATTTCTTTCCCGTCAGGAGAGAAGGCGTAGTCGTCCTGCCCGCCGAGAGAGAAGACGGGAGCATCGTAGTCGCCGGGGGTGAGATCGCGTGGAAGAGCAAACAGCTTGACTTCCTCTTTGCTGCCTTCAGGCACGGCCGATTCAGCAGCGTCCGTTGGTGCAACAAAGATGTGCGTTCGCTTTCCTTCCTTGTAAGCGTTCCAGTGCCTATACAGCAGGTGGGTGAAGATCTGAGCTTTCACCTTTGATTGCTCTGCTTCTTTGAGTTTTTTGGCATTGCACTGAAGCTCGGGCCAAGAAGCACCATCGCACTCGGGATATATGTCTGAAGTAAAGACGACGTTCCGACCGTCCGGAGACCAAATCTCACCGCTCGCTTCCGTCGGAATATCCGTGAGCCTGTGTTTGTGAGTCACAGTTCCCGGCGCGCCGTCGAAGTCCGCAATCCAAACCTGCGAACCGCCTTCCTTCGTCGACAAGAACGCGAAGCGCTTGCCATCTGGCGCCCATCTCGGACGGTCCGCATCCTGGTCAGCGATGATCTCCCGCTCCCCTGTCATCCCGACCGGAGACGAAGGATTCGCTTTTGAATCCTTCGTTGGAGTGGAGGGACCTTGCGTTCCGGTGAGCGGCACGATCCAGATATGCGGCGTTTTCGTGTTCGCGGCCAGATCTACATCGACCACGCTGAAGATCACCCACTTGCCATCAGGCGAGACCTGCGGGTCGCCGACGCGCTTCAGCTTCATCATGTCTTCGAAGGTGAAGGGATGCTTGGCTTGGGCTAGTGCGGTGAACGTGAAGGCGAGTGCGAGAAAGCAGAAGAGAAGACGGCGCATGAGTGCACTCCTTGGCAAACGGATGAGTGTAGCAGGACCAGCTACTGGCTTCTAGCTGGTGGCTATTCCTCTACATTGTCATCCAGAGGCCCGCGGTTTTTGCGGGCCGAAGGATCTATGTAGTCCTCGGATGTATCGGTGCTGCCGGCGAATGCATAGATCCTTCGGCGGGCAAAAGGCGCCCGCCTCTGGATGACAAGCGCTTGGTGTACGCTCGATACTACACGCTAGGTTTTTGGTCTTTCTCCGAAGATCGCTGTCCCTATGCGCACGCAGGTCGAGCCTTCCTCTATGGCCACTTCGAAGTCGTGCGACATGCCCATGGAGAGAACGTCCATCGAGATGGCGGGAAGTTTGCGGGCGGCGATTTGATCGCGCAGGCTGCGGAGCTTACGGAAGTACGGGCGGGATCCTTCGGGATCTTCTGTATACGGTGGGACCGTCATCAGACCCTGGAAGCGCAGAGACTCCAGGCCCGGGGCAGCTTTCAATAAATCTTCCAGATCAGGCGAGTCCAGTGCGACTCCAGACTTGGCGGCCTCGCCGCCTACATTGATCTCGATCAGCACCTGCAGCGTTTTCTTGAGCGCTCGCGCGGATGCGTTGAGTTTGTCTGCGAGTTTCAAAGAGTCGACCGAATCTACCGCGGTAAACAGTTCGGCCGCTCTTGTGGCCTTGTTGGTCTGCAGATGTCCGATCATGTGCCACTCGGCGCGCTCCAGGTCGGAGAGTGCGCTGGCCTTGCCCGCGAATTCCTGTACGCGATTTTCTCCGAAGAGGCGAAGGCCTGCTTCGTAAGCTTCACGAATGCGCTGGGGCGCGTGCGTCTTCGTCACTGCCATCAGCGCGATAGTGCGCGGGTCGCGATCGGCGCGCGCTGCGGCACGGGCGATCTGCTCGCGCAATCCGGCAATGTTGTCCGCTATCGACATGCAAAGAACATCTCACCACAGAGAACACAGAGGCTCACAGAGGAAACCTTCCCCGATGAACCTCTTCTTCTTCGCGATGAGATTACATGATCGCGGTTGGCGGCGCGGGATCTTCGGGGCGTCCGGCATTTGCCAAGGGGACCAGCACCATAACAGCTACGAGGATCGCCAATGCAATGACAGCGGTGATCAGGTGATTGCCGATCGCGAATTGATACAGCTGCGGAACGGCGTGAGGGTCATGCTGGAGCTTTCTAGCCAGAACCGCCGCAACCGCGATCCCACACAACGCCTCGCCCGCGATCAGCCCCGAGGCGGTCAGAATTCCCGCATTTTCGACACGCGCCTTCTGCGCATCGTTCAGGTTACGGCGGTCGCGAAGGCGATCAGTCATCCAGCGGATGAGGCCGCCGACGAAAATCGCAAACGTCGTCCCCAGTGGCAAGTACATGCCGATCGAGAACAGCATCACGCTCTTTACCTCGATCATGATCATCGCCAGACCTAGGAAGATTCCGACGATCACCAGAGGCCAGGCCATGTCGCCGCCGACGATTCCCTTCGACAGCATCGCCATCAGACCAGCCTGGGGTGCAGACAGTTCAGGCGATCCAAAATGCCACACTCGGTCCATAAGTGAGAGAGGCAGGAAGAGCACGAGTCCCGCAACAACGATGCCAATGAGATCCCCGATTTCCATTTTGGCCGGTGTTCCCCCAAGAATGTGGCCCACCTTGAGATCCTGCAGCAGTTCGCCTGCGACAGCAGAGGAAACACAGGCGACGGCTGCTACGCCCAGTACCGCTCGCACACCCCCACTCCCCGAAACACCCAGGGCGACCATGAGCAAGGCGGCAATGACCAGCGTGCAGAGCGTCAGCCCCGAGACTGGGTTGTTCGAAGATCCGATCATGCCCACAAGATTGCCGGAGACGGCCGCAAAGAAAAAGCCCACGACGAGCATTACAGCGGCAGCCACCAGGGCTGCAATAAAGACCTTCGAGCCGACGAGATTCCCTGCGCCGCTGATGAAATACCGATAAAGGAAGAACATCGCGACGACAACTACGGCGATGCCCGCGAAAACAAACTTGGAACTAAGATCACGCTCGGTGCGGTTTGTTGCCTCATGCGCCGCAGCGGATTTCTTCAAGTCGGACACCGCGCGTCCGATACCAACCGCCAACTGCTTGCGCATTTTAAAGAGTGTGTAGGAGGCGCCCACGAGCATGCCGCCCACAGCTATCGGGCGGACAACAGAGTAATAGATGGCGCCTGCCAGCAGGCTCCACTCCAGCGGCTTTCCGGGCTGCGCGGCCTGAATGTAAGGCCCTGCGACGAATGTCAGGAGTGGAACCAGTAATCCCCAAGCCAGTACGCCTCCCGCAAAGTTTAAGGCCCCTAGTCTTGGGCCAATGATGTAACCAACGCCTAAGTATGCGGGACTAATGTCCGGCGCGTTGAACAGCGTTGCGCCACCCGTTACTGTCGTCGCAACGCTGGGATTCGTGCTGGTGCGAAGAAGAAGCTTCTTCCCAAGTTCGGCAATCTTCACGTGAAAGGTATTCGAATAGCTGAAGATGTTGAGCTGACCCAGCAAGAACATGAAGGCGCCGAACCCCATATTGGCGAAGAGAATCTTCGCCGCCTTCGATCCCTGCTGCCCTGCCTTATGAATTTCAGCAGCCGCGACCGATTCAGGATAGGGAAGCTCCGGATCTTCCACCATAACGCGCCGCAAAAGAGTCACGAAGAGCACCCCAAGCGTGCCGCCGATCACCATCAGTGCGACTGATTTCCAGTATTCCGGGCTCGTAATACTTGGAGTCAAAGATGGCCACAATCCTGCCATTACAAATGCCGGAATTGTGAACACCGCTCCCGCAGCAACCGATTCACCGATCGTGCCTATGGTTCGCGTGATGTTTTCCTCGAGCAGCGAACCCTTCATCAATCTCAATAACGCCATGCCGATCACTGCTGCCGGATAAGTTGCGGCGATGGTCATTCCGGCCCGCAGTCCGAGGTAGGCGTTCGCCGATCCGAGAATCGCGGTCAAAACCATCCCGATCAGCAGGGCACGAAGCGTGAACTCCTTCATGTCCATGGTTTCAGGCACGTAGGGTTTATGTTTCGTCTTTGGAATTTCTGTGACGGGGCTGCTCATGGGCGGAATCCTTTTAGGGCGTGGGATGGAAGCAAGAGCGTATGCGTTGCCTTCTGCAGCGGATTCGAAGTAACGGCGCACGTTAGCACGCGGGCTGGGGGGATGACAAGTGTGACCGCGGTGGATTGACCGCGGTGGAACTCTGCCGCGGCCCCGTCGAAGATCCCCAGCCTAATCGCCCCAAACTACGGGATATCCAGGCTGGGGAATTCACCTCTCGTTTTTACTTTTTGCCGCCGCGTTCGGCGATCAGTTTCATGGCCGGTTTGCTGACCCAGTCGCGGTAGCGCTGCCCGTGGAACTGCTCGCCCCATTTGTTTCTAATCTCATGCAGGTGGACTCGGTCCTCTCCGCGGACGGGTGACGTCCTGTACGCCGGGACCGGTATACGCCAATTTGCGCCATGTCCTTTGGTGCCGTGCGGGTCTCCATACCGGGTGTAAAATGAGATCAATCGGTGACGCCCTTCGTATTCCGAATTCCGAGGTGCAGTGATGAGCAGTTCCTCCGGTTCATCCTTTTCCCAGCCGTACCTTTGCCATGACTGTGGAAGTGAAGTGGGATTCCGCTCTCGCCGCCGTACGTTCTTGGAGCGCTATCTTCTGCCCCTGTTCCTCTTGCACCCCGTACGCTGCGGGGAGTGCTTCCGGCGGGATTACCGGCTGATTTTTACGCAGGTTCGCGACCGGCTCTCGGATACGCGTCCGATCGTGCCCGGAAAGCACACGGTTACGGCCAACCGGAACGTTGCCTAGGCGAGCGAGTCACCGCTATACTGCTGGTGTGAGAGGATCGGCCGCGGCCTACCCTAGGGCCGTGGAGGTTGCGAGGAGGCTGTCTTCAGCAGTAGCGAGGACCGAATCCGGGCTGGCCAGAACACCGTTCGAGTAGCTGGGCGTTCTATTGCTCCAGAAGAGCATGTTCCGAATCGTGCGCGAACTTGGATGCAACGCGCCGCCCAGGGCATCTTCTCCGTTTTGTTCCCTTCCGACTGCCGCATCTGCGGCTTGCCTGTGCTGAACATTTCCCGTTTACCCGTGTGTCCCGAGTGCCTGGGCCGAATTCGCGGCATTGGCGGGAAGGTGTGCTCGATTTGCGGTGAGCGGGTGCTCTCTTCATATGCGCAAGAAGATTCGGATGGGATTTTGCGCTGTCCGGTGTGCCGGCGCGTCGAGCGTCCATTCCTGCGGGCTGTTGCATATGGGAGTTATGACAGCGGTCTGCGGGAACTGATTCATCTGCTGAAGTACAGTGGCGTGAAGCCCGCGGCTGACGTGCTGGGGCGCATGCTTGGCGAGACTCTGAGCAAATTGGCGCCCGAGTTCGCACAGGATAAGGTTTTGCTGGTTCCTGTGCCGCTTTATCGAGGCAAGCGTCGGCAACGCGGATTCAATCAGGCGGAAATGATCGCGCGGGCGGCGCTGAAGCGCGGTGATGCTGGGGAGCGCTTGATGTTGGTGGCGCACGTTTTGCAGCGAGTGCGCGAAACGAAGTCGCAGATCGGGCTGACCAGCCATCAGCGGCGGGAGAACATGCGCGGAGCCTTCGCCGTGGCCCGTGCCGCAGAAGTCACTGGCCGCGAAATTGTGGTTGTAGATGATGTGTATACAACGGGTACCACGGTGAGCGAATGCGCGCGCGTGCTGCAGCGCGCCGGGGCCGCAAAGGTATGGGTGGCTACCGTGGCGCGTACGTTGAAATTAGCATCTAAGTACGCAGATGTTGAACAAAGTGAAAGTGATAAGCGAGGTTTCAAAGTTTCAGAGTTTCAAAGTTTCAAAGACAAAACCGAGTCCGAGGAGCAATCAGAGGAGCACGTTGAAACTTTGAAACCTTGAAACTTTGAAACCTGCTTTTATGTCTTTGCGCATGGAACATGACGGAGGATCACGGCACGCTGGCGCGATGTATGCATCGGCGCCGCATCGGCCTGGGGACAGCCACGCCCTGCTTTCGCCGGTCCTCGTGCTGAACGCTTCTTACGAGCCGATCAACGTGTGCGCCGCGCGGCGCGCGCTGGTCCTTGTATTGAAGGGCGTCGCCATGACCGAAGAGGAGAATGGACATTTCCTGCATTCGGCGCGGGTCGCCATGCGTCTTCCATCGGTGATCCGGCTGCTAGAATATCGGCGGATTCCGCACCAAAGCCGGGCGCTGTCGCGGAAGAATATCCTGCTGCGCGACCGGAACACCTGCCAGTATTGCGGCACAGTGCTGCCCTCAAGCGAATTGACGCTGGACCATGTGATTCCGCGTTCTCGTGGCGGCGCGTCAACCTGGGAGAATCTTGTTGCCTGCTGCCATCCCTGCAACCGTCGCAAAGGAAATCAGTTTCCCGCCGAAGCGGGCATGAAGCTGATGCGCGAACCGAGAGCGTTCAATCTGCATACGAGCCGTCACATTATGCGTCTGATGGGGCGCAGCGACGACAAGTGGAGAAAATATCTGTTCTACTGAGATTCCAGCCACACTCCGACGACGCACGCGGCCGGCTTGCCACCCAGGCATTCAAGATAGACCTCCTGCTCTTTGGCGAGTCGTAGCGTCTCATTGAACCTCAGCGCGTGCTTTTTCCCATCGCTGAACCTTAAGAGGCAGGCGGGAGTTTCGCCATCTTGAGTTTGCTCCGGGTTATATTGCACCGAAATGCACTTGGCCCGCGTGTTCTTGGCGAGTCGCTTGTGACTAATAACGTCCGCTTTACCGGGGAATCCCTGCCGACTCTCGATGCGCGTCGCAGGCGGAAACCCGTTGTGCGAGTCGACGTCTTCTTGGCCGTGTTCGGCAGCCAATTTGGGTACCCAGGTCGCCACCAGCAGGGCAATGGGAAGCAGTAACAAGTCGCGGGTATGCATATCCCTCGTTTCCAACTGACTCTAGGCTAGCACTGTTTTCGAATACATGTCTTCGGTTCTCAGGATATCTTGCATCGGGCTTGCACTGAGCGATTGACTCCGCTGTTACAGAATCAGGACAACCGTGGCTCGGGCGGAATGTTGCGAACGATGGAAGAGAGTTGTTCTGTCTGCGATTGGCTCAGAGTTTTACGAAAGTAGAACTTATTTTACTTTTCCGTTTCCACATTGCGCTTGCCCTCTATATACATTAGTGCGATGCATCAGCATTCCATTCTCGAGAAGGAGGGTGAATCATGAGATACATCTCTGGCCTATGCATCATCTCGTTGGTAACGATGTGTGCAACTTTCGCCAGCGCACAACATTGCGCCGAGGGCCTAACCGTCTACGAACTAGAGTGCAGATACTCAACGACTTGCCGTCAAACAGTAGACATAAATCTTCCTGAAGGAGGGGGTTACGGTCCGGATAACATTGCGTGTACTTCCTTGAGTTGCTGCGGGCAGCTAATCACTACGTGTTATGTGAATGGCCCTTGCCAAAACGCTCTCAGGGCTGGGGTAACCCCGGAACTCAGGAAGTACCTGTCGCACATATCACTGGACTCCGAGTTTTTACTCGCGAGTTGCAATGGTCATTACGAACTTTTCAAACGCCCGTCACCGGCAAGTGAGATTCACAACTTGGCGATCCTCGATGATCGCGTGTTGAGGTGAAGCATGCGTCTGGCCGCCGTCTTTAGTCTTTTACTGACCTTTTTGTCAGCTGGATACGCTCAGGTCACTTCCGGGGCTGCTTCGAAACTCCAGGACGCCCCGCTCTATCGCATTTCTTTTGAGAGGAGGGAGCCGGTCTCAGGCATCGACGCACCACCCCTGTTCAAACTGCCCTTCGGCTGTACGAGGGACGGCACCGCGTTTATTACAATGCTCCCTGCTGGTGGTCTCGCTCAGGGGCCGCAATTCGCGCCGCCGCCTTTGCTGCTGGTCTCGGTTTCCCCGTCGGGGCAGGCTCGTACCTTCCCGATCGACCAGTCGACCGAGCAACTCTACAACTCGCGCGAACTCGATCACTACCCTTCTGATTCGACAGTAGTGTTCCTTGTTGAGGCGGCGCAAGAAAAAAAACTGACCACGAGGACTTACACCAGCAAGGACGGGAATAGCCAGCAGTATTCTGACAATAGCGCCGAACGGCACATGTACCTCTTGTTTTTCGACCGCGAGGGCAACCACAAAAGGACCTTAGAACTCAGCACAAGTTTTAGGCCGATACGCATCGGAATCTTCCCCTCCGGAACTCTTTTGGCCTACGGGTATAGCGAGCAGGACCACGCGCCAAAGCTGGCGATGCTGAAACAGGACGGCACCCTGCTTCGATTCCTGCAGCCCGAAGAAGGCAGTACCCCCAACTCGATCTTCCAGACCAAAGACGGCTCCGGAAAAGGACCTGCCGTCTACGTTGCACCTACAGAATTTGTGTCGTTCGGAGATTCAATTCTTCTGGTACACAATAAGTCCACGTTTCCACTCCTGGAAGTCTCCGAAACGGGCTCAATTCGCGTTATCCGTCCACATCTACCACAGGGAGTCAGGATCGACAGCCTTGTCCCCAGCGATCAGGACCTTTACGTGCGAGTGATGGGAAGCGATCTGGGTTCTATCTACGAGATCGATGCACAAAGCGGCAGAGTGCGGCGGCGGTTTGAGACCGGCAACGACGCCATCCCCGCCAGTATCGCGTGTGTTCACGATGGCAAGTTCTTATCGTTCGATCACGGCGAGGGGAAACTGGTTCCGTTGGTCGGGACTGCAGACCCTTCAACGAAAGCAGATCAAGCTCCGCCGCGCGCTGCGAGCAAGTGATGCCCCGTTAGGATCACCTTTGCGGCGGATTCTTTTGCGGCAGCTTGTTCTGATCCGGCGACGGCTTCTGATCCGGCGCCTTGTTCTGATCAGCCTTCGGAATCTCCTTGCCCTCATACAGAATCTTCACGTTTGAGCCGAAGCGCTTGTAGTCTTCGTATTTGACGATTTCGCGGATGTGCACGTCTTCCATCTTGAAGTGGAGTTCGTCGTCGGCCTTCGTGTAAACGGGGAACCAGTATTTGCCGTCGATCTGCTGCCGCCATGTGGTGAATTTGGGAAAGAGATTTTCCTGATCGCCGCGCTTCTTCACTTCGTTGCATGGACGGTTGTTGCACAGGTCGGGTACGGTCTTTCCGTAGGTCTTGACGATCTGGAAATCATGGTCATCGACCCACACACGCCCCTGGAAGTAGCGTTTCTTGCCTTCAATCTTCTTGGGCGCGATATCAAATACGTAGCAGTGCAATTCGTCTTCCTGCTGCTGGCCAACGTAGAGAATGTTGTATTCGGGGATTTCTTCCGTGGTGAGCACGAAGGGCAGCCGGTGACGGATGTCGGCGAAGTCTTCCTGCGACATGTAGATCTTTTGCAAGCTCGACTGGGGAGCGAAGACCACGTTCTCCAGGCGCTTGCCTTTGTCGTCGAAAATCACATCGAAAACTTCGTGATACTCGCCATCGACCGTGTCTCCATCGACGGTCTGGACCTTGACGTCCTGTCGATACGTGTACTGCTCGCGAGCCTTGGCAAACTCAGCTTCCTTTGCGGCAAAGCGCTGAATGATCTGTTCAGGGGTAGTGTCTTTGGGGGCAGAATTGTCCAGGGGACCTTCTTGAGCGGAGGCGCACACGCTAGCTAGTCCGCAGGCCAGCAGCGCAAGGCAGAACATACGAATCGGGGGCTTCATAGTATTTAGTGTATCGAAACGCGGCGGGATTAGGCGCCGACCGCGACTCTCTGGTGTGATTCCCAGACGCCGACAACCGTTGCCTAAGCGGGCAGACACCGCGGCGACCCTTCCCTCCAACCCCTCTCCGCTCAGTGAGGCTGGAGGGAGGGTGCTGCAGTTCTGCCGCTAACTTGG
>Ga0335070_10010779_pt1 | contig 10681 bp, 8 predicted proteins | sample Lox_Sample_13_FD_206722 | JGI IMG/M metagenome (GOLD analysis project Ga0335070, IMG submission 206722) | Soil microbial communities from Loxahatchee National Wildlife Refuge, Florida, United States - Lox_Sample_1.3 | ecosystem: Environmental > Terrestrial > Soil > Wetlands | place: USA: Florida...
TACGAACTCTGCGCTCGGCGGAAAGGTCCGTGTTTCCGTACTCATGCTGGTAATCGTTTTTTGCTCTGCCATATACTGCCTCCTCATGGTTGTATTTAATATAGATAACTTGTTACGAAAGTCACAATTGCCTAATGTTTTATTTTAAATCAGGCGCTTTGTCAACAAAATATTGTGCATATTATCACAAACAGTCGAAAACGGCAACTTTCCCTAGGCCCATTCAGGATATTGGAATTTGGTATTTAGCCCAACGAATTTCAAACACTTTTGGCTATAGGATTACGGGGTCGAATGTTGGCGTCCCTGCCATGGGGTGGGCAGGCTGGGTTTGGAAAATGGGCCCCTTAAGGAGACGCGTGAGCCGGCAATACGTCGAAGTTCGAACCTGCATTCACCGTCTCGCGAGGCTCTGGAGCCACTTCTTGTCTGCGCGAATGTAGGCGTCGAGAATGAGGGCCAGACCCTTATAGAAATTCGTCGACGCATGTTTCTCTACCGCATTACAGAATTCTCCCACCCAGTCCCCAAGGTGCAGCCTGAGAAATTCCTCCTCGAGCGCAACGGTTTTGGCGATGGTGTCCTCATCCTTTTCCTCACGCCGCAGACTTTCCTCCCGAAGACAGAGTTGTTTCATGAAATCCAGCTCAACAAAGAGATAATCGGCCGAGTCGCTGGCCGTTTCGTCAGGCAGCAGCCCTGCCTTGCGATAGAATCGCTTGAGGCCCAGCACAGAGTCCCCGAACCCGGCCCCCTTCTTGTAGAGCCCTTCATAAGGCGGCTTCATTTCTGTGTGGCCTGTTCCTCGGAGGATTCTTGTCCGATCCACAGAAAGTTCCGTGACAGTCTCGTCATCCGGTCTTTGCAGGATGGTTGACTGGTAGGAAGAAATAAGATCCAGACCGGAACGAAAACTTCCGTCTCCCAGTTCGCGCCAGCCCATCAGAAAGAGCTGGAACTCGCCGTTTCTTATTCTCAGGAGTAATTCCCGATCCGGCAGAAGCTCGAAACCAGCTATGAGGAAGTCATAAAAGGCCGCCCTTCCCGCGGCGATGTCATACCGATTCGCCTTCAAGTGTATACCTTCGTTGTCGCTGCGTCGCTCTCCTCGACGTACCTCCGGGTACGCCTGCGTCGGCTCCTCGCTGCCGCCTCGGTCTCCACTTGAATACAAATCGGTATCAGTTCGGCAGGCTCCTTTGTGGAGGATTTCTTTGCTGTGATGTCTGTCACCTCCTAACGGACTATAATCCGCACGCCGGACTTAATGACGCTCAATCTCAGCAACAAGCCGCCGCAAAGGATCAGAACGCTGGCTGTACCATGCATCAAGCGGACAGACGCCACATCGGATACATAGGCACCGCAGATAAAGATGGCAAGCGGAAGTAACAACCCCGCTATTACTACCCCACCAATGAAAAGCGGAGTTTTAAGCAAGTGAATTGATGCGGCCGCCGTCACCCCTGTCTGCCGGACTATTTCGATATAGGCTCCCAGAGCGATGAGCAACAAGACGATGAGACCTGCGTCGATCGCCCCGAGCAGGTGGAGGCCGTCTGCCTGAACGACCGAGGGGAACGCGAGCGACATCAGGACAAGCGTAGCCAACCCGGTATCCATGCCCGACAAAAAAAAGAGAGGCGGCAATGCGGACGTATTCCAGAGAGGAATGCTCTTTATTACACCGAGAAGCAAGCCCGGATAGACCGCGACCACTAGTGCAAGGAGAGCCGCCACCATCCCCAGACCTTGACCAAAGCCCGATGCCTGATTCCAGGGAAGCCAACTGAACCAGGAGAATAAAGGCAATGCATATGCCAACCCGAGAAGAATAAAGGCCGTGAGAATCCATGCTCCCCGTATCATCCAGGATGACAGGAGTGTAGCCGCTGTAGTGAAGAGCCGGTAAGCCCTGGTCGCTGAGCCGAGATCAAAGAGAAGCATACCGCTGCCGATCAAAACGACGAGGGGGCCCACGAGTGCACCTATCCGGGCCACGGCAAAATACTTGTCAAAATAGATCAGGATAAAACTGAACAGAAAAGCGCCTCCGCCCAACCCGGCGAGGAAAACATAGAGCACGATGAACCAACCCCATTCTTTTTGGCCTTCTGTCTGATCTATCATGCCTTCCTATCCGTTGATATAATATACCGAGGGCTTTGTTCCGAGCTCTTCTCTGAGTACGATGCCGCGGTTCACGGCGATCAGTTCGGAAACCTCACTCTCCGGGTCGTCAAGGTCGCCAAAATACCTTGCCTGGGAAGGACACGTTTCAACACACGCGGGTAAACGTCCCTTCTCAAGCCTCTCAACACAGAAATCACACTTGACCGCGGTTCCCTTGTCGAGGTCCTTCTGCTTCAGCATCTCGTAAGGCGTCCTCGCGGCCATCCCATAATAGTTGTCGATCCGTCTCAACGTCTGACGTGCCTCGTAAGGGCATGCCAGTACACAATACCGGCATCCCATGCATTTGTTGTGGTCGACGAGGACTATCCCGTCATCCCGCTTATAGGTGGCACCGGTAGGACAAACCTCAAGACACGCCGGTTCCTGGCAGTGCATGCAAGGTATCGGGCGGAACTGCATACGCGCGGCCGGGTATTTGCCGGACTCATACTTTTCAACCCGGTGATAGAGGATCCCGGGTGGTGTACCTTTTTCAGCCCTGCACGCAACAGTACAGCTATTGCAGCCGGCGCATCGCTTCAGATCTATCACCATGCCATATCTCACCGTTGTCCCCTCTTACTGTACACCTTCACCGCAGGCGCAGTATCCTGACCGGCGCTCACTCCGTCAAAGGTTTTAGGGTCAATGGATAGAAGGGCATTGAAATTGGGTCCCACCCTGTTCAGCGGATTCGACTGGCACGTGCCCAGACCGTAGCTGCCCCCTATACCGACCGCATCGGGATGAAACAACTCCGACACCCTGAGCCGACCTTCGATCCTGCCGTATCTCGACTCCACGACCACGGTCTGGCCATCCTTCAGTCTCTTCTTTGCTGCCGTAGCCGCATTGATCAGGATCACCGACTCCCAGGGATCCTTGGCATAGATCTCTGCCAGCCACGGGTTACCCGTCAGGTTGCTCGCATCGTTCGCATAGTAAGGGGTTTTCCAGTTGATGGCCCACAGGTCGTATCCATCGGCGGGTGCCCTGAACTCGGAGGTCTCCACCCAGTGCGGGATCGGGCGATAGAGGTCGAAGATATAGTCCATGTCATCGATCATGGGGAAGGAGATCTTTCGCTCGACCAGGTTCGCCCGCAAGCGGTCACCCACTTCCTTAAGGCCCATGAGATAAAAAGGGTGGCGGGTCTGGTTATCCGGGAAGTAGTAATAGAGGTAAAACTCCTTCTTTGGTTTCCAGTATTCGATGTATCCTTTCTCTCTCAGGTCTTTGAGACTTTTCCCTCCTCCATAAGGCCAGCCACGTACCTGACGGTCGAAGATCTCTTCCAGCGTGTATCTTCGATTGAGGTCGAGCTTCCACTCGCCATTCATGTTGAGACCGTCCTCCTTATCCACCCAGTCCAGCCCTCGATTCAGGTGGTCGTAGAGTCCGCCCTCACCGTAAAGGATACCTAGACGGTCGGCAAGATCCATGAAAATGTCATCTGCATTTTTTGTGTTAAAAAGGGTCGGTACCGGTTCCCTCAACTGGACCATCTTCAACCCGCTCACCTCGTCATCGATGGACTGATGCTGGAGGTAGAAGGGCACCACCCGCAACCTTTCCAGGGCGCTGTGCTCAGGGAGCAGCACGTCAGAGAGGATGGCAGGCTCGTCCATGTGAAATGCCACGGTCACGACGAAAGAAAGTTTCTTCAGGCCTTCCACATATTTCTCAGGCTGGGCGTTCTGCCGGATGGGATTTCCCCCCACAGAGAGCCACGCGTCCACCTTGTAGGGTAGATAACATTTCTCGGGATGGAGAATGGAGTTGAGCACCAGGTGAGGGGCTGTGTGCTGATGTGGATAGAACTCCTGCAGCGTTGCATGATCCGGGGGAAACTTGAAGGGTCTTGGTATCGCCTCGTATCGCGGTGCCGATGTGCCGTCCTCGGTTGGGCCCATGATGGGGCCCCGGACGCTGCAGCTCAGGCAACCGCCCGGCACTTCTATGTTCCCTACCAGCAGGTTGATGATCTTTCCAACAAAATCGGCATAGGTGCCTCCTCTGCGGTTGGTGACGTTGCGCTCTACATTCAGAGACACAGGTCTGAAGGGGAAGGTAAAACCATCGATCTCGATGGTGCTCCCTATGCGGGCGTGTTCCACGAACTCCCTGGCAAGCCGCCGGACGGTTGATGGAGGAACTGTGGTGATTTTCTCGGCCCATTCGGGGGTATATTTCGCATATTCTTCCTTAACAAGGTCGAAGGCAGTCTTGCAGGTAGCGCCCTGGACCGTGTATGAGCCGCTCAGAGCGACTTCTTTGAATTGGGCGTTATAAGGCTTTGCCCGGTTCTCAATCGGATCCCACATCATCGGTTTGTGGGTTTCGGGATCCCTACAGTACCCTCCTTGAGCATCGATCAGGTACGGCGCATTCGTGCGGTTCTTGAGAAACCAGACATCAAATATCTTGATTTCATGCAGCATGACGTGGGCCATGGCCAGGAGAAAGGCCAGATCCGTTCCAGGTCGAATTGGTACCCATTCTCCCTTGGACGCCTCGTAGGAGCTTCTAGGATCCACGACCACGAGCTTCATTCCTCTCGCAACCGCTCTCGCGAGCCGGCGCATGCCCGGTACGGCTCCGAAGTTCGGGCCCAGAGAGCGGCCCATAGTGATGTGATACTGGCAGTGTTCCAGGTCCACGATGGCTACCGGATAACCGGAATGAACAAGCCCCGATGGAAAATGGACCGTGCAGAGTGCACCGTGAGAGCCGGTTTCGTTCGGCGTGCCGAAGGCTTCCCCGAACGGTTTCCGAAGGATCGTGTCCCGCTGTCCCCAGCCCTCGCAGACCACCAACCCTCTTGGATCCTTTTCTCTTACTTTTTTGAGACCCTCGGCCGCATAGTCGAGCGCCTCGTCCCAGGTAACCTCCTTCCACTTGGGATCCACGTCGAGACCCTTTTCCGGATTGGTGCGAATCATCGGAGCCTTGATCCGGTAAGGGTTATAGAGTGCCATGATCTCGGCGTTTCCCTTGGGGCAAAGGGTCCCCCAGTTGGGCGGCGCGTCTGGATTACCCTCCACCTTTACCACAATACCGTCTTCCATGTGTACCAAGGTGGCGCAGTCTCCCTGCATGCACGCACGACAGAGGCCGAACAAGGTCTTCTTTTCTCCTTTTGATCCTGGGTCGACCTGTTTCCACTTGTAAGGAGAAAGCTCGGGCCAGCCCGCGGGGGGCTTCATCCCTCTCACGATCTCCTCATAAAGCGATTGTTTCTTACGCATAACCTAACTCCTGTCAGCCCCGGGCGATACCTGCGCCAGGCTCTATCTACTGCAAACGGTGGTCAATACCGGATGAATCATCCGGGTCACACAGGCCGCAATAGTTTACATTATCTCACCGTCGAATGAAAAGGAGCAACGAAATGAAAGCCCCTCGCAAAGGGAACCTGCGAGGGGCTTCGTGCGGATTTCCTCTGAACTCACGGCCGAGGAATCGGAAACATAAGCTGGGCAGTCTTCTTGATTTCAGGAACTTGATTGTTCTCAACGATCTCCAGTTCCCACGGCCATTTCTTGCCCTTCACCCACTGTCCTCCGACCATCGGAGTCTTTGCATAATTCTCTTTACCAAACTTGATCGGACCGACTATCGTCGTGAGATTTGTCTGGGCGATGGCTTCCCTCACTTTGTCCTTGTCGAGGGTCCCGGCTCTCTTCAGCGCATCTGCCGCTACCTCGAAGGTCGCATAGGTGAAACCAAGGATCTGAGTCCATTGCCTTCCGGTCTTCTCTGTCCAGGCATCACAGAGTGCTTTGGAACCGTATCCGGCTACCGAGGATTTGAAGGGGTGATAGGGACTCCACCAGACACACACAGTGAGCCCATTGGCCAGGTTCCCTCCTATGGCCTGGACTGCTGACGGAAAGAGAATGGGCTTCCCGCCCGTACACATCTTGGGAATAAACCCCTGCTGAAAGCACTGGCGCCACGCCGCAGCAAAATCAGGAGGAGGCTGAATGCTGGTCAGTATCTCCACTTTCTCTTTTTTCCAGAGGTCGATAAAGGAAGTATAGTCCGGTGTTTTATTCGGGAACCTGCCTGCATCAACCACTTTGTAGCCTTTCTCGTGGAGGCCCTTCGTGAACATCTCGGCATAGGTCTTACCATCAGGATCATTAGGCCACAGCCCGCCGACGACCTTATTAGTTTTGTCGGCTACGCTGTCCCACATGGAGACGAAGGTTTGATAGATCTGCGGTACGGAGAAGAAAAAATGGAAGCTCCATTTGTACGGGCCGCCCGTGAGCCAGGACTCGATGGGAGCATCCGAAGATATGCACGGAACTTGATACCGCTCGCACATAGCATCCACAGGGTTTACCGTATCCGGGGTATGAAGGGTGATCATGAGATCGATCTCGTCCTGGAGGATCAGCTTGGATGCCACATCACCTGCCTTTGTAGGATCGCTCTCCGAGTCCATTACCTTGATCCGGACAGGCAGCTTCTTTCCTGCCTCCTTGATAAAAATCCCGCCGTCCTTGTTAATCTCGGCAAGTATGCGGTCATCAATCCACGGAGTTGTCTCGCCGAAGGCGGAAAGAGGACCCGAGTTCGGGTTGACCCTCCCTATCAATATGAAATCCCTTTTCTTCGCCGCAAAGGCGCGTCGCGTAAACGTTGGTAGACCTAAGGCCGCTCCTGCAATGGTCGTTTTCTTCATGAACTCTCTTCGCGTTATGCCCGGCTTTTCCGTAACTTTTTTCTCGTCTGTCATACGGGTGCCCCCTTTCTTCGAATTATTTTATACCATGTTCCTTTATCTCGAAGGCCATTGGAACAGCGCAGTAACGAGATTGGGGTTAAACAACGATACGATCTTAGCGGAAGCTGCCTTTACTTTCTCCTGCGTCACGCGATTTCCTCCGGATGCATTGATCTTTCCGCCAATGATATGCATGTTACCACATCTACGCTCGATGTCAATTGCGCGCGGGGTAGCATTCTAAACTACCAGCACCTCCTGGGGCGTCCTGTGAATCGGCGTCGCCTTGTTCTCTCCTACGATATAGTTGTCACAGCAGAAGCCGTAAGCTTTATCTGTCACCGCGATGGGGTGCACCGTGATATTCATGTTGGCAGCCAGGGGCATGGGCTCATCAGCGCGGAGGGCCGGCCTCTCCACGAGGTCGTAACCCTGGCCGTGGCCAAAGAGCCTGCCTTCTGCGCCAAAGCCCTGACTGACCATAAACTCATTGTGCGCCTTGAGCAGATCGGAAGGCTTGGCCCCGGCCACGAGGCGCGCGACTGTGCGGCGCTGCGCTTCCTTGGCGACCTCCCACACCGCGAGCAGCTCTTTAGGCGGATCGCCGAGGCAGAAGGTCCTGCCCATTTCCGCGTAGAACCCGCCGGGACCGTTTACCTCAATCATCAGGAATAACTGGTCGCCTGCCTGCAATGTCCTGTTTGTGAAAAAATCGCTCCTCTGACCGGTAGACTTGCCCGGAGGGGCGGAACCGATCATCAGCAATTGCTCTTCGCTGCCCATATCCATCAGAATGTGAGTGGCAGCCGATATGATTTCGTACTCTTTCTTGCCGGGCCTGACGATGGTCGGTATCGCGGCCATTGCAGCATCCTGGATGGCTGCTGCCTTCTTAATCAGTTCCAGTTCCTCCGGGCTTTTGATTGCCTTGATCGGGTCCACGAGATCTGAAGCGTTGACCAGCTCCATCTGCCCCACGTTCTCCCGGATGTATTCGTACGTTGCGGCAGACATTGAGCTCTTGGCTACAATGCCGACCCTTTTGGCGCCGCGGGCTTTCAGCTGGCTTACCACAGCTTCGCCGTCCATACTGTCCGTGTAATGGAGCGTGCGAAAGTACGGCCGGCCGATTCTCTCCCTCACGCCACGCACGGCCCATTCCGGCGGTCCGGGCGGCAGCGGCGCGCCACCGCTTGAAATCATGGTCATCTCATCATCAACGGGAAAAATCACGGTTATGGGGTAGCCTTCCTTGGCAGGGATATCGGTGAACCACCGGACGTAGCCACCCAGATACTGGTTGCTGTTCTGCATGACGAGGCAGTCGATGTTCTGTCTGGCCATCGCCTTCCTGGTCTCGGCCCATCGCCGCTCCAGTTCAGCCGTGGAAATGGGTCGGCGCACGTTCTCTACAAGCGTGGGGTTCAGATTCACAAGTATTCTCCTTTCCTAACTTTCAAATTAAAAATCATTGACCGATCAGTCTCGGCAGCCATAGCGCGACAGGAGGCCAGACCATAATGACGGCCATGACGATTATATCGAAGATCATGTAAGGAACAGCGGCCCAGATGATCTGCTCCATGGTGATGTCCTTCGGAGCAACCCCCTTCATCACAAAGAGCAGCATGCCGAAAGGCGGGGTGAGCTGCCCCATTTCTATGTTGATGAGGAAGAGCGCCCCGAACCAGATGGGATCAAAACCAAGCGCGTTGGAGATCGGCATAAATACGGGCAGGCAGATCATCATGATGGAGACACCGTCCATCAAACAGCCCAGGAAACCGACGATCACCTGCATCGCGATCAGAATAAGCATGGGGTGCACGTTAAGACCCTGAATAAGACCCATCAGCCCCTTGGTCGCCCCAGTGTACGCGAGAACCATGCTGAAGGTGGTGGAGGCTCCAATAATCATAAAAACCATGACCCAGATCTCGATCGAACCCTTCAAGGCGGCCTTGAGCACCTTCCAGTTGAAGCACCGATAGATCAGTGTCACGACGAAGGTGGCGATGGTTCCCGAGGCGGCGGCTTCAGTTGGTGTGGCAAGCCCCAGTATGATGACCCCGATCACTGCGAAGATGATAAACCCGATCGGGACTAGGTGTTTAAGGGTGAGGACCAGTTTTTCCCGAAGAGATATTGGAGGGACAGCATAGTTTGGAGCGCAGGAAGGGTCGATGGTGGCCATCAGAATAATGTACGCCGCAAAGATTGCGCCCAGTAAGACACCCGGAATGACCCCGGCCATGAGCAAGCCGCCCACCGAGATCCCTGAGATGCTTGCCAGAATTACTGCGAGGGCAGAAGGCGGAATCAGCATGGCGAGTCCACCGGAGCCGATTATGGGCCCTACGGACATTGAGACGCTGTACCCCCTCTTTCTCATCTCGGGCATGAGGATTGTTCCCAACATTGCCGTATTGGCCATGGTGGAGCCGCTGGTCGCGGCGAAGATCGTACCACTGGCTGCTGCGAGGACGCCCAGCCGTCCCGGCACCCGGCCGAGCCAACGGTCCATGATATCGAGAGCGATATCGGCGACATGAGAATGGAACATCAGCTCCCCCATCAGGATGAACAAGGGCACCGGCGTAACGGTGAAGATAGAGAGGGAGCTAAATATGCCGAGCGTGACGTTCTTTAATCCCGGCACGCCCATGAAAACCAGAATGCCCAGCACGTCCATGAGAAGGAACGAGAAAGCGACGGGGAATCCGGCCAGAAGAAAAACGATCAGACCACCCACGATGAAAATAAATACCATCCACCATTCCATGTTAGTGCCCCCCTCCTTCATGTTCTTCCCCGGGGGCTTCAGGGCCGAGGGGATCAGGCGCCAGCGGATTCCATAACCCGCGCGCCGCCGTGAAAAAATTTCTTATAAACTGGAGAAACAGAAGAAAGAATCCCAGTGGGATGACAATAAGGATGTAGGCCATGGGCACGTCGACAGCCTGCACATTGATCACGTTTCTTTGGAGATTTTCGAGCGTTGTTGCTGTTCCGTACCAACAGAGAATAGCGCAAAGGCCCACCCCCAAAAGGCTGTGGATCAAATGAAAGACCTTCTGGGTTCCTTGGCTGAGGTGCGAAAGGATCAGTTCGATGGAAACGTGTCGCTTTTTGGAGAGAAGCCACGCCGCCCCAAGGAAGGTCGCCCAGAGCATTGCGTACTCATTGAACTGGACGATCCAGACCGGCCCGGGAAGCCCTACGCCTCGGGCGAATATGGCATAGCCTATCGTGAGGGTCGTCAGAACCAGGATGATGCTGACTACCACTGCCAGGAAATCATTAACTCTGTCAAGCACCTTTGTCATGGGTAAGGTCCTCGTTTCCGAAATTTACAGGAGAACGGGCCAAAGCGGTCTTCGTCTGAAGCTCCCTTTGACCCGTTTTTCTCGTATGCGACTGGCAACGATCTGTCAAGAAACTATTTCTTGGTAACCAGCTCGTAAAGCTTTTTGCCCTCTTCCGGAGACTTCTTGAGGACGGTCTCCATCATCCCATCGTCAGCCATCTTTGTGAATTTTGTCGAGTCTGCCGGCGATAGCTGGATAAAGGTTACGCCCGCCTTCTTGAACGCGTCCAACTCGGTCTGCATCTTCTTTTCATAGGCTGCCATCACCGTGTGTTCCCCCTTCTTAAAGCCTTCAGTCATAAAGTTTTTAAGGGGATCGGGTAATTTCTTCCAGAAATCGAGGTTAACCAGGACCATGATGGTCGGGATGTAGAAGCCTGGACGAACCATGTATTTGGTCACGG
>Ga0335070_10010780_pt1 | contig 10681 bp, 9 predicted proteins | sample Lox_Sample_13_FD_206722 | JGI IMG/M metagenome (GOLD analysis project Ga0335070, IMG submission 206722) | Soil microbial communities from Loxahatchee National Wildlife Refuge, Florida, United States - Lox_Sample_1.3 | ecosystem: Environmental > Terrestrial > Soil > Wetlands | place: USA: Florida...
GACGTCATTCATGCCCAGGAGCGCGAATTCCTTCGGCGTGATGTGCTTCAGTTTCTCGATCGCGTTCATCTGTCTCTACCTTTCCGGCCCGATAATGGCCGGGCCAACACTGAGAGTATAACGGTACTAGCCCCGCGCTTTATCCGCGGCGTGGTCGAGGGTCCTGGGCTTGGCGCCTGCGCCCTTGATCTCGATCGTGCGCACGCGGCTCTCGGGCTGCGGGCGCACGAGGTCGATGTTGAGGAGGCCGCTGTCGAGCGAGGCGCTCTTGACCTCGATGCCCTCCGCGAGCACGAAGGCGCGCTGAAACTGCCGCGCGGCGATCCCGCGGTGGAGGAACACGCGCTCGCCTTCCTCGCGCTGCTTGCCGCGGACGATGAGCTGGTTGTCCTCGACCTGGATGCTGAGATCCTCGAGCCGGAACCCCGCCACGGCCAGGGTCAAGCGGAGCGCGTTCTCGCCGGTTTGCTCGACGTTGTAGGGGGGATAGCCGTCGGCTTGAGCTTTGCTGACGCGGTCGAGCATGCGCTCGAAATGGTCGAATCCCAGCAGCAGCGGCGAATTGAATACGGTAAGTCGCGACATGAGCCTCCTCCTCGAGCGGCGAGCGAGCAGACGATCGGGGCCCAAAAGGCACCCCGCAGGGTTAGATAAGCATTGCGCGGAAGCCAATCAAGAAGAAGGGCAAAGCTTTGATGAAATTGCGCGAATCGCGTGCCTGAAGCGGCGCGCAAGGGCCTAGCCCCCCTTCGGCCGTGACTCAAGACTCGGGTCTGCTCGGAAGTCGTCTTCGCGGGGTCATTTGGCTCCAGTTTGCACCGCCGCGGCGAGGCGGCGTACCGCGCCACGCATCTGCTCCTCCGGCGTCCCCGCGAAGCCCAGCACGAAGCCGCGCTCGCGCTTGGTGCCGGCGTAGTAGCTCGAGAGCGGTGCCGCGTAGACGCGGGCGGCGAGCGAGCGGTCGCTTGCGGCGACGTCGTCGATGCGGCGCCGGAGATGAGCCACGAGGTGAAGGCCCGCTTCGGGCGAGCCTCGCGCTTCCAGGAGCCCGCCGGCCTCGGCGGCGAGCGCTTCCAGCAGCGCTGCACGGCGGCTCGCATAGAGCGTGCGCATGCGCCGGAGATGGGCGGCGAGACGCCCCTCTCCGATGAAGCGCGCAAGCGCGAGCTGCAGGAGGCCCGGAGCGTGCCGGTCCGAGGCGGCCTTGAGGGCGGCGAAGCGCTCGACCGCGGCGGGCGGCACCACGAGGTAGCCGAGGCGCAATCCCGGCGCCAGCACCTTGCTGAAGGTGCCGAGGAAGAGCACGCGGCTCCCGCGGTCGAGCATATGGAGGGGCGCGAGCGGCCGCCCGCTGTAGCGGTAATCGCCGTCGTAGTCGTCCTCGAGGACCCAGGCATCGGCACTCTCGGCCCAGTCGAGGAGCGCGAGCCGGCGGCGCAGGCTCATCACGGCGCCCAGCGGGTATTGGTGTGAGGGTGCGACCAGCGCGAGACGCGCGCGGGGGGCGAGGCGCACACCGGTGCCGACGTCGATGCCCTCGCCATCGACCGGCACCGGCACGAGCTCGAAGCCCGCGGAGCGGAGCGCCGCGCGCCCCGCGGGATAGCCCGGCTCCTCGACCCAGGCGCGATCGCCGGGCTCGGCGAGCGCGCGGGCCGTCAAATCGATGCCCTGCTGCGAGCCCGCGACCACCAGGATCTGATCGGGGTCGCAGGCGATGCCGCGGTTGGCCGCGAGGTATTGCGCGATCGCCTGGCGCAGCTCCCGCTCGCCGCGGGGATCGCAATAGCCGAGGAGCGCCTGCGGCCGCTCGCGCAGCAGCCGCGCGGTGATGCGCGCCCAATCCGTCCACGGAAACCGGTCGAGAGCGGGCAGGCCCGCGGTGAGCGGCAGGTGCTCGAGGGGACGCGGCGGAAGCCCCAGCGCCTTGTCGCGGCCGAGGCGCGGCGGTTTTGCGCCCGCGCGGCGCGGACGGGCATCGGGCCGCACGGGGTGCTCCGGCAGATCCTCCGCGATGAAAAGGCCGGAGCCCGGGCGCGATACCAGATAGCCCTCGGCGATCAGGCGCTCATAGGCCTGCACCGCGGTGATCCGGGCAACGCCGTGGTCCCCCGCGAGCGCGCGCGAGGACGGCACGCGCGTCCCCGCCTCGAATCTTCCCTCCAGCACCGCCGCGCGGAAGTAGCCGACGATCTGATCCTGAAGCGAGGCCTGGGCGCCGCGGTCGAGGGCGAGGCTGTTCCAGAGCGGCGAGACGGATCTTGCGGGCATTTTGGGCGCTCCCAACTGGACCTATCGATATTCTAGGACCGGAGCTACACGGCAATCCAGTTCGATGGCATCCTTCCCCCGATGCCCCGCGCTTTCGGGAGAGGAAGATGTACGTCCCCGCGAATTTCGCAGAAGAGCGCGTGCCGGTACTGCACGAGAAGATCCGCGCCATCAAGCTCGGCACGTTGGTGACGCTCGGCTCCGAGGAGATGACCGCGAGCCACGTCCCCATGCTCGTCGATCCCGAGCCCGCGCCCTACGGCACGCTCATCGGCCACATAGCGCGCGCCAATCCGCAATGGAAGGACGCCTCGGAGAAGGTGCGGGCGCTCGCGATCTTCCTTGGTCCCGATGCCTACGTCACGCCATCCTGGTATGCGACGAAGCGCCAGACCGGCAAGGTGGTGCCAACCTGGAACTACGCCGCAGTCCACGCCTATGGCCGCGTGCGCTTCTTCGACGATCCCGAGCGGCTCCTCAAGCTGGTGACGCGGCTCACGGCAACCCACGAAGCCGCGCGCGCGCAACCCTGGGCCGTGAGCGACGCGCCCGCGGAGTTCGTCAAGGGCATGCTCAGGGCGATCGTCGGCTTCGAGCTGCCGATCGAGCGGCTCGAGGGCAAATGGAAGATGAGCCAGAACCGCCCCGCCGAGGACCGCGCGGGCGTCATCGAGGGCTTGCGGAGCGAAGGCGAGCCTGAAGTCGCGGAGATCGTCGTCGAGCGCAATCGGAGCTGAGGGCAAGACATCATGGACAGTTTCACGCCTACCGAGATGACCCGCGTGAAGCGCCTGGGCGAGCGCGGGAAATACGACCGCGAGACCGTCTACGGCATCCTCGATGCGGGCTTCATCTGCAACGTCGGCTACGTCGTCGAGGGGCAGCCGCTGGTGACGCCGACCTCCTATTGGCGCGAGGGCGACCATGTCTACTGGCACGGCTCCTCCGCGAGCCGCATGCTGCGCACCCTCGCGAAGGGTGTCAGGGCGTGCCTCACGGTGACGCATGTCGACGGGCTCGTGATCGCCCGCTCGGGCTTCCATCATTCCATCAACTACCGCTCGGTGATGGCCTTGGGCGTCGCCGAGCAGGTCACCGACGACGCGCACAAGCTCGAGGCGCTCGAGGCTTTCGTCGAGCGCCTCTTCCCCGGGCGTTGGGCGGAGTTGCGGCCCGTCAGCAAGCAGGAGATCAAGGCGACCATGGTGCTCTCGATGCAGCTCAAGGAGGTCTCCGCCAAGGTGCGCGTGGGCCCGCCCAAGGACGACGACGAGGACTATGCGCTCCCGATCTGGGCGGGGGTGCTGCCGATGTCCGTCACGATCGGCGCCCCCGAGCCCGATCCGAAGCTCAAGCCGGGCGTCGCCATGCCGGAGCACATCCGCAACTTCGCGATCGAGCGGTAAGGCGCTTCGGCTTCTTCTTGCGTCCTTAGCGTGACCACTGCGGCCTCCGCGCGAAAAGCGTTCTCGCGCAGGGGGTGCGGAGGATGCGCGGGGGACGCAGTGAAAGCCTTTTTGAGGCCGGCAAATCCCGCTACCATCGCCTCCCAGCATTGACCGGAGGAAGCATGGCGGGAGAAGAGGTCTTCGATTTCATCATCGTTGGCGCAGGGTCGGCGGGGTGCGTGCTGGCGGACCGGCTCTCTGCCTCGGGCAAGCATCGCGTGCTGCTGCTCGAAGCGGGCGGCGAGGACAACCATTTCTGGATCCACATCCCGCTCGGCTACGGCAAGCTCTTCACGGATCCGCGCGTCAACTGGATGTATCAGACCGCGCCCGAGCCCGAGCTCAACAACCGCTCGATCTCCCAGCCCCGCGGCAAGGTGCTCGGCGGCTCGAGCTCGATCAACGGGCTCCTCTACATCCGCGGCCAGCGCCAGGATTTCGACCATTGGCGGCAGCTCGGCAATGTCGGCTGGAGCTTCGAGGACGTGCTCCCCTATTTCAAGAAATCCGAGGACCAGCAGCGCGGCCAAAGCGACCTCCACGGCGCAGGCGGCCCGCTCTCGGTGCAGGATCAGGTCGAGCCGCACGAGATCTGCGACGCCTTCATCAAGGCGTGCGAGGAGACAGGCATTCCCCGCAACGACGACTTCAACGGCGCGGGCCAGGAGGGCGCGGGATATTTCCAGGCGACCATGCGCAACGGCCGGCGCTGGAGCACCGCGAAGGCCTATCTGAAGCCCGCGCGAAGCCGGCAGAATCTGACGGTGGTTACGCGCGCGCTTACGAAGCGGGTGCTCTTCGTGGGCAATGCCGCGAGCGGCGTCGAGTATCGCCACGAGGGCCTCGACGTCGTCGCGCGCACCCGCGGCGAGGTGATCCTCTCCGCCGGCGCCTTCGGCTCGCCGCAGCTCTTGCAGCTCTCGGGGATCGGGCCCGGCGCGCTGCTGCGCGAGCACGGCATCCCCGTGCTGCGCGACCGCCCCAGCGTCGGCGCAGATCTGCAGGACCATCTGCAGGCGCGCATGCTCTATCGCGTGACCAAGCCCGTGACGCTCAACGACGTCGTCAACCGCTTCGACCGCAAGATCGCCGCGGGACTGCGTTATTTCCTCTTCCGCAAGGGGCCTATGGCCGTGAGCGCGGGCTATGCCGGCGGGTTCTTCCGCACCGATCCGCGGCTCGAGACGCCGGACGTGCAGGCGCATCTGCTGCTCTTCAGCGCTGACAAGCCCGGCGGCAATCTCCATCCCTGGCCCGGCATGACCGCCTCGATCTGTCAGCTCCGGCCGGAAAGCCGCGGCTGGGTCCGCATCAAGAGCGCGGATGCGTCGATGGCGCCGGAGATCCGCCTCAACTATCTCGCAACCGACGGCGACAAGCGCACCATGGTCGAGGGGCTGAAGCTCCTACGGCGCATAATGGCGGCGCCCGCGCTCAAGCCCTATGTCGCGTCGGAGAGCGACCCCGGCTCCGGCGTCGCCGACGACGCCGGGCTCCTCGGCTTCATCCGTGCGCGCGGAACGACGATCTTCCATCCCACCACGAGTTGCCGCATGGGGATCGACCAAGCGGCGGTGGTGGACCCGGAGCTGCGCGTGAACGGCGTCGGCAAGCTCCGCGTCGTTGACGCCTCGATCATGCCGACGGTGGTCTCCGGCAACACCAACGCCGCCACCATCATGATCGGCGAGAAGGCCGCGGACCTCATCCTCCGGGACGCGCAAGCGACGCCGGAACGCGCCTCGGCCGCCTGAGCTAGCCGCGCCCCGTCGCCTCCAGCACAGCCGCCTTCAGGAGGTGGCGCTGGACCTTGCCGTTCGAGGTGCGCGGGATGGCCGGGAGATAGACGACGTGGATCGGCCCATAAGGGCCGAGCGGGATCACCGCGCGGATGCGCTCCAGGAGCGTCCCCTCGCGCTCCCTGCCGCCGGCGACTGCGATCCAGATCTCCTCGATGCCTTGCTCGTTCGGCAATGAGCAGACGCCGATATCGAAGCCGGGGAAGCCGCCGGCGATGAGGTCCTCCGCATCCGCCGGCGCGAGCTTGCCGCCACCGATGTTCATGAGTTCGTCGTCGCGGCCAAGCACCTGCAGGCGCTTCTCATCGTGCAGAATCGCAACGTCGCCGGGATAGAACCAGCCGTCGCGGAACATGCGCCGCGTGGCTTCGGGATCTCCGACATATCCGCGGGGCATGCTGTCGGATCGCAGACGCAGCCGGCCCGCTTGCCCCAGCGGGAGGGACGCGTCCTTGCCGTCGACCACCTCGACGGCGACAGTGGGAATGAGCGTGCCGATCCCGGCGGCACCGCGCGAGCGGATGACGGAAACGAAGCCGGCCTCGTTGCAGCCATAGAAGTCGAGGAGCGGGCTTGCAAGCCGCGCCTCCGCCCGCTCGCGCAGCGCCTCGGAGATCGGGGCGCCGAAGGAGGCGACGGTGAGGCCCTGAGGCTTCACGAAGCCCGGCGGCAGCGCGTCGAGTACCTGCCTGAGGCGCAGGGGCAGCAGCGTCGTGTGGCTTGCCGAAGCGAGTGCCGCAGGCTCGGCACCCGGGCGGGTCTCCTGGACCAGCGTCGCTCCCGCGCGGAAACACGCGATCGCGTGGATGTAGCCGCCGCCGGAGGTGAGCGGCAGCGTCAGCAAATAGCGCGAGCCGCGCACGAGGCCGCTGCACCAGAACCAGCTGCGCACGCGCATGCTGAACATGCGCCGCGAGAAGGCGAGCCATTTCGCCTCTCCCGTCGTGCCGGAGGTGCGGAGGACGCGGGTGGTCTCCTCGGAGTCCGCGCCGGGGCCGGCGGTCTCGAGATCCTCGGGAAGGCCCAAGGCGTGGCGGAGCCAGGCCGCGTCGAGCCGGTGCTGGCGCTCGACGCTCGCGGGCGGCAGGCCCTGCTCCGTGAGCACGAGGTCGGCGCTCGCGAGCGGCGCTACGCCGCCGTGTCCGGGCTCGTTGCCGAGCGAGACGGTCGCGGCACCGAGCCGCTCCAGCGCCACCAGCAGCAGCAGGTGGAGGTGAAGGTCGCGGCAGCCGACGGCGACCAGGGCGCCGCGCGCGACGCCGAGCTCGCGGAGCGCGCGGGTGAGCTTCGCGGCATCGCGCCGGAACTCCTCGTAGGCGACCTCGCGGCCATTGTCGGCGAGCGCCACCGCCCGCGGCCGCTCGGCGGCGTGGAAGGCGACGTAGTCGTAGTCCGAGGTCATCGCGGCTCAGAAGCGAGAAAGGGCCCGGCCGTCGCCGGCCGAGCCCTTCCGTGAAATTGGTGGAGCCAGGGGGATTCGAACCCCCGACCTCCGCAATGCCATTGCGGCGCTCTCCCAGCTGAGCTATGACCCCGCGATCGCTCCCATTTTAGCGCAAAGCCCGCGCGCGGCGGGAGCGGAAACTCCTGAAATGGTCTCGGCGGCGAATTTCGCAAGACCTGAAATGCGTTAGCGGACGCGTCGCCTCAGCGCTCCTCCTCGTCGACGTTCTCGATCACCTCGGCCATGTCGTCCTCGTCCTCGCCGAGCTCGGAGGCGTCCTCGAGGACCTCCTCCTCTTCCTCCTCCTCGGTCCCGCCTTCCGCCGGCGCCTCGGTTTCGGCCGCTTCCGGCTCCTCCGCTTCGGGCTCCGGCTGGGGAGGCGCCACCGGCTCGACCTCGGGCTCCGGCTGCACCGGGGCCTTGCGGCGCGTCTTCAGGAGCGCCTCGGGGTCGTACTCGGCCTTGCACTTGGGACAGATGATGGGGTCGTGGCGCATGTCGTAATAGCGCGCACCGCAATTCGGACAGATTCGCTTGGTACCCCATTCCGGTTTCGCCACGCCCGCTCTCCTGCCGCTACCGCCTACCGCCGTCGATTTGCCTCGGGAATTCCGAGGGTCCGGCGGCCAATTGCCACGAACCCGCGGGCCTGTCAAAAGCTAAATGGGTGGGGCCCCGGGCCCCGGGAAGAGCCCTGTCGGCGACTTACCCCGATGTGCTAGGAACGGGGCCGCCGCAGCAGCCGAGGTCGATTTTCCCGTGACACCCGTTTCCTCCGGAACATCCGGTCCGCTCAAGGGCCGCATTCGCGTGCCCGGCGACAAGTCGATCTCGCACCGCGCGCTGATCCTGGGCGCGCTCGCGGTCGGACGCACGCGGATCGCAGGCTTGCTCGGGGGCGAGGACGTGCTGCGCACAGCGGCGGCGGTGAAAGCGCTGGGCGCGCGCGTCGAGCGCGGGAAGGACGGCACCTGGGCGGTCGACGGCGTCGGCGTCGGCGGCTTTGCCGAGCCGAGCGACGTTCTCGATTTCGGCAATTCCGGCACCGGCGCGCGTCTGATGCTGGGCGCGATGGCGACGCATCCGCTCACCGCGGTCTTAACGGGCGACGCCTCGCTGCGGCGGCGGCCGATGGGCCGCGTCGCCGAGCCGCTCCAGCGCATGGGCGCCCGCATCATCGCGCGCGAGGGGAACCGCCTGCCGCTCACCCTCGTGGGAACGGCCGATCCGCTGCCCATCGCCTACACGCTGCCGGTGCCATCGGCGCAAGTGAAATCGGCGATCCTGCTCGCAGGCCTCAACACGCCCGGCGACACCTCCGTCACGGAGCCGCTTGCAACGCGGGATCACACCGAGCGCATGCTCCGCCATTTCGGCGCCGTCGTGACCACCGTCCTCCGCAGCGACGGCGGCCGCGAGATCACCGTCAAGGGCGAACGCGAGCTCAAAGGGGCCGACCTCACCGTGCCCGGCGATCCATCCTCCGCGGCTTTTCCCGCGGTAGCGGCCCTCATCGTGCCGGGCTCGGAGATCGCGATCGAAGGCGTCGGCATGAACGAGCTCCGCAGCGGTCTCTTCAAGACGCTCCGAGAAATGGGCGCCGCGATCGAGCTCGCCGCCGCACGCGAGACCGGGGGCGAGCCCGTGGCGGACCTCGTCGTGCGCGCGAGCCATCTCAAGGGCGTCGAGGTGCCGGCCTCCCGCGCGCCCAGCATGATCGACGAGTATCCCGTGCTCGCGGTCGCCGCCTCCTTCGCGACCGGCCGGACGGTGATGCGCGGCCTCTCGGAGCTCCGCGTCAAGGAGAGCGACCGCCTCGCCGCAATCGCCGAGGGCCTTGCCGCCTGCGGCGTCGAGGTCGCGGTCGAGGGCGACACGCTCACGGTCGAAGGCCGGGGCCGCAAGCCCAAGGGAGGCGCGATCATCGCCGCGCGCCTCGATCATCGGATCGCCATGGCGTTCCTCGTCCTGGGCCTCGCGGCGGAGCGGCCGGTCGCGATCGACGACGGCGAGACCATCGCCACGAGCTTTCCGGGCTTTGCGAAGCTCATGAACGGGCTCGGCGCCGCGATCAGGGAGGGCGCGTGATCCTCGCCGTCGACGGACCCGCCGCAGCCGGCAAGGGCACGCTCGCGGCCCGGCTCGCGCAACATTACGGGCTCGCGCATCTCGAGACCGGCGCACTATATCGCGCAACCGCGCTCGAGGCCGTACTGAGCGGCGGCGATCCCGCGGACCCCGCGGTCGCGACCGAGGCGGCAAAGCGCGTGACGCCGGAGCATCTCGGCGACCGGCGCCTTCGCGAGGAGCAAGTGACGCAATTTTCGTCAGTGGTGGCGGCCTTTCCCTGCGTCCGCGCGGCGCTTCTCGCCTTCCAGCGGGACTTCGCGACCCGTCCGCCGGGGAACCGGCGGGGCGCCGTCCTCGACGGCCGCGACATCGGTACCGTCGTCTGCCCGGAGGCCGATGCGAAGATCTTCGTCACCGCCAGCGCCGAGGCCCGGGCGCGCCGCCGATTCAAGGAGTTGCGGGAGAAGGGGGTCGAGGCTATATACGAGCGCGTCCTGCAGGACATGAAGGATCGTGACGCCCGCGACAGCGGACGTCAGGCGGCGCCGCTGCGGCCCGCCAGCGATGCTCTCGTCCTCGATACGACGGCGCTCGATGCGGATCAGGCCTTCGCGGCTGCGATCGCCTACATCGACGGCAAGCTAGCTGGCAAGTCTCTCTAACAATTGAGAGAATCCGGCCACCTCGCCTCCGCCCGCCGGCAGGACCGGGCCCACGCCACCGCGCCCGACCCCGTCGGTGGCCTGTCCGTCCCTGGCCCCCTTCCCCGGCCCGGCGGGCGCCGATCAAGCAGGGGACGAGCGGGAGTTTGAATGGCCATCGCATCGCAATCCGGAGCATCCGAGACCAAAGAGAGTTTTGCTGCATTGTTGGAGGAGTCGCTCGGTAGCGGCTCCGGTCTCGAAGGCACCGTGGTCAAGGGCCGCGTGGTCGCGGTCGAGAACGACATGGTCCTGATCGACGTGGGCCTCAAATCCGAGGGCCGCGTCCCGCTCAAGGAATTCGCCGCACCCGGTAAGCCCGCGGAGATCAAGGCCGGCGACACCGTCGAGGTCTATCTCGAGCGGCTCGAGGACAAGAACGGCGACGCCCAGCTCTCGCGCGAGAAGGCGCGGCGCGAGGAGGCCTGGACCCTCCTCGAGAAGCAGTTCCAGAAGAACGAGCGCGTGAGCGGCACGATCTTCGGCCGCGTCAAGGGCGGCTTCACCGTCGACCTCAACGGCGCCGTGGCCTTCCTGCCGGGAAGCCAGGTCGACATCCGCCCCGTCCGCGACATCACCCCCCTGCTGGGCTCACCGCAACCCTTCCAGATCCTCAAGATGGACCGCTCGCGCGGGAACATCGTGGTCTCCCGCCGCGCCGTCCTCGAGGAGAGCCGCGCCGAGGCGCGCTCGGAACTGGTTGCGAACCTGCAGGAGGGCCAGATCCTCCAGGGCGTCGTCAAGAACATCACGGATTACGGCGCCTTCGTCGATTTGGGCGGCGTCGACGGTCTGCTGCACGTCACCGACATCGCTTGGCGCCGCATCAACCATCCTTCCGAGGCGCTGCACATCGGGCAGACCGTCAAAGTGCAGGTGATCCGCTTCAATAAGGAAACCCAGCGCATCTCGCTCGGCATGAAGCAGCTCGAGGCGGATCCCTGGGAG
>Ga0335070_10010781_pt1 | contig 10680 bp, 12 predicted proteins | sample Lox_Sample_13_FD_206722 | JGI IMG/M metagenome (GOLD analysis project Ga0335070, IMG submission 206722) | Soil microbial communities from Loxahatchee National Wildlife Refuge, Florida, United States - Lox_Sample_1.3 | ecosystem: Environmental > Terrestrial > Soil > Wetlands | place: USA...
CTGACGATTCTCTGCGCGGCCTGCCTTTCGTCGTGCCGCGGCTCAAGCTCCCAAAGGGACCTGATCGTCGCCGGGTCGACGAGCATCCAGCCCTTTGCCGACAAGTGGGCCGAGGTTTTCATGGAAAAGCGTCCCGCGATCGGCGTCAATGTCCAGGGCGGCGGCTCGAGCGCCGGGATCCAGGCCTGCAAGAGCGGCGCCTGCCAAGTCGGCATGTCCTCGCGCGAGCTCAAGAAGGACGAGAAAGACCTCCATGAGATCGTCGTCGCCCGCGATGGATTGGCCATCATCGTCCATCCGTCCAACCCCGTCCGCGGCGCGACACTCGTCCAGGTCAAACAGGTCTTTGCCGGCGATCTCACGAACTGGAGATTCCTCGGCGGCCCGGACAAGGAGATCACGGTCGTCACCCGGGAGGAGGGCTCCGGAACCCGGGGCGCCTTCCAGGAGTTGGTCATGGGGAAGACCCGCATCTATCGCGGGGCCATCACCGAAGATTCGAACGGCACGGTCCGCGAGATCGTCGCCCACGACCCCTATTCCGTCGGCTTCATTTCGCTCGGGCTCGTCAATGAGCAGGTCCGCGCCCTGGCTCTCGACGGCGTCGAGGGAAGCGAGGCGAGCATCAGGGCCGGCCGCTACAAGCTCGTCCGGCCGTTCCTCTTTCTGACCAAGGGCGAGCCGACGGGAGCGGCCAGGGAATTCATCGATTTCGTCCTTTCGGACGAGGGCCAGGCCCTGGTCAAGAAAGAGGGGCTCATCGCCGTGAAATAGCGGCCGGGGCGCCGGCCGGGAGAGAGGGTTCGGAAGAGGATGAACAGACTCGAGAGAAAAGACCGGCTCATCCGGATGGCCCTCCTGGTCATCGCTTTTTCCGCCGTCTCGATCCTGGCCGTCATCACGGTCTTCATGTTCGAACAGGGAACGCCCATCATGTTCAAGTACGGCGTCAGGAACTTCTTGGCCGGCTCGGACTGGTACCCGTCGGAGAAGAGCTTCGGCCTGTGGCCCATGATCGTCGGCTCGGTCTACGTGACCTTCGGGGCGATGGTCATCGGCGTGCCTTTCGGCCTGGCCTGCGCGATCGCCCTGACGGAATTCTCGTCCAGCCGGGTTCGTCGGGTCATCAAGCCGGTCATCGAGCTCCTGGCGGGAATTCCCTCGGTCGTCTATGGCTTCATGGGCGTTGTCATCCTCGTCCCGTTCATCCGGGAAACCTTCGGAGGCCCCGGCCTCTCGGTCCTGGCCGCCTCGGTCATCCTGGGCATCATGATCCTGCCGACGATCATCAGCATCTCCGTCGATTCCATCCAGGCCCTCCCTCCGGCCTATAGGGAGGGCTCGGTGGCCCTGGGGGCGACCAGATGGCAGACCGTCCGGATGGTCCTCCTGCCGGCGGCCCGGTCCGGGATCATCGCCAGCATCATCCTGGGCATGGGCCGGGCCATCGGCGAGACCATGGCCGTCATCATGATCGCCGGCAACGCCGTGAGCGTGCCGCGGTCGCTCCTCGCCCCGGTCCGCACATTGACCTCGAATATCGCCCTGGAGATGGGCTACGCCGCGGGCGAGCACCGGCAGGCCCTGTTCGCCACGGGCGTCATCCTGTTCATTATCATCATGGCTTTGAACACGGTCGCTAACGTCACCTCGTCCCGAAGAACGAGGAGCCGAGGATGAGGGTCGACCCGCGGCTCACCCAGCGCGTCGTCAGGACGTGTCTTTGGGCCATGACGGCCGTGACCATTGCCATCCTCATCTTCATCATCGTCTTCATCCTCAAGAAGGGACTTCCCGTCATCGACCTCGGCTTCCTGACCAAGAAATCCGTCGACATGGGCAAGGGCGGCGGGATCTTCACGACGATCGTCGGGACGGTCGTCCTGACGGCCGTGGCCATCCTCATCGCCACCCCCCTCGGCGTCGGCACGGCCATCTTCCTCACGGAGTATACCTGGGAGAGCGCCGTGACCCGCATCATCCGCTTCGGGGCCGAATGCCTGGCCGGGATCCCCTCGATCATCTTCGGCCTGTTCGGGTTCATCCTCTTCGTGACCAAGCTCGGCTTCGGCTGGTCCATCCTCAGCGGCGGCCTGACCCTGGCCTTCATGATCCTGCCGACCATCATCCGGACGAGCGAGGAAGCCATCAAGAGCGTCCCTTCCGTCTACCGGACGGTCAGCTTCTCGCTGGGCGGCACGAAGTGGCAGACGGTGACGCGGGTCGTCCTGCCGTCGGCGCTCCCGGGCATCGTGACCGGAATCATCCTCAGCATCGGACGCAGCATCGGCGAGACGGCGGCCGTGATCTTCACGGCCGGCAGCGCCCTCAGGCTTCCGACATCGCTCTTTTCATCCTCGCGGACGATGTCCGTGCACTTCTATATCCTGGCCCGGGAGGGGATCTCGATGCCGCGGGCCTACGGCACGGCGGCCGTCCTGATCATCGCCATCCTGGCGATCAACATCACGACCTATTACCTCATGAACAAGTTCATCAGGAAATACTCATGAGACGCCGGGGACGCGCATGAGCTCCGTGGCCATCCGGGTCAGCCGGTTCAGCCATTTCTTCGGCGCCGAGGCCACGCTATATAACCTCGACCTGGAGATTCTCCGGAACGAAATCCTCGGGATCATCGGACCGGCCCGGAGCGGCAAGTCGACGTTCCTCTGCGCCCTCAACCGGCTCAACGACCTCGTCCGGTGGTCGCGCGTCGAGGGCCTGGTCGAGATCGACGGCCGGGACATCTACGGCCCCGAAGTGGACGTCATCGAGCTCCGCCGCAAGCTGGGGACGGTCTTCGCGACGCCCGTCCCCCTTCCGAGGTCGATCTTCGAGAACGTGGCCTTCGGGCCGCGCATGGCCGGGGTCAGGGACAGGACGAGGCTCAAAGAGATCGTCCGGGATTGCCTGGAGAAGGGGGGCCTCTGGGAGGAGGTCAAGGACCGTCTCGACACGAGCGCCCTCAAGCTCTCGGGCGGCCAGCAGCAACGGCTCTGCCTGGCCAGGATCCTGGCCCTCACGCCCGAGTTCATCCTCCTCGACGAGCCGACCTCCGGCCTCGACCCCATCTCGACCATGAAGATCGAGGACTCCCTTCGGAAGCTCAAGAAGGACTACACGATCATCCTCGTCACCAACAATGTCAAACAGGCGGCCCGGATCGCCGACCGGACGGCTTTCTTCCTCAACGGCCGGCTCGTCGAGGTCGGGCCCACGGCCCAGATCTTCACGGCGCCCGCGAACCAGATGACGGACGATTACGTTCGGGGGAGATTCGGATAAGACATGAGCATCATGGAAGTCCGCGATCTGTCGTTGTTCTACGGGAACTTCCAGGCCCTCAAGTCCGTCAACCTCGACATCCAGGAGAAGAGGATCACGGCCCTCATCGGTCCCTCGGGTTGCGGCAAGACGACCTTCCTCCGCGCCATCAACCGGATGAACGACCTCATCGACGGCGTCCGGACGACCGGGAAGGTGCTCATCGACGGCCGGGACATTTATCTGCCGGGGACCGACCTTCTCGGGCTGCGGCAGAAAGTCGGCATGGTCTTCCAGCGTCCCAATCCCTTCCCGCTCAGCGTCCACGACAACGTCGTTTACGGCCTCCGCGTCCACGGCGTCCGTGACCAGAGGGTTCTCGAGGAGAAGCTCGTCCGGAGCCTGGAGTCCGTCCATCTCTGGGACGAGCTCAAAGACCGCCTCGAGAGGAACGCTCTCGGCCTCTCGGGTGAACAGCAGCAGCGGCTGTGCATCGCCCGCCTGGTCGCCGTCGAGCCCGAGATCGTGCTCATGGACGAGCCCTGCTCGGCCCTGGACCCGACGGCCACGTCCCGGATCGAAGACCTGATGGCCGAGCTCAAGAAGCAGTATACGATCGTCATCGTCACCCACAACATGCAGCAGGCGGCCCGTGTTTCGGACGAGACGGGCTACTTCCTCCTCGGCGAGCTCGTCGAGTTCGGCCCGACCGACCGGATTTTCACCAACCCCCGGGACCCGAGGACCGAGGACTATATCACCGGCCGCTTCGGCTGAGGCCCCGCAACCCCCTTCGGCCGGCGCTTCCGCGGAGCCGGAATTGGCGTATAATTAGAAGGCCGGTCGGCAAACCGGGCTGGATGGGGGGCAGGAGGACATCAGGCCTCCCGTCGAGGAGGACCGATGCAGCCGAAGCTCTTTCGGATCATCCTCGGGGCGCTCTTTGCGGCCCTCGCCGCCTCCTGTGTCATGGTCATGGACCCGGGCCGGGGCGAGCCCTGGCCGGCCAATCCCGAGTTTCGGCGGACGGTCGACTTCGCCCCCGGCGGCGTCTTCGCCCTCGAGCACACGCTCGGCGATATCGTCATCACCGGCCGCGACGGGGACTCCGCCGAGCTCGTGGCCACGGTCCGGCCCGAGGAATCGGCCGAGAGCCGCGTCCGCGTGTACGCCGCGGCCGACCTCGAGCCGTCGATCGACGTCCGCAAGGCCGGCAGCAGGCTCCGTATCCGGACCAAGTCCCTGGGCGGCCCCTGGTCTTCGGGCGGCCTGGACTACGCCATCCGGCTCCCTCACTCGGTCAACCTGGACCCCATCGTGCTCGAGAAGGGGGACATCTCGGTTTCGGGCGTCTACGGCCGGATGAGCGTCGAGCTCGGCACGGGGAGCCTCAAGGTCGCCAACTTCTCCGGCCCCCTCAAGGCCTCGGTCGAGTCGGGGCAGGCCGATGTCGAGCTGCTGGACGTCCGTCCGGACGACGTCGTTCAGGTGACGGTCGGGGAGGGGGATATCGTCCTCCGCCTCGAACCCGGCGCCGGCGCACGCATCGAGGCGGAAGCTCCCCGGGCAGAGATCACTTCGGACTTTGACCTCGGAAGGTCGCTCCCGGCGCGAACGCTCGACGGGCGGCTGGGGAGCGGCGAGGCGCGAATCGTCCTGAGAGCGCTCCGGGGCAACATCCGCATCCTCAAAACGGGGTGAGGGCCAGGCGGCGGTCGCTCTTCGCCGCGGCGGGCGCCCGGCCTCACTTCTTCCAGCGAAAAGGCTTATCTTTCCGGAAATCGGGGACGAGGTGCTCGTCCGGCCCGAACGGCTCCGGCTGGAGGAAGAGATGTGCCGAGGCGAGACCGGCGGCCCGCTCGGCCACGGGGCGATATTCGTCGGCGGTCAGGGAGCGGCGGAGCTCGGCCGGCGCCTTGTGGCACGGCCGGTACTGGCTCATCAGGCTGAGCCCGATATAGGGGGAGAGGGTCGCGGCGATCCAGTCGAGGACCGCGAGCGAGTCCTCCACGGCCCCGGGCAGGACGAGGTGGCGGACGATGAGCCCCCGCCGGGCCGCCCCGTCGGGGCCCGTTTCGAGCACCGGCCGCTGGATGGACATTTCGCGGACGGCGGCCGAGGCGCGCTCGAAATAGTCCGCCGCTCCCGAGTATCTTTTCGACAGCGCGGACGAACGGTACTTCAGGTCGGGGAGGTAGATATCGACGATCCCGTCCAGGGCCCGGACGACGTCGAGCCCGTCGTAGCCGTTCGAGTTCCAGACGAGCGGGAGCTCGAGACCGGCCGCGCACGCGATCTTGAGGGCCCGCAGGACGGGCAGGACGACGTGGCTCGGGGAGACGAGGTTGATGTTCAGGGCCCCCTCCGCCTGGAGCCGGAGCATCATCGCCGCCAGCTCCTCGTCCGAGGCCGGCTTGCCCTCGAGCAGCCAGCTCAACTGATAGTTCTGGCAGAAGAGGCACTTCAGGTTGCAGCCGGTGAAGAAGACGGTGCCGGACCCCGCCCGGCCTCCCCGCCGCTCGACCGTGCCGGAGCGCTGCGTCCCGCTGAGGACGGGCTCCTCGCCGAAGTGGAGCAAGGCGTGCGATACGGAGGCCGCGGTCCCGATCCGGCAGATGCCCTTTTCGCCGTGCTTTCGATCGACCCGGCAATTTCGCGGGCAGAGCGTGCAGCGGGCCTCGAGCGGCTCGAGCCTCTCGAGCGCCTTGTCGATCAGGTGGAGCTTCTTGTCGCGGTCCGGCATTTCCCCGGGTCCCTCAGGGGCTCTATTGTAACAAAAAAACGCACCATCGGAGGGGTCCTGTCATGTTGCGCCACCGCAAGCAACGACGCGCTCGGGTTGCGTAAGAGGGCGCGCGTGTGTATAGTAGTTGCTCGTCCGCGGGCGCGGCGGCGCAATACGCCCGCGGGTCGGACGACGGGAGCCGACCTTGATCGCGAAAATCATCGACATCGCCCTCCACCTCGACCGGTACCTGAGCGCCATCATCCAGCAGTATGGCGCCTGGACGTACGGCATCCTCTTCTTCGTCATCTTCTTCGAAACGGGCTTCGTCGTCATGCCCTTCCTGCCGGGCGATTCCCTCCTCTTCGCCGCCGGGACGTTCGCCGCCATCAAGGCGCTCAATATCGCTTGGCTGCTCGTCCTGTTGTCCGCGGCGGCCGTCATCGGCGACACGGTCAACTATTGGGTCGGGCACTTCCTCGGGCCGAAGATCTTCCACAAAGAGGGCTCCCGCGTCTTCAAGAAGGAATACCTCGACCGGACCCATGCCTTTTTCGAGAAGTACGGCGGCAAGACGATCATCATCGCCCGCTTCGTGCCCATCGTCCGCTCCTTCGCCCCCCTCGTCGCGGGCATCGGCCGGATGTCCTACGGAAAATTCATCGCCTACAACGTCGTCGGCGGCGTCGGCTGGGTCGTCCTCCTCACCGGAGCGGGCTATCTCTTCGGCAACATCCCGGTCGTGAGGAAGAACTTTTCCCTGGCTATCCTCGCCATCATCGTCATCTCGACCATCCCGGCCGTGACCGAGGCGCTTCGCGCCAGGAAGCAGAATTCTGCGCGCCCATCTCCCCCTCCGGCTGCCTGACGTACCGGCGAGGATGCAGCCCCGCCTAATCCCCTCGTTGGAGCCCGAGGCCATAATGAACTTGGAGTCCGGGGCACGTCCGCTCCGGGACGCCGGGGTGGGGGCCTCTAGTCGCGGGGATCAGCCAGAGCCTCGGCCAAGCGCCTCAGCCGGGGCGAGGCGAGCGCATGGTGGGCGGTCATGTCCGTGTGCAAGGGTGTCAGCGAAATATAGCCCTCGTGCGCGGCGATGACGTCCGTGCCGCTGTCGCCGACGCGCTTGGGCGTCCCCGTGCCGATCCAGAAGTACGATGAGCCCCGGGGGTCTTCCTTCTCGATGATCTCCGGGTCATAGAACTTCCAGCCGAGGCGGGTGACCTTGACGCCGCGGACGGGGGCCGGCGGGATGTTGACATTCAGGGTGACGCCGGCCGGGAGTCCTTCGGCGAGGACCGAGGCGGCGATGCGCCGGACGACCTCCGCGGCGGGCCGCAGGCCGAAGCGGCCGCGGCGGTCGGGGAGCATGGACGCGGCGATGGACGGCACGCCGAGGAACGTCCCCTGGAGCGCCCCGGCGACCGTGCCGGAATAATTGATGTCCTGCTGGCCGAGGTTCGGCCCCGGGTTGAGACCCGAGACGAGGAGGTCCGGCCGGCGGGGAAGGAGCTTCTGGAGAGCGAAGTAGATGCAGTCGCCCGGCGTGCCCTCGACGGCCCAGACGCGGGGCTTGATGTGGTGGATACGGAGAGGCTGGCGCAAGGTGATGGCGAGCGACGTCGCGCTCCTCTCGCGGTCCGGGGCGACGATGTAGGTTGAGCCCAGCGTGCCGAGGCGCCGGAAGAGGACCTGGATCGTCTCGTGGAAGAAGCCGTCGTCGTTCGTCAGGAGGATGAGGGGTCTGCCGGCCCGGCCGGCCGCGCCCCGCGCCGGTTTCGAGGTGTCCACGGGCTATTTCTTGACCATGACCAGGAGCATCTTGAACCGCGAGACGGCCTTGAGCGCGTGCGGAACGCCCGCGGGCATGATGATCATCTGTCCTTCGGCGACAGCATGGGGCTCCCCGGCGAGGCGGACCTCAGCCTTCCCGTCGAGCCCGAGGACCAGGGCGTCGAAGGGGGCCGTGTGCTCGCTCAGCTGCTGCCCCCGGTCGAAGGCGAAGGCCGTGACGGTGCCGCCCTTGCCGCTGACGACCTCGCGGCTGACGATCGCCCCGTCCTGGTACCGGACGAGCTCGGCCGCGTTGAGCGTCGCGCCCTTGAGGGCGTCCATATCGGCCGGGTTCTTTGTCGTCTTCATCGCCTTGCCTCGGTGTTCCCTGGGGAGGAAGGGGAAAAGTTGGTCGGGACGGGCGGATTCGAACCGCCGACCCCATGCACCCCAAGCATGTGCGCTACCAGGCTGCGCCACGTCCCGGACCGCGGTCCCACATTATAGCAGAACCGGGGGAAATATCATCGTTTTTTCGGCTGCTTTCCGAGCGAGGCGGCGAGCTCCTGGAGCTCGTCGCGGACATTGTAGAGGGCCTTGCGGAGCTTCTCCGGATGGAGCGGGAGCGCCGGCTGGAGACCGAATTCCTCCTCGACCCGCCGCCGGATGCCGGCCATGGTGTGGCTCTTGGCCTCGAGGAGCTCGCGGATGCGGAGGATGATGTCGATGTCCTTCTGCCGGAAGAACTTCTGGCCGTTCCCGGTCCGGCCGGCGTTGAGGAAAGGGAACTCGTTTTCCCACGCTTCGAGCGTGGCCTCGTCAACCTTGGCCAGGCGGACGACCTCGTCGATGCGGTAGACGAGCTTGGGCTTCGGCTTGTCGTCCTTGAAGAGTCTGGGCTCGGGGGTTTCGTTTCTCACGGGCCATCCGGGATACCCCACATTAACATGTTCATTCGCCGCGGTCAAGACGAGTGCGGCTCTTCGCCGAAGCCCTTGACCATGACCAACGCCAGGTCTTCTCGCCGGTCGGGAAGTCGCATTTTGCGCACCTCACAGGAGTGACGCACCGGTCGCTCTTGGCCGAGCTCCTCCTTGACCACCTTCTCGTTGAAGAGCATCTGGCAAGTCCGAGCCAGGCTTGGGGACAAAGCCATTCCCCGGAACGTTTGGAGGCCCCTGTCCGCCCGTGTCCGGACAAGAAGCCGCAGCTTGTTAGATAATAGATACTTAAAGAGATAGCCCCTGCTTCTGCCCCGATCCATGACCCAGATGCCTCGCCTTCGGCGCCTCACCCGTCTCCGAGCTCCGGGCCCGATATGATATAATCCGCAAGCGGACGTTCTCATGGCCGCGAAAGAGCCAACCAAAGACGCGGACAGGCAGGCGCACACACCGCTCGCCGAGCGGATGCGGCCCCAGACCTTCGACCGCGTCTACGGCCAGGACCATATCCTCGGCAAGGGCAAGATCCTGTCCGAGCTCATCGAGAGCAACCGGCTTGTTTCCATCATCTTCTGGGGGCCGCCCGGCTCCGGGAAAACGACCCTGGGGATGATGCTGGCCCGGCACTTCGGACTGCCGTTCGAGTCCTTCAGCGCCGTCCTCTCGGGGATCAAAGAGGTCAAGGGATTCATGGCCCGGGCCGAAGAGCAGCGCAAGCTCTTCGGCAAGCCGATGATCCTGTTCATCGATGAGATCCACCGCTTCAACAAAGCCCAGCAGGCGGCTTTCCTCCCTTACGTGGAGAAGGGCGACATCATCCTCTTCGGATCGACGACGGAGAATCCGTCATTCGAGGTCATCGCCCCGCTCCTCTCGCGGACGAGGGTCCTCGTCCTCAAGGAGCTCGACCGGGAGGCGCTGGGCAAGATCATCCACGACGCCCTGGCCGACCGCGACCGAGGCTTAGGGAGGCTCGGGCTCGACATCGACGCAAACGCGCTGGACCTCTTGATCGATTTCGCTAACGGCGACGCCCGCCGGGCCCTCAACACCTTGGAGATCGCCGCCGGACTGGCCAAGGGGAAGACGGTCAGCCTCGAGAACGTCCAGGAGGCCCTGCAGAAGCGGACCCTCCTTTACGACAAGGACGGGGAGGAGCATTACAACCTCATCTCCGCCCTCCATAAGAGCCTCCGCAACAGCGACGTCGACGCCTCGCTCTACTGGCTGGCCCGGATGATCGCGGCCGGGGAGGACCCCCTCTATATCGCCCGCCGCCTGATCCGCTTCGCCTCCGAGGACGTGGGCCTGGCCGACCCGCAGGCCCTGGCCCTCTGTCTCCACGCGAAGGAAGCTTATGATTTCCTCGGCTCGCCGGAAGGGGAGCTGGCCCTGGCCGAAGCCGTCGTGTATCTGGCCTCGGCGCCCAAGAGCAACCGCGTCTACTCGGCCTTCGGCGCGGCCATGAAGGACGTCGAGCGCAGCCCTCACGAGCCCGTCCCCCTCTCCATCCGGAACCCGGTGACGCCCCTGATGAAGGAGCTCGGCTACGGCAAGGACTACCAATACGCCCACGATTTCAACGCCTCGACGACAGACATGGAAACTTTTCCGGAGAGGCTCCGAGGCCGGAAGTACTATGAGCCGGGGTCGCTCGGCTTCGAGAAAGAGGTCCGCAAGCGGATCGAGTGGTGGGAGGCCCTGAAGGCCAGGATCCGGGAAAATAGGGCCGGCCCGGCTAAGGACGCGGGCAAGGAATAGAGCCGGGGCTCAGCTCTCGGCCGCGGGCGGCCCGTCCTTCTCTTCCTTCTCCTTGAGCAGGTAATAGACCTCCCAGCTGATGTCGTCGGCCAGGCAGCCGATGCACGACTTGGGCGTCGTGGCGATCTCGTCGTCCGCGATCTTGTCCTTGATGATGCGCTTGACGACCCGCCGGATCTTGTAGAGAAGGATGTAGTTGACCATGGCCGC
>Ga0335070_10010784_pt1 | contig 10679 bp, 7 predicted proteins | sample Lox_Sample_13_FD_206722 | JGI IMG/M metagenome (GOLD analysis project Ga0335070, IMG submission 206722) | Soil microbial communities from Loxahatchee National Wildlife Refuge, Florida, United States - Lox_Sample_1.3 | ecosystem: Environmental > Terrestrial > Soil > Wetlands | place: USA: Florida...
GCACCTGTCAAGCCAGATTGATCTTACTTGACAGGAAGCACCTCCCGACAATCAGTCAAGCAACGGGAGTAGCTTAGAAATTCCTCTTCAACCCTGTCCTGATATCCCATCTTGTTTTTTGTTTTCAAATAGTCTTCCGCGAGTAGCCCCATCCTCTCCGAATGGCGGGCAAGACACTCTTCTTGGCAATGGGGTGCGTCACCCCTCTTTGTTCCTGCAGTAGTAGTGGAAAGGGAACAATAGAAGAAACAGAGCACAAATGACAACAGAATAATCATTCCTTTGATGCAACACCATGGGTTCATTGCGGTTTTTGCCTTCTTCAGCTTAAAGAAGTTCACATAAAGTTGGTGTCAAAATATCAGCCGAAGGCATAAAAATGGTATAAAGAACGACCCCGTGCCGATGATTCTACCGTCAGGCCGTGATCTAACTAATACCGATTCGGATTCAAGATGGAGATCGAGGCGGCAGCGAGGCGAGCCGACGCAGGCGTGCTAAAGTAGGTCAAGGAGAGCGACGCAGCGACAACGAAGGTATACACTTGAAAGCGAATCGGTATAGTTACCGGGGGCGGGGTGGGCTGCCGTACGTCACTCCCTTAATGGGCTCCTCCAGGATGGCCTGCTTAAGGGCGTTCAGGGCCTCCTGGCAGAGAAGCATCGTCTTGCGCTTCTGATTCAGGGAGATTTCCAGGGACCGCACGTTAGTGTTCTCGCGGGAGAGGGCCAGGATCTGGGTCTTGATCTTGGTGAAATTGGCGTAACGTGACCTGGCCGTCGCGAGGTCACTACTGCCGCTCAGTTCCGACAGCGCAGCCAGGCCATCCATATCCTTTCGGACCTGCCTGTCTTCCTTGTCCATTTGAGCTTCCAATGCGTCCATCTTCTGGTCGCTTTCCTCCGCAATATGCGGTGGGAGCAGGGTCTGGATCCGCAGAACGTTGATTTGTGCGCTGTAGGCGAGGAGCATCACCTTCTTTGCCTCCGGTGAATCGGCATGTGCAGCCACGAGGCGGGAGAGCGCTGCGTTCATCTCTTTCACGGCGTCTGCAGCCGGACCGAATGCCAGACTGTACGCCTTGAGGTTGGTGTTCATAACCGCCAGATTCAGCACCTCCCTGTCTATGCGCTGCAGCTCGGTGAAGTCCCGCGAGAATCGGGCAAGCAAGGCCTGCTCGCCTTGAGTGCCGCCTGCTTTCAGGAGCTTCTCCAACTCCTGACGTTCCTGCTCCAATTGCGTCGCGGCCGAGCGGGCCTGGTCGGCGAATACCTGCGACTCCTGATCGGTGATAGCGAGGACTGCGCTCTTCTCCGCCTCCGAGGCCGAGGCAAGAGCGACCTGCATCCGACCCACCAAGTCGACCCGCCTCGCCTTGAAGGCCAGCTGTTCAGTGGGATTCTCCCCCTTGTAGAAATGCCCTGCCACCAGGACGAAAAGGAGCATGAATGCCGCCCCTGGGATCATCCAAAGAACTACCTTGACGCCGGGCTTGATCATCATGATCCCTCCTTAGATTGCTTGCTGCTTCGTTCCAAGTGAAACGCAGCCGTTCAGGCCTCAGAAGTTATACGCAGCCGTAACCCCTCCTTGCCACAAGTATTTTAAGTAGCCGTTCGGGTTGTACGAGTTGCCGTTGATCCTCCTCTCCGCATCATTCGAGAGGGGAAACCAGTAGGCGACCATGGGCTGAATAGTGACCTTTTTGTTAACAGGTATGGTGAGACCTGCTTTCACCATGCCGTCATGGAAGGCGCTGTACTTTGAGCCCGTGTAAGCACCAGTTGATTGCTGAAACGTATCCCAGTAATTGCCCGTACCTATCTCATACCCTGCGGATGCGCCAAGATCGAGTGTTACTTCCTGGTAGATCTTGAAGGAATGGCCTATGGAGAGGTTCAGGTACCAGCCCGGGTACGCCGCGAAGTCCCGATAGATGGAGAGGGTGGGCTTGAGGAACCAGTCATAGCTTATACTCCCGAAGAACTCCTGCGTCTCGTTTGCGTACCGCAGGCCGTAGTAAATGTAACCGCCGGTTAAGCTCCACTTGCCGATTGCGTAGGTGTAGCTCAGCGTCAGGTCGGTCTCGTTGAAACTCTGGTGGCCCGGATCATCCGGAATAAAGTTCTGGGTGGCCTTTTCGTGGCCGTCGATGTTGCCCCAGAAGTTCGCCGTGAATCCTTTGTAGAAGGCGCTTAAGGACGGCTGGATGATGAGGCTATCTTTACCCAGCTGGTATCCACGGAACATGTACTGGTTGAGGAAGGAAACGGAAGCGGTGCCGGTCACGGGTTCTTCGGCAGGGGGCTTTGCCGCTTCACCCTTCTGCTCTCCGGAGGGTGCAGTTGGAACCGTTGTTGTTGGGCCCGGTTCAGTTGCCGCTGCCTTGGGTGGCTCCTTCGCTTCCTGTGCTTGGAGCACGCCGGTCGCGCAAACTATCGTTAGAAAGACTGTCAGAAGAACAACTACTACTGCTTTCACCACGCACCTCCTAAGTATTGATCATTACTCTCTGCGGACTACAAAGCTCCGTACCGCTTGCGAAGTTCGAGATTGAGTTCAGGCACATTAACAAACTTCTCGCCTGCGAGTCCAAACCATGGCGCCGAAGCCTTCTCCTGCACTATCTGCTCGATCTCTTTTCGAACTGTGGTCAGCGGTTGACGGTCACCAGGGTATCCAGGGCAAGGTTGAGCTGTACTACGTTGACTCTCTTCTGTCCCGCCAGACCAAGAAACGGAGTCTCCGCGAGCTTGTCCACAGTTTCGCGCACTTGAGCTTCAGACAGTTTTCGAGCATCAGCGACGCGTCGCACCTGGATCATTGCCGCGTCCAGGCTGATGTGGGGGTCAAGCCCGCTGGCTGAAGCGAGCACCAGGTCTGCCGGAACTGATGCATCGGGATTGAGTCCATTTTCCTGCCGGACCTTGCCGATCCGCTTCCCAACATCCTCGAGAAATTTTGCATTGGACGGTCCGAAATTGCTCGCTCCGGAGTTACTCGCATCGTAAGGTTTTTCAATGGCAGAGGGCCGTCCGCTGAAATACTTCGGGCTCGTAAAGTTCTGCCCGATCAGGTCTGATCCGACGATCTTACCGCCGGTAACGATGAGGCTCCCGTTGGCTTTCTGAGGAAAAATAAGCTGGCACAGCCCTGTTATGAAAAAGGGATAGACAAGGCCGGTGACAACCGTGAACAGGATGAAGAGAAGCAAGGTCCGTATGAATGCTCTCATATTTCACCTCCTAAGCTAGATGCAGAGCGACCACAACAAGGTCGATTATTTTGATGCCGATGAAGGGCAGGATTAAGCCACCGACGCCATAGATAAGCAGATTACGCCAGAGCAAGGCCTGGGCCGTCACCGGGCGGTACTTGATGCCCTTCAAAGCGAGCGGGATAAGGAGCGGGATAATGATCGCGTTGAAGATTATGGCCGATAAGATGGCGCTCGCCGGGGTCGCCAGCCGCATGACATTCAGGATGGCAAGCACAGGAAACACCTGTACGAAAATAGCCGGGATGATCGCAAAGTACTTGGCTACGTCATTGGCAACGCTGAACGTCGTAAGCGCGCCGCGTGTCATAAGGATCTGCTTACCGATCTCCACAATGTCGAGAAGCTTGGTCGGATTGGAATCGAGGTCTACCATATTTGCGGCCTCACGCGATGCCTGCGTTCCCGCGTTCATGGCGACCGCAACATCGGCCTGCGCAAGCGCCGGCGCATCGTTCGTTCCATCGCCGATCATGGCAACGAGATGGCCTTCGCCCTGGTATTTGCGGATCAACCGCAGCTTCTCTTCGGGTCGCGCCTGGGCGACAAAATCGTCAATACCCGCCTCCGCGGCTATGGCTGCCGCGGTAAGCGGATTATCTCCGGTGATCATCGTGGAGCGTATGCCCATGAGCCGAAGTTGCATGAGCCGGTCTTTTATCCCCTGCTTGAGCACGTCCTTCAACTGGATCACGCCCAAGGCTTTTCCCGCGTCCGCCACCATCAACGGCGTTCCACCCTCACGCGCAACCCTGTCCACCGCTGCCTTCACGTTTTCGGGCAGAAATCCACCATTGCTCTCTACGAACTTCCCGATTGCGTCTGAAGCCCCTTTGCGCACTTCACGACCGTCCCACGAGAGACCGCTCATGCGAAGCTCCGCCGTAAAAGGAACGAACACGGCTCCTTCCGGAGTCTTGATGTCACGCCCGCGCACATCGAGACGCTGCTTTGCTAATGCCACGATGCTGCGCCCCTCGGGCGTCTCGTCTGCCAGCGATGCAAGAAGAGCTGCTTCGATCAGCTCTTCGATTCGGACCTCTGAAGCCGGGATGAAATCGGTTGCCATGCGGTTGCCCAGGGTGATCGTGCCGGTCTTATCCAGCAGGACCACGTCCACGTCACCCGATGCCTCCACTGCTCTTCCACTCAGCGCAATGACATTGTGCTGGATCAGACGGTCCATGCCCGCGATTCCGATGGCGGGGAGCAGCCCACCGATAGTCGTCGGTATTAGGCAGACCAGAAGCGCCACCAGGACAGGCACGGCGATCTTCACGCCGGTGTAAGCGCCAAACGGGTACAGTGTAGCGACCACGACGATGAAAAGGATAGTGAGGCCGACCAGCAGGATTTCAAGCGCGACCTCGTTGGGTGTCTTCTGACGCTTCGCGCTCTCCACCATGGCGATCATGTGATCGAGGAACGTCTCGCCCGGATTGGCCGTGATGAGCACTTTGATCCGGCCGGAGAGGATTTTGGTGCCGCCTGTCACCGCGCTGCGATCTCCCTTTGCTTCCCGTATCACAGGCGCCGATTCACCCGTGACCGCTGATTCATCCACGAGCGCCACGCCTTCCACGATCTCCCCGTCTCCCGGCACGGGGTCGCCGTCCTCTATGATGATCAGATCATCTTTCCGGAGCGACAACGCGGGTACTCTTTCCGTTTGCCCCTTCGGCAGGAGCTTCTTTGCGTACGCTTCGGTCTGCGCGCGCCGCAATGTTTCAGCCTGCGCCTTGCCCCTGCCTTCTGCAAGCGCCTCGGCAAAATTGGCAAACAAGACGGTAAACCAGAGCCAGATGCTGATGTGGATGTTAAAACCGAACGGTCCTCCGGATGCCAGGTTGCTGATCGCTATCACCGTCGTAATCACGGAAACCACTTCCACAACGAACATGACCGGGTTGTGCCAGAGTCGCCTCGGGTCAAGCCTCTTAAAAGAACCGCTTATTGCTGCCCTGACCAGTGCTGCCTGCCAGATGGTTACCTTTCTTTGCTCCATGGCACTCTCCTTAAAAAGTCCGACCTATCGCGATCAGCAGGTGTTCGAGTACGGGTCCGAGCACCAGCGCGGGAAAGAACGTCAGCGCCCCGACGATCAGGACAACGGCTGCCAGCATTCCGGCAAAGAGCGGGCTCGCGGTCGGAAAAGTGGCAGAGCTGGGCGGTACGCTCTTCTTGAGCGCCAGCGATCCTGCAATCACAAGCGCTGGCAGAATTGTCATAAATCGTCCCACGAGCATAACGAAACCGCCGGTCAGATTGTAGAAGACGGTATTTACATTGAGGCCCGCGAAGGCCGAGCCATTGTTTCCGCCCTGAGAGAAATAGGCGTAGAGTATCTCAGACAAGCCGTGCGGCCCCGCGTTATTCAGGCTGCTCAAGCCTGCCGAGGTGGCCGCTGCTATCCCCGAGAATATGAGCATCGCCATGGGAGGCCCGATCACGGCAGCCACGGCCATGATCATCTCTCTCGCTTCCAGCTTTTTACCCAAAAACTCTGGCGTGCGCCCGATCATAAGGCCTGCGAGGAATATGGCCAGAATGGCATACATCAGCATACCGATGAGGCCGACGCCGACGCCTCCAAAGATCACCTCCCCGATCGCCATATTGAACATATAAACGAGGCCGGAAAGGGGCATCTGACTGTCATGCATGCTGTTCACTGAACCGTTCGATGTGACTGTTGTTGACTCTCCCCAGAGAACAGAAGGCGTCACGCCAAAGCGGACCTCCTTGCCCTCCATATTGGTCCCGCCAGCGACGCCCATTTTTGCAAGAAGCGGGTTTCCGTTCCACTCGGACCACATTGCAACGCTCAACCCGATCAGATAGAGGAGCATCATGGCAGCGAAGATGGTCCACCCCTGGCGCCGGTTATTGATCATTATTCCAAACGTCAAAGGCAACGCGACAGGCACGAGCAGGATGGCGAGTATCTCCAGGAAATTTGAAAGCGGCGTCGGGTTTTCAAAGGGATGCGCCGAGTTGGCGTTGAAGAAACCGCCGCCATTGGAGCCAAGCTGCTTGATGGCTATCTGGGAAGCCGCAGGTCCAACGGCGATAACCTGTTCGGAATTTTCGAGAGTGTGCGCCTTTGCATAGGGCTTGAACGTCTGCACGACGCCCTGGGACACGAGCACCGTTGCCCATATGATAGCCATCGGCAGCAATACGTAGAGGACCACGCGTGTCGTATCGACCCAGAAATTACCGATGCTCTTTTTCAACTTGTAGGTGAAGGCGCGGATGAGCGGGAGCAGGACGGCGATGCCGATTGCGGCAGAGACGACATTTTGCGTGGTCAGTCCCGCCATCTGCGTGAAGTAGCTCAGCGTCGACTCACCGCCATAAGCCTGCCAGTTTGTATTGGTCACGAAAGATATGGCAGTATTCAAGGCCGTATCCCACCGGACAGCCCCGAAACCCTGCGGGTTGAGCGGTAACCATCCTTGCAGGACCTGCAACAGGTATAGTACGACGAAGCCGATCACATTGAAGAGCACAAACGCAACTGAATACTGTTGCCAGGACATCTCCTCATCCTCATTGATGCCGCAAACCCGGTAAACACTCGATTCCAAAGGACGGATCGCAAAACTGAGAATGGTGCGCCTTCCGGTAAATACGTTTGCCATGTAATTTGCCAAAGGTATTGCCAGAAGCATGAGAACAACGAGAAAAACTACAAGATAGATTATGTCGGCTGCCATTGTTTATCCTCCCTTGGCTGACATCGCTTTCCACTCACAGTACTTACGGTAAGCACGAGTTTAGAGGTTTGTACGTAAATTGTGCGTCAATATATCGGGCTGAAAAGTAAAAAAAACGTAAAGAACGAGGCTATACCGATTTGCATTCAGGCGGAGACCGAGGAGTGTCTCGCAGGGTCTACGGCAATAGTGGCGGCGAAGTAAAAAGCTCCAGATGCGCGAAACTCAAGCCACGAGGAGCGGAGGCGTACCTTGGGGTACGTCGCAGCGACGCGGGGTGCAGGCGACAAAGCAGGTGGACTTTTGACAAAGCCGCCAGCATTAGTCTCGTTCCTTCATTCTATAGCCCACCCCTGATTCAGTGACGATGTAACTGGGTTGTGATGGATCCGCCTCGATCTTACGCCGTAGCTGCCCGACATATATCCGCAAGTAATGCGTTTCTTCCTGGTAATTTGGTCCCCAGATCGCCTTCAGGAGTTGCCTGTGAGTAACGACCCTACCTGCGTGCAAAGCCAGATGTTTCAAGATTTCATATTCGGTTGGCGTGAGCTTCAGGTCCTCGTCCTTGAGTGTCACTCTGCGGTGCGCCAGATCAACCGTAAGCTCCCCGAAGGTAAGCACCGGCTCATCCTCTGTTTTGGCAGCGTGGCGGAGGGCAACCCGGATGCGGGCAAGCAGCTCTCCCATACCGAAGGGCTTGGTGATATAGTCATCCGCGCCGGCATCGAGCGCTCTAATCTTATCGCTCTCCTGCTCTCTTACCGAGAGAACAACGACTGGAACCTGTGTCCATTCACGAAGGCGCCTGACAACCTCGACTCCGTCGAGGTCCGGCAAGCCAAGGTCCAGGATGATCAAGTCGGGATGAAACATCGACGTCTGATTCAGGCCCTCTTGGCCCGAAGACGCTTCGGCAATATCATAGCCGAAGCCTGTCAGGGCGGTCTTTAACATCCGGCGGATCTGTTTTTCATCGTCAATGACAAGTATGCGCGCGCCATCAGACATTATGTTCCACTCCTTCTTTTACGCCCGATTCCTGCGGAGGTTCCTCCGATGCGGGCAGGGAAAAGGTGAACCGGTTACCGTATTCAGGCGATGGGTCGACCCCTATTTTACCGCCATGCGCTTCAACGATCCCCTTACAGATGGAAAGGCCAAGCCCTGTCCCGCTTACATCCTTAGCATAGTGCAAGCGATAGAACTTGTTGAATACATGCTCTCGCTCTACCTTCGGGATCGATGGGCCAAGATCGCTAACACTGATCAGAAGCACTTCATTGGTGTAATGAGCCGAAATGGAGATTTCGCTGTCCGGAGGGGAATATTTCGCGGCATTTTCCAGCAAATTAATCATAACGTGTTCTATAAGACCACAATCGGCCTTTACAAGGGGAGGGCTCGACGGCATAGTAACCCGCAATGGATGGCCCTGAAGAACATCCTTAATCTGCCTCAGGGCAACACCCACAATATCCTGGATGTCACACCATTCTTTGTTCAGCTTCAACACACCGCTTTCAAGCCGCACCATGTCAAGGAGATTTGCCACGAAGTGGTTCAAGCGTTGAGCCTCTTCCTTTATCGTCTGTAAAAGAATTTCCCTGGTTTCCAGGCTATACACGCTTTCTTCGGAGAGAAGGCTTGTCACTGCACCCGTGATTGAGGCGAGTGGTGTGCGCAGGTCGTGGGAGATGGAATTGAGTAATGCGGAGTGGAGTTTTTCTGATTCTCTGAGCCAGTGAGCCTCTTCCACTTTTTTGGCCAGTTCAATCCGTGTGATGGCCACGGCGGCCAGGTTAGCGAGTGCTTCGAGAAGTTGACGTCGATCAGAAGAAAATGCTCCTGCCTGTTGTTTCAGAGCGAGGACGGCCACAGTTTTCTCGTCAGTCTTGATGGGTACAAAAAGATGCTCTGCACCACTGAGCGTGCCGGTCCCCTTTCCAGCCCACTTCCCGTGCTCTAATACCCAGCGAGCTATACCCTGCTCCTTATCATCAAGCCGGGGCATGGATGGAGTGGTGTTGGCGATCTCAGTCAGCGCGCCGCTAACGGGATCGGGCATGAATATCACCGCTTCTCCGCCCGCTGCCACAGCCACTGTCTTCACCACAGCCTGCAAGACCTCCTGCAGATCGGTCTCGGCCGCTATTTCACGACTCAGCGCGTATAGGGATGCCGTTCTTCGCTCGCGGTCTCGCGCGCTTTGTGCTTCCCGTCGGAGCCTGGTAGCCAACGTCCCGGTAACGAGTGCAACCAACAGAAAAACCGCGAAACTCAGAACGTAACGTACGTCGCTCACGGTGAGGCTGAACACCGGGGGCACAAAGAAAAAGTCGAAAACCAGAACACCCAGGAACGATGCAAAGAAAGAAGGTCCCAGGCCCCAGCGAACCGCACTGATCAATACTGGCAGCAGGTAGAGGAGCGCGATGTTTATGAGGTCGAAGAAAGGGTGCAGGGTTTTACCCAGAATGGTAATGGCTGCAACGGCTGAGAGAGTCCAAAGATACGGTGGCATCGGCCTACCTTAGTAAGCCCAAATCCTAATATCGAAATTCTAAATCCCAAACAATCTCAAATTTCAAATTACCAAAACCGATGGCGGCTCCTATTTTGAATTTTGGAAATTCGATATTGTTTAGGATTTGGACATTGGAATTTAGGATTTGATTTATATTTCCTCCGGTACCCATTCCTCAAGGGTATTCATTTTTATGCCTGCATCTACACCAGGAAGAGGCTGAACCGCAGATGTCAGCATGAACCTACCAGCCAGTATCCAATTTTTCAACGTCATTGCGATTTCCAGCGCTTTAGAATAGCTCGATATGGGCGAGGCAGGAATTTCCTTACCGTTGAGCCTCAGACTTCCCGATTTTAACTGTGAGTAACTCACCTCTCCAAGGCTTTTGGGCACGCGCTCGGGATAGTCTTTACCGTAATCCACGATCTGTGTTACCAGATCGGCGTCGCTTCTCGAAGTAAAATAGGCCATCTCCTCGTCAAGGACCGGAATGGGAATTCCTATGCCCACAAAAAGGGTAACGCCATAACCTATGAAGCTCGCGCCCTTAAGAAAAAGATGGTTCATCTGCTTCGCATCTCCGGTGACCGCAAGCGTCCCCGCGGGTGCCCTGACGAGACCCTCGGGAGTGCGCATCACGGCCGGGTTATGCTGCGTCCCCTGCGAGGAGACATATCCTATACCGCCACCCAGGAATATTCTTGTTCCGATACCGATCGTGCGGTACGTGGGATCTTTCAGAAGCGGAGAGAGCTGCCCTGCACTGCAATAGTTGGCATTGCCGAGGTTGGGCTTCAGAAGGCCCATGTACGTGTGGATTACTCTGTCATTGCAGTTTACCGCAACGTTATAGTTCTGGTAGCAGTTGCGCGGATTGTACAGATACGCCTCATTTACAGTCTCCTTGTTGATATAAGTCTCTATCTTCCGTCTGGGATAGCAGTCGGTGCCGTAACTGGTTGCGACAAGCCTCAGATTCCTACCGCTGACAAACTCTTCGATTACGTGAGCGCCGCCGTACTTGAACTCACCGGGATAGACCTGATTTCTCGGGTCCTCTTCCGGCAATGCAGTCGCGCCGAGATATACATCGACCGCAGCAAGACCTGTGTAACAGGGTACATCATTGAGATGACAAGTGCCGCCTCCGATC
>Ga0335070_10010785_pt1 | contig 10679 bp, 6 predicted proteins | sample Lox_Sample_13_FD_206722 | JGI IMG/M metagenome (GOLD analysis project Ga0335070, IMG submission 206722) | Soil microbial communities from Loxahatchee National Wildlife Refuge, Florida, United States - Lox_Sample_1.3 | ecosystem: Environmental > Terrestrial > Soil > Wetlands | place: USA: Florida...
GAATAAAGATGAAAAAAGATTAAATAGAAAAAGAATAGAGAAATAAAAAGCGGTTGGCTTCTTCATTTAAATGAAACAATCCTATATCGCCTGCAGGAGTATTTGAGACAATTCTTCAGCGGTTAATGCCGCCGGGTTCCCTTTTGTACTGCTTGACTTTTTTGCCTGCCGAACTATTTCAGGTATCAAGCTATCATTTAAGCCAAAATCTTTCAAGGGCGGAATTCTCATCTCTACGCAAATGTTCTTTATCCAGCCGACTGCATCTGTTGCAGATGCATTGGCATTATTTGTAAGAATTTGAGCTATAGTATCGAACCTTTTTACGGAATCCGAAAAAGAATCATTTTTTTTCAGCAAGTTAACGTTCATTTCAATTACGAACGGCAAGAGCCTTGCGCATATCATCCCATGCGGAGCAGTAAGCACACCTCCTAAAGGAGCAGCCAGCCCATGCACTGCTCCTAGTTTCGAGTTTGCCAAAGCCAAGCCGCTAAATAAGCTTGCAATACACATTTCTTCTCTTGCCTGTTTGTCTCCTGATTTATAAGCATTATAAAGGGAACGGCCGGCTCGTTTCAGTCCTTCAATGCAAATTCCATCCGTTAAAGGGTTAGCTTTGATTGAGACAAAGGCTTCTATTAATTGAGTCAGCGCATCAAGCCCGGTGCTTGCGGTTATTGATGCAGGCATTGAATATGTCAGCTCAGGATCTACTATCGCTATACGCGGGTACATCAGCTGACTTCGCATACTGACTTTAACTTTATGTCCGGGTGATGCAAGCACTGCATTACCGGTTACTTCGGCACCTGTGCCTGCTGTTGTCGGTATTGCGATGTATGGAGCAGGTATTTTAGAAATACTTTTACCCTCTCCAATCACTTCAAGATATTCAGCAAGCTCTCCATTGTTTGTCAGCATTGCAGAAATAATTTTGCCCGTATCGATTACACTGCCGCCTCCAATCCCGATAATTAAATCGCAGCCTTTTGACCGTGCCTCGAATATTCCGCTCAATACTAAAGGAACGGTAGGTTCGGTTGACACAATAAATACCGATACTTTGATACCGGCGCTGTTCAATAATTCCGTAATAAAATTAATTCGGCTGGTGTTTTTGCCGCAGACAATTAATGCATTTTTACCTAGTGGGACTGCATAATCCGGCAGCTGTTTAATCGTGCCGTTTCCGAAAATAATACGTCCGGTAGTTGAGAATTCGAAATTCATAAGATGGAAAAGTCTAATTTGATAAAGGATATTCTCAGCTGGCCTGCTGCCATCCGTTTTCACCGGGGAATATATTAGTGAATTTTTGACTAGTTCTCTGATCCGCCATCATCGGAGCTACTATATTTCTCCATTTCCGGTAATGAGCAGTTTCCTTGTGCCGTGCTGAATCTTCCACAGTAAGATATATTTCAACAAGAATAAACTTTGTAGGATCATCCTGATTTTGTATCACATCGAAACGTGCAACACCCGGTTCCTTAAGGCTGTTTTGCGCATTTTCAACAGTTGCAGTTTTGAAAGCTTCAACCTGATCCGGCTTTACATGAGCATAGACGTGAACGATGTGCATTGACTATCTCCTTTGCCAGCATGTAAAATACTGCCTTACTTAATTGCTTTAATAGGTATCTGCTAAAAAATTATTTGATCAGAATCATTTTACGTGTCTGTGAATACGCTCCTGCCTGAAGTCTGTAAAAATAAATTCCACTGGGAAGATCTTTAGCAAAAAAATTTATCTTATATTTTCCGGATGTTTTTTCTTCATTAATTATTGTGGCCACTTCTCTTCCTAATATATCGAATACTTTTAAAGAGACAAATTCGAAATCCGGCCCGCCTGCCGACGAGGCAGGAATCCGAAATCCGAAATTCGTAGCTGGATTAAACGGATTCGGATAATTCTGGCTTAAGTAGAAATTTTCCGGCAGCGGCGAACGTTCTTCTGCCGCAAAGGTAGTAAGTTCAGTCAGGGGTACAAAGCTGCAGACGAGATTTTTACTCTGCCGGTTGTAATTTAAAATTATTACATTGTTTATATTATCAGGGATATCTGTCGATAATCTTGCTGCATAAAAAGTAATGCTGTCCTCCGGGGAATATTCAATATTAATTTTAGATTTATCACCTCCGAAAACAAGCACTTGTATTCCTTTCTTTTTTACCTTTTGAAGAAGGGGGTATATGTCGGAGTAGAAATTGGTTGTATCCATTGATCTGGAGCTTGCCGCAATCGAATCCGTAAGCCTTAATTTAAAATAGTCGCTATTAATCATCCACATAAGGCGGTGATGCAGAAGAATAAGATACTTGGAATCTGTAATTGAATCACAAACGTCTTTAACCATCTGCAGCTGGCCGCCCTCAATAAAAGTGCTTGAAAACGAATTAGCATCAAGCTCGGTATCGAGCACTATGAATGTAATCCCGTCTCTTGAATACGAATAGTAGCTGTCTCTGCCGGTAAATTTTTTAATAAGGGTACGATGCCCGCTTTGAACATCATGGTTGCCTAAACACCATAAAGTATTCGGGCTGCTGAGATCGAAAATATTATCGCAATAAGCTAATGTTGAGCTGTCCTTGCCGGCACTATATGTAATATCACCGCCAAGCATTCTCAGATCGTACTCTAAAAAATTAATTCCCGAAAGTCCGGCATAGATGCTTTCATTTACCTGATCATCTGACCGCGGGTGAGGGACAAAAATGAATTTTAATACGGAATCATTTTGAGGAAATAAATCTATTACCGGAAGAGCTAAAATTAAAAATATTATTGTTTGTTTCATTTTTATTCTTTTATAAGAAATAATTGGTATGACTTGTCTTAAACTGAAGTTTTAACCTTTATTGAAATGCTAACTGTTAACAGTTAATCGTTAATTGTTGATCGGGCAGATCATTAACGATTAATTTTTAACGGATAACTGCTTTGCTACATTTACCCATTGAACTACTTCAGCAAAACCAATTTCTTAACAGAACTATAATTCTTTCCGCTTGTCGATTGGGCATTCATCTTTAACAAGTAAATCCCGCTTGCAAAAGAGCTTCCATCCCATTCGATTGAATAAATACCGGGTGAAAATTCTCCTTTTGCAATTTCAGCGACCTGTTTTCCCAATATATTGAATATAGTCAAATGAACTATGCTGTTCTCAGGCAGCTCGAACTTGATTTTTGTAGAAGGATTGAACGGATTCGGATAGTTCTGACTGAGTAAAAACTCTTTAGGAATTATATTATTTTGTTCTTTTTTAACACCGGCAATGTAATCGGAATTTATCGATCCCGGAGTACCATGCCCGCTTGATGCACTCCAATTTGCGGCAAGTGAATTTTCAAGCCCGGGATTTTTAAGTTCCAATGTCGTACCGCCACCGTCAGGTGATCTCGGCCATGGAGATTTGTTATCATACGTTAGTGAATCAACGAGCCTCCCCGAAGTATCGTAAAGAAAAAGCGCTTCGCCGCCTCCGCTAAGTCCGTTGCTCATATCACCCGCATAATTATTAACGGTCGGAAATATCGAATTGAATAATTTTGAATCTTTGGTGATTACAATGTAAGAATCAGGTTGTAAAACCGTACCGGGATTCATAACAAACGAAGGGGTCCGGTTCTCATCCATAAATACCCATCCGGATATATCAATTGCCTCCTTGGCCGCATTGCAAAGTTCAATCCAATCATCGGGATCAAAACTCGATGAGGAATTATAATTTATTTCATTTATAACGACTGCCGGTTCGGAAACCCCTGCATACATATATGCACCGATATCGCTGCGCGTACCGTCATTATCCGCCGGTGATTGAGGATCGCCTTTATCGATACAGGGCGAGGCGGTCTGAAGGTGAAAGTTCAGACCGTTGGGATTTATCATCAAAGGTTCTGCGAGAATATTTCCTTGTCCGGGTAAAGCCGAAGTATTTGATAAAGAGTAGCTGATATTTATTCTGGATTCATCATCAATTGAAAATGGCGCCTGGGAAGAATTTGCAAAGATCGAGTTTTTAATAACTGCACTACCGCCTCCCCTGTTTAATTCTTTTTCAAAACAGTCGACACCGATATCATTTTTGTAAAATGTGCAATTGACAATATTTCCATCGGATAAACTATCCTTTATTCCGACTCCCATACCGCATTTGGCGATAATATTGTGAGATATAAGAGCATTGGAACCCCGGCCGATTGAAATCCCTTTATCAAAGCAATTCGTAATCAGATTATTTTCTATTGCTACATTTATAGAGTTTTCACCAAGGTCAACACCATCACTGTTGCTTCCGGTAAAATCCCTGAAGATATTATTCTTTATTTCCGTCGTTCCAATCATGGAACCTATGTCAACGGCATCCATATCTTCAATATCATTTCCGGTAAATACGGAATTAAGAATTGATAAATTTCCGCCTGTAGCGTTCACATAATCACCGACATAAGTGACATTCTCTAGAATGCAATTATCAATTACCATATTGCTGAATTGAGCGGAAACCGGAAGTTTAACATTATTAAAATGAACATGATTAAGATTTACGGAAGACTCCAAACTCGATACGGCAGCAAAGAAATCAACAGTATCATTTCCATTTGTTGAACCGGAAATATTAACATAATTCAGTTCAGAGGTTCCATTGCTTTTATCAAAACAGACTGCACCCCATTTCTCCTCTGCAAAGTATGGTAAAAGAGTTATCGGTTCAGCTTCTGTTCCCTCCATCAGCAATCTACCTTTTACGTAAATAGATTTATTTGATGAGAAGTAAATAACAACACCGGGTTCAACCGTCAAAATTCCGTTTGTGCCGATATTTAGATCATTTATAATAAAATATGGAGAACCTGATTTGTAAAGTGTCAATGCACTATCTAAAACTTCAGGTACTTCGCCTGTCCCGAGTTTTTCAAATTCCATCATAAGCTCGGCATCCCCTGAAAGGGTATAATTATTTTCAGGTTCGGTTCCGATTACATTGCCGCCGGATTTTAAATCCACCCATTGTTTAAATCGGTATCCCGGCGGAGCGTAAGCTTTTATTGAAAGGGGGATGTTTTTAAAATATAAGTTACTATCTCCGATAGTTTCGTAAAATCCGTTGATCTCCAGTTTAGCGTCTTTCTGTACGCTTGAGGTTATTTTTAAATTAGCTCTCCCTGAAAGGCCAAACCTATCGTTTAAGTATTGGACTGCATAAGCGGGACGTTGTGCAGAAAAAGTTTTTAATTTTTCCACCTCCTGATTCCAATACGACATTGATATCACGCCCGGGTGTTTGCCAAATCCGCCGTCAATAGAAAGTGAATCGATCAGGGTGCCCCATTTTTGGATATGTCGCGGCATTTCATTTTCAATAAGAGATTTTATGCTGTCAATGAGGTTAACTACTCTGTCATTTGAAAAAGTATGATTTAGATGTTCGGAGTATCTTTGAATAAATTCATTTTTAAAATTATTATTATTACACAGCTGACGGAAGAGGTCAAAATTATTAAATATATCAGCCAGCTGGTTAACGGTAATTCTGGCAGCATCAAATCCCCTGTCCATATCAACCAGTACCCATCTCCATAATTTTTCATTTTTTTTATCCCGCCACATTTCCCTGTTATGCCCCCAGCTTGAATTAGCTATATAATCCTGGACAATTATAAAGTCAATTAAATCATCTATATTAATTCTGGAAGCGACGTAGTTATAATTAGATGCATCTGATAAATTATTAGCATCGGCAAAGTTGAGCAGATTAACATAATCTGCAGAATCACCTGACAATACCCTGTAACTGTCATCAATATGGTCCAGGTCTTTTTTATCAACATTATAGTGCATAAGGAGGAATTGGTCATTAACCTTTTCACGGATATTGTTTATTCCCCAATATTGTCCGTTTAAATACATTACTGCCGGTTTGTAATCCTGCAGTGTATTTAAAATTTTATTTTTAAGAATATTTACAATCAATCCATCCCTGAACATTGTAGTAGTCCAGTCGCTTCCGCTGTTACGCAGATAAAGCTCATCGTAATCTTTATACGGCAAATCATCGAAGATTTTATAATTCAGATGAGCCTGCCCGTAATCGGAACGCATATAAATATTAAAAGGTTTTTGTGCAAACCGGTAAATGTTCTCGCCGCCGATACCGGCTCCGGCATTCAAGCTAAATGCACGTCCGGAGTTTAAAGGAAAATATTCGATGCTGACCGGTATTTCCCTGTCTTTATAAGAATTTAAATAAATCCCCAGCTGCCTGTCCCAAAGAAACGCGGGATTAGTAACTAAAGAGACTACCGGTAAATTTCTTGTTTCATTAATAAAATATGAATTCGTTGTTACCTTTCCGGGCAGTTTGGAATTCTCGAAAACCCTTGCCCGCAGCACGGTATTCGAACTGATGGTTAGCGGGTTTAAATATTGTGCCGATGTGCTTTTTGGCAGTAAACCGTCTGTTGTGTAACGGATAATTCCATTACCGTTTGACGAACTTAAAATTACCTGAACAGAGCTCTGATAAAATCCGCCATCAGCAGAAAAATTAACGTTTGCGGAAATATCGGTTGTGCTAATTCCGGTAGTTGAATTGGATGCGGAAGGCGTCGGTTCGCCGAAGTAATACCAGCTGCTGCTTCCGTCCGGTTTCCGTCCATAGGAAACATCAAGCACCTGATTTGAAAATACAAGCGAGTCCAATTTATTTCCGAAGGCATCATATAAACCAAGTTCATCGGCATCTTTATTCAATTTAAAATTAGTATGGCACCATTTAGTTGTAAATTGAATATTACCCGGCCACCAGCTTCTCAGATAAGTTTTACCGGGCACATCATTATAACCGTCAGCCCAAATCAAATAAAAGCCTTTAGAGGGAATAATTGTATTGTCTGGAATACGCCATTTCAGGGGCTGAGTTAAATCGTCGGTCAGGTAAAATCCGCCGATATTTACGCTTGAGTTTTCATCATTATAGAGCTCAATCCAATCTGAAAAATCTCCGAAGTCAACCATGTCGGGATTTATCGATCGATTGGCCGAAAGAAATTCATTTATAAAAATTCTAGGCGTAATTTGAGCAATGATGTCAGGGGGGTGTATTAGAATGACCTGAATAACCATTAATAAAATAAGATGTGAACTTTTTCTGAACGGAAAGCGAATAATTTTTTTCATCAGGTATTAAATTTTTAAATTTATTTAGTAAGATTTACACAAACAGGTTGATAAAAAAGTAAAATAACTTTTTACATGCATATTTTTTAAAGATTAAGATACAATAATAATTTGATATGATCCCCGATTCATGTTCAGATTAAATCATTAATAAACCCCTAAATCTTAAATTTTTAAGCAAACTAATCCAAATTTTAATAATTGGCAAGGATTATTATTTTATAAGTATTACAAAAAGTGTGCGTTTTTCCTAAAATTGATTAAAAAAGAGGTAGAGGTCCTAAATAGAAGGATTATTTTTTTTAGATTTTTTTATTTAAAAGAAAAAATCATGATTTTTTACAATCATGATTTCTTATACAGTTATTCAGAGGAGATCGAAAACTGGATATTTTGTGCCGAACGATTACGGTTTCATTTTTTTTCAGTCATCGAATCCAATTCAGGTCTTTTAATATAGTTAATACCTGTTTCTTTCGGCTGACCGAACAGTTCAGGCATTAAATATTTTCCCCGGTCTTTTGCATCTTTTTCCTCTTCATCAGCCATTTGATTAGCTTTTGCATAAGCATCGTTTCTTATTCCTGTTAAAAGAAACATCTTTTTCATATAAATTCTCTTTAGCTTATTATTTAGTTAGATCTGTTGGGATTATCTTTTCAGTAATTTCATGCGGTTTAACATAATTGATCCTTTTCTCTACAGGCTGCTTGAATAGTTCAGGCATGAGATATTTTCCTTTATTTTTTTCCTCTTTAATTCTTTCAGCAATGAAAGGATGCTGCTTTGCATATTCATCATTACGAATGCCTGTCACTTGCCAGGAGACTTTTACATTAGGCTTATCGGTCTTTATAATAAAATGATTATTCTGAATCTCGCTTTCCACTATCGCCTGGGCAAACTGCCCAATCACTGTAAGCTGGTAACGATAGTCGATATTCAGAGCCTCGAAGTATCCCGGAAGCTCGACGGTTGCCGAGCCGCCCGCGTCTGTGGTGATGTTGCCGTTGTAAACATTCATTCGATCAGGGCTTTCGATGCAGGAATGAAGCAAATATTTATTTGCGGGATCGAGCGGGTGATCAATCATGAAATCTTTGTCGCCTGAGACATGCAATTCGCCAAAAATGCTTACAGTACCATTGAATTCCGCTGAAAACCCATTGATATCAGAACCGACTACTAGGGGATAGTCATCGCCCTGAGGATTAGCGACAATTACAGCACCATTGAAATAACCTGCATATCCGCCGCTGTTTGGCGCGTTGCCGTAAACTTCATAGTCTTCCGTAGAAGTATGATAACCCAGAGCGCCAAAGTAGTTGGAAGGCGAACCAGTGCTATGGCCAACAACACCTGCTCCCGGAGTACTGGAAGTTCCATATACACCTGTGCCACCTGTGCCGTAGACACCTGTACCATCCGGCACCGCGGAACCATACACCCCGTATCCCCTTCCATGCTGTTCGCCCCAGACCCCAATCCCGTTGCTCCCGATGCCGTTGTTAATACCCTTTACGGCTGCCGAAGAAGGACCTGGATCTGTAGAAGTGATTTCACCCCGGATTGCAGTTGCATCGGGGCCTGTACTTTGATTCTGTCCTAGCACGGCAACACCAGTGGAGCTTTTTGTTAGTCCGTACACGCCAGTATTGTTATCACTCTGCCCCCATAAGCCTACGCCGCCCGAAGCATTTGCTAAACCTCGAACTCCCACTGTACTTAATCCGGTCGCTTCCCCGAATATTGCCGTACCGCTTCCGCTGAAGCCATATACTCCCGTACCAACATCACTGCCTCCCCACACTCCAATGCCATTTTCAACGTATGCCGACCCTTGTACACCGATTCCGCCCGCAGCGAGGTTAAGTCCCCTTACGCCTGCTGCCCCAAGGCCGGATGATGATGTTTGGCCATAGACACCTGCACTATTGCTGCTGATTCCATAGACACCTGCACTTGAGGTGCTCTGCCCCCACACACCTTTACCGCTTGTACTTAAGCCGTAAACACCGGTGTTTGCATCACTTTGTCCCCATACACCCACTCCCCCGGCTTGATCATCTTTACCCAGCACACCAATGGAATTTGCCCCTGTATTGGTAGCCGAAAATAAGGAGCTTCCTGTTCCACTAAGTGAGAGTGGAACTTTGACGTTGACCGTTGTAGTTGGTCCACCTGGTTTAATGATGTCTATAGTATTATTAGTATTTTGAATTGTCGCGATTCCTCCTCCGCTTCCACCTGATGCTGTAATCGTGATTGTGTCGCCGTTTGTTGTTACAGAAGCACCATTCTCTGCACGCATTGTCAGATTGTCATGTAAACCATTGATGCTCTGAACAACCTGCCCATTATTAATTTTAAACTGTTTTGCATAGTTGGCTGTATCGGAATTTATAGAAGAGATGCTGTAAGCAACGGAAGTTAAAGCAGTTCTTGGGGAGAGCTCAGGATCCGGTGCAACCTGGGTGCTTAACCAGTACTGCTTATCAAATTTAATATTGTTCCCGAAAGGAACCTGATCCCCCAGATTGGTTGCAAACAAACCCTTGTTTACATTTAATCTTTTAGATTCACTCCAGAGAATATTGCCGCCCGAACCGGCATCATATAAGCGGAAGGTAAAATTATATTGACCGTCGGGTTTGGCATTGCCAGATTTATCCGTTATAATTCCCTGGTAGGAGATTATTCTCGGTATTTGAGAATAGACCGAATGTGGAATGATAATGAGAAGCAGAAGTGAAACGAAAAATATTTTCATATAATTACCTGTTTATAAAAAATTTACTTTAATAAAATCATCTTCTTAAAGTTTTTGTATTTATTATTATCCGCACCTGCGGCATAAAGACTATAGAAATAAATCCCGCTGTTGACTTTATTGTTGAATTGATCTTCTCCATTCCATTGGATTGAATAATTCCCCGCAGGACGAACTTCATCTACGAGATTTTTCACTCTGTTCCCAAGTAAATCATATATAACAATTTTAACCGAGCTCTGTTCTGGCAAGGAAAATTTTATATTTGTCGAAGGATTGAAAGGGTTCGGATAGTTTTGCTCCAAACGGAAAGCAGAAGGGATATTATTGCTGTTAACTGATTGAAGGCTGCATTCGCCTCCATTTAGAATATACTCGGGAGTTACCGAAGTAGAATCAATGCTGTAAGGGCTGGTGAGGGCAACTTCTTTTGCCCAGGTATCTTTAAGAGTGTTGAAATAGCTGTCGGCGGTCATATTCATAATATCGCAGTTCGCCTGAAAGAAATCATTCCCCGGTCCCCATTCCCAGGCAAGCCAGCCGATTTCATATTTACTGCAGAGCCTTATAACGGTTTTATAATCAGCTGCATAATCACACCCGGCTTCCCTGTTGAACTTATAAGTAAATTCGCCTACGATAAACGGAAGCCCTATATTCACACTAGCTTCAAATTCATTTGTAATGTAAGCTTCATCTGCACCATCCGAAATT
>Ga0335070_10010786_pt1 | contig 10678 bp, 7 predicted proteins | sample Lox_Sample_13_FD_206722 | JGI IMG/M metagenome (GOLD analysis project Ga0335070, IMG submission 206722) | Soil microbial communities from Loxahatchee National Wildlife Refuge, Florida, United States - Lox_Sample_1.3 | ecosystem: Environmental > Terrestrial > Soil > Wetlands | place: USA: Florida...
GGCGGCCACGCCCTCGGCGCTCACCACCTGGATCAGATCGAATAGATCTTTCGAGCTCTCCAGGAAGTGACGGGGAGTCATGGCGGAGACCTGGAGGGCCGGCCCGGTGAAGACGTCGCCGGAAAGGGATGCGAGGGGGCCGCGGAAGAGCGCAACGATCTGGGGATCACTTTGAACGGCGGTGATCTCCCGGGCGGCGAACCGTCTTGCGAGCCATACATTGGCACCGCTCGCCTCACCAAGGAGAAGCACCCGCGCACCGGGCAGCAGGCGATAGGCTACCGACATGGGGGTATGGTCGAGGATGGGGGCCTCGTCAGCGCTCCTGATGGAGAAGATGGGCCCGGCGCTGTCGCCGTCGACGAGAAGAAGCGCCTGGGACGGGGGCGGGGCCTCGGCGGTCAGGCCGGCGAAGAGGGTGTAGTGGAGGTACGGGGAGGCGAAGACGTCCAGCCTGCCCCGCGGACCCTCGCGGGTGAGCACGTGGCGGGCGTCGCCCTGGGCCTCCCAGTGCTGGAGCTGGGCCAGCATCTTCTGGGGATCGAGGTGCAGCGGCGGTGGGAGCAGGAAATCTCCTACGAGAACGAGCCCGAAAGCGAGGGCGCAGAGGTTCTCCCGGCGCCGGCTTGATCTCTCTCGCGGCAAAGGCGACCAGAGAAAGCCGGCGGTCCAGGTGAGGAGCGCGGCACCCTGGATGAGCCGGGGCGGCGACAGGGGAAACATGAGGAGAACGGCCAGGATCGGCCCCACGCCGCTCCCGACGAGATTGGCGCCATAAACCAGCGGCACCGAAGCGGAAAAATGGACGATGGTCGTGCCGATGAGAAGTCCGGCGAGGAGAAAGGGGACGAAGAGGAGGAGCTGATAGGCGAGGAGGTAGAGTAGTTGCTGGAGGCTATAGAGGAGATAGCGCATGTCGATGGGCAGGGCGTCGGCAAGGCGATAGCAGAGGGTGATGCTCAGCGCCAGGCCGAGAGTCAGCCAGCGGTTCCAGGTGATGAGGTCCGCCCATCGTCGAGGACCAAGGAGCGCGAGCCAGGTGCCGCTGGCGCCGAAACCCAGAAGGGCGAGGCTTATGACAAGATACGCAAAATGATGCCAGCGGGAAATGGAGAGGGCTCGCATGAGCGCCAGTTCAAGAGCGAGGATGGCGGCGGAGACGACGGCGACGGCGACGAGGTCACGGGGTGCGGGTTTAGCGATGGACGGCGCTGGTTCGTTCACCTTGGACATGGCACCTGTCCCCTGAGCAGGCTGGACGACAACTGGACGTTCAGGCCTGGGCGGGCTCCTCGGCAAAGGTGCATGATTCGCGCCATTGCAGCCGTCATTGGCTCGTCGGCGGGGCCTGTCGCAAAGCGTGCTGACCTTGGCTTTCCAGAGTGGCTGCGAGAAAGAGGTTGCTCAGATGCACTTTGCCTCAGAGCTCACCCTGGTCTGCCCAGCGAGGCGGCGAGACGTGGTGAAAGTCGCCGGAAAGACGGGTCGTCGGACAGCCTGTCAGTCCCCCTTTTCCGAACCCTCACGGCTTCTTCTGGATGGCGCCGGTCATGGGGACGAAGAGGACGGGCAGGAGCTCTTTGGTCTGGACCGCTCCCCGGTCGTTCTTGGTCACCACCATGAGTCGCTGCACCTCGTGAATCCCGCCGAGGGGTATGACCATGCGGCCGCCCGGTCGAAGCTGCTCGACGAGAGGCGGCGGAACGTGGCCGGCGGCGCAGGTGACGATGATGCCATCGAAGGGCGCCGCTTCCGGCCAGCCGAAGTAGCCGTCACCGATTCTGACCTGGACGGTCGGGTACCCAAGTCGCTGCAGCCGTTGCCGTGCCTCGTCGCCGAGGGCGTGAATGATCTCCACCGTGAACACTTGGGGCGTGAGCTCCGAGAGGACAGCCGCCTGGTAGCCGCTGCCGGTGCCGATTTCGAGGACCCTGGCGCCTGCCTTGAGCTGAAGGGCCTCGGTCATGAGGGCAACGATGTAAGGCTGCGAGATCGTCTGGCCGTAGCCGATGGGGAGAGGCCGGTCGGCGTAGGCCACCCGCTGCAGATCCTCGGAGACGAAGAGATGCCGGGGCACCTGGCGCATCGCCTCCAGCACGACCTCACTCTGAATCGCGGGACCGTAGCGGCGGAGCTGGGACCTCACCATCTCCTCCCGCTCCTCGGAGCGCTCTGCGAACCGGGGCGGTCGCCAGTCAGGTTGGGGGGCGGCGGCCACAGTCTTGCGCTCATTCCTTGGTTGGCCTAAGGCGGGAGAGAGGATGAGGGCAAGCGATACCAACACGAGGCCGAAGATGGCGGTGATTACTTTGCCGGTCACGAGAGGACTCGTTTCATGGTTTCACCCAGGATTGATCGAGGCGGGGTGAACCCGATCTCTTAGCCCCGACGCCGATCGTTGAGACGCGACGAAAAGGCGCGGCGCAGTTACAGGGCACGATAACAAAATCCGCGAAGAACGGTCAAGGCAAGGGCCGATCCAGCGGACCGCCCGGCTGCCTCCCGCGGTTGTATCGCTCTCATTTGACTTTGCCATGGGTGAATGGTTACTATCTCTACAACGTTTAATGAAAGGGAGGTGGAAGCCATGGAACCCGATTTGGGCCGTTCACCTCTTGCCCATCAAGAGGACTGTGACTGCTGCTGCGGCTGCGATAGTTCGGCAGAACGAACGGAATATCCGAAAGACGAGGAAGGCAAGCCGATCCACCGGCCACTTTGATACACCGAAGCCGGTTCATGAAAGCCCCGCTCATGAGAGCGGGGCTTTTTTCTTTCCCGCGACACCGTTCCTGCGGGCGCGAGCCTCCCTCGCCGGGTCCAGGTATCTTAATAGCCTGACAGTGGCGTTGCCACCATACGATTCCCCTGGATCTCCTCGAATCTGGCCGGAAAAAGCCGGTTCTCGCCGATGTCGCCCGACCTGACCAGGACCGGGATGTAATTGTCGGAAAACCCAAGGCGACCGCCGTTGGCAGCGCGCCGACCTTCCAAGAGCACCGGTCGCACGGTACCGACGAAGCACCCCATGAAGGCAAGCCGCTTAGCCCTATCCAACTGTCTCAGCAGTGCCGAGCGAGTCCGAACAACCGGGGGCGGGACCCTCCCCTTCATGACCGCCGCCGGGGTTCCGGGCCTTGGGGAAAAGGGGAACACGTGCAGGTAGGCAAGGGGTAAGGATTCAAGGAGGCGGTACGTATTGAGGAAACAGGCCTCGGTCTCGCCGGGGAATCCGACGAGCACGTCCGCGCCCACAGCGAGACCAGGGATCCTGGCGACTGCATCGCGGACCAGGTCCCGATAGAACAGGGGTTGGTAGGTTCTATTCATCTCCCCCAAGATGGCAGCGTCACCGCTTTGGAGCGGCACGTGCAGGTGAGGGCAAAGCCTAGGCTCAGACGCCATGAGGTCCAGGAGTCCACCGGTGATCTCCCCGGGCTCGAGGGAACTAAGGCGAAGGCGCGGCGGAGGGCACTGCTCGAAGATGTCGCCGATGAGGGCGGTGAGGTGCCGTGGAGGCCCGAGATCTTGACCCCACTGGCCCAGATGAATCCCGGTGAGGACGATCTCCTGGAAACTTCCGGCCAGGAACCGCTCCACTTGCTCGAGCACAGGGGCGGGGGGAATACTCCGGCTTCGACCCCTGGCATGGGGGACGATACAGTAGGAGCAGGAGGCATCGCAGCCGTCCTGTATCTTCAGGAAGGCCCGGGTTCGCCCGGCGAAGGCGCTCAGCACGAGGGGCTGGGGAATCCCGGCGGCGCATGGGTCCCCGGCGTGGATGGTAGGGACAGCAGCGCTCAGGGGATCAGCCAGATGCTCGAGGAGCGCCAGTTTCTCGGTGGACCCGAGGATGAGAGAGACACCAGGGATGCAGGCGATCTCGGCCGGAGCGATCTGGGCATAACATCCGGTGACAACGACCCTCGCCTCGGGATTCTGACGAAGGGCGCGACGAATCAGCTGCCGCGACTCCATGGCGGCCCGGGCGGTCACGGCGCAGGTATTGAGGCAGTAGAGATCGGGACGACGGGAAAAAGGCACAATCCCGTACCCGGCACTGCTTAGCCGCTCCTCGAGGTAGGCGGTCTCGCACTGGTTCACCTTGCAGCCCAGAGTGCAGAGTGCCGCGGTGGTCATGAGAGCACCTGCTGGATCATGCCGCCGCCGAGGACCTCGTCACCCCGGTAGAACACCGCGGCCTGACCGGGGGTGACGGCTGTCTGGGGCTCCTGGAAGCGGACAAGGATCTGCTCGGTGTCGGGCACGAGAGCGGCCGGGGCCTCCTGGTGGCGAGATCTCACCTGCACGAGAGCTTCGAGCGGTCCGCCGGGAGCGGGAATACCGATCCAGTTTAGATCGGAGACCAGGAACTCTCGGCGCCGCAGGTCCTCCCGGCGTCCAACCCTGACGGTGTTTGTCTCCGGCTCGAGGCCCACCACATAGTAGGGCGCGGAGGAGGGGATAGCGAGCCCCCGGCGCTGGCCGATGGTAAATCGGTGAATGCCGTCGTGCTCGCCCACCTGACGGCCCTCTACATCCACAACCGGCCCTCGCGAGGGCAGAAGGTTGGTTCCCGTCTGCTCCTCGAGGAACCGCCGGTAGTCGTTATCGGGGATGAAGCAGATCTCCTGGCTTTCCGACCTCGAGCTGACTGGGAGACCTGCCGATTCCGCAATTTTCTTCACCTCGCCCTTGAGGAGAGCTCCCAGAGGGAAAATCACATGGGAAAGATGCTCCTGGGTAAGGCCGAAGAGAAAGTATGACTGATCCTTGGCGCGATCCCGGCCTCTCAATAGTCCGAGCCTGCCGTCGCCTTCAGGCGGCGCGATTCGGGCGTAGTGCCCGGTGGCCAGCCACCGGATACCCAGATCCAGGGCATGGCGACGAAGAAGGGAAAACTTGATCCTCGGGTTGCAGAGCACACACGGATTGGGAGTCATCCCGCGTCGGTAGACCTCCAGGAAGGGCCGGATCACCTGTTCCAGAAAGGCGCGACGGAGATCGACACCGTGGAGCGGAACCCCGAGCCGCTCCGCCAGAGTGCGGACGGACTCACCTGGCCGGCCCGGATCATGGGGAGAGACGCTCATGTGGAGCGCCACTACCCGGTGGCCCCGCCCCTTGAGGAGCAGGGCGGCCACGGCGCTGTCTACCCCGCCGCTCAGGGCGACGGCTACGGATTCGTAAGCTTCGGGGCGGAGATGTCCGGGGCCGGTGGCGGCTGAGGCCATAAGGGCGGACCGCGATGAAGTCTGTTGTCCCGACACGTGGATCCCGCAACAAGGGCGGGGAGGTTCCCCCCCCGCCTGGTGCATCATCAGAGGTCAGGTTCCTGGCTCTTTTCAATGTCAACTTGATTAGAATACCCTAGGAGGGCGGTGAAATCCATCGGCCTCGGATTCGCCTTGACATTCGAGGTCACATGGTTATTGAGTAGAGAACTCACCGGATGGGCAGTGAACGGAAAGGCAGCGAAGGTGGCGGGAGAGCCTCATGACATCACATCGTCATCGTCTCGACAGATTCAGGCATATTCTGGCAGAACAGCCTTTTGATACGTTCCTTGCGTCCGAGCCCTGGAACCGCGCCTATCTCAGCGGTTTCTGGGCGGACGATCCCCAGCTTATGGAGTCCTCGGGCGTTCTTCTCGTAACCGCTGAGGAGCAGGTGCTCGCCACTGACTTTCGCTACCAGGAGCAGGCAGAAAAGGAGGCGGTGGGGTTCCGCATCGTCATCTACAAGGAGATTCTGACTAGCGTCTTGCCCGAGATCTTTGCGAGCCTTCGAACCAGGAACCTTGGCGTCGAGAGCCACCACCTGACCCATGATCGGTTCGTGCGGATCGAGGAGGCGCTGAGGCGATGGCGACCTGAAGGCGCCCTGGTACCGACGCTCAATCTCGTGGAAGGACTCCGGATGATCAAAGAGCCGGACGAGATCGAGACCATGCGCAGCTCTCTCGCTCTGACCGAGTCGGTCTTCCAGACCGTGGCGGGGGAGGCGGCCGTGGGAAAGACGGAGAAGGAGCTCTCCTGGCGCATCGAGCAGCTCATGCGGGAGCGGGGCGCTGAGTCGGTCTCCTTTCCCCCGATAGTCGCCTCCGGTCCGAACGCAGCCTTACCCCACGCGGTGCCCACGGAACGGCGGTTGCAGGAAGGGGACACCGTCATCTTCGATCTCGGAGCCAGGGTGGGACACTACTGCTCGGATATGACCAGGACCTTGATTCTCGGAGAGCCGGACAGCAAGGTCCGCGACATTTACGCCGTCGTTCGGGAGGCGCAGCTTCGCGCCATCGCTTCGGTGCGAGCCGGGCTCTCCTCCCAGGATGCGGATCGGGTGGCTCGCGACTACATTGCCTCGGCCGGCTTCGGCGAGAACTTCGGTCACGGCCTCGGCCATGGCGTGGGGCTCGCTGTCCACGAGAAGCCGGGCTTTGGTAAGACCAGTTCCATGATCCTCGAAGAGAACATGGTGGTGACCATAGAGCCGGGAATCTATCTGCCCGGCTGGGGCGGAGTCCGCCTAGAGAATATGGTGCGGGTGACCGGGGACGGCTGTGAGGTGCTGAATAGGGACAATTCCTTCTACTCGTTCTAGACCGGCGCTCCAAGGAGGGTACCGCGGTGGGCACAGGTGATTTTCGGATCGAGATGGATTCCATGGGAGAGGTGAGGGTCCCGGCGACAGCCTATTACGGTGCCCAGACCCAGCGGGCGGTGGAGAACTTCCCCATCAGCGGCGTCAGGTTTCCGCGGGCCTTCATTCGGGCTCTGGGACTGATCAAACGTGCCTGTGCCCGCGTGAACCTGGAGATGGGGTTCCTCTCTGAGGAGATCGCCCAGGCCATCATCGAGGCGGCCACCAAGGTGGCGGAGGGGAAGCTGGATCAGGAGTTCGTCTTGGACGTCTTCCAGACCGGTTCCGGCACCTCCACCAACATGAATGCCAACGAGGTAATCGCCAACCGGGCCATCGAGGTTCTCGGCGGTGCGCGGGGGAGCAAATCCCCGGTTCATCCGAACGACCATGTCAACCGCGGCCAGTCGAGCAACGATGTCATCCCGAGCGCCGTTCACCTCGCCGCCGCCGAAATGATCCATCGGGGCCTTCTGCCCGCGCTCAGGGCCTGCGAACGGGAGATGCTCGCCAAGTGCGAGGAGTTCGACCAGATCGTGAAGATCGGCCGCACCCACCTCCAGGATGCCACACCGGTGCGTCTCGGTCAGGAGTTCGGGGGCTACGCCCGCCAGTTGATCCTGGCCAGGGAGCGGCTGGTTCAGGCCCTCGCCGGGCTGATGGAGCTGGCTCTCGGGGGCACCGCAACCGGTACCGGCCTGAATGCCCCTCCCGGATTTGCCTCGAAGGTTATTGCTCTCCTCGCCGAGGAGACCGGTCTTCCCTTGGTGGAGGCGCAGGATCACTTCGCCGCCCAGGGCGGCCAGGATGCCATGGTCGCTGCGAGCTCGGCGCTCCGGGGCCTTGCGGTCACGCTCACCAAGATGGGAAACGACCTTCGCTTGCTCGCATCGGGTCCTCGATGCGGCCTTGGTGAGCTCCAGCTTCCAGAGGTGCAACCGGGCTCATCGATCATGCCCGGGAAGATCAACCCGGTGATCATCGAATCCCTCCTCCAGGTGGCGGTGCAGGTCATGGGCAATGACCTGGCAGTCGCCTTGGGCGGGCAGGGGGGCATCCTGGAGCTCAACGTGATGCTGCCGGTCATCTGCCACAACCTCCTCGAGTCCATCGAGCTTCTGAAGAACGGGATTGCCAACTTCACGGAGCGCTGTCTGAAGGGGCTCGCCGCCAACGAAGCTAGATGCCGGGAGCTGGTGGAGGAGAGCCTGGCCCTCTGTACCGCGCTTGCACCGGAGATCGGTTACGACCGGGCGGCGAAGCTCGCCCGGGCAGCATACGAGACCGGCAAGCCCGTCCGGGAAGTGGCCCTGTCGGCCGGGCTCCTGCCGAGGGAACAGCTCGAAGATCTCCTCAATGCCGAGGAGATGACGAGACCGGGCATCCCGGGGCGGGCGAAAAGGAAGACAAAGGACGAAGAGGGCTGAGGGGGAAAGCCTCTCCCACCGGTAATACTTATGCCGCTGGTAAGGGCGGGGACGAGAGCACGGCACACTTTCCCCAAAGGCGAGGCGATGGCCAAGATCATCCCTTTTGACAACGGCAGAAAGGTCGAGGACAATCTCATCTGCAAGCAACCGCTAGAGTTCCGGCGGGGCGACTGGTACGAGGGTCAGGTGATCCAGGCGCTCCGGATGGAGGCGGAGAAGTATCAGACTCACCGGCGCGAGGCGCTTATCGGCGGCCATCGCCATATCAAGTTCGTTCCCGAACACGTTGCTCTTGTGGGGGGCTGGGATCATACCATTCTGGCCATTTACCGATGGCGGCAGAGTGACAGGCAGGCTCGAGAGGTCTATCGCCTGGCAGGGCTCATGGAGTGCGTGGTAAACGCCTCGTGCCCCATCCTCCGCACCGACCTCCTCCACAGTCTCTACAAGACGATCCTCGATCTCCGCAAGGGCCTGAACGTATCCTGGCTCGGCGGCTCATCCCATTTCCTTCTCCCCATCCATCCTCACCTTTACGAGCGTAAGGGATTCTTCGGGCGGATCTGTCAGGCAGATACGCTGAAAACGCTCTACGAGGTGGTGGAGCAGGAGACGACCGCGCAGTTCAACCTCCTTGCTGCGGAATATGTATTTTACTTGCCCCAAAGGATTGTGCAGCGGGAGGGCTGAGGAGCGTCCGCTCCCAGGAGCGAGTCGGCGGGCTTAGCCCGCACCAGGCACAAACCACCGGCACGAAAAATGCAAAACTCTAAGGACGCGCAATTTCCAACAACGGAGAGCGCCGAGGCGCGGGGTTCCGTAGCCCTCCCTCGTCGACTCGCCCGGGGAAGAGACCACCGGGTCGCCTGCACCGAATCCCAACTTCACCGGCCGCACAGGAAGTGATTCTATGCCCACGTGGCCCTTTCGCTACCAGTTAAGCGTACAAGATCGACTGCGACGCTCGGTCTACGAGGTGTTGCGTGATCAGATGGACGTGTACCTCATGAAGCACGGCCTCATTGACTCTTACTACAACTTTCAGCAGGCCGGGGAACCGTACCCCTTTGTTCCCAAGAAGGATCTCAAACCCAGATCCCGGGTGGTGGAAAAGGAGTATGTGCTCCACAACCGTTTCCTCGTCATATTCTGTGAGTCCGCCATCTCTAGCCGCTTCAAAAAGTACATTCGCTTCTTCGACAGCAACAAGGTTACCAAAGAGGCCATCGGCGAGCTGACCTGCGTGCAGCTCCACCGGAAATACACCAAGAACCTGCGCTACTTTGACAATCTCGGCTTCCAGGACCTGGTGATCGATCTCCTGCCGGTGGACTATGCCCTCCTCATCCAGAGGGCGCCATCGGCAAGGAGCCGCAACCGCTATGCCTTGACCCATTTTCGCGTGCGGATCGACTGGCCCATCGACAATGCCACCGAGGATATGGCGCAGCAACTTCGTTATGTCTCCAAAGAGCTTTACGAAAAAGGAGAGAAGTACGCCCAGAGTCTGCAGAACAAGCTTTTCGAGTCGTACGGGTTCCATTACGCTGTGGGCGGTCTTCGCACCGCGGCCGTCATTGCGTCGCAGTTCCTGAAGAAGATGGAGTTCATCTCGACGATCTATGTGTGCAGCGCGGAGTCCCGAACCCTGACACGTATCAGCGAGCGGGGTGTGAAGAAGTTCATCCTGATCAAGCTTCCCATCGCGGAGATCTCCCGGATCGCCGCAGAGAACGGCATGAGCTTTGACAGCTTCGCGGAGCGTTACTTAGTGGACATTCAGGATGGGTCCGGGGTGGGAATCTTTCAGGTGGTCTACCGCCCCACTCCCCATGCCAAGCCCCCGGAAGACGGAAAACTGCGGAAACTCAAGCCCGACTACCAGTGGCTCACAGTGACGAGCCAACTTCTAGTTCCCCTTCCTGCCTACACGGAGACCTATCCGGTTCCCTACAGTACGATCTACCTGCCGGAATAGAATGAACCGAATGGCGGGGGAGTCTGGTCGGGAAAGGCGCATAGTCGCGCCATCGAGAGTGTAGAGTGAGGTCCGGCTTTGGACCCGGCGGGCGCACAAAGCTCGGGAGGCCGTCTCTACCTCGAGGATAAGGTAGTGGCTTCGATGCGCTTTGCCTCGGAGACCACCCCGCCTTCGGCGCCATGCGCTTTGCGGCCTAACAGGAGGCTGAAAAACTCCTCAAGCGGGGGTCACCATGTATAGGTGTGCACGGTAGACCTGAGCCGGGCCGGTCGGTTCCGCAAGGCTGCATAGTCGCGCCATGAATAAGGTTGTGGTGTTCCGGCCCGCCTGCAGAGCCGCGGTGTAAGGTTCGGCAGGCCCTCCGACAGGCCGAAGAGGAAGAGGATACTCCACATCCGCCTTGCTTCACCGACCAGCCCGGCTCAGGTCGTAGCCTCCTCCGACATCATGAAAAGGAATTGTTCAGCAACCTGCTAAGTTCGAATGGCGGAGCGGCCCGGGTAGACGGCTGATGCTCCAAGCTCCTCCTCGATCCGCAGCAACTGGTTGTACTTGGCAAGGCGGTCGGTACGGCTGAGGGAGCCGCTCTTGATCTGACCAATGCCAGTTGCCACCGCAAGATCGG
>Ga0335070_10010788_pt1 | contig 10676 bp, 11 predicted proteins | sample Lox_Sample_13_FD_206722 | JGI IMG/M metagenome (GOLD analysis project Ga0335070, IMG submission 206722) | Soil microbial communities from Loxahatchee National Wildlife Refuge, Florida, United States - Lox_Sample_1.3 | ecosystem: Environmental > Terrestrial > Soil > Wetlands | place: USA...
CGTAAGAAAACATTCGATTTTCATCCCACATCTGTCTCCCATACCTAAAAGACCCGCGTTCCAAAGCTTTGGAACCCGATTGCCTCCCCCCCCTCACACGTTTGATTGTGACACAGTCTCTCGATGGGGGAGGGAGTGCCTCCCTACCGGCGGGCAGGGGTGGGAATCAGCATTCAGACCTTGTCCCCCCTCACCTCAATCCTCTCCCACGCAGGGGAGAGGAGCAATACAACACTATTTTCTAGCGAATTTCTCCTCTGTTGCCTTGAGAAGAGCCTCGCCCGAATCTTCTGTGGCAGCCCCAAAGACAATGAGAACGAATTCATTTAGCTGTCGCGCAAAGGTCCACTTTTTGTCTTCGGTCCTTAAACGATCTTTCCCTCTGGCATCGGGAAGGTAAACCCTCATGAAGCTCTGATAAGCATCCCGAGCGTCCTTCAAATCAGGGTATCGAATCAGGAGAAGTTGGGTCTTCTGTTTGTCTTGAATGTATCGGGCAAGCACGGCCTCCGTCTTCCGGTCCAAGTTTAAAATATTCTGGTGAGCTATGAAAAATCTTTGATTCAGGAGGACGTGGCTCTTAAGATAGCGAACGCTCTTATCCACGAGTCCAAGGTCTTTCCCCGGGATAAACCTGATCAGTTTGGGCTCCGGACCAGCCGACGTGATTGAATTTGCCGTTGCCTTGCCTATTCGGAGAATTCCCGATTCAACCTCCCGTCCCTCGCCTTCGGCATAGATGCTGACAAAGTATTTTCCTTTCCAGAAACGGAGTAACCCTCCCCCAAATTCCGATCCCTGGCCGATTCCTGCGGTCTCATCTTGATGCTCATAAGAAAAAACCCCATAAGCATCCTCTGAGGAGGCCATTTCATAGACTTCAACAGTAATGGGAGGTTGGCTCGGCTTCTCAAACCGGCGGACCGTGAGATTCTTAAATCCATATGCCAGGTAAAGTTCTGCAGCCCCATCCATGTAGCTGAAGATTGTCTTCGAATCATATCTCATGCCCTTCTTGTCCCACTTCCACCTGCCGGCTTCTGAAGGCATGGAAATCTCCTGGTTCAATTTCCCCTTTTCTTCCCCGTTGACTAATTGGGCGACTGAGAACATCGAAACTATGATAACAAAAAAAATCCAAATCCGCATATCGAATTCCTGTCAAAAAGAATTTTGGTAAAAAACTTATAAGAAAAAGTGATAAGGACTTTCCTTTGGATTGAATCGAATATAAGAGAGAGAAAGGTGTATGTCAACGTCGGACCTTCCTGATAGGACATTTTCTCTGTTATTTTTTCTTTATTGACAAATTCTTTATTCTAAATTATGATGTAATAGAAATACACAATAAGGTGACACAATGAGCTCCGTTCGTATTAACGTAAGCCTTCCTGAAGAGACTTTCAAAGAAATTTCCAGAGATATTGAGCCAAGGAAGAGGAGTCGGTTCATCACTCAAGCTGTAAAGAGATCCCTTAAAGATCTCAAAAAACAAAGACTTACAGCCGAATATGAACAGGCGGCGGCAGAGATCCGCAGGGTCAACCAGGAGCTTGAAGGAGCCGTATCGGATGGCCTCGATTAGCCGAGGGGATATCTTTTTAGTCAACTTTGATCCCACAGTTGGGGCCGAAGCTAAGAAGACCCGTCCTGGTGTCGTAGTTTCGAATGACATCAACAATGTTCATTCACCGATCGTTTCCATTGCCCCGATTACTTCAAATGTGACCAAAGTCTATTCATTTGAAGTGGAAATTCCCGCAGGTGTAGGTGGATTAAAGTCTCTTTCGAAGGTGATGGCTAACCAAACCAGGGCGGTTGATAAGATTAGATTGATGAAAAGACTGGGACGCCTTCCTGAACCGATCATGACGGATGTCAACCGTGCCTTAAAATTACATTTCGACCTTGAATAATCCAGTGTGAACCCATCCCCAATTTACTCGTAAAGTTTCTTGACCCATTCGCCAACCTTGTCAATGGCTTCTTGGGCTTCCGGGAGCACACCCAAACCGAAAAATTGCCATATGTGGAACATACCATCCCAGGTCTGCAAGGTTGCGTCTACTCCTGCCGCTTTCGCTTTTTCAACAAATTGTCGGGCCGGTTCAAAAAGTATCTCAAGTGGCGTTGCTTGGACGAGCACTGGCGGAAATCCTCGGAGATCACCAAGGAGAGGTGAAACCAGGGGGTTTTGGGGGGCTAAGGGATTTTCTATTCCTAAGTAGGCGGAATGCCACCAGAACGTGCCTACGTCAGCAAGTACGGGATCAGTTTCTCCATGAGAAGTGTCGAAAGTATCAAAGGTAGTGTGAGGAGAAAAGCAGACCGCACCCTTCGGCAACGGCATTCCATTTTCACCAAGATTAAGGATGGTCGTCAAGGTGAGGTTCCCCCCTGCTGAGTCGCCGGCTATAATGATGTTCGAAGGTTTGAAGCCCTGACGTAATAGCCACTGGTAGGCCTTCGTGCAATCTTGGAGGGCAGCTGGATACGGATGCTCAGGAGCGAGGCGATAATTTACGCTGAGCACACGCATCTTGGTCACTTTTCCAAGTGCGACCGTGAAGGGTCGATAGTCGTAAACGGACCCGAGCACATAACCGCCTCCGTGAAAGTACAACATCACTCTATCCTCGGCTGCACCAGGGACGATCTGCCATTCGGCGGGAACTCCATCGGCGTCCACGTTCACAACTTGCAGGTCTGCGGGCAGCGGGTTCTGTTGCATTCCAATGGTTGCCACTTTTTCAAACACGTTTCGTAGCATGCTTGCCAAGGTTAGCATCTCTTCCTTGGAAATCACGGTGCGGAGCTCATCGTGGGTCACTTCGCCTTTGAAGAATTTCTCGTTGCTTGTGGCTACCTTCGGCCAGATTTCTTGTATCTCCGGCGCCTTTTTCATAATGTATTCAGTGTTGATCTTGATCTGAAGCCCGGTGCTAATTTCCAGAAATTGGCGGACATCCTTCCGAAACTTGTCTAATCTTGCAATAGGCATCCTAAACCTCCTTCTGAATTTGATGGTGGACCCATTCCCAATTGCCTTACCCAAATCTACCGACATCCTCTTGCTTGATCTCCTTAACTTTCTTCTGGTCCAAGGGGTTTATTGCTGAAGCAACGAGCCTTTTAAGTCTACTATCATCGGTGGAAAGCAATGCATCTTTTGCCTTTTGCAGAATATCTTTTTCCAGTGGAGAAGAGAGGTCGGCATTTTGAACAATATTCAGGAAACGTTTCCTCATTGGGCCAGAAATTTCTAAGACATTGTCTGTTGGCTCGTAAAGCTCAAAGAGAGCCTTCCAATAGACGCTTGTTAGTTCCACCGCATTGAAAAACAAATCCATATATCCCGGAAAATATTTCTTAAATTTCTCCCCATCCAGACTACTCTCTTTGTATTCCTTATAGGCTTTCCTGTACGGTGAAAAGGGCCATTTCATAATTCTTAGGGTGAAAAGCAAACCATCTACCCAATCCTCGATGTTTTGTTCCCCCGGATAAACTGAATGACATTCAGCAAAAGCTCTCTGGATAAAGTATCGAAACCAATCTTCTGTGTTTACATGACCGTGAGGATTTATGTCAGCCCAGCGATTGAATTTCCTCTTAATGAAATCTTCAGAATCATAAAGGGAGTAGAATAGTGCAACATCTTGATAGATCTCACATTCTCTATGGAGAGATCTTGATTTTCCTTTTCGATAATAAGGCCCCGCAACTTCGTTCACCATGGGATGGATGATCTGGTCAGCAGCCACATGAGAAAGATAGCCGCAAGTGAACGCGAACTTTGGAAAGTCTTCATCTTTCCATTCCTGTTCCTCCCATCGAGTATCTCTCCAGGTCAACTCGGTCGATGTCAAAGGGAATCGATTTGGGTCCTTGGAATGCAAATAATAAGACCAGCCATCAACTCCGAGAGGTTTATCGGTTTTCTTGATAATCAAATTGATAAAACCATCTATTTGACTCTCATAGTAAGAAAGGTCCGGGCCCACTGACCCAAGATTCAAGAAGGGTTTATTGATTTTAGAGTCCAGAACATCGATGAATTGTTGGTATTCCCCTCCATCTTGAAGCACTTTCACCGCTTTATTACAAATGAGCATGTGAGCAATATTAGCCGGCATGTTTGGCTTCCTTTATCTTTAATTATCACTCATAAGAAGGAAACAGTCTCATTTTGTTGGTAGGAGATAGATGAAAAAACAGAATTATCCCTTTTAACCCCATGCGGTATGCTTGAAGATTGGCAAATGTTTTTATGAATGACACATCAGTTATTCGAGGATGAGGGTAATCCCACGCCAGTATGTCTATTTGCTCTCAGTTATCCGCAGATAGAAAAATGTATTTGCCGCACCCGATCCCGGGATAACGATCCAAAAACTAGCGATGATGAGAACCAAAAATCCATAGGAGTAGAAGGGTTCCCAAACCATCCCTCCAATAAGCCATGCCAAAAGGAATGCCACCATTAGGAGCACGGGGACCGTGACTAAAGCTCTCACTCCCATGGAAAGCGCTTCTTGAATCAATTCGCGACAGCGGTTACGGCCGGCTTCTCCAGAGAGCTTCTCAAAAACAAGTACGTTGGAAGCCATAGCCCAGTGCAAGCGGTGCCTGATGTCTCGAATAATCCCATAGATTGGAACAAAACTCCACAAAAAAGCTGCACCCTCAAAATAAAGTTTCATTGTGAGAACCGATGGAAATAGGCGCCAGACCTCTCTTACAGCTTGCGCTGGAAGAAGTTCTTTTCCCTGGACTTTCTGGGCGATGAGCAAACTATGTAATACATCACCTACGACCGGAAGGCATAAGAGTGGAAAGACCGGCAAGAGTGACTTCCAGTTACTTAAGTGAAAAGCTAAAGACTGATTCCAAATGGCAAGGCTTTTGGATAGCATGATGATTTTTTACTCACATTTTGCATTCGGATCGGCCACCTTTTATACGGATGATCTCTGTCAACAGTGTCGACGCGACACTTTATCAAATATGGGAAAAAGCTTTCCAGACAAAAACAAGTTAGTTCTCTTACCGTTCCCCAGTGTTCGCACGTTCAAAGTTTATTAAGTCTGTTTTGAGAAGTCAACGACTTTTTTGCGCAAAGCGGAAACAACGGATGAGGAGATCGCGAGATAACGAGACCCGGAGATACTTTAAAGATAGAAAGGGAGATAAATGAAGACATTGAGGGGTAAGAAAAAACACCTTGAAGAACTTTAGCGGTGACGGGCGAAGTCGATGAATCCTTGCTCCACATCAGTCCGAATCAACTCAACGCGAACCCGGTCGCCAACATCGAGGCCGTCGAACCCGCGCACCAATTTTCCCTCAACAGGCGGCTGAAGAATCCGAACCCAGGTTCCCTTTTCGGAAGCGCCGGTAACAATGCCATCAAACTTCTCTCCGATTCTTGATTCGAGAAGGAATGCCGCAGCGGATTTACTCACTTGCCTCTCAACCTTCTTCGCTTCATTCTCCATGATCGTGCAGTGGTTGGCCAGATCCTTCAGCTCATCGCCGCTGTAAGGGACGGGCTGACCTGCCATGGCTGCTTTCAAGAGCCGCTGCGTGACAAGATCCGGGAAGCGTCGATTCGGAGCGGTGGAATGGGTGTAATCTCTCACCGCAAGCCCGAAGTGCCCTGGCGGTGTCTCCCCGGGAAGATCGGCCACATACTCACCCTTCCCTATCAGCTTAATCACACTTAGAGAAAGATCCGGGAACCTCAGCGGATCATCCTTTTTCTGCTTCGCCAGGAACTTTTCAAGGGCGACTGCGTCCGGTTCAAGGGGCAATCGCTCCCCTAAACCAGAGGCCAGTTCGCAGATCCGCTGCCATCGCTCCGGTTCGCGAAGGACACGGCGAAGCGAAGGAAGCCCCTTGGCGGTGAGATAGTTGGCTGTCACTCCATTCGCCGCAACCATCAGGTCTTCGATCAGTTCTTTCGCCCGGTTGCTCCGCTCGACTTTGAGATCGGTGAGTCGATCTCCGTCAAAGACGGGTGACGCCTCAATCGTTTCAAGGCTCAGAGCACCACGATCCTGTCTCACATTCCTCAATCGCTGAGCGGTCCTATCCTGAATGCGAATCTGCTCGTCGAGACCAGACAGTGCCGCTATAGGTGATGGCATGGGGCCCTCGTTCTCCAGCCAGGCGGCAACGCTGTTGTAGGCCAGCTTCGCGTGGTTTTGGACCGTCGCTCGATAGAGATCTGAACTGAATAGCATCCCATCCTGATCGATAACCATCTCGATGACGATCGCCTGTCTGTCCGCTCCCTCGTTGAGAGACGTGAGATCGGTGGAGAGCTTTTCGGGCAGCATAGAAAAGATCTCGGCTGCGGTGTAGACTGAAGTAGTATTGTGCCTTGAGTGGTTATCGATGGCCGATCCTTTTTTAACCGAATCATCAACATCGGCAACGGCCACAAAGATCTTCACTTTTCCATCTGACAGCGGCTCTGCAACCGAAATTTGATCGAGATCCCGGGAGTCATCGTTGTCGATGGAGGCCCAGAGCAGACCCCGCAGATCGCGGACATCAGAATTAATTTGAGCGGCCGATGCTTTGATGCTCCCCACTTCTGCTATGACTTCTGGAGAGAAGTCTGGCAGAAGGCCGTGGTCGAGCATCGCCCGATGGGCAATAATTTTAAGATTATCCCGGCGTTGTCCTTTATTTCGATTCATCTGATTGAACTCGCTCTAAGCAAATGTTGACGCTCTGATTTGAGAAATGGATGGCTTAGATTGATAGTCTTAATTTGTTGCGGAGGATGCCAATGATGCCGCCCCTGAATCCAAGAACGGCGGCCATGAATAGGATGCCCATGATAAAAGTCCAACTTTCCGTGAAGTTACTGATAATGTCCCTCAAAAGAATAATGCAAACGGCTCCCAATACCGGGCCGAAAAGAGTGCCCATCCCACCAGTAATCGTCATCACCACGACTTCGCCCGAATTGGTCCAATGCAGGGAACTCAAAGGGACGAAATTGAGCAAAAGGGCATAGAAGCCTCCCGCGAGGCCCGAGAAGAAGGCCGATAAAACGAAGGCCCTCAACTTGAACCTGTCGACATCATAGCCAATGCTCATGGCGCGATTCCGATTTTCCCGCTGGGCCTGCAGTGTCTTTCCAAACGGTGAATTAACGATTCTTAAGAGTATAATGGCACAAATGATCACAGAGAATAGAAGGAAATAATAAAAAACGATCTGTGACTTCAACTCCAGGGGACCGAGTGACGGTCTTGGGACGCGTTGCAACCCGTCATCTCCCCCTGTCAGCGCCGTCCATTTAAAGGCGATGAAATAGAACATCTGGGCAAAAGCCAAGGTCACCATGGTGAAGTAGATGCCGCGTCGACGAATGCTCAAGAATCCGATGATGAACCCGGCAAGACTGCTTGTAATCACCCCGCCCAAAAGCGCCAATGGGACAGAAGGGTACAAATCTTTCAAAATGAGTCCTGCCGTGTAAGCTCCCAGGCCAAAAAATGCAGCATGGCCAAACGAAAGCATACCAGCATAGCCCAACATCAGGTCGAAGGCCATGGCGAAGAGAGAGAAAACAAGAATTTCGCTGGCAAGGGCGATATACGGAGCGACATGTGGAAAGATGATGGCCAACAAAAGAGCGGCACACACGAGAATGATCTTCTGTTTTGACCAAGAACCTTTATTCATGAAAAGCCTCTCGACCGAAGAGTCCTCGTGGTCTGATGAGTAAGAAGGCTGCCATAAAAATATAGATCAGCGTGTGGGCCATAGGAGGCCAGACCATGACCCCGAAAGCAATAATTTCTCCGACAATGAGACCCCCGACGATTGAGCCCGAAATGCTACCCATTCCTCCAACGACCACCACCACAAAGCAATCGACCAGGAAGTCCACTCCCATCAGATGGCTGACATTCTGAAGAGGAGCGGCCAAGACTCCAGCTAATCCGGCCAGACCGATGCCCATTCCAAAAACTAAAGTAAAAATCCTGGAGATATTGATCCCCAGGGCGTCCACCATCGTGCTGTTGTCCGTGCCAGCCCGGATGATTGCTCCAAGCTTTGTCTTCGAGAGAAAAAGCCAGACCCCTAACGAGCAGAGTGAGGTGATGATGATCAGAAAAATGCGGTATTTCGGGTAAAACATGAAACCCAGGTTGATGGCCCCATCCAATGACGGGGGAGTCCTAAAAGGAACCCCTGCCGCACCGTACACCATCCGAATGAAATCCTGGAGGACTAACATTAGGCCAAAGGTGAAGAGCATCACGTAGAGCGGAGGAAGGTTGTAGAGACGTCTGAGTACAAAAGCCTCACAGGCCGCACCGAAAAGCGCCATAATAACAGGACCGAGGATAAGGGCCACCCAAAAATTTGGAATGAGGTACGCGACAATCGTATAGGCCACGAACGCCCCGAACATGTAAAAGGCCCCGTGAGCGAAGTTGATGATCCCGAGCATTCCGAAGATGATCGTTAAGCCGAGTGAGAGAATGACATAGATCGAACCCAAAATGAGCCCGTTAAAGAGTTGCATGACGATAAACTGGATATTCATTTAAACGTACTCCAAATTGTGTCATTCCCGTGAAAAACGGGAATCCAGACTCCGTCCCTGCGAAAGCAGGGAACCAGTGTCTTAATAGACTGGATTCCCCGCATCAAGTGCGGGGCAGGCTCTGCTTCCGCAGGAATGACAATGGGGACGACAATCAATTTGAACAGGAGTGTGTATCCCGAACACTTCAGGATACACACCCCGACCGCTTCATTTTAGAAGTCACCCATTTTGCAGCCTGTTTCCTTCACGTCCTGGTAGGCTTGCTCCGCCGGGACGGTGCCAACAATTTGGAAGTAATCCCATGCTTCTTTGATCTCGCTTGGCTTCTTGGCCCGCAAGATATATGCCTTGCCAACTCTCTTATGGTCCTCCGGCCGGATATATCCCGGACTTGCGAAGAAATCACTGAATCGATAACCTTCGAGTGCCTTGATGACAGCCTGGGGGTCCTTACTCCCGGCTCGTTTAACAGCCAGGAGATACTGAGTCACACAGCTATAATTGCCGGCATTGAACCAGTTCGGTGGTCTACCAAACTTTTTGACCCATTTTGCAACAAATTCTTTGGAACCAGGTTGGTCAACCGTCCAATCCCAGGAAGCTGTGACGTAATTATCCGCAAAGACCTCAGGCCCTGCAGCCTTGATGTCTTCAGGAAATAACAAGGCGTGAACGATCTTGGTTTGTTTCCTCAAGCCAAATTCAACAGCCTGCTTGGTTGAGTTGACCGTATCTTTGCCGGCATTCAGAAGCGCCAACACTTCTGGTTTCGCATTCATGGCTTTGATGATAAAGGGACTGAAGTCAGAAGCTCCTAGGGGTACCATTTCGTTACCGAGCAAAGTTCCTCCCCTCTTCTGCAGAGCCGCACTGAAGTGTTTCAGCAGGTCGTGGCCCCAGGCATAGTCAGCGGTGATCGTATACCACTTCTTGCCCAGGTTGTCTGCCGCCCAGATGCCGGCCGACGTGGCCAGGACATAATCGTTATACGCCCAATGAAACGTGTAACGGTTGCAGAGGTCACCGGTATAACGTGTTGTTCCAGAAGTAATCGCGATAAAGATCTTCTTGTACTTCAGAGCCTGGTTAGTGACGGCCAATCCGGATGCGCTGTTTGGACAATCAAAGATGACATCCGCTTTTTCTTTTTCATAAAGCTCAATTGCCTTTTGATTGGCCAAGTCCGCCTTGCACTGATGATCTCGATAAACATACTCGATGTCCATTCCGAGGACTTTACCGCCAAAATCCTCAATGGCCATTTTGGCGGCGTTGATGTTTCCCCAACCCGCTAATTCCGCGTAGGGGCCTGACATATCCGTGAGCGTGGCGATTTTGAGCGTTTCAGCCGAAAAAGCAGGAGAAGCGATAAATCCCATGGTCAGAGCAATAATACCTACGAGCTGAATACCTTTACACATTGTCGTTACCTCCTTTTTAAAAAATGGCGTTCCAATAAATCGTAAATTGACGTTACCACCTCCCTCTTTGTAAGTGATTGATTCCCCTTCCCCTCTCCCCGGCTAGGAGAGGGTGAGGGCTGTACGAATCTAAACCCCTAAATATCTTTTCTGTACTTCCGTATCCGCTTTGAATTCCTCGTTACTTCCTTCGTAAACGATCTGGCCATTGTAAAGAATGCAATGCTTATCCGACACCCCCGTCGCAAACCGTGTGTTTTGCTCGACCAAGAGAATAGTAATGCCCGTTTTCCTGATTTCTTTGAGGATCGTCCCGATCTCCCGGACGAGCATGGGGGCCAATCCTTCTGTGGGTTCATCCAGAAGCATGAGTTTGAGGTTCATCGTAAGAATTCGTGCGATGGCCAGCATCTGTTGCTCGCCGCCGGAAAGCTGTGATCCTTTTTGATCTGCCCGCTCCCCGAGAACCGGAAAGTATTGATAGATCTTCTCAAGCTGCCAAAGACCTCCTTTGGTTCCCCTCGAAGGCAGCGAGAGATTTTCAAAAACGCTAAGACTGGGGAAGATCATTCTTTCCTCGGGCACATATCCCACGCCCAGAGAGGCGATCGAATGGGGTTTCTGACCGCAGATGTCGATCCCGTCAAAGGTGATCTTCCCCTGCTTCGGGGGAACAA
>Ga0335070_10010791_pt1 | contig 10675 bp, 11 predicted proteins | sample Lox_Sample_13_FD_206722 | JGI IMG/M metagenome (GOLD analysis project Ga0335070, IMG submission 206722) | Soil microbial communities from Loxahatchee National Wildlife Refuge, Florida, United States - Lox_Sample_1.3 | ecosystem: Environmental > Terrestrial > Soil > Wetlands | place: USA...
GCCGAATAGGTGATGTTGAGCTGTCTGGCCATTACCTCTCCCGCGATGTTCTGGAGGCGAGGACCCTCAAGCTGCCCGGCGCGCAACCGCCCCCTGTCGATTAAAGGATAGCACGACGTAAGTTGGGTCGCGGGTCAGCTGGGGTGCCCAGCAACCTCGGAACACCACGACGTCTAGAGCTGGATCCAGGCGCTGCCGTCCGGGCGCTTGCGGAAGACGAGCGAGGGCTTGATATCCAACGGCGTGGGCAGCTGCGCCTGAGTTTCGATGCTCACCCATAGCGTGCCGTCTGGGTCGATGCGGAACACGTCCACGTCGAAGTCCACGCGCACACCCTGCACAAGCTGGGAGAAGGACAGCGGCTCGCCCGGCTGCAGCAGGCTGTCGTAGGGCTTGCGCGCCAACTCGCGCCCGACGTCGTCCAGCGTCTGGCGCAAGAAAGCGTAATTGCGGCTCCAGCGCGTCAGCCAGCGATCGATCATCGAGGGCCGGCTGGGCTGGTACCTAGACCCACTCGCGCGGCTTGAGGAACTCGGTATACAGCCGCTGCTCCGGACTATCCGGCTGCGGGTGCCAGTCGTAACGCCATTTCACGATCGGCGGCAGCGACATGAGGATCGATTCAGTGCGGCCGCCCGATTGCAGGCCGAACAACGTGCCGCGGTCGTAGACCAGGTTGAACTCCACGTAACGCCCGCGACGATAGGCCTGGAAGTCGCGCTCGCGTTCGCCGTAGGGCAAGTCCCGCCGCCGCTCGGCGATCGGCACGTAGGCGTCCAGAAAGTGATCGCCGACGCTGCGCATCAGACACGAGGCGAAGTCGAAGCCGCCTTCGTGGAAATCGTCGAAGAACACGCCGCCCACGCCGCGCGGCTCTTGCCGGTGCTTCAGGTAGAAATACTCGTCGCACCACTTCTTGAAGCGCGGATGGTATTGCGGGCCGAACCGCTCGAGGGCCAGTTTGCAGGTGTGGTGGAAATGTAGCGCGTCGTCCTCGAACGGGTAGTACGGCGTAAGGTCCATCCCGCCGCCGAACCACCACACCGGATCGGTGCCTGCCTGCTCGGAGACAAAGAAGCGCACGTTCATGTGCACGGTCGGCACATACGGGTTGCGCGGATGCAGCACCAGCGAGACGCCCATGGCCTGAAAGCCGCGGCCCGCGAGTTCCGGACGCGACGCGCTGGCGGAGGGCGGCAACCTGCCGCCCATGACGTGGGAGAAATTGACCCCGCCACGTTCCAGCAGCTTGCCCTCCTCGACCAGGCAGGACAGCCCGCCCCCGCCTTCGGGGCGCTCCCAGCCGTCGCGCCGGAACGGCGTGCCGTCCAGCGCTTCTAGGCGGGCGACGATGCGCGACTGCAGACCGACGTAGTATTCCTTGATCGCGCCAACGTCCATCGTGGACACCGCTACAGCAGGGTTTTTTTCGCGCTGATCGCGCGGTGCCCGATGTCCCGCCGCATCTGCCGTCCGGCGAACTGGATCTGCTCCGCCACCTCGTAGGCGCGGCGCTGCGCCACGCGCACGGTGTCGCCCAGCGCGGTAACGCACAGCACCCGCCCGCCGGCGGTGAGCACCTTGCCGTCTGTCAGCGCCGTTCCCGCATGGAAGACGTGGAAATCCTCCCCGTTGCGCGGCAGGCCGGTGATCTCGTCCCCCTTGCGCGGGTTGTCCGGGTAGCCGTGCGCGGCCAGCACCACGCCCAAGGCGACGCGCCGGTCCCATTGCGCCTCGACCTTGTCGAGTTGGCCGTTCAGCGCATGCTCGATGAGCGTGAACAAGTCGCTCTTGAGGCGCAAGAGCATGGGTTCGGTCTCCGGATCGCCCAGCCGACAGTTGAACTCCAGCACCTTGAGCTGGCCGTCGCGGCCGATCATGAGGCCGGCGTAGAGAAAGCCGACATAGGCCTCGCCCATTGCCTCCATGCCTTGCACCACCGGCTGGATGACCTCGCGCATCGCGCGGGCGTGCAGCGACGGCGTGAGCACCGGCGCCGGCGAGTAGGCGCCCATGCCGCCGGTGTTGGGGCCCTTGTCACCGTCCAGCAGGCGCTTGTGGTCCTGGCTGGAAGCCAGCGGCAGCACATGCCGCCCATCCACCATCACCATGAAGCTCGCTTCCTCGCCCTCCAGGAACTCCTCGATCACGACCCGCGCGCCGGCCTGACCGAGGTGGCCGGCGACCAGCATCGCGTCGATCGCGTTGTGGGCGTCCGCGGCCGTCACGGCCACGATCACGCCCTTGCCGGCAGCCAGCCCGTCGGCCTTGACGACGATCGGCGCGCCTTGCTGGTCGACATAAGCGTGCGCCTGGGCCGCGTCGGTGAACGTGCGGTACGCCGCTGTGGGAATGCGGTGCTGGACCATGAAAGCCTTGGCGAAGTCCTTCGAACTCTCGAGCTGCGCCGCACGCTGGGTCGGGCCGAAGATGCGCAGGCCTGCCGAGCGGAAGGCGTCCACCACGCCCTGCGCCAGCGGGGCCTCGGGTCCGACCACGGTCAACGCGACGGCTTCGCGCCGCGCGAAGTCCACCAGCTCGGGGATGCTGCTCAACGGGACGTTGAACAGTCCGTCCTCCTTCGAAGTGCCGGCATTGCCGGGGGCGACGTACACCCGGCCCACGCGCGGCGACTGCGCCAGGCGCCAAGCGATCGCGTGCTCCCTGCCACCGCTGCCGATAACGAGCAGATTCACGTTCGTTCAGTAGCCAGTCAGAAGTGAGGACCGGGAGTGAACTGCCAAAGACGTGGCGCCAACTGACACGCCCTGCTCCTCGTCAGTGCCTGAAGTGGCGCACGCCGGTGAACGCCATGGCCACGCCCTGCTCGTCGGCTGCCGCGATCACTTCTTCGTCGCGCATGCTGCCGCCCGGCTGGATCACGGCGCGCGCGCCCGCGCCGACCACCACGTCCAGCCCGTCCCGGAACGGGAAGAACGCATCGGACGCAACCACCGACCCGGCCAGCGTGAGCCCGGCGTTCTGCGCCTTGATCGAGGCGATGCGCGCCGAGTCCACGCGGCTCATCTGTCCGGCCCCCACGCCGAGCGTCATCCCGCCGCTGCAAAACACGATGGCGTTGGATTTCACGAACTTGGCCACGCGCCACGCGAACAGCAGATCGGCAAGCTGGGCGGCGGTAGGCTTGACCCTGGTGACGATGCGCAGCTCCCCCGCGGTGACATTGCGCCGATCCGGCGTCTGGACCAGCAGTCCACCGCCGACGCGCCTGTAGTCGAGGTCGTTGGCGCCCTGCTCCAATGGAACCTCGAGCAGCCGGAGGTTGACTTTGGACCCGACCACGGCCCGCGCCGCAGGCGATACGCTCGGTGCAATCACCACTTCGACGAAGTGCTGCACCAGCGCTTCCGCCGCCGCAGCATCCAGCTCACGATTGAAGGCGATGATGCCGCCGAAGGCGGAGGTCGGGTCCGTCGAGAACGCACGCCGGTAAGCGTCCAGCAAGTCCTCGCCCACCGCCACGCCGCACGGGTTGGCGTGCTTGACGATGACGCAGGCAGGCGCCTCGAAGGTCTTCACGCACTCCCATGCGGCGTCGGCGTCCGCGATGTTGTTGTACGACAGTTCCTTCCCCTGCAGCTGGCGGTAGTTCGACAACGCACCGGGCACGGGGCGCAGGTCGCGATAGAAGGCGGCTTTCTGGTGCGGGTTCTCGCCGTAGCGCAGGTCCTGGAGCTTGGCGAAGCTCGCATTGAACTGGGCGGGGAAATCGGCATGATTGCCGTTGCCGTCGATTGCGGTGAGATAGTTACTGATCGCACCGTCGTAGACCGCGGTGTGCGAGAAGGCCTTGCGAGCGAGCGTGAAACGGGTTGCGGCGCTCACCGCGCCGGTATCTTGCAGCTCCGCTAGCAGCGCGGGGTAATCTGCTGGATCGGTCAAGACGGCCACGTGCGCATAGTTCTTGGCCGCCGCCCGCACCATGGTGGGACCGCCGATGTCGATGTTCTCGATCGCCTCTTGCAGCGTGCAGCCGGGGCGGGCGACGCTCTGCGCGAACGGATAGAGGTTCACCACCACGATGTCGATGAGCGGGATGCCAGCCCGCTCCACCGCGGCCACGTGCTCGGGCAGGTCGCGCCGCGCCAGGATGCCGCCGTGCACCTTGGGGTGCAGCGTCTTTACCCGGCCGTCGAGCATCTCCGGAAAGCCGGTGTAGGCAGCGACCTCCGTTACCGCGACGCCGGCCTCCTGCAACAGGCGTGCGGTACCCCCGGTGGACAAGATCGCTACGCCGGCGCGCGCGAGGCCGCGGGCCAGTTCGACTACGCCGGTCTTGTCGGAAACGCTGATGAGCGCTTGTTTGGCTGGCATGAGATGCGGGCGCAGCGGGGTGGACTAGGGCAACCCGCGCGCGCTCACTTTATCCCATAGAGCTTGATCTTCTTGCGCAGCGTGTTGCGGTTCATGCCGAGCATCTCGGCTGCCTGCGTCTGGTTGCCGCCCACGCGATGCAGCACCAGCTCGAGCATCGGCTTCTCCACGCAGCTGATCACCATGTCGTAGATGTCGCTTGGCTTCTCGCCGTCCAGGTCCCGGAAGTAACCGTCCAGTGTCCTGCGCACGCAGCGCGCGATCTCGTTCTCGTTCATCATGCGGCGAGCGCCTCCCCGCGTTCCCCTGCCTGCGCGTCCCGGCCGGTGAGGCTATCGAAGTAGCGGTCCACGGCTGCGAGCTGGCCGGCGCAGGTCACCGCCTCGTTCATCGCCGACCGGAAGTCTCGGGCGCCGGGCAGCGCAGCGGTGTACCAACCGATGTGCTTGCGCGCAACGCGCACGCCGCGCTCCTCGCCGTAGAACTGGTGCAGGTCCAGCAGATGTTCGCGCAGCACGCGGTGGATCTCATCCACACCGGGCGGCGCGAGCATGCGGCCGGTTTGCAGGTGATGATGGATCTCGCGGAACAGCCACGGCCGCCCTTGCGCCGCGCGGCCGATCATCAACCCGTCCGCACCGGTCGCGTCCAACACGCGGCGCGCCTTCTGCGGCGTATCGATGTCGCCATTGGCGATGACCGGGATGCCCACCGCTTGCTTGACGGATCTGATCGTCTCGTATTCCGCGTGACCGGAGAAGCCGCAGGCGCGCGTTCTACCGTGGACCGTCAAGGCGCGCACGCCGGCCGACTGCGCGATGCGGGCGACGCGCTCAGCGTTGCGGCTGCAAGGATCCCAGCCGGTGCGAATCTTGAGCGTGACCGGCACGCCGACGGCCGCGACCACCGCATCCAGAATTCGACCGACCAGCGGCTCGTCGCGCAGCAGTGCGGAGCCGGCCAGCACGTTGCACACCTTCTTGGCCGGACAACCCATGTTGACGTCGATGATCTGCGCACCGCGATCCACGTTCCAACGTGCCGCGTCCGCCATCATCCACGGGTCGGCGCCGGCGATCTGCACGCTGATCGGCTCGACCTCTCCGGCATGGTCGGTGCGCTGCAGGCTCTTGCGCGTACTCCACAGCCGCGAATCGGAGCCCACCATCTCCGATACTGCCATGCCGGCTCCGAGGCGTTTGCATAGCTGGCGGAACGGTCGATCCGTGACGCCCGCCATGGGCGCCACTATGAGGTTGTTGTTGAGCGTGTAGGGCCCGATGTGCATCGCGGAAGGAATCGTGTCGGCGGGGGTGCGGCGAAAGGCGCCAATTGTAGCGCAACGCCGCTGGCGGGCGCCGCGCGCGTCCCTAGCTGCCGAACATCATGCGGCCCATGAAACCGCGCTTGAGCATGGGTGTGGAATCCAGCGCAGCAAGGCCGCCTGCCCGCAGCATGCTGAGGACTTGGGAGCGGTTCGAGAACAGGCGCACCAATGCGTCAGTGAGCAGTACGGTGGCACCGCGGTCGGTGCGCCGGCTGCGCAGATAGTCGCTCAGGAAGGTGGCTTCGCCTATGGCGTCGGGCGCGCGCGCGGCCGCCTGCGTCAGTGCCCAGGCATCGCGCAGGCCGAGGTTGAAGCCCTGGCCTGCCACCGGATGCAGCGTCTGCGCGGCGTTGCCCAGCAGCACCGTGCGCGCTGTCGAGGGGGTGGCGGCGACCTTCAGGCCGAGCGGGAAGCTCGCCCGGGACTCGATCGACAGGAAGTGTCCCGCCCGGTCGCCGAAGCCTTCCTGCAACTGCGCCAGAAACGCTGCGTCGCCGGTGTCCATGAGGCGCATCGCCGCGTCTGGCGTGGTTGTCCACACCAGCGAGTAGCCGTCGCGGAATGGCAGCAGCGCGAGCGGGCCCTGGGCAGTGAAGCGTTCGAAAGCCAGTCCACGGTGCGCCCGATCGGTGCGCACGAACGCTACCAGCGCAGACTGCGCGTAGCGAACCTCGTGCTTGGACGGTCCCACTCGCGCGAGCATGCCGCCATCGGCGATTGCCGCGAGGCGCGCCTGTGCCTGCTGGCTGACGCCGTCCAACGTGTAATCCACGGAAACGACCCTGCCATCCGCGTCGATGCCAGTGGCACGTGCGCCATGCAGGACACGGAGTCCTTCGGCGCCCTCGATTGCGCCGGACAGCGTCCGCTGCAGGTCCGCGTACGCGACGACGTAGCCCAGCGCGGGCAGCCCTGCTTCCTTCGCCGTGAGCAGGGCGCGCCCCGGTGCGCCGCGCTGCGACACGTGGATGCGTTCGATTGGCGTCGGATCGTGTAGCCGCTGCCACACGCCGAGCCGCTGCAGGATCAGACGGCTGCCGAACGACAGCGCCAGGCTGCGCCGGTCGTCGCTCTCCCGTGTACGCGCCTCAAGCAACGTCGCACGGAGTCCGGCCTGCGCAAGGCCCACGGCCAGCGCGCTGCCGACCGGCCCACCGCCGACGATGACCACGTCGTGCATTGCCCGGTGCTGGCGCTCAGCCGCGCATTAGCGCTTCGAGTTCCGCGACGCTCTTCGGCACCTCGGCCGTGATGATCTCGCAGCCGCTATCGGTGACCGCCGCGTCGTCCTCGATGCGCACGCCGATGTTCCACAAGTGCTCTGGCACACCTTCGCCGGGCCGAATGTAGCACCCGGGTTCGACCGTCAATACCATCCCGGTCTGCAGCGTGCGCCATTGGCCGTCGCGCTTGTATTCGCCGCAGTCGTGCACGTCCAGTCCGAGCCAGTGGCCGGTGCGATGCATGTAGAAGCGGCGATAGTCGCCAGACTCGATCACGCCGTCGAGCGTCCCCTGACACAGCTTCAGGTCGATGAAGCCTTGCACCAGCACCCGCACGGCGGCGTCGTGCGGATCCTGGAAGGCGCTGCCGGGCTTGACCTGTGCGATCGCCGCGGCCTGCGCCGCCAGCACCAGCTCGTACACCTCGCGTTGCGGGCCGCTGAAGCGGCCGTTCACCGGGAACGTGCGGGTGATGTCCGAGGCATAGCCGTCCAGCTCGCAACCCGCATCGATCAGCAGCAGATCGCCATCCTTGAGCGGTGCGTCGTTGGCCACGTAGTGGAGCACGCAGGCGTTTGCACCGCCCGCGACGATCGGGGTGTAGGCCGGCGCCTGCGCTCCCAGCCGTCGAAACTCGTGCAGCAGCTCGGCTTCGATCTCGTACTCACGCAGGCCGGGGCGGGTGCGCTGCATGGCCCGGCGATGCGCGCCCGCCGAGATCCACGCCGCGCGCCGCATGGTGGCGAGCTCGGCAGCGTCCTTCACCAGCCGCATGTCGTCGAGCAGCTTGCGCACGTCGCGGATTTCCGACGGCGCCGACACCCCGGTGCGCACCTGCGCGCGCACCGCGTTGAGCCACTGGATGAGCCGCCCGTCCCACTCGCTGTTCTCGCCGACGTCGCAGAACATCGCCGGCTGATCGGCCAGCAGCTTGGGCATCATCTCGTCGAGCTTGGAGATGGAATACGCGTCGTCGAAACCGAACGCTTCGCGGGCACCGTCCGGGCCGTGGCGGAAACCATCCCAGACCTCGCGCTCAGGATCTTTGTCCCGGCAGAACAGGATGCTGCGCGGCGTGTCTCCGGCGACGAGCACCAGCACGGCCTGGGGCTCGGCAAAGCCGGTCAGGTAGTAGAAGTAACTGTCGAAGCGAAACGGGTAGTGGGCGTCGCGGTTGCGCGGCTGCTCGGGCGAGGTGGACAGCACCGCCACGCCGCGTTGCATGTCGCGGGCGAGGCGGGCACGCCGCCCCGCGTAGAGCTCGGTGGAGACCATGGTCGATTCCGGTCGGGAAGGACGGCCAATTATAGGCGGCGTGCGCGCATGAGCCGCGCGACCTCGTGATCGGCCGGGCTGCCCTGCTCGAGCGCCTCGGTCACCCGCTGCATGTCGCCCGGCGGACGGTTCTGGCTGAGCTTGAACTTCCCGGCGAGGCGCGTGATGCGCAATTCGAATCCAGTCACGCCGCCAAGCATCTTGTCGGCATAGTCGCGCGGCAGCTGCATGTGCCAGCGGTTGGCCCGCCCCGACTCGTATTGCTCGACCATCCTGCGCATGCTCGACTCCACCGCGGCCGGGTCCTCGATCAGGCTTGCGCTGCCGTGGGCGTGGACCACCGCATAGTTCCAGGTAGGCACGCTGGGGTGGTGGGCGTACAGCGCAGGCGAGACGTAGGTGTGCGGCCCGTGGAAGATGGCCAGGGCGGCGGGTCGCTCCTGCAGCCGCCGCCAGTGCGGATTGCCGCGCGCCACGTGTCCGATCAAAGTTCCCAGCTCGCCGCGTCCACGGTCCAGCAGCAGCGGAAGATGGGTGATCATTGGGTCCTGGGCGTCGGGCGAGATCAGCGTGGCGAAGCCGTGCGCCTCCATGAGCGCGTGTAGCGCGCCGAGATCTTCCTCCTTGAAAGCCTCAGGGATATACAGCATCGGTGCGCAGTTTCGCGTCCAACTCCGCCAGTCGCTGCGGCGTCCCGACGTCGGCCCAGCAGCCCGCGAAGCGCTCGCCGGTGACCCGATTGCGGCGCATCGCGGCGCGCAGCAGTGGTGCCAGCTGCGCCCGAGAGCCGGGGTCGATCGCTCGAAACAGCTCCGGCCGGTAGAACCCGATGCCCGAGAATGTCAGGCGCGGATTGCCATCCTCGAGCACCCGTCCTTGCGCCAGGCCAAAGTCGCCGTTCGGATGCTGCGGCGGGTTGTCCACCAGCACCAAGTGCGCGTCGGCGCTGCCTGCGCGCACCGCGGCGGTGCGTTCCATCAGGGTCGAGAAATCGAAGCGAGTGAAGATGTCGCCGTTCACCACCAGGAACGGAGCCGCCTCTAGCAGCGGCAATGCCTGGGCGATTCCACCCGCCGTTTCCAGCGCCACCGGCTCGGGCGAGTAGCGGATATGCAGCCCGAAGCGACGGCCGTCGCCTAGCGCGGCTTCGATCATTGCGCCCAGCCAGGAATGGTTGATCACCACCTCCTGGATGCCCGCCCGGGACAGGCTCTCCAGGTGCCACTGGATCAGCGACTTGCCGCCGACCTCGAGCAGAGGCTTGGGGCGGGCATCGGTGAGCGGCCGCATGCGCTCACCGCGACCCGCCGCGAGAATCATCGCCCGCATCCGTCGCTCCGGGCCGGACCTGCCGCGCGCCCGCGCCGCTTGTGCGTAGGCCGGCACATCGATCAGAACGTGTAGCCCATTTGCGCGGGCTTGTTCTCGACCTGGTCGAGCAGCGCGAGCAGCGGCTGCAGTGCGGCGTAGCGCTGCGCAACCGCCCGGACGTAGCCCAGGAAGCGTGGTGTGTCGTCCAGGTATCCCTGCTTGCCATCACGGTAGAACAGCCGCGCGAAGATGCCGAGGACTTTGAGGTGGCGCTGCAGACCCATCCACTCGAAGTCGCGGTAAAAGGCGCCGAAATCAGCCGCGACCGGCAGGTGCGCACGCTTGGCCTGTTCCCAGTAGCGCACGGTCCAGTCGAGGACCTGCTCCTCCTCCCAGCTGATGAAGGCGTCCTTGAACAGCGAAGCGACATCGTAAGTGATCGGGCCGTAGACCGCGTCCTGGAAATCCAGAATCCCCGGGTTGGGCTCGCTCACCATCAGATTGCGCGGCATGTAGTCGCGATGGACGTACACCGCGGGCTGAGCCAGATTGCTGGCGATGATCAGGGCGAAGGTGCGCTCTAGGTCGTCGCGCTGGGAGCCGCTCAGCGCGACACCGAGGTGACGTCCGAGGTACCACTCGGGGAACAGGTTCAGCTCGCGTCTCAGGAGCGCAGCGTCGTACGCTGGGAGCACGTCGGGTTTGCTGGCGAGCTGCCAGCGGATCAGTGCGCCGATCGCATCCATGAACAACGAGCGAGCGCGCCCACGGTCCTGGTTCAGTGCCGTGAGATAGGTGACAGTGCCGAGGTCTGTCAGCAGCAGGAAGCCGTGCACCAGGTCCTGCGCCACCACGGCCGGTGCATTCAGGCCCGCGGCGCGCAGCAGTCCAGCCACCTTCACGAAGGGCCGGCAGTCCTCGTGTTCGGGCGGCGCATCCATGACGATGTGCGTGCTGCGGCTCGTGGTCGCGCGGAAGTAGCGGCGGAAACTCGCGTCCGCCGAGGCGGGCGCGAGCGTGAAGCTCTCACCGCCTAGCTGGGAGCGCAGCCACGCCTCAATGGATTCGATGCGGGTCAATCGGTCGGTTCCGGGGAATCCGCCCCCGGCAGGGTGATTTCTTGTAGCATTCTAGCGGCAAAACACTAACAGACTTGAATCTACCGCGTAGATGAGCAGGCAGGGCAGGGCCGCCGCAGCAGTCG